>Ga0207422_1002225_pt1 | contig 27732 bp, 22 predicted proteins | sample MarCyaLeptolynsp_FD_187757 | JGI IMG/M metagenome (GOLD analysis project Ga0207422, IMG submission 187757) | Marine cyanobacterial communities from Panama - species 1 Leptolyngbya sp. (SPAdes) | ecosystem: Environmental > Aquatic > Marine > Unclassified | place: Panama: Panama City | collected... | reverse complement strand
GTTGGGCGTGAAATGGGCGACTGGTTTCCAAGGGGAGCCCCGCCACAAAGCGAACTGTCGGTTCAGGTTCTCGATCTGAGGCCCTCTCCCGGCGCGCCCGCCGTGTCGTTCGATCTCCGCAAGGGCGAAATACTTGGCCTGGCGGGCCTTGAGGGGCAGGGACAGCAACAGGTTCTACGGGCCCTTGCCGGAGTATACCCCGAGGCCTCCGGCTCGATGGTTTCGTGGCAAGGCGAGACGGAGATACAGCACCGGCTCGATAGCGGCGTCGGATCACAGGTCATGAATGGCGTCGCCTTCGTTCCTGAGGACCGAAAGAAGGAAGGGCTGTATCTGACCTTGCCCATCGATCAGAACATCGCGCTCGGTCAACACCAGAAAGGCGGATTTCTGAGTTGTGTGCGTCAGACCCGCGAGAAGGTTCTAGGGCTGATGCGCAAGATGAATGTCGCTGCTTCCGGGCCGGGCCAGTTGGTCGAAACCTTGTCGGGTGGCAATCAGCAAAAGGTAATGCTGGGTCGCTGGTTCTTGTCCGATGCGCATGTGTTTTTGATCGAAGAACCGACGCGTGGCGTCGATATCGGCGCCAAGGCCGAGATTTACCAGCTACTGCGAGACTTCGCTGCTGAAGGGCGATCCGTTGTTGTCCTGTCGCGAGAGATGAACGAGATCATCGGTCTATGCGACCGCATCCTGGTGGTCCGTGCGGGCGAGATCGTAGCCGAAATGGACCCCGAAACCGCGACCGAACACAGCATCCTGCGCGCTGCAATTACAGGCGACCCGAAACGGGAGATGGTGGCATGAAATTTCCTTCACTTGGCATTTCAACAACATCGCGAAAGGGGGGGCAGAACCTGTCGTTTCTGATCGTGCTGATTGTGGCAATCGGGCTGACGGTTTCGACCCAGGAGTTTCTGAGCGGTGAAAACACACACAATCTCGTGGTGCAGATAACGCCGCTCTTGCTCGTGGCGCTAGGTCAGTCCGTAGTCGTTTTGACAGGCGGTCTGGATGTATCCGTCGGCGCGGTGATTGGCCTTGCCGGGGTCGTTATCACGTTACCGATTGACCCGAACTTGGCCTTGACGCTGGTCGTCGCCACGGCCTTGGGAGTCGGTGTGATCAACGGTCTCGCGGTGGGGGCGATCGGCATTCACCCGATCATCGCCACTTTGTCAACCAGCACAATCGTGACAGGTGTCGCACTGACATTGCGCCCGACACCGGGCGGCGACGTGCCGCCTTGGCTGGACCGTTTGGTTGGCACGGATGTATTCGGTCTGCCGGTTGAGTTGTTCTGGACACTTGCCGCGATTGCAATTGGTGTGACGCTGCTTCAACGCTCACGGCTTGGCTTGCAGATTCATGCCATCGGCGGTTCGGAGAGCAATGCGCGTCTGGCAGGTATCAAGGTGCTGCGTACGCAGGTCCTGGCTTATGTAGTCTGCTCATTTTTCGCTGCGGCGGCAGGGCTGTTTCTGGCCAGCCGTATTTCGGACGGAGACGCAATTGCAGGTTTGCCGTTCACGCTGATGTCGATCACTGCGGTCGCTCTTGGCGGTGTCCAGTTCACGGGTGGACTCGGCAGCGCCACCGGGGTTCTCCTCGGCTGTCTTTTGCTTGGGTTTCTGAGCAACGGCATGAACCTCCTGAACGTCTCACCCTTCCTGCAATCGATTGTGAGCGGGCTGCTCCTGTTGACCGCGATCTCGTTCACGCGGCGCAAGACCATAGGGATCTGACAATGACGATGACAGCCATGTCGAGCGTGCCCCGCGATACGCGAAAAAAAAGCAGCGCTCTCCACATTATCAGACGAAGCCTGAGACTGCCGCCGTCGGTCTATGTGGTCATCGGGTTGGTGTCTCTTTCAATCTACCTGGTGCCGGTCCTGACCAAAACACCATTTCAGATGGTGATCCTGCGACAGGCCGCACCCATTGGACTGGTTGTCTGTGCGCAACTCCTGGTCATGCGCACAAAGTCCATCGACCTATCGGTCGGCGGGGTATTCATTCTGATGAACTACATGGTCACAAGTTCCGCTTTCACCAGCCTGAGCCCGAGTGCCGCAATTGCGGTGCCGATGGGTGCCGCTGTCCTGATCGGCGCAATAAACGGATTGTTCGTAGCCTGGCTTCGTGCCTCGGCCGTTGTGGTCACACTGGCAATGGGGGCGATCCTGTTGGGTGTTGTCCTGTTTCTCAGCAGCGGCCGGCCACCGGGTTCTGCGGGCGAATTTGTCCGCTTCCTTGGCGTGGGCAAAGTCGGCATTGTTCCTGTCGCGGCCATAATCTGGCTGGGTCTTGCTGTTCTGCTGGAGATATTCCTGCGCCTCAGTGTTTATGGACGTTTCGTCAATGTCATCGGATCAAACCCGACGGCTGCGGGACTTTCCGGTGTGCCGGTGGAAAAAACTTTGTTCTTTACCCACATACTGGCCGCGGCCTTCGCAGGATTGGGCGGGATCCTTCTTGCTGGTTACATCGGCATGGGGTCGGTCAAAATCGGTGCCGACATCGTCATGATCTCGATTGCCGGTGTGATCCTTGGTGGCATTGCCTTCGGTGGTGGACGCAAGTCGATCTTTGGCGCCATCGTGGCCGCCTATGCGTTGGCCTATATCTTCAACTTGATGACCGCCCTGAAGTTCGGCGAACCCGCCAAGCTGATCGTGCAAGGCATTGTGATTTTCGCCGCCTCGGCCATCGCGAGCTACAATCTTAAGCGTGGTTGACATGGACAGTTTTGACTTCATCGTCGTAGGCTCCGGTCCCGCAGGTAGCTTGGTTGCACATCATCTCGTCAGTGAAAAAAGCGCCCGTGTTCTGCTTCTGGAAGCCGGACCGGAGGACAAGGGTATTCTGTTTCGAATTCCTGCGGGATTCCTCAAGTACTATGTCACCAACCAGAATTACTGGCCTTATCGTGGAGTGGTTGAGAAGACGCTCGGCAACCGGGCACCGCGCATGCAGAATGGCAAGGTGCTTGGCGGCGGGTCGTCGGTGAATGCCATGGTCCATATTCGCGGCACGCGCGCGGATTATGACGATTGGGCCCGGCTGAGCGGCATCAATGAACTGAATGGCGACACCATGTTCGGGCTGATGTCTGAACTCGAGGACAACGCCGTATTCGGGGGAGAAGGACACGGCACCGGTGGACCGCTGCATGTATCGAACCAGACCCGGATCGATCCACTGTCGCAGGCATTTGTCGCAGCGGCGCAAAACGCGGGCATGCCTTACAACCCGGATTTCAATTCTAATGACCAGAACGGCGTGGGATTTTACCAGCTCAACACCAGGGGTGTTCGCAGGTGGAGTGCCGTCGACGCATTTTTGCGACCCTTGATCCAAAACCCGAACCTCAAAATCGAGACGGGCGCACATGTGGATCGCGTTCTGTTTGAAGGTAAGAGGGCGACGGGAATCCGGTATCGCAAGACGGGTAGAGAAATCGAGGTCAGCGCCTCGGGTTCCGTCATCCTCGCCGCAGGTGCAATCGGTTCACCAAAGATTCTCATGCAGTCCGGTGTCGGAGATGGCGATGCTCTGACGTCGCTCGGCATTGAGGTGGTGCATGACAATTCCAATGTCGGAAGCAATCTGATCGATCATTGCGAAGCGCCTGTCGCAGCCTACACAAGAGAGCGGATGGGATACTTCGGCATGGATTCTGGCTGGCGCAGTTGGCTTGCAGGAATTCAGTATCTGGCATTTGGCACGGGTCCGGCCGCCTCGAATGGTGTCGAGGCCGGCGGCTTCATAAGCACGACTGGCAATGATGAGCGGCCTGATATCCAGGTCTTTTCCGTTCCAGGCATCTATCTCGATCGGGATGTTACGGATGTTGAGCCGGGGCCGGGTATCACGCTCAACGCCTGCCTGCTCCGGCCAAAGTCACATGGATGGGTCCGCCTTGCGAGCAAGAACCCCGACGCACTGCCCGAGATCCGGACCAACTTCCTCTCCGAGGAAGATGATTTGGAAACGATCCTGAAGGCGTTGCGCAAATTGCGTTCGGTCTTCAATCGAGAACCGCTTAAACACCTTATTCGCGAGGAAGCGCTGCCTGGCCGAGCCGTCGAAAACGATGATGACTTCAAAGACTACATTCGCCGTTTTGCCAAAACCGTTTATCACCCCATGGGGACCTGCCGGATTGGCGCAGAAGGAGACAACTCGTCCGTCATCGACCCGGACTTCAACGTAAAGGGTGTAAGCGGATTGAAGGTGATCGATGCTTCGGTCTTTCCGGGACCGGTCAGCGGCAACACCTGCATGGCGGTTTACGCACTTGCCAAATACGCTTGCCGGAAATTCTGATGGAGCGTTGCTGCTGACATATGACTGCCGATCGCTACAGCCCATAATGTCTTCAATGAAACACGATTGAATAGCCGACGCGCACGTCGGCCTTTGATAGTTGTCAGGCGGCTGAAGAAGGCCGGGACATGTCACGTGGTTCCGGATCACATTGAGACAACAGATAATCCGGGAGCTTTCCAAGGTCCTCCTGACCGAGTTGGCTCATGTTGGCCTGAATGTCCGCTCTCAGGATGTGAACCAGATGATCGATGCCTTTCGCGCAGAATGCTGCAACTGCATAGTGGAAGGCCCTGCCGATCATCACAAAGTTCGCCCCCATCGCCAGGGCGCGCATGATGTCGAGGCCGCCGGCTACGCCGGAATCGTAAATGAGCGGAAAATCGGGACCGACCGCAGCACGGACCTTCGGCAGCTGGTTTATGACCGCCGGGCCCGCCTCGAATTGCCTCCCGGAGTGGTTCGAGACCCAGATGCCATCCACGCCTTCCGATACCAGCCGCATCGCATCCCTGGGGCGTTGCACGCCCTTCACGATCAGGTCGCCCTCCCATTCCTGCCTGAGCTCTCGCAGATAGTCCCAGTCCGGGCAGCCGCGTATCAATCGACCGGCGTGGGTAAAGCTCTCGCGGCCTCGCGTCGGCACGTAGTCGTCGAAGAACCGCATCCTGGGCATGACACCTTCCCGCAGATGAGACAGGCACCAGGCAGGACATTTTGCCATTGACCAGAGGGTCTGAAGGTCCGCCTTCGGTGGGACCGTCAGATTTGCGCGCCTTTGCCGTTCGCGTCGGCTCTCTTCCGGCACGTCGACTGTCAGAACCAGCTTGTTAAATCCGGCGTTCCTTATCCGCTCCAGCATCGCGCGTCTTACCTTGGCCGAGCTGACCGGGTAGTGCTGGTACCAGCCGTTGTTGCCAATATGGCCGGCAACATCTTCCGGCGAGGCAACGGCAACGCTGGACTGGCAGTAGGGAATATTATGCCTGACAGAGGCCTTTGCCAGGCGGCGTTCTGCGCCTGCCCAGACCAGTCCGGACATTCCAACCGGCGCAATTCCGAAGGGAAGGTCGAACATCTGCCCCATGAACCGGGTCTTCTGATTGGCTTCGATGTGCCCCTCCAGGATACTCGGCATGAATCCGATGGCATCGAGCGCGTCACGGTTGATTTTCAAACCGAGTTCCCGGCCAGTCGCACTGTCCAGATACTCAAAGACAAACCTTGGAATCCTGCGCCTCGCGCGTTTCCTCAGATCGTCGACCGAAGGGTAGGACAGATCCAGTTCCATCTCGTGAACCTCAATGATGTTTCGTTTGCAGACACGCACCGCGAATTGCTTGAATTCCATCGGCGGGTCTGAAGGTGGTTTGCCGGGAAGTTCGGACCTTAAAGTCCCCCATGGCACAGGGAAGACGGAGTGATCCGGCCATTCTCAAGAAATGTCCGTCGGGGTTTGCTCGATGTGACACACGCCGCCCAAACCGATCGAAGCGTGAACGAATTGACCTGCTTGAGGTGAAAGTTCAGTCCGGTTTTCCGTGTGGTTCTGTGACCAGTTCTTCATAGACTTGCTCACCTCGAAAAATCTGTTTTTTCAACACGGCACGGGCCTTGCGATCGTCTTCCGCCTTCAGTGCCTGCAAAATTCCCACGTGCTCGCTTAGCGACAGATCGGTTCGAAGGTGGCCGCGCGACAGGTGAGTCCGTATCGTTGCGACCTTACTTGCGGCCATCTGGTAGGACGCCTTCACGTATGGGTTTTCCGCCCGATCGAAAAAGGCTTCGTGGAAGGCGGTATCAAGCTCCAGATAGCGCTCAAAGTCACCTTTGTCGTGCGCCGTTTGCATCTCTGCGCAAATTCGCTCCAGATCGGCAATCAGACGTTCCCGGTTTTGACGAAGAGCCATGTCGAGGGCGACAGACTCCATGACGTGCCGGAAGTCACAGAGCTTGGTGACACCTTCGCGCGTCAGCGTGAACACGAAGAAGCCGCGTTGCGGAAAGCTGGTCACCAGGCCTTCTTTGAAAAGCAGGAGCAGACCTTCGCGGATCGGCGTCTTGCTGATCCCGAGACGTCTGGTCAACTGCGCCTCCGGCAGGGCCTCGCCCAGTCCGAATTCGCCTTGGATGATGGCTTTTCTTATCGCGTCCGCCGCACCTTCGCTCAGTGCCGCAGGCCGTTTGATCGCTGTGCTGTCCATGTGTCTCACGCCGTGCCTTCCCTGGTTTGAAACAGGATATCAGAAAAAATTTGCAGCGCAATATTCGATCTGGTATATCAGATCGAATATTGCGCATAAGGCGCAGTTTGGAAACCTCGGGGAGGAGACTTTAATGAAGAAACTGGCTTTTACGATTGGCGCGGCTATTGCCCTTTTTTCAGGGACTGCCGCTGCTGAAACCGTGCTCCGGATCGGGCATGGTGCCAACGAGCAGTACCACATGCATCGCGCACTGCTGCATTTCGAAGAACAGGTTGAGGCCGGATCGAACGGCGAGATCGATGTTCAGATCTTCCCGTCTTCGCAGATGGGCCCGGATCGCGAGATGATTGAGGGCGTGCAGGCCGGTGTTCTGGAAATGGCAGTGTCGCCGTCTTCCTTCTTTGCCGGTTGGGATCCCGCATTCGCCGTCATCGAACTTCCCTACATGTATGCCAGCAAGGACATCGCGCTCGACGTTCTCGGCGGCGGTGCGGGCGACCGGATGCTTGACCGGCTGTCAGACCAGGGCCTGGTCGGGCTTGGCTGGCTTGAAAACGGTCTCCGGCACGTTACCAACAACGTTCGGCCGATCGAAACTCCCGAAGATCTTCAGGGCGTGAAGCTTAGGACCATGAAGGTGCCGGCACATGTCGCGACTTTCAAGGCTCTTGGTGCAAATCCGACGCCGATGAATTTCGGAGAGGTCTACTCGGCGCTCCAGCAAGGCGTGATCGACGGGCAGGAAAACCCGGTCGCTCTGATCGACAGCCAGCGGTTTTATGAAGTCCAGAAACACGTCTCGCTGACCGGTCACGTCTTTACCGTCTACATCCCGGTCATCAGCGAAGCTTTTTTCTCCGGTCTCTCGGCTGACCATCAGCAATTGCTGCGCGATGCCATGGCGTCGGCGGAAAGCTATCAGCAGGACCTGGTCAATTCCGAGGAAGCCGGACAGCTCCAGAAAATCCGGGAAGCAGGTGTGAACGTCGTCGATCTGACTTCGAAGCAGCGGCAGGTTTTCTCCGACCAGACCGAGAGTGTCCGCGCTGCCTACAGAGACGAAGTCGGTGCCGATGTCTTTGATGCCTGGGTGTCCGCTGTCAAGGAGAGTACGCCGCAGTAAACCCGCGCGAAAAACCCAAACGGATCGGCCGGCATCACCCGCCGGCCGGCCGCAAAAACAAACGGGAGGGGAATATGGCCGCGATCAGATGGATCGATGCCAATGCGGAGCGCGCTCTTGCTGCGTGCTTGCTGGCCTTTATTGTTCTGCTCATCAGCTTCAATGTCATCATGCGCTACATTTTCAACGCGTCGCTCTCCTGGGGTGAGGAACTGACGCTGTGGGTCTTCGTCTGGTTCATCTGGCTGGCGGTCAGTTATGGCTTCAAGAAGCGGGAGCATATCCGGATCATGATCCTGCGCGGCATGTTGCCGGAGCGTCTGCAACTCTATCTCGATCTCGTGGTGGATCTGCTGATCCTGGTGTTCATGGCTGTGCTGATTGCCGAGTGCGTTCAACTGATCCAGCTTCCCTTCGTCGCCAAGCAGAAATCGGTTGTCCTTCAATTGCCTATACCGATCCTGTATGCGTCCGCCCCAATCGGCGCGACCCTGTCCTCGATCAGGGTGATTCAGCACATGTACCAAACGCGCAAGTTACTTCGTACACCTTTGCAGGGAGGCTCATGAAGATGATCGCCGGTGTCCTTTTCCTGTCTCTTGTTGTTCTGCTTTTCATCAGCGTGCCCATCGGCATTTGCCTCGGTTTGGCGACGATGACGGTGATGCTGTTTGTAGATGGAGCGCCACCTCTTGTCCTTTTGGCGCGCTCGGTGGTCACCGGGGCGGACTCCTTTCCCCTGATTGCGGTTCCGCTGTTTGTTCTTGCAGGTGACCTGATGCAAAGCGGAGGAATGTCGCGGCGGCTCGTGGCTTTCGCCAATGCTCTGATAGGTCACATCCGCGCCGGTCTCGCCTATGTGAATGTTTTGGCTTGCCTATTCTTCGCCGCTATTTCCGGCTCTTCGCCGGCGACGGTCGCCGCAATCGGGTCGAACATGATCCCGGAAATGGAGAAGGTCGGCTACAGCCGCCGGTTCAGTGGTGCGCTTACGGCATCGTCCGGCATGATCGGTGTGATGATACCGCCGAGCATTCCGTTCATCATCTACGGCGTGACGGCCGAGGTGTCCATCGGCAAGCTGTTTCTCGCAGGCGTCGTTCCGGGTCTGTTGTTTGCGTTGATGTTCATGTTCGTCGCAAGAATCCTGCTGCGCAAGGAAGAGGCTGCGCTGGCAAGCACAAAGACCTTCTCCCCCGCATCGGTCGCTGTCACGTTTCGCTCCTCATTCTGGGCTTTGCTCGTCCCCCTGATTATCCTCGGCGGCATTTACAGCGGCGTTTTCACGCCCACCGAGGCCGGTGCGGTGGCCGTTGTCTACGCGGCAATCGTCGGCCTGTTCGTCTACAAGGATATCCGTTGGTCCGACGTGCCTGGCATTCTGGCCCGGAGCGCGCTGACCAGCGGAACGATCCTGATCCTCGTGATCATGGCGGCGGCTTTCGGGCGACTTGCGACCCTGGCCCAGATCCCTGCGCAACTCGCCACGGGCATCACAAGTCTGTCGGACAACCCGATCCTGATCCTGCTTCTGATCAACCTGTTGCTGCTGGTGATCGGGATGTTCATGGAAACGATATCGTCGATTATCATCATGACGCCAATCCTGTTGCCGGTCGCCGCTGCAATCGGCGTTGATCCGCTGGGGTTCGGAGTGATCCTCACCGTCAATCTGGCCATCGGGTTCTGCACGCCGCCGCTCGGTGTGAACCTGTTCGTTGCTAGCGGGATTTCCGGCATATCGATCGAAAGACTGAGCGCCGCCATACTTCCGTTCTTTGCAGGTATGCTGGCGCTTTTGGCGCTGGTCACATATGTACCGGCACTGTCCCTGGCGCTCCCGTCCTTGTGGTAAGGTGAAGCTCCGACTTCCCGAACACAATGGCGATCCTCCTCAAATGCGGAGAGCCACCAGAGCCAGATCGTGCGACGCTCACGCTGTATCAGGCAGCGTCTTCTTGGACTGTGAGATGAACGGCCTCGTGGAGGCGGTTTCGCCTTGGAGGATTTGACCGCGCCGATGCCGGGGGCATGTCTTGGTCGTCTCGACAACCGTTTGACGCATCTGATGGAATGCGTCGACGTCGTTAGATTGGCCCATTGATTCATCGAAACCGCAAGCGATTGGTTCATTCAATTTGCGATGAAGTGTGTAAACCGGTCTCAGATGATGGGCTGGAAATCAGATGATCTGGGTTCTTTATAATTTTCTATAAAATACGGAAAAATATGGCGGACAGAGAGTCCGTCTTATTAGCGCCGCAACTATCTGAGAAAAAAAGATAATATTTTAGAAAGAAATTTCATGCCTACTTTTGTGGCCACTTTCGTGTGTCGTGCCTACCCGTTTCGGCCTTGTGGATTGCCCGAATGCCGATTACATCGCCGGCCCGGAAGGGATGTCAGGTTGCCGAGGCCCGGTACCGTTGACGTTATCGCATTTGATTGTGTCGCCATCGACCGCGGTGACCGAAGTCTCTTCGATCACGCTCTCACAATCTCCATCAAAGGCTCAAACATATAGAGTGCGCCTCTACGTCCGCTCGCCGGCCTAAGCTCTCTAAGCAAACCACCTGCGTGAAGGAGTTTTGTAATTCTTGTAGCAACATGCTTCGGCATTCCTGAACGCTTAATTAGCTGGCTATTCTTGAAAACAGGATTCTCAAAAATGCTATCCTGCGCAGCGATATGCCATTTTGAACCAGACATTTCTCGAAAAGGTTCTTTCATTTCATCATACAGCGCTGTGATGTTCAGTGCTGTCCGCAGATTGCTTTCAGCTTGTTCAGCAATTGCAATTAGGAAAAACTCTGTCCAGCTTGTCCAATCGTCATCTCGTGAGACAGCACGCATCAGTTCAATGTAGTCTTCTTTGTGGTTTTCGAAAAATGCGCTTACGTAGAAATGCGGCTTATGTATTAATCCAAATTTCCACAATAATAATGTTATCAACAATCGGCCGATGCGGCCGTTACCATCGTTAAATGGGTGCAAAGCCTCAAACTCAACATGCGCTACAGCGACTTTAAAAAGATGTAGCATCTTCGAGCTCTCAACATATTTTAAAAGCTCATGCATTGCCGGCTGCAGGTGGAGCGGATTTATTGGCTTAAAGTAGATTACTTTGCGTCTATCATCACCTACATAGTTTTGTTCAGTTTTGTATTGTCCAGGTGATTTGCTTGCACCTCTACCAAAACTCAACAAAATTCGATGCGAGTTCTTAATGAGCCCCTCGTTTATTGGTTCCCCCTCAGAAACCGCTGATTGGGCGCGACGCAGTACATGACTGTAAAGTGCTACTTCTACGACATCGTCTCGGGTTGATTGGGTAGTGCCTTCATCTTCGCTTTCCGCTTCATAAATCATTACCTCGTCAACGGTCGAGATTGTTCCTTCCATTCTGGACGAAATAACGGCTTCGTTTTGACGAAGCGGTGCCAACAGAAGTTCGCTATTCGGAAGAGACAGAAGCATCTGGTCGTAGCGAGAAATTGCGTCTTGCGCTCGCGTCAGAGGTTCTATTAGGCGTTCAAGCCCGAGCTCCGAGGGCGGAAATCTGCCGTAGTGATAGTCAACTACATTACTTTGATCGTAATTTTCTATATTTTTCGACATTCAAGCGATCTCCCTTGAGTGCATTTGTGTAACAAATTTTGCAGTTTTTGCAACACAAAATGCGTTGTGAGAGAAAAATGAAACGCAAAATGCCTTGTGGGAGAAATTTTTCAAATTTTGTAGCACAACGCTTTTTGTGGCAGCCAAAACTGACACAACAAATGTTGTGCGAATTTTTTCCTACTTCGTGATTCACAAGCGCGACTAAGTTCGAAAAAATACAAGAACTAGAATTTAAAGTTCGACGAAATTTCGCAATTTGATGCATGGGAGCCTATCTTGCCGAACAAGACTAAGCTCAATGCTCGTGAGATTCACGCACAGCAGCGATCACTCTTGACCTACCCTCTGGGGTCTTCGGCCCAGTGGAAACCCTGCCGCATGGCAAAACCAAGAGCGTTGGTCCGATGAGCTTGCGCAAGTGCATGGCAGCAACGGCCAATCCAGCATTCCGTCGCTTGACCCTCAAGACTCAGCCAGCTTCTGAACCACAATCTAGCAAGTCGCGCAGCGCTGGCGACCTGCTCCCCTGAAAGTTCCTCGTTTTGAGGTTAGTCCGTTCCCAACTGAAGGATACAGACAATGAAGCGATTCAGGTTCTCTGAAGAACAGATCATCGGTATTTTAAAAGAACATCAGGCAGGCATTTCGGCCGCCGAGCTTTGCCGCAAAGCCGAAGAACAAGGTTCTGATCCACTCGGACCAGGGATCGAAGTTCACAAGCGCTGACTGGACTTCGTTCCTCAAAACTCACAACCTCGAACAATCTATTGCCGGATGCGGGGGCAAGCGCACTACCGATGGATACTGATAGAATTTCCGTTACTTCCTCTTCGTTCAAAGTGATTGTCAGGCAAAGGTGTTCAGATGCAGGTTCAATTTCCAGACGTTTGCCTTGGAAAAGAGGTAAATATATGGGAGCGTAAGTAGAGAGTTTTTTGGACGAACGAATATGAGACATCGGAAATCGGCTTCCGTCTTTTGTGTATTTGTCTTGTTGTATTCCTTAGGGGCAGGTTTGGGTCTTGCAGATATCCCGATCACAGTTCCAACGCTCAGCGAAACTGAACCCGCGGCGACGAACGACTTTGACAAGATGAACTTCGCGCGTACCGTCGTCGCTCCGTCTGTTCGAAACATTCCATCCTATTCTATTTATGTGCACCAATATCGGGAATTTGCCCGAAAGAACCCTCTGGCTCACAAGGCTCTCTATTTCTCATTGCAGGGCGATCACGAAAATGCGGTCAAAACGCGAGAGGTTCTAGAGGGCAGACGGAGTGCCCGCGAGTGGGCCAAGTACACGCCTGACCTCGGAGCAAAACTCGATCTCTTTCGGTTCAAAGCCGGTGTCGAAAGAAACGGTCCGCTGGGTTCCAAGGCATCGGCGAGCGTTAGCACAGGAGCAAGCCTTTCGGCGACGCTTGACGGCGAAAACGCTGTGCTTGGGTATCTCGATGCCCGGGAAGAAGAGGAAGACCGCGAACAACTCTTGAGGATATTGGCGGACCCGCAAGAGATCGACGACGTTGCTGGCGTATTGGCGACCCTTGATTTGAACAATCAAGGAGCAATTCAAAATGGAGGAGAACCGTTCTACGGCGCCGACAACACTCCTTTTACCGCGCTTCGTGACGCCCTTTCCCAAATACTAGGTCCGGTTCCGGTGTTTTTGCCGAAGATCGAAGACCAACTCGAAACGCTCTCTGCCGAAGATGCAGAAAAGTTTAGAAGCCATGAAGTCCTCAAACGTCTTTTGGATTTGTCTGAAGAGGAACGCGATCGGTTCTCCAACTACCTGACACCCGCGGAAGAGAGGATCGAGATCCTTGGATATTCGGAAGAAGAGTTTTCTAAGGTTATTTCTGACGCCTTGTGGCCAAAACAAAAAGATCTCAGCGACCAAACGGTTGGGGCACACGAGCTAGAGTCTGTTTTGTCTGGCTACGTTCCACAAAACGAAATCGCCTATCAAAGCTATCTGAAATCGCTTGAAGACATTGAAATCCGCATAATCGAAGCGCAGACAAGAAAAGGCAATTCTTCGGATGCCGAGGAGATTCGGTCGCTAGATCAAAATATTGGCTTTCTGGAGTCCGAAAGGCGAGAAGTTGAAAAACAGCTGAAAATCGAACGTTTCGAAGACTCTTTAGAAGAATATCAAGCTGAAATTCAGGGGATCGCTGCCGTCATCGGGCTTGTCGATGCTGAGTTTGCGCACGGGATTAACCAATACGTTCAAGGCGTCGGGAATGTACTGATGGGTGGCTACCGCCTATACAGTGGAGACGTGAGTTTTGCTGCGGTTGGACAAATGGCGCAAGGTATTCAGACGTTAACACAGCGCAGAGGCACATCTTTCGAGGAAATCGCAGACAAAAAACTCGATGCCATTTTGGACAACCAGAGGGCGATCTTTGAGGGCCTGAAAAACATCGACATGCGTCTTACGTTGTTGGCAGAGCAAATCGAGCAACTGCGTGGCATCGTACTAGCACAAAACAGGATTGTACAAGACGACCTAAGAAACGTCATACATCGATTGGATCGGTTCGAAAGAAATTTTGCACGCGCGCTTCGGGTTGTCGGTGCGGCGGAATTGGAGGAATTACGGGACAGAATAGAGGACGACTATCTCGAGTTCATGATGACAATCTCTGACGGGTGGGAGATCGGACGAAGAAACAATTTCCACACCTACTATGCAAACGGGCAGGAGGGTGAAACACCAGAGCTCGCCGTCGTATTCAATAACTCCCGCCGACTTCTGGCCTCCGCAATTCTAGAGGACAGTCTGAACCATCCCTTAGTTAGAAGAGCAGGTTCGCTCAAAGAAATCGAAGACTACAATTCCCTTCAAAATGCGTTGGCGATCCCGATCAGTTATCGCACGGCATATATCCACTCGATTTGGGAGCATCTCGCCTTTGATCGATTGGAGCCCATCCCTAACATCGAGTTCTTAACCCAATACTCCAGAGCGTATCTGAATCTGATCTCCCATCTGCCAAGGATGAAGACACCGGACCAGAATCTCAGCGGCATTTGCCATGCCAATTTCAAAACCATCGAAACAATGAATACAATTGCTGATCAATCGGAATTGGCTTTGACGCAGATTCTAGAGCGTATTCAATCCCGACGGGATAGAGCCCTTATGACAATTTCCGAAGGGTTTTCCGACCTCCACCTATCACTTCTTTTGCGCAGCTACGGGAATGATTTTGCAGAAAGTCCAGGCCTCAAGTTGGCAGACTGGAGCAACAAAAGGGCGAAGGCTTATAACCATTGGCCGCGTGTGGATCTCGGATCCCCGGCGTATGGCTATTTCACCAACGACTTATTGCTCCCGTCGATCGAACAATTCACGGCGTCCAAGGCAGCGAGTTTTGCCCAAAAGACACGTAAAGAGGTCTACGCCTATAATCAGGGCATTAATGAATTGCTACAGCGTACAGATCTCATGCGTTACCTGCTCAAAAATTCGGAGGATCTCGAAAGTTTTTCCATAGATTATCAAGTGTTCCTAATCGAAAAACTCAAAGATCTCAATTGGGATGAACTTGCCAATCTACTTGTGCGAATGCGGATCGTGGAAGCAAGATTCTTAACCGGCGACAGGTTGGAACAACTCCGTCAACAGCAAATTTTTCAGGATTCCAGCCAGTCTCCGTCAGTGCGACAGAACGCAAAAAAGCTAATGCAGGCGGCTCTCAATAGGGAGCGTGCAAACAAGAACAAACTATTCAACATGTATGTCTCACTGTCGCCAAGCTTATTGCAAGGCGGGCTTACCCATGAGTTCAACATAGTCAAGTCTGAGGTTGCCAAACTATTTGGAAGCCCGGTGGTGACGCAGTTTCCAGGAAAACACGGGAATAGGCCCTATGATGCCCAAATTGGGGGGCGCGGACTCTTGAAACAAGGGAGAAACACCGGCCTGGGGACGTATTCCATCACAACTGAAAAGTTCATGCCGGACGCCCAAGCTAAACGCGTTTTGATCGATGGACGCAGAATTCTGTCTGCCCTATTGGTATTGGACATCCGCAAGGCACAATCTGCGAAAGGATGGCGGGATCTATACTTCTCGGAAAAGAATCTGCAAATCACCGTCGTTGAACTTTACCGAGATCTTTTCTCACTCGCGTCTCTCCTTGAACTCACCTTTGGCGATTGTGCAGATTTGCGCCCCGAGATCTTTGATCGCTTGGATGATCTGCTCGACACGGCTAGCACGAAGATTTTGGACATCGAACATCGGATTAGCAGGCCACAGTCTATTTCGGATCCGACCGCTTTCGTTGGCGAATTGGTCACAGCATTGAATGAAATTAGCGTCAAAACGACGTCAATCCGCGACTTAGCAAACTTTTCCGAATCCAAGTTTTGTATGGCGTCGACATACGGTTGGGACGATTTGGCAGACCGGTTTGAGCTCCTGGGAGAGTTTCGTTCAGACCTTTCGGGACAGAGGGTGTGCCCGGTGGTGAAAAGCTTAGAGACGACGATTCTCAATTAACAAGAAACGATCTTCAGCGATCGTTTGCGAATTCAGGCCGGGCAGTCGCGTTACGATGCCTACGTGACAGGGATCAAAGGACTGCGCCCGGCATACTCTTCTTCTGACCTGAGACCCAATTCTCTTCCGACTTAGCGCGGAGTCCTTCGGTTAATTTTTGACCTCATGCGGCCTGTGTTTGCAATGTCATTTTCAATGCGAACTCGTGGGGCGTGAGGTTGCCCAGGGATGAGTGGGGTCTGTTTCGGTTGTAGTCGTCCTTCCATGATGTGATTTGGGATCTGGCTTCGGCGAGCGACGAAAACAGCGTTTCGTTTAGGCATTCATCCCTGAAGCTGCCGTTGAAGCTTTCAACGAACCCGTTCTGCATCGGCTCGCCGGGTTGATGTAGTGCCAGTTGACGCCTGTCTCCTGACACCATTTGAGTACGGCCATGCTAGTCAGTTCGGTTCCGTTGTCGGAAACCACGGTGATCGGTTTTCCAGCACCGCGGCATACCCGCAGCAGGTTGGCAGCCAAGTCAACTAGAGACCTTTCGAGCTGACGAAGTTTGTGTTTTCTACTGATCTCTTTGGGGTCGTTTTCAACAACGCGCTTCATCACCAGTCACCATATTGCGAGCCACGCGCTATAGGTTTCACAACTTACACGGAAATAAGTTCAACCCTTACAAATTCGTCGTTCTCGCGACTTTTTTCGACCAGCATCTCGGATAAGGCGATGGTGTGTATTCCATTTAGGATTGTTGATCTGTAGGTTGCACATCCAAATCAATGCAACGAGACCGACCCAATGAAATTCTACAACAAACTGACGATCGTGCTTTTAGGCGCCTCACTCCTTGCCGCGTGCGCACAAACGCCAGAATCTATTCAACCGTCTTATGTCAGTCCCAACGAATATGCGGGTTGGTCCTGCTCTTCCATGCGAGCCGAGGCGGCGCGGGTTAATGATGCCCTCGCTACTGCATCGAAACAGCAGAGCAACGCTCGTTCCGGTGACGTTGCCGGCGTCATACTGCTCGGACTACCTGTTTCTTCTCTTTCCGGCGCAAACGTCGCTCCGGAGGTCGCTCGGCTGAAAGGGCACAAAGAAACCCTTGAGCGGACGATGAACAAAAGAGGCTGTAAGGCCGCATAGACTGTTGTAAAACGAGGCCTAAAATGTAGCCCGGCAGGTTTCCCCGCCGGGCTCATTCGCGATTGTTCGGACCAGTATCAGCTTCCCCAACCGTCCGTTGTCATAACGGCTTCGGTGTTGCCGTCTGGTTCGCTGTGGCCGTCATCTTCTATATCTTCAAAACGAACATCAAGCTGATCGAGGAGGTTGATGAGGCACTCGATGTCGGCTTCGATCCTCTCACGCTGACGTTCGACCTCGATGTCAGCAAATTGCGGGCCATTGAGTGAATTGCTATACTGCATACGAGATTCCTTTCTTTGCCGTGGGGATTTCATCCGACGGGTTCAGAGTTGCAGCTCTGAGCCCGTTTCCTTTGAAGGTTTCGCCATGGTCGTCAGCGTCACCGCAACCCGTTCCGTCACCAAAGCCAGAGCCGGAGCAGTAGCCTCCACCGTTACACTCGCCGTGGTGCGCGCCATCGCCAAGACCCGAACCGTCGCCTTCAGCATTTCCGCTCAAGAAGCCACAGCCTTCGCCTTCCCCATATCCGTCGCCTTCGCCATCTGCGAAACCGTAACCGTGGCCCTCGCCCTCACTGCCACCCATTGGGCAGGCAGGGGCGCGCGAAAGATCGAAGGCAGGGGACAAAAAGCGGATCATGACCACTGACCTCCCTTGACAGCCTCGATCGAGTTTGCCGCCGCCAGGTGGCAATCAAGCAAGGTGCATGCGTTGAACACCTGTACAGTTGCAGTAGCTTCGGAGAATTGGCACGCGTCGGTATCAACACCGTATAATGCGCAGTCAATCAACGTTCCGCCCTGTGCAGCCTTCCAACGCCACATCTGCCGAGCATTTGTGAGCTTCACTGTACTACCAACTCGTCCGGCGAAGTTGCCAAACAACACGCCTGCATCACGAGAACGGACGATTACAGGGCGACTGTCGCCGTCTTCCCTGTCCTCAGTCTGCGCGTGCTGATCAGCGAGCGCAAAAATCTGTTTGATGTCGCCGATGGTAAGAGTTTCAAGGGTCATTGTTTCGCTCCAATTTGAGTTTCATTCCAGGTGGACGCTCTGAGGTGGTCGCTACTTTTTGGCTTTGCTCTTGTCTTCACCGGCATTCCATGCCGAGCCGACTTTGAGAGATCGTACGATTTCACCTGACAAGGTGCGGTCATTCTCTGCCGCTTTGACCTTCAGGTGTTTCTTGAGATCCGCGGGTATCGTGATTGTCATTCTCACATCTGCCATATCATCACCTTTCACCGTTTTGATGATTGACACATAGTTATCACCAAAAACATGATCAAGGATGATCGCGTTGTTTTTTCACTTTTTTGGTGTTTTAAGGTGATATGACTGAAAGAGACGAATACACACGTTACACAATCCGCATTCCAACGGATTTGTATGACCGGCTACAAGACGCATCCGGCCACAAGTCCTTAAACGCAGAGATTACGCTTCGCCTCGAGGCGTCTTTTGCGGATAGCAAGAATACAGAGTTGGAAGCCATCGCCGAGGCCATAGCCAAGCACAAGTTAAAGCTCAGGGACCATGACCGTCTGATCAAGTTGCTCTATGACAAATTGTCCAGTTTAGGTGACCAAACGATCAAGGAATAAGTCGTGTCGACATAGACGGTGCTGATCGGTTTCGGTGGCAGCTTGGACGCTTACATTCTATCCGACAGTGTTTCCAGGTCAGGTTTGTCTGCCATTCATTGCGTGCACAGCAAACGTCGGATCCTTACCCAATGTGTTTGACGCAGAGATTTCCTAGAATGACCAAATCGGGGCCGGAGGCGGACCGTCGGTTTCCATCCGAAAAGTCATTGAAGCGGACATTCACGCATTGCAAGTTAGCGACCGGTTTCGGCCCGAAGCTGTCCTTGGTGCTCCACGCGGCGAATGTCTTAAACAAGCCTTTTCAGACTTCTGATTATTCATCTCACTAGATAAAGTAAGCCTGCTAATTAACGTCCGAAAACGGGTGTCAAAGGGTGATCAAAATATGATCTTATCGCACAAAAGTGTGCCGTCACTCTGGCTTTGCAAATCTCAAAAAAACTGAACAACTTAGTTTGCGGTTGGCTTGAATATGAATGCATCTTTGTTAGTCTTCGGCAATTCAGCTTCCATTTGAAGGCCGCACGACTTCCAGAGCTAAGGTATCCATCTTCAATGAAAAAAATTCTGCGCTTTGTTCCACTGTTTCTCGTGACGTTTTCCGCCAGTTTCAATGCCGATGCAAAAATGTCCGCTGAGTGGGAAGAGAAACGTGCCAACTACAAAGATATCGGCAAAGCTTCCTGTAATGATGCCAAATCTTTCAACAAGCTCAAAGCGCAAGCTGACAATGGCGACGAGATGGCCGCGTACTGGGTCTACTACACGATGGCCTCCGAAAATTGCAAACTATACAGCAGAGATTTCAAGGCAACGCATAAGTACCGTCTTCAAACGCTTAATTCTGGCTATCCAGTCGCCTATCGTTTTGTGGGCAAGGACTATTTGTATGGTTACGGTGGGTTGAGAGCAAACGCCCAAAAAGGCCTCGGACTTTTGAAGAAGTCTCTTGAGCTTGGCCACGAGCATTCTGCTGCAGAACTTGCTTATGTGTACGGTGGTGGAAGGGGAACGGCCCGCGATCCCGAACTTGCGATGAAGTACTACAAAATTGCGGTGGAAGCAGGAATAAATGAAGACACCTTGAAGGTCGTCAAAAAGTATTTTTCAAATGATCTAAAAAAGGCTGCGACAAAAATTGAAAGAACGGTGGCTGCGGGAATAAGTGAACAGTCAACAAATGCCAGCACCAATAATGCGTCCAGCGCTTCTGATGAGAGCGAGCAATTTGCGGCCTTGGCTGTCTCTATGGGTGATGGTGGGTTTGGCTTTGCACATGACTATCCAAACGCCAAAAGTGCACGCGAGCGGGCACTTACTGAGTGTAGATCGAGAGGCGGTGCTGACTGCGACATCAAAATGATCGGTCGAGGTAAGGGATGTATGGCTTATCACTCGGCCGGTGGATCAGCTACAGCACACGGGTGGGCAATTGGCCCAACCCGCAATGCTTCGGAAACTCGTGCTGCGCAAGAATGCAGAAAGCGAAATGGCAAAGCCCAGTGCGGGAATACAAGCTGGGTGTGCAATGACCGAACAAAAAGCAAATTGGAGGTAGTGTTGAATAAGCCCTTGCCACCGACGACGACAGCAACAAGCCAGTGCCTCGTTCTTGCAAATCTGAGCTGTAAAGCCTTTGTGCCGGGCAAGGCGCGAAATACCCAAATTACTGGTGCATCAGGCCAGATGTATAGCATCGAAAACTGTGGCGAAAAGGGCAGAGAGGCATTGGGATGGTCGGTGACGAACAATAATTGGAAATTTACAGACGACAAGTCAAACATTTATGCTGGCGCTGGTTTTTCAGCGGAGGAACGAGCATATTTTAAGTCTGTGTTGGTCGACTTCAAAAAGACAGCTATTTCGAAATTTAGAGGCTGTACTGCGCCAAGTTTCGCCAGCATCCGGTTTTTTAAGTCGTTTGACTATTATGAAATTTATGCGAGGCCCGATTATTCAAGAAAAATACTTCCATACACAGTTCCGTAATTTTGTCTTTTTGCCCAATTTGCCAACAGTTTACTAGTCGAAACCAGGGAAAGTTGTGTTAGCCAATTGTCGTCAACTCCTTGGGCATTATGCAAATTTCTTGGCTGATTTGTCCGCACTGCCGTCCTTCGTTGATCCCGCAGTGAAGGGCTGTTTCCCGCCCTGTCAGGACCTTAGTGCAAAGCGTGGCGATTGGCTGCTTATGGGCATTAGATTCAGAACCTCGAATGTCTGACTAGGCGGCGCTTTGCTGTCATTCGTTTGAGCCGCAGCGAAGGTCGGCATTGAGCCCATCCTGTGAATTGAATGCGGTGCAGCGAACGTCCGCAAGCTTGGCGCCAGCAGAAACGTGGCAATACCTCTGCGGTTCTGTGCGGGTTTTTAGCATCGGGATTTCTACAAAGCCAGCTAGAGCTATACGAATGGCCATGTCCGCCTTAAGCTGGGTCAGAATTTAGACCACGTATTCGAGTTCCGCATGCCCACCCCGCTTCCATTTCCTCAGGATCAACTGGTCGCAGCGATAAGTGATCATATGGATGCGGTCGCAAAGGTCGTGAACTGGTCGATTGTGCTGGCAACAGTTTTTTGGTGGGCCGGTGTCCAAGGCGAAGCGGTGATAGAAACGCAGGGTCTAACCATTAAGAGAGAGCACGCATTGTTCGTTGCGTGCGGGTTCTTCGTTTTTGTCAATTTTTACGCTCTCGACGTCTTTTATCGGATTGGCGAAATTTTGAGAAACACCGAAGATCAAAGATTCAAAGAAGCGGCAACAAACCTCGCGCTGCATCCTTGGTTTGCGAACCCATTCGCGTTTTTTGATCGATCCAGAATATCTGCATTGATGACCGGAAAAGGCTACGGCCTGCTCATCATCGCTTGGTGGTATGGAAACTCATCGATGCTTGCGCTCACAAGCGATCAGTTCGCGCCGCTGGCCTTGTTGATGCAGGGTGTGTTCTTGGCCGTTGGGTTCGCATCGATGGGCACTATCCAACGCGTCCAAAGCATAGTGTATCGACGCTTTGCCGAGATAGAGCCGGAGGTAGGTTCTGCCCTAAAGCGAGTGGCACCAATCCGCTTCTTGATGACTATTCTTGGGATAGGTATCGGAGGGATAGTCGCTTTTGGTACGCAGGTTCTGATCTTTCAGTGATAAAGGCCAAAAGTCGTCCGTTTTTGTCACCGGCGATGATGACCGTTTTTGGCGCGACCGAAACCTCCAAAGCCGACCTTTGCGCAGCCGCAGCGAAAGCTCGCTTTGTCCGCAAAGCGGACCTTAGTCACCAGCGCAGCGAACGTCCGCTCCCCGCCCACCCTGTGAATTTGCTGCGTCTCAAATGAATGTCCGCTTTCGGGCAGAGGCTCCAACGCGGCGAACGTCTAGTTTGGGCGCGCAAAGCCGACCCAACTGCCGACAAGTTCGGGACCAGTCAATGTCTCTGCCTAATTCAGTTGCCCGCTTGGAAGCAAATACTGCCGCAGCGTTGATTTCAGCTCGGACGGCCTGCACACAATGTCCTTGAGCGGTATGGTGACGACATCCCAACCGAAGGCTTCCAGAATGGCGGCGCGGCTTGTCAGCATTTCATCCACCATTCCGCGTTCGTAAAGGTCGCTTCTGTCAATCAGGATGGCCACAGGACATCCGGTGCGTGTGTCGTGCGCCGCGATTTGAGGCACGACATCAATCACGAATTCCGACAAGCCAACATTGCAGTCACACGCAATTCCCATCTCATGCCTTAGCCAGGATGCAACTCTTCGCGCGGCCGCGTATTGCTCCGGTGCGCGCGCATTGAAGACGCTGCCTGAACGATACCGATCCAGGATACGGTCCGCCATGTCGGTCTCGCCAGCCGACGTCGCGCGGGCAAACTGCAAAATCGTTTTCAAGGCCAAGGCACCAGTGTTGTAGTCGTTCGTTATTTCATCGCCGGTGATGGTCGAGACGATTGCCATGTGCCTGCGGGCGCGAGAGAAAATAACGTTCAAACGCTTCTCGCCACCGACCTTGTTGATGGGACCGAAATTCATTCGCATCTTTCTGCTCACATTTGGCCCGTAGCACACCGAGACAATGACGATGTCGCGTTCGTCGCCCTGCACATTTTCTAGGTTTTTGACGAGCAGGCCGACAAATTCGCCGTCTTCCGTTCGTTCCTGTTCGTCGGCAAGAAGCCTCGCGAAAGTTTCATCTTCCTCCGACAAGCGAGCGATGGCTTCTTCAATCTCTCTTTGCTGGGTTTCTGAAAAGGCGACGATCGCGATCGTCATGCCGGTTTTCCGCATCAAGATGCTGCGCAGCAAGGCGGCGACATAACTTGCCTCGGCTTCATTGCTGCGCGCGGAATAGATTCCATGCGGCAGATGGTGAAAGCTCAAACTGCGTCCGAGGACGGTTTCCGGGTCAGGAGAATGCCCCGCCGTGTCGGGGACAACGATCTCGCCTATGCGACCGGTCTTCGTCGCCGACGGGATGGACAGCAGCGCGGCGTCATAAAATGCCGTGTTGGAAAACGCGATCAGGGCCTCCTGCCGAGATCGGTAATGCCAGCGCAGCATGACGGATGGGAGGGTTTCATCCGCGAGAGACAGCAAACTTTCCTGATCGAGCTCAAAATCGAAGTCTTCGTCTTCGTCATGGTCATCCTGGACGGTCGCGTTGAAGTAGGCTCCAGGCGGCAGTTGCTTGCTGTCGCCGACGACAACGATCTGCCTGCCTCGCACGCATGCCGGCAATGCTTCTTCGACAGTGATCTGAGACGCCTCATCAAAAATGACAACATCAAAAACGTCGTTGTCCAGGGGCAGCACATCGGCAATCGACGTGGGGCTCATCATCCATATAGGCTTGATCGTGGACACGATCGGACCACATTTGTCCTGAACCAAGTCGCGGACCGGACGGAAGGCGCGAGACTTGGAGAATTCATTTTCCAGGACACGCCGCGCGGCAAGGACACCTTCACGGCGTTCTTTCTCCTCTTGAGCGAGCCCGCTTGCCGGCTTGTTGGACAGGACAATGTCCTGCCGGAAGAGGTTGAGCTGCCTGGTTTTCACGATCCCGGCATTGATTGTTCGAAGGTCCGCCAGAGCTTCGACAAGCTGTCGGCGTGCCATCGACAAGGTGCTGAAATCGATCGCATCGAGCTCGGGATGCATGCCGAGACGCCGCTGAAGGTCGGTGACGAGGATACGGCGGTCGATATTGTGTACATCCGCGTCCGCGTCCGCGAGCAGCGCCCAGATGTCTTCGGGCGCTTCAGCGAGGTGTTTCAAGTTTCCAGCCAGAACCGGCAATTGCACCGCGTTTTCGCGAAGCTCGGCAATCCGGCGGCAAAGCTCGGGGAGCTGCATCGATTGCGCGCGTTCACCAAAAAGCTCCAGCCCGGTCTTTTGTGCATCCTCAAGAATGGCCGCCGTCTGTGCGAGCGTTCTTGTCGCGTCGGTTGCCGGAGTGTGCAGAAGACGCAACGCGAGCGGTGCAACCTCAGCAGAAATCGAACGCCCAGCTTCTTCCAGCCTGTCCAGCGCTTTCCTGACTTCTTGCGGTGACCTTTCTCCGTAACGACGTTCGAAAAGATCGGCTTTTTCCTGCAGGGCCTTGCTGGCCTTCAGGTCTTCGACCAACCATGTCAGAAGCTGGGTCAGGGTCGGTTTCACCGCGAGCGAAGACAGATCGGTGCGGGCGTTCACGAGACCGGCAACCGAGCGTAGCCTCGACGACAGGATGCGAGCGAAAAACCGGGTTTCTTCGGAGAGCGCGACGGCAAGGGCGGCCTCGGCTTGCGCGAGACCAAGAGGTATGGTCCAGACGGACGCATACTGTTCGGTCTTCGCTTTCACGGTTTCGAGATCTTCAAGAGTTCGGGCGTCGTCGTCGAATTGCCTGCGGACTACCTCATCCTTGCGGGCAACGTCTAGCACGGGCCCTGTGCCCAGGCCGCACACTGCGCCGGCATATCGTGCCAGTTCCAGGACATGAGGCAGGCTAAGCTCATCAAGGCCGGTTTCGGTCGGCAGGGCATTCACGAGCCGCTTCCTGATATCTTCCAGCGCAATTGTCAGCTCGCCAAATTTTCCAGGAAGTTCCGCGACTGCCTCGAGGTTCCCCCAAAGCTGCCTGCGTAGCTGGAATTCGGCGCTTTCGCCGAATGCCCGGCTATTGCCGTTTCGCCGCAGGGCCAGTGCCGCATGGGAGAAGGCATCCCGCCATTTCCCCCAGGTTGCCGCGTCGGGCAGATGTGAAGCGACTGAGGCGGAAGGGGCCGACTTCAACAGATTCAGGTCAACCTCTTCGTCGATCGCTTTTTCCAGGAGCTGGTGCAGGGGCGGCTCTTCTTTAGGCGCGTTCAGTGCCTCCACCAGCATTTCGAACGTTTTGCGCACGGTTCGCACGCGCTCTTGAAGCTGCACCTTGTCGCGCTTCAATCTGTCGAGCGACGTTGGCGGAGGATTGTCGCTCCAGGTCTGATAAAGCTTGCCGAGTTCACCTACAAAACTTGCCCGCCCTGTCTTTGCGTCGTGGAACGACGCCGTGAGATCACCGAGACCGGCTCCGGTCAGGCGATTGTGTACAACGTCGAGCGCGGCGCGTTTCTGGCTCACGAACAGCACTCTTTTTCCGTTCGCGACGAAATTCGCGATCAGGTTGGCGATCGTCTGAGACTTCCCGGTGCCCGGAGGGCCCTGCAGAACAAGGCTTTTGCCGCTTTGTGTTGCGGCAATGGCATCGTCCTGCGACGGGTCGGAGGGTAGAATATTGTGAAGGTCCTCGACCCTGGTTTCCTGGCCGGGAAGCAGTTCGCGCACAGCCCCGCCGAAGAAACGCCGGAAGTGCGATCCGCGCAGATCTTCTCGACGTGCAAGTTGATCATAGTCGCGCAAAAGCGACATTTTCTGGTAGTTGAAGTTGCCGAGAACCACGGACGACGTGTCCAGACTCCAGTCGAACCGTCCTTCCGATGCGGCCACCTGCTGTATGAAAACCTGACTTTTCTCGGTCTGAGTCGCTCCATCAATTTTCGCCATGTTGAAGTATCGTGGCAAAGGACGTCCGGCGATGTTCCGGAACGGAGCTTCCGGAATGCGGACGCGCTGTTGAAACAGCTGGACACCGAGAGGCTTGTAGTTTTCGACGTCGTAGGAGTAATCGGATATGTCGCCGCTGCGCTTGCCCTTGTGACCCCGCTGGCGGCGTTGAAACTGATCGAGGCGCCGGCGCACAGTGGTGTGCAGAAGACGGCGCTTCGGCTTGTCGGCGAACGTGAACGACACACCGGGTTCCGACGCGAGTATCTGTTTGCTGATCTCGCCATGGAGTTCGGAAAGCGCGTTCGGGTCGGAAAGATCGACCTGTTCGGGCAGAACCATGCCGTAAAGCTGGTTCAAAACGAAGGCCAGCGCCGGGTTCAGATCGGCTTCCGGCCCCTCGAGCCTGAGGACGAAGGCATCGCGGACACCCTTGCGCTTCGTCAGGTTCGCTTTCAAAAGCAGCAGCGGAGACGTGATCGGCGTGTCCGGTGCGTTCTTGAGATCGTACCAGTGCAGCTTGGCGGGGATCAGATGCAGCGGAGAGACACCCGTGTCCTGCTCAATGCGCCGGGCGTCCAGCCTAAGCCGCGCGAGAACCGGTGGGACGAACAGCATTTCCTCAAAGCGTATCCAATCACCGAGGACGAGGTCGTTTCCGGCGATCAGTTTCTTCATCGCCTTGGAGGTGCCCGTGAACAGGTCTCCCGCCTTGATCAGATCCGGATTGAGCACCAGGGGAACGGACGCTTCCGTCAGATCGAGTTCGCCTGCGATGGGCCGGTGGTAGAGCAGCCGGTTGCGCCGCGATGTGTCATAGAGGCGCGCTCTCAGGCGCTTTATGATCTCCGTGTCCCGCTCTTTGGAAGGCGTCGCTCGGGGTTTTGCCGGCTGTTCGAAATCAGATCCGATCCGACGGTAGTTCTCCAGCGCATCGCAAAGCGCGTGAAGATCCTGTGCGCGGTCATATCGTTCCAGAGCTGTCATGCGCTCGATCGCGCGCACAAGGACGGGATGAAGGCGGCCGTTCAGCCGCTGAAGATCCTGGCGAGCTGCTGTAAAGGTCTCAAGCTGCTCGCGGTCGCGAAAGTCCAGTCCCGTCGCGAGCGAAGCCAGCATCATCCCGAGCAGGTAAATGTCGGTGACAGGATCATGATGACCATTCTCAATTTCCCATGACCTGTAATCCGTCAGGAAACTCGGCCGGCCGGTTTCGTCCTCCGATACCCTGCGGTCGCTGGCACTGACGCTCTGACCTCCCAACAGCACGTGTTCGGTTTCTTCCACAACGAAGTCGACCTCATCCACGATGTGCAAGGCTGCTTCGGCGGGCCGTTTTCTTCCGGTCACCAACTTGTTTTGACGTGACGGCTGAACATGGCTTGCCTTGAAAAATAAGACGCCACCGGCAAGCCCGAGCGCATCAGGGTCCGTTACCGGGGCAACACGCCCTGCATCGTGCGCTTCCGCGGCCTGTTTCAGGACCGGCAGGCAGGCCGCAATGACATCGTCGCTTCCGATGGAATGCGCATCGTTGAAGAGGCTGAGCAGCGCGGAGAAGCCATTCGTGTGGAGGATGCGGTCTTCGGTCTGCGGGATCGCGTTCATGCAGATATTCCTCCGCATGCAGGCATTGCATCCGAACTGGATGCCTTTGCGCTGCCGGCCTGCAGTTGCGCGAACCGCTTGGCGGCGATTCCAAGATCCGATCGGGCAATTCGCTCGAAGACCTCGGTCATCTCCCATTCAGCGGCCAGATTGACGGCATCGATGAGCACAAGGTCATCGAGGTCCGGATCGCCCAGTGCAAAATCCGCCAACACATAACAGAAATAGGATTTGAGCCCCTCAGGCAGAGAGCGCATGTCCCGGTCAAGTTCGGTTCGGGCGACGGTACACGTCTGCCGCCGGTCAAAATGCGGAAAATAGCGACGTGCCAGGATTTCAAGACGTTCGCTCTCGGCAAACCGGGGTTTGAGAAGGATTTCGATCACGCCTTCGGTCAATGCCGTGGTTCGCGCCTGCTGCAACAGGTCAAGCGCATCGAGCTGGGGTTGACCCTCGAGCATGTGTTTCAGTTTGCTGTCCGCATTGTCACGTTCTTCAACCCAATCCCGCATCGCAAGCGCGCGGATGAACAGCTCCGGGTGACTTTG
>Ga0207422_1002223_pt1 | contig 27747 bp, 16 predicted proteins | sample MarCyaLeptolynsp_FD_187757 | JGI IMG/M metagenome (GOLD analysis project Ga0207422, IMG submission 187757) | Marine cyanobacterial communities from Panama - species 1 Leptolyngbya sp. (SPAdes) | ecosystem: Environmental > Aquatic > Marine > Unclassified | place: Panama: Panama City | collected... | reverse complement strand
GCACCATCGCTCGAAGCAGGGGGGCATGGCTGTGGATTTTGTTTCTCTCATCGAACGAGAACTGACCTAAAATGATTGCTCTGTCTACTTTAACTCCTCCACAGAGTCTTTTTTCGCTAAAGTACCATTAGGAAAGACGTACCGACGATCTCAGATACAGCGTTTTATCGCGCTCTAAAGTTTGTGGCTGCTTGAAAACATCAGAATCCATCGGATCGCTTGCGATCGCATTTCTCAGTTGAATTGTCCTGACTGTCTGACTTCCATCTAACGCCTTCTCAGGGCAAAAAATTCTGTTGTTTATTTTTGATGGAAACTTATGAGCCACGCAACACCTTCGACGGTTCGGCGATCGCCAACAGCTCGTGTCATCGCCGCGATCGCCCTTCTGAGCGCATTGACCCAACCCGTCCATGCCCAACCCATCACCCCCGCACCCGATGGAACCGGAACCACCGTTACCCTCGATGGCAACCAATTCAACATCGACGGCGGAACCCTCTCAGGTGACGGCGCAAATCTCTTCCACTCCTTCGAGCAATTTGGCCTCGATGCCAACCAAATCGCCAACTTTCTCTCCAACCCGCAAATTCAGAACATCCTCGGTCGCGTCGTCAGTGGCGATCCGTCGATTATCAACGGTCTGATTCAAATGACCGGAGGGAATTCCAACCTCTTCCTGATGAACCCCGCTGGGATTGTCTTTGGACAGAATGCAACCCTCAACCTCCCCGCTGACTTCACCGCCACCACCGCCACTGGAATCGGTTTCGGTGACACCAACTGGTTCAACGCTTTTGGCAGCAACAACTACGAAAACTTAATCGGCGACCCCTCTCAATTTGCCTTCGATTTGGCGCAACCCGGAACCATTATCAACGCAGGGGACTTATCCCTGACCCCAGGACAAACCCTCACCCTGATTGGCGGAACCGTCGTCAACACCGGAACCATAACTTCATCAGAAGGCACAGTTAACATCGCTGCCGTTCCCGGAACCAGCCTCGTGCGGATCTCCCAACCGGGGAGTCCTCTGAGTTTAGAAATCGAACCCCCCAGAGATTTGCAAGGAAATCTTATTCCCTTTGCCGCCTTAGATCTCCCCCAACTCCTGACCGGGACGGAAACAGGATTAACCCTCAATCCCGATAACTTGGTAACAGTCGGCAATACAAGCATTGCCGTTACGCCTGGAAACGTAACAATTTCTGGCACAACACAAGCTCAAACCGTCAACCTCTTCGCCGCCAACCAGATTATTCCCGTGGGAGATCCCTTTACCCTCATTCGCACCGGAGACGGCACGGAAAGCGCCCCCACCGTCACCCTGTTTCCTCAGAGTCCCGATGATGCCAAAGCTTTTGTCTTCCTCGACTCCACTGTTCCCGACTACTCAACCCTCCTCTACGGCGGCAAACCTGGAACCACAACCGTTGTCGTCACGCCGAGGGAAAATGGCATTGAGAGGGTCACAGAAACCCTGAATGGAATTACCGGAGTTGACGAATTACACATCGTCTCCGAGGGGAATGAAGGCAACTTCTGGTTGGGGAATGCCTTTGTCAGCAGCGACAATATCGAGCAATATCGCAGTCAATTTCAGTCTTGGGGACAGAGTTTGAGTCCAGGAACAGATCTGCTGATTTATGCCTGTTTGACGGCTTTGGGAGAATCGGGGAATGCGCTGCTCAACAGCATTGCAGACATGACCGGGGCAGATGTAGCCGGTTCGACCAACTTGACGGGAAACTCTCAGTTGGGAGGAGATTGGACGCTGGAGAGAAGTACTGGAGAGATTGAGGCAACTTTAGCCTTTCGGTCGGAGGTATTGGAGAGTTACAAAGATACTTTCGTCACCTTTACCGTCCAGAATATCAATGATGCGGGAGGTGGTTCGCTGCGAGATGCCATTACTCAGGCGAATGGGTTAGCGGGAGCAGATGAGATTCGCTTCAATCCGGGAGTCTTTAACGGTTCTCAAGGCGCAATTGTCTTAACGACCGGACAGTTGGGTGTGAATACGGCCACGGGAGATTTAACGATATCAGGAGCCTTTGGCGCATCTAATGTGGTGGTGGATGGCAATAATGCCTCTCGCGTATTTGAGGTGACGGGGACTGGTAGTGCGACGTTTGATAGCCTCACGATTCAAAATGGCAACGTTGCCGGAAATGGTGGTGGGATTCATAATCCTGGTGCAGCAACGGTGACGGTAGCCAACAACAGTAGGATTTTGGGTAATACCGCTGACCAAGGGGGTGGTATCTTCAACCAGGGAACTTTGGCAGTGACTGACAGTGAGGTTTCTGGCAATACCGCTAATATCAATGGCAATGGCGGCGGTATTTATAACTACGGGACGGGAGCAAGTGCCGCAACACTAACAGTTAGCAACAGTACTATCTCTGGCAATATCCTGACGAACTTTGGTAATGGTGCGGGGATTTACAACTTTGGGACTGTCGCAAACTCGGCAACGGCAACGGTAACCAACAGCACGATTTCTGGCAATATCGCTAATAGCGGCCGCGGTGGTGGCCTTTTCAACCTTGGGCAAGCAACGAATGCGGCAACAATGACGGTAACCAGCAGTAGAATTTCCGGTAATACAGGAGGGGCTAGCGGCGGTGGAATTGTTAACCAGGGAAGAACGGTAGCTAATGCGGCGACACTGACGGTCAGTAACAGTACCATTTACGGCAATCAGGCTAATTTTGGCGGCGGTATTTACAATCGAGGGGAAGCTGTAAACGCTTCAATAATGACAGTCAGCAACAGTACTATCTCTGGCAATCAAGTCAATAATAATGGCGGTGGCATCTATGGATCTGGGACTGTAGCCAATGCAGTAGCCGTGACAGTCGGAAACAGCATTCTCGCGGACAATACTGCACCTAGCTCCGATCCCGATGTGGGACGTAACAGTCCTGCAAATGTTATCTTCGGCGACTTAGGTAATAACCTAATCGGGGAGGACAACCTCGGTATATTTCTCACCAGCACTCTCGTTGGCAATACTGCTAATCCTCTCGATCCACGCCTTGCTCCTCTCGGCAACTACGGTGGTTCCACTCAAACTCTTGCTCTCCTCCCCGATAGCCCTGCCATCAATGGGGGAAGTAATACTCTTATTCCTGTGGGGATCGCCACCGACCAACGCGGAGCAACCCGAATTATTGACGGCACAGTAGATATTGGCGCGTTTGAGGCAGACTACGTGCTGGTTCCTACGGGAACGCCTCAGAGTACGGATGTGACTACAACTTTTTCTACCCCGTTAAGCGTGCAACTCACCGATGGGTTTACGAATAATGCCTTTGCTTTTGCTGGGTTAAATGTCATCTTCACTGCTCCCAGTAGCGGCGCGTCGGGAAGTTTTGGCAACGGTACGACAGTCGCCACCGATGCCCAAGGCATTGCCCAAAATCCTTTCACCGCTAATACTGTTGCGGGAACTTACCAAGTTTCGGCGGCTGCGGCCAATGTGACCTCGGCGAACTTCGAGCTGACCAATACTCCCGATGCGCCGAACCGTCTTGTTCTTGTCGGCGGGAACAACCAAAAGACTCCTATCCTCACTCCTTTTCCCGACAACCTTTCGGTACAAGTCCTCGATCGATTCGATAATCCCGTTCCCAATGTCGAGATTGCGTTTGTGCTTCCCAGTAGTGGTGCGTCGGGTATGTTCGACATGACGAACTTTCTCACAGATGCGGATGGTATTTTCAGCGCAACTTTCACGGCCAATCGGTTTTTAGGTGACTATCAAGTTTTCGCTTCTGTGGATGATTTAGAACTTGTTGCTTTTGACCTCATGAATGAGGCGATCGCGATCGCGCCCCACGATCTCACTCAAATATCAAACCCTTCTTTGACCAGGAGAAGCGCCCTCGATATTCCAGAGGTTGCGGTGGATGATATCTTTGCCGAGTTGGAAGCGAAATTTACCTCAGATGTTAAGAACTATTTGGAAATTGAAGACACCGCATCAACCTCGACTTCCACCCCTTCATCGGACTCCTCAGATTCGACTGCGGCAATTCCCACCTCAACCATCTCCCTGAACCAAGCTCAAAATCAGCTCGAAGAACTGCAAGCCGCAACGGGTGTGAAACCAGCTCTGATCTATGCTGTCTTCATTCCCGCACCGACGATGCTGGCGGCCGATCCGAATGGCGACAAGTCCGCTCTCGCTCGCACGTTACCCAATCGCCCAACTCCTGAAGTTCTCTGGGAATTTAACTCCCAAGGTTTAGGACACTCTTTTCCGCTAGCAGCCAATCTTAACGCCCAACCCACAGACGAACTCGAACTCGTCCTGGTCACCGCTACCGGACAGCCGATCCGCCACCGAATGCGCGTCACTCGCCAGGATGTTCTCGCGGTCAGCGATCGCTTCCGCCGCGAGATCGCCACCCGCCCCCGCCGCAGTTCCCAACCGGATATCGAGTCTGCCCAACAACTCTACAACTGGCTGATTGCCCCCCTCGAAGCCGATCTAGAGGCACAAAACATTACCAACCTCGTTTTTGTCCTCGATGCCGGACTGCGCTCGATTCCCCTCGCCGCCCTCCACAACGGCAACGGTTTCATCATCGAAAACTACAGCATCGGCTTGATGCCCAGCCTCTCTCTGAGCGATACCACCTACAACGACATCCGCAACAGCGCGGTTTTGGGCATGGGTGCGGGGGAGTTCGACAACCACGCTCCTCTTCCGGGTGCTTCCGCCGAAGTTGAAATTGTGACGGGGTCGCTGTGGGAAGGGGTGGCCTTCCTCGACGAGGATTTCACCCTCGCGCAACTCCAACAAGCGCGCGCGCGATCGCCCTACGGCATCATTCACCTCGCCACCCACGGCAACTTCAGAGCGGGAAAACCCAATAATTCTTACATCCAACTCGGAGATACCCAACTGACCCTCGACCAACTGCGAACCTTAGGGCTGTACAATCCGCCAGTGGAACTGTTGGTGCTGAGCGCCTGTCGCACGGCCTTGGGAGATGAAGAAGCGGAGTTGGGGTTTGCTGGGTTAGCGGTGGCTGCGGGCGTGAAATCGGCGTTGGGAAGTTTGTGGCGGGTCAGCGATGAAGGGACTTTGGGACTGATGGCGGCGTTCTACGGACACCTGCGGGTTGAACCGATTAAGGCGGAGGCGTTGCGACAGACGCAACTGGCAATGATGCGCGGCGAAATTCGCATAGAAGAGGGACAGTTAGTCACGCCGAATGGGACTTTTCCCTTACCTCCTGAGTTGGTTGAGTGGGGAGGAGGTTATAAAGAGTTAAAGCATCCTCACTATTGGAGCGCGTTTACTTTGATTGGCAATCCTTGGTAGGTGTTAGCGAACTGCTTGCATAAAATCGAGAAGACAATCGAAGTTAAATCTTGAAGGGGTTCAAATTCTCCGGCCCCTCAGCTCAACTCTAACTCTGATTCAGGAATCGTACTCATGATATCTCCACAGCACGACTTAACACTTCTGTACGACGATCTCACCCAACCATGGCTCGCCATTTCGCCAGAACTGAACGATGAAGTTTGGCAAGACAGTCAAGCTTTTTCCGCTCCGGGCGATCGCCGCCGAGCTTATATTAATCGTTTGTGTCTCAAAGTCGTTGTCCCCTGGCTGGAGGAGGAATTGGAGGCGCGCGCGACTGTCTTTCCCAAAGAGAAGTCTCTGGCAAGTGTTTGGGAAGTCGTGGGTGGTTTTGCGGCGGACGTGAAGGGCAAACGCCTGGTTATCGTCCCCACCGAAGCGGCCGATCGCGATGAGTTGCGCGTTCCCCAGGAATGGGTCGAGATTCCCAGTTGGATCGGGGACTACTATTTGGCGGTGCAGGCGAACCCTGAAGATGGGTGGGTGCAAGTTTGGGGCTATGCGACCCACGCGATGCTCAAGGAAAGGGGGAGTTATGAGTGGCAAGATCGCGCCTACAGCTTAGCGGGAGAGGAGATCGTTCGCGATTTGAGCCTTTTGACCCTGGCCTGCGAAGGCTATATCGAAGAGCAAACGCGATCGCTTCTCCAACCTCTAACCCCCGTTTCTGAAGTCCAAGCAGAAAATCTCTTGCAGCGTTTGGGCAATTCTCACAAAGCATTTCCTCGCCTGGAAATTCCGTTCCCCCAGTGGGCTGCGCTGCTAGAACAAGAAGAGTGGCGCGATCGCCTCTATCAGTGGCGACAGGGTAAGGCGAACGGAGTTCCTGTCAACTTGAGACAGTGGTTCGAGAACCTGTTTGAAGCAGGGTGGCAAGACCCCCAGAATTTAGGCTGGTCGGGCGCGCGCGGAGCTACAGTGCAGGCCGAGTCAGCTTTGTCCGGTTTGCAAAAATCGAATCAAGAAGAAGTTTGGCGGATCAAATTAGTCGATCTCAGCAACGTAAAAGAAGAGATCTTGGTGGGTTTGTTAGTAACAATGACTCCTCAAAACAATGAGGAAATGCAGATTAGTTTGCAACTGCATCCGATGGGATACAGCGAGGTTCTTCCTGAAGGAATTACACTAAAGCTGTCAGAATCTAATCGGGATGTTCTGGAGACTGTGAAAGCACGCGGACAAGATAACTGTCTAGAATTCCCGCTTTTCACTTGTTCGTCAGGCGATCGCTTCTACGTTGAGATTGCTCTAGGCGATCGCAGCGTAACGGAAACCTTTTTCCTCTAACACTTTATAGGCAAGAAGAATCGTGACGAAATTAGTCATTCTCGACTTGGGACAAGGGAATTTAGAGCGAGGTCTTGAAAGCATAACTGCTAAAATTCCGATGTCGAATGGAAGCGGTTATGCCAAGACTCCTGGAAGCTTACCGCCTAATCCTCAACTGTTGGAAGATTGTCAAAGATGGCGGAAGTGGTACCAAAAAATCAGCAATATCCTTAATCCAAAAGTTTTTCTGCGGGCAGATTTCCCCTCAAATAATCTACGTGCCCTTCAAATTGTCGAGCAAACAAAAACGATTACCAACATCTCTACCGCAGAATTTCTTGAATTTTGTGAAACAGTCGGCAATTCTTTAAATCGCTGGTTGAGAGCAGATTCTTTTCATAAAATTCAGTTTAGACTGAGCGCTCAACTCTCACCAGCTGATGAGATCCAATTCATCATCAAAACCGATGACAAAGATTTACATCAGTTCCCTTGGCATTTGTGGGATTTTTTTAGCGAATATCCGCGATCGGAAGTTGCACTCAGCCCTCTAGAAAACGAACAAAAAGCAAAAACAGAAAGGAAGAAGAAAGCAAAAATAAAAAATATTAAAATCTTAGCTGTCTTAGGTTATTCTCAGGGGATTAATGTTGAAGAAGATCGTAAAATCTTAAAAAAAATATCCAGTGTAGATATTGAATTTCTAGAAGAACCAAAGCAGCATTTTTTTAACGAGTGCCTTTGGGATCGAAAGGGCTGGGATATCCTTTTTTTTGCCGGACATAGTGCGAGTCGAGCGGATGGCGAAACAGGTACTATTGAGATTAACGAGAGTGAATCTTTGTCGATTGAAGCATTAGAAGCAGCTTTAGAAAGAGCAATCGAAAATGGATTAAAATTAGCGATTTTCAACTCTTGCGACGGCTTAGGATTGGCGAGAAAGCTTGCCAATTTACAGATTCCCCAAATCGTCGTTATGCGCGCACCAATTCCCGATTTGGTCGCCCACAAATTCCTGAAATTTTTTCTTGAAGCCTTTTCGACGGGGAAATCAGTCCATTTAGCCGTGCGGGAGGCAAAAGCGCAGCTAGAGGGATGGTTACCCGCCGCGCGTTGGTTGCCCGTTCTGTTCCAGAACCCCACCGCCGAACCCCTGGCGTGGCCGGTCAAAAAACCCGACCCCATCTCTCCAAAAGTATCCGCCCTTGTCACTCTGGCGGTGACGGGTGCGGTTATCGGTGTGAGGATGTTGGGACTATTTCAACCGTTGGAACTTGCAGCGTTCGACCAATTAATGCGGCGGCGCCCCCCAGAAGGCTTAGATCCGCGCCTCCTGATTGTCAATGTAACTGCCGAAGACGTGCGGGCCCAGCCAGAATTGGCCGGTCAGAGGCGATCGCTCTCCAGTCGGGCCCTCGAACAAACCCTCGAAACACTGAACCGCTACGAACCCCGCGTCGTCGCCTTGGATATTTATCGCGATTTTTCTGTCGAACCCCAATATCAGAAATTACTGACTCGCTTTCAAGAGGACGATCGCTTCCTCACAATTTGTAGGACTCGCAAACTTGAGGATAAACGCAAACTGGAGGATAAAGAGGAAGACATTGCCCCTTCTCCCAATCTGCCAGAGTCTCTACCAGAAGGACGCTTGGGGTTTAGCGACGTGATGGTCGATCCGGGAAACCGTGCGATTCGTCGTCATCTGTTGAGTCAAGATGTTCCCCCCAAAACGGTTCAGACTTGTCAAAGTACTCTGTCCTTTAGCCTGCTAGTGGCATTGCGCTACCTGTATGACGCGGGATTGGAAGGACGGCGTACAAAGGCAGGCAATTGGGAGATTGCGAAAACAACGCTGCAAGCGTTGAATGCTCGGACCGGCGGATACCAAAACATCGACGATCGTGGCGACCAAATCTTGCTCAACTATCGCTCCTCCCCAGAAGTTGCTCAGCAAGTCACCTTAGCGCAAGTCCTCAGCGACGAAATCGATCCTAGCTGGGTACGGGGTCGAATCGTGTTGATCGGAACCAGCGATCCGCAATTTGAAGATCTGCACCTCACCCCCTACAGCCGTAACGCTGCCGATAAAATGCCGGGAGTTGTCGTGCAAGCGCATATGGTCAGTCAAATTCTGAGTGCAGTTCAGGATCGGCGGCCGTTGCTGTGGTGGTGGCCGCAGTGGGGAGAACGGCTGTGGATCGCGCTTTGGTCGGGCGTTGGCGGCGCGATCGCGTGGCGCTGTCGTTCTCTTAAAATCGCGATTCTAACCACGGGGGGAGCCGTCATTGTTTTAGTGGGAACTTGCTATCTCGTCCTCAGCGCGAGTGCGGGGTGGATTCCCCTGGTTCCGCCTGTCGCGTCTTTGGTGACAGTGAGTATTTCGGAACAATGCCTGCGGTTTGTCAGACGAAAACATCAAAACAAAATCATTTTGCAATTGGAAGGAAACCCATGAACGAGAAACATCGACGGAATCTATCTCAGCCAGATTCGTTGCAACCCTGTTTTAGACAATGGCGCGGTCAAACTCGACTGATGAGGATGAGACTGTGCGCCGTTGCTGTTTGGGGATTGGCGATAGGAGTTAGCTTTATCCCAGCCGTTCTCGCGGAGACAGCGAAACCGTCTCAGCCACAGCACCTTCTGCAAAAAGGCGATTTCCCCCCAGACGGTTCTGGTGGAGGCCAGCCTGTTGATCGCAGTGATGCGGGCAGTCAATTCCAATTTAAGCCCCCCAGTGGCACCGGAGGCGGACAGCCAACGGGCAGAAGAAGCGCTGGTAGCCGCTCGTCTTGCCAAGGAGCTAATCTAACGAAGAAAGAGTCGCTAATGGCTTTTCTGCCCGAATGGGAAGGTCACGCCCTGACCGCAAACGGTCAAGTGGAGCTGTTTTTCTACGTCCCCTATTCAAATATCAGCTCGGCAAAATTGGTCTTGGAGGATGAAAACTTTAATGAAATTGAGACAATCGCGCTCGAAGTTGATGAAGCAATACCCGGCGCGATCGCCATTCGCCCAACCACTCAACTCGAAGCAGAGAAAACGTACAATTGGCTCTTTACCTTCGAGTGCCGTGGAGAGAACGAAGACGAACCAACTCCGTTCTTTGTCGAGGGAACGGTGACGCGGGTTCTACCCAGCGATGCTCTGGTGGCGGCACTGGAAAGTGCAACAACAGACCGGGAAAAAGCCGCGATTTATGCCCAAAACGGCATGTGGTTTGATGCCCTCACCCTCTTGGGCAATCTTCAACGATCTGGGGCGGAAAATGCCGATGCGTGGGCCGAGTTTCTAGAGAGTGTGGGGTTGGGGGAGTTAGCCTCGAAGCCGGTTCGGTAATTGCCGAGCGAGCGATCGCGCCGTTAAATTGCCCCACACTAGCTGGCGATAGGCGCTCTATAGCTGGCTAGTGTGGGGTGCGATCGGGCCCAATTTAAAGGTGTTACAGCTTATTGCCTTTTGCCTATTCCCTACTCCCTATTCCCTTTCGCGAGTTCTTTCACCTCCGTCGCAGCTATTGGTTTAGAAAACAAATAGCCCTGTCCAAATTCGCAGCCCAGTTTTCGCAGTCCTTCGAGTTGTTGATGCGTCTCAATTCCTTCGGCGATGACCGACAGGCCGAGTTGTTTGCTGAGGGCGACAATGGTATCGACAACATAATAGTTGCGATTTTGAGATTGAAGTTGATGGACAAAAGAGCGATCGATTTTTAGATTATCCGCTGGAAAACGGTGCAGATAACCGAGAGAGGAATATCCCGTCCCAAAGTCATCCAGGCTAATTTGAATGTTGCGCGATCGCAATTCTTTCGTCAGCGCGATCGCCCTTTCCGCCTTGTCCATAATCGCGCTTTCGGTAATTTCGAGTTTCAGATAAGCCGGATCGACTCCGGTTTCAGCTAGCACGCGATCGATATCCGCCAGCAGCGTCGGACAAGCAAATTGTCGAACCGACAGGTTGACGCTCATCGTCCATTCAGTCCAACCTTGCTGGTGCCAAATCTGAAGTTGCTCGCACGCCTGCTCCAAGATCGCGATCCCCACCGGAACGATCGATCCAGTGGTCTCCATCAAGGGAATAAACTCTCCCGGCGAAACCATCCCTCGTTCGGGATGCTGCCAGCGAACTAAGGCTTCAAATCCAACAATCTTTTGGGTCTGAAGGCTGACAACCGGCTGGTAGTAGGTCACAAACTCTTGCTGCTTCAGCGCTCGCTGTAAATCGCTTTCTAGGGTCAAACGATTGAAGATGGCTTGGTGCATCTGAGGATCGAAGATTTTATAGCTGCCCTTCCCTTGCATTTTTGCTTGATACAAGGCTGTATCAGCATCTTGCAGTAGTTCTTCTGGTGTTTGTTGCCCCCCGTGACTCAACGCAACTCCGAGACAGACTGTCACGAAGATTTCGCTGTTTGCGATCGCAAACGAGGCCTCAAAGCACCGCAGCAGGGTTTCCAGGAACGACTCAATGGAAGGAGCATCTTGGGAGAGATGAAACACAAAGCAAAACTTGTCGTCACCCGTGCGTGCGAGGATATCGCCAGGACGAAGGTACTGCTGCAGGCGTTTGGCAACGGCGACGAGGAGTTGATTGCTCAGCGCATAACCAAAAGAACTGTTGACCCGTTTGAAGCGATCGCAGTCGAGAGAAATGACCGCGAAGGAGGATTCCTCAGACTGCAAGCTCTCAGTCAATTTCTGAAGCAAGAACATCCGACTCGGTAACTGGGTGAGGGCATCCTTAAAAATCATCGCTCGCAACTGAGCGGTTCGCTGCTGCACGGTTTTTTCTAATCGCGTGCTGAAACTTGCTAATTCCTTATATTGCTGGCGGATGCGGAGCATCGATCGCACCCGTGCCGTTAACTCTAAGCGATTAATCGGCTTGCTGATAAAGTCATCTGCACCAGCACTGAAACATTGAGCGAGGTCTTGCTTGGTTGTCAGCGCTGTCACCATGATAATCGGCACAGCTTCCCATTGTGACAGGGCTTTGAGCCGCTGACACACTTCAATCCCATCCATCCCCGGCATCATCACATCGAGCAAAATGAGATCGGGTTGAACGGCTTCGAGGGAGGCGATCGCCCTTTCTCCGCTAGACGCATAATGCAACTGATAATCCCGATCGGATAGCAACGTATCGATTACATCGAAGTTATCCGGTTCATCATCAACAATTAAGATCGCAAACTCAGACATTGAAGAAAGTTTATCGAGCCGTCTACATCAGAAATCATCGCATCGCACAAAATCCCGTCAAGATTGTTGCTCTCCAAAAGATGCAATCATTTCCTGTCCAGTTGTAGCATAGTGCAACCCACTGCTTTTTTTTGTTTCAGGCAGCTTTAACTTCATCCGCAGTCGTCGGCGATCGCCTTAAAAATTTTCCTCTGGGGAAGTTAATAGTTCTTGAATCGTCGTGACTAATTGCTTGAGCTTAACGGGTTTGCTGAGATAGCCATTGGCTCCTGCACTCAGACAGCGATCGCTGTCCATCGCCAAAGAGGTGAGGGCAATAATCGGTACATCAACCAACTTTAACTCGCCACGGATCTTCTCCATCGCTTCAAGTCCGTCCATCTCTGGCATTTGAATATCCATCAAAATTAAATCGGGTTTTTCTGACTGAACTTGGGCTATCGCTTCGCATCCATTTCTCGCTAAAACAAGGCGATACCCTTTTGCTTCCAGATAGCTTGAAATCGTACTAATATTCGCTTCATTATCTTCCGCAAGCAAAATTAGATCGGAGCTTATCTGTTTGGATAAATTGAGATTAGAGATAGGTTGTGGTTCCGTTTCCGAATTGGGAGATAATGATGTGGGATGGGTGTAAGGAAGAGCGATCGTAAAACAACTTCCAACTCCAACCTCGCTCCTGACCGCTACCTGTCCGCCATGCAGTTCCACAATGCGTTTGACGAGACTCAACCCCAAACCCGTTCCTTGATATTTTCGATTGAGAGCGCTATCAATTTGGATAAAGGCTTTAAATAGTCTTTCGAGGTCTTCTGGTGCAATTCCAATCCCCGTATCGATAACATCAAATTGCAAGAAGCTTTGAGCGGAAGAACTTGTCAAGTTCGAGTCAATCGGATGTTTTTGATAGGTAACTTTTAGAGCGATTTTTCCACCTTCCGGCGTGAATTTTACTGCATTATTGAGCAAATTAATTAGAACTTGGCGGATGCGCCGCTCGTCAACAAAGAGGTCGGGTACATTAGAGGGTAATTTTGTCTCTAGCTCGATGCGTTTTCTCAAAGCTTGTTGTTTGACAAAAGCCATACTCGATTTGCACAGACGATCTACCGCAGTTGGAGCGCACTCGATCTGCATCCGACCCGCGTCAATTTTGGCAACATCAAGAATGTCATTAATTAAGGCTAATAAATGAGAGCCGCTACGCTCTACAGTTTGTAAAGCTTTGATTTGTTGTTCGTTGACCGAGCCAAAAACCTCTTCTTGCAACCCCTCAGTCATCCCCAAAATGGCATTAAGAGGAGTCCGAAGCTCGTGACTCATATTCGCCAGAAATTCACTTTTGGCTTTATTTGCACTTTCCGCGACATTTTTCGCCCGTTCTAATTCATTAGCGCGTTCGGCATCGGCTAGCGCTTTTTGAAGTCTTTTCGTCTGACGTAAAAGTTGATTGCTGAATCGCCAAAAAAGTCCGCTAATCGTAGTAGAAGCACAAAACACGATTAACAAGATAGCAATGTTACTAATTAAGCGATTTTTGTTTGCTTCATTCCTATAAAAAATATTGAGTTCTTGTGTTTGACTTGTTACTTTTAAAAAAGTTGGATCGACAAATTCGCGATCGACTTTTTTAGCTTCTTCAATTTTCTTTGCTTCGATCAAGACAAATTCTTGATTGATAAAAGTATCGTAATCTTGATATAAAGTAGAGAGAGAATTTAGCTCCTGACGCTTTAAATCAAGTTCTTGCAATTCTCGAAGCAACGCTTCTGTCTCTTTTTGAGTTTTGTTAACCTCTACTTTATCTTCTGGATCGAGTTCCTCTTCTGCGATGGACTCCCACTCTATCGCGCTGAGTTTATAGAGATTTCGTTCGATTTGGTTGACAATCGTCTTCGCTGTAGCGCGTCGAGCGGCCTGTCGATTTACCCCCACAATAAAAATAGAGGTTAGCAATCCGATCGCAATAGGCGCGATCGCAATCCAACGAATTTTCAGCGTTTCCGGATTGGTCATAACCCACACCTGAATTCAGCGAGAATACATCCTCAAGGGCGAACAAGAATGCTGAAAAGCAGGGAAAAAAGGAAGTTGGGCAACACATCCACAATTTGACGCGACTCCCAACCCCATTGTTCCGTCGCAATCTAGGACAGGGGAATGGGGTGGAGAGTGAAAGCGATCGCGGTTTCCTACTTGAGAAACGCAACCAACGCTTCCAACTTCGACCAGGCGGCACCGCTCTGAAGTGTTTCTCGCGCTAACCGAATGCCCTCTGCGTGCGCTCCAAATGGAACCGCCTCTCCCACCTGAAGCGCCAGAGACGCATTGAGCGCCACAACATCCGCCTGCGCCTTCGTTCCCTTGCCCTGCAAAACATTGCGGAGAATCTCGGCATTTTCCTCCACCTGACCGCCCTTTAAGGCACTAGTGGGCGCATGGGTCAGGCCCAACGATCCGGGGTTGAGGGCCACCGAGCGGACATTTCCCTCCGACACCAACGCCAAATCCGTCGCCTCCGCCAAACCGGCCTCGTCCAGCTTCTCCCGGCCGTAAACCACCATCGCTTTCTGAGTTCCCAGCAAACTCAGCGCTTCCGCCACTGTTGGGACGAGCTGCGGTTGAAAAACGCCAATAATTTGTCCTGTGGGCCGCAGGGGATTGACTAAAGGCCCCAATACATTAAAAACAGTCCGCACTTTCAACGTCTTTCGCAGCGGAACCACCGCCTTCATCGCGGGATGCCAACCGGGAGCAAAGAGAAAAGTCACGCCAACTTCCTTGAGAGCGGCTTGTATTTTCTCTGGCGGTGCTTGCAGACGAACGCCAAGCGCTTCGAGTACGTCGGCCGAACCCACCTTACTCGAAGCCGAGCGATTGCCGTGTTTGGCCACAGCAACCCCCGCTGCCGCGCACACAAAGGCAACGGCCGTCGAAATATTAAAGGTGGAAGCTCCATCTCCCCCCGTCCCGCAGGTATCGATAACGGGGCAAGAATGAGAGATGTTCGAGCTGGAACCCTCTAGTTTCAGAGACTGGGCCTGCAAGACTCGCGCCATTCCGGCCAGCTCAGCGGCGGCGACCCCTTTAGCTTGGATCGCTGCCAAAATGGCCCCAGACAAAACCGGAGGAATTTCTTCTTGCAACCATCCTTGCATTAACTGTTCGGCTCGGTCTTCAGACAGCGATTCTCGGTCTAACAGTTGCTGGAGCAAACTAGACCAGTTGGTTGTCGTAGTAGTGTTTTGCACGATTGAGAAATGAGATTAGGGCGCGTATGAAAAAATAGAGGCTGCGTGCAACTATTTTACTAACCCATGATTTTTAGAGGTTTTGAAGCTCTTGAGAAACCATTGAGAGCTTCGGGAAGCTTGATTTTGTTGTAGAAAGTTGCACGTTTTCTCAGACAGAAACAGGAGACTCTCGATAGAGCAGACTCCCGACTTTCATTCTCTCAAAAACTGTTAATTAGCCTGCTGTCTCACTGATAAAGATTTAACAAACCGTTAAGGCTGCCAGAGTGTCCTTCACCGACAGCGGTCATCGACCACCCCGCACCCTCGCGATTAAATCTCGCCATCACCACAGCCGTTTCGTTAGAGAATTGGGCATCTAGGTCATAGCGCAACAGTTCGGCGCGACTGCTAATGTTGACCATGCGGACGTAGGCTTCGCTCACCATACCAAAGTTTTGTCCGCGCGCTTCGGCTTCGTGAATGGTGACGCAGACGAGCAATTGTTGCACCGCAGGATCGACTTTTCGCAGATCCATGATGATAGCTTCGTCGTCTCCCTCTCCTTCTCCCGTGCGGTTATCGCCGGTGAGTTCAATGGCGGCTGAAGGCTGTTCTGGGGATTTGGATTGGTTGTAGAAAATTAGGTGCTTGCTAGAAACGAGTTTGCCGTTTGCACCGAGCATAAACAGAGAAGCATCCAAATCAAAAGTTGCGCCGCGATCGCCGACATCCCAACCCAAACCGACGAACACGGCCTCTAGGTTGGGCATCACTTTTTCCAGATTGAGGGTTGTCCCTTTACTCAGATTAATAGTCATGGTTATTTCCTGAATTGCCTCAACAGGGTTGGGATGACAATAATGTATCAAGTTCCTCAAAGAGTCGCTTGAACAAAAGTCTAAGGCTTCTACCACTGCTCCTAACAAGAAACCTCCTAACACTCAGATTCCTAAGAGCTGCACCTACGTTGCATTTAAGTCGGTTAGGTTGCGCTCTCGCTTGACCCAACAAATCTTTGCAACTGCAGGCTAACAAAACAGAAGAGCCAAACAACTGAGTCCAACGCTGATGAGGTAGAATGCACCAACAATTTGCGTTTCTGACCAGCCGCTGAGTTCAATGTGGTGGTGGATGGGAGCCATTTTTAACAAGCGCTTGCCTTTGCCATCCGGGCCTTTGGTGGCTTTGTAATAGCCGACCTGAGCAATAACGGATAGGGATTCGACAAAGAACAGACCGCTAATGAGAAATAAGCCCCAGAGGTTGTGCGAGAGAATGCCAACGGCGGCTAAGGCTCCCCCCAAGGCTAAAGAGCCGGTATCTCCCATAAAGACGGCTGCTGGGTTGCGGTTGTGGACGACAAACCCCAGACAACTTCCCGCCAGACAGATGCAGAAGATCGATAAATCGGGGCTGGAGGGGGCAATGAGAGCGGCTAGTCCGAGAAGCGCGATCGCGCTTGTTCCCGCTGCCAAGCCATCTACACCGTCGGTGATGTTGGTGGCGTTGCTCTCTGCAACCATGACAAACCCAGCGAGGGGCCAAAACAGCAGTCCTAACGGTAGAAAAACCCCAAAGGGTAGGGATATGGCTGTAATGCTCGCCGGTTGAGTCAAAAACAACCACAGACAAAACGCCGCCGCAACAGCAACTTGCAAGATGAGCTTGGTGCGAGGCGAAATTCCTTTGTTCGACTTTAGGCGCAACACTTGCCAATCATCGATCCAGCCAATTCCCGCATAGGCGAGGGTGACCGCACAAACTGCGATCGCGTGGGTTGAAAATCCCGTCCACAGCAGAGCAACAACAATGCCAACGGGGATAAAAAAAGCTCCCCCCATTGTGGGCGTTCCCGCCTTTTTCAGATGGGTCTGCGGCCCGTCTTCTTGAATCACTTGACCGGTTTTAAGCCGTTGCAGTAGGGGAACGGCCCAATAGCCAATTCCCGCACTCAGAACCGCGCACAGTAGCAAGGGAACAGCCACAGAAAAAGGCAGTTCTCCGACGCGATCGACAACTAAGGTTAAAGCACTCAGCAAACTAGCCAGGAGGAATAGTAAAGTCGTTCCTGAGGGTTTGTTTAGTGCCGTCCAAGAAAATAATTTTGCTTCCACAACTCACTCACACCATGTATCTTCAACAAGTTAATCGTCTGACTCCTCGTCGTCCTCGTCATCGACGTAATCGCGATCGTCCTCCTCGATCAACCCGGCTAATTCTTCCTCGTTGTTATCCTTACCAGAACGGGAAGATTCTTTTTTCTCGCGCAGAACGAGGCGACCGTTTCCTTCCAACCACTCAAGCAGCGAACCGCCGCGTTTCAGGGGAATAACAGCCGCCGGTTCGTAGCGAGCTTCTTGGGAGAGGGCACGATTGTCAAAAGAGGTTTTTTGGGTCTTTGTCAGGTTTTGAGATCGGTTTGATTGCTCTGCCGCCATACTTGGTTTGTGTCTCCAGAACTTGGATCGCGAATGACAATTTTGAGTTTACACTTATTCGTGTAAATTGGTCATTTTGACAGTTTTTGCTCTCCCTCGCGCCTCTCCAACTGGAGCGGATTGAAGTTACCCTAGTTGGCAGACGCAGAGTTTGGAAGTCACGCCGATATGAACAAGAAAGCCGAGCTTTTAGGAGCGATCGCGGGGAAAAATCGCGGCCTGCTGGCGAACGAGCTAGACAAAGTTGCGATCCTCTCTTTAATTGCTCAAGTCGAAGACTTTAACCCCAACCCGAACCCCTTGGAACGCCCCGATTTGCTGGATGGGAATTGGCGCTTGCTCTACACGAGCAGTCGGGAACTTTTAGGGCTAAATCGCTTGCCATTGCTTCAACTCGGTCAAATTTATCAATATATCCGTGCGGATTCGGCCAAAATTTATAATCTGGCGGAGATTGTGGGCGTTCCTTTTTTAGACGGTTTGGTTGCCGTTGCTGCCAGCTTTGAAGCTGTTTCCCCGCGACGGGTGAATGTCCGATTTGAGCGCTCGATTCTCGGCTTGCAGGGGATTCTGGGCTACAAGTCTCCGAGCGAAATCGTTCGCAAAATTGAGTCGGGGAAAAAATTTCCGCCCCTCGATTTTGGGATTGAAAACCGCGATCGCCAGGGGTGGTTGGAGATTACCTATCTCGATGAAGAACTTCGCATTGGACGCGGCAATCAAGGCAGCGTTTTTGTCTTGACCAAGGCTGTTTAATCGTGGTTCTAGGACATGTCATCTAAGCTGTTTGACATTTCAACTGTAACATCCCAATTCTTGTCAAGGGTGTGGGGTGCGATCGGGCCCAATTTATAAGGTGTGACAGCTTACAACAGCAACAACGCCAGTATAAGTTGTCATGCTTTGGTAAAAGTTTAGGCGATGTGCAACTTTCTACAACAGAATCAAGCTTCCAGCCGGTTTTGAGACATAATCGCGATCTCAAAGCCCCTCAAATCATAGGCTTGAAATAAGTTGTACGCGGCCTAAGTTTGTACCGAAAGCTAACAGCGGAGTGCCACTCGCAATCGAGTCCCAGGTACTTCTTGCCGTATCAGCTCTAAGGGTTTAATTTTGACTTTATAAATATTGATTCCTCAAGCAATGACAGCTTTCACAAATTTTCTCGCACGCAACAAAACAATCGGATTTCTGGCCCTGCTGTTTGGACTGGCCCTCTTTGTCGTTTTGTCCCTAACTCCCAGTTCGGACAACTCCGCGAATCTTCCGGTTGGGTCGAGAACGGGTGCGATCGCTGTCGCTGCAGAACCCATCCAACCCATTCCACTCAAACTGAACCTCGACAGCGCAAAGGTCAAACTTGGCAAGCAACTCTTCCACGATCCCCAACTGTCGAGCAACAATAGCGTTTCTTGCGCTACCTGTCACCGACTCGATCTCGGCGGAACCGATCGCCTCAAGACCTCTGAGGGAATGCGGGGGAGCAATACGGGGTTGAATTCCCCCACCGTCTTTAATAGCGGTTTTCTCTATCGCTTGAACTGGGATGGCAAGGCCGCAACGCTAGAGGAGCAAATGGACGGGCCGATCGCCTCGGAGAAGGAAATGGGAGGGATGACTTGGCAAGATGTGGTTGACAAGCTCAAAAAATCGCCAGAATATGTTGCCCAATTTCAGAAGAATTATGGCGATGGCATCACAGAAGAGAGTGTCAAAGATGCGATCGCTGTCTTTCAACATTCTCTCTACACGCCAAATGCGCCTTTCGATCGCTACCTTCGAGGCGATGAAAGGGCAATTTCTGCAGAAGCGAAGCAAGGATATAGCCTTTTCAAATCCTATGGCTGCGTTACCTGTCACCAGGGAATGCTCGTTGGGGGTAATATGTTCCAAAGCTTGGGACTTTTTGGCGACTATTTCGCCGATCGCGGCAACATCATTAAAGCCGATCTCGGACGGTACAACGTCACCCAGGACGAGCGAGATCGCCACGTTTTCAAAGTTCCCAGCCTTCGCAATGTAACCCTCACATCCCCCTATTTCCACGACGGCAATCCGCAAACTCTGGATGAGGCGATTAAACTGATGGGCAAATATCAATTAGGGGTAGACCTTCCTCAGAAGGACGTGGACTTAATGATGAATTTTCTCCAATCGCTTACCGGAGAATACAATGGCAAATCTTTGTAAATCGGGCTTTGCCTCTCCCTGATTCTTTTACCGGAAAGTCTTCTCGTCCGTTTTTGAATTTTGGGAGAATGGGCTGAGTGGATTCTCCCAAGCTGGAATAATGATACTGTGATGTTGTTTGTAAGGTCGGATGGAAAGAGATGGCCGGTTCGCAATCCAGACAATCCCTCAAAAAATCGAAAAACTTTGTCTTCAATAAAAAGAATTTATTGGGCGCGATCGCGAGTGTGGCGATCGCGCTAATTTCAGCCTTTTTCATCTACCAGAATTTTTCGCTGCAACTTAAGCCATATCAACAGTCTCAACGTGCAATTGTTGCCCTTCAAGAACTCGATAAAAATTTCGACCTCACCATTTTTAAATCGCGCTATCAGTTGTTTCCAGCCTACGATCTGCTCGTCCAAAATTTATCGCAACAACAAGAAATTCGACTAAAACTGCAAGCGCTTTCCCATCAAATCGATCGTAAAGAACGAACGGAAATAAAACAACTTCTCGACAAAAGAGCAAAGTTATTGCAGCAAAAAGAAAAATCAAGCGAGCGATTTAAATCTCAAAATGCACTGCTCAAAAATTCGCTCCGCTATCTACCGCTACTCATTAATCAAATCGAACGAAATTTTGACGCTCAAGTACAGTCTGAAACCCTGACTCCCGACCGCGTTGTCGTCCTCCGCAGTACGCTCAATCAACTCATCCACAACTTGCTTTTATATAACGTCAGCACGAGCGACTCGCTCAAAACGAAGACGGAAGCGCTTATCAAAAAGCTCGCTCAGCTTGAGGTGGAGTACGAACTGACAGAAGATGAATTTCCCAGTCAATTGGTTCGCTCCCATGCCAAAATCATTGTTAACACTAAGCCTCAAGTCGAACAATTAAGTAATTTCTTGCTGCTCTCTCTTGAAGAAAATACAAATGCCTTGGAGCAGGTTGTCAGACAGGGTTATGTACGTCTGGAACGGCAAAGAAATCGGTATCGGTTCGCTTCTGCGATTTGGTTTCTACTCTTATTAGCGTTCGGGAATTTCTGGGCGATCGGAAAATTGCGGGAAGCCAACCCAAAACTGGCTCGCTACAAGCAGAAAATTCAGCAAATCTCCGCTGCATTACAAGCTCTCCTGGAAACCCAGCGACGCGATCGCGCCGTACAATCTGAAAGGACATTGGCGGATTTATCAGCGTTAGCCAATCGCAACGACGAAATCGGACAATTGGCAAGCACAGTTGGGCAAATGGTCGAGCAATCGCAACCAGAAGATGAGTTTCTGGAAGAAGAATATTTTTCCTTTTTATCCGTCCGCCTGCGCCTCCTGACAAAAAATCAGAGCAGGCTGTTCGAGCCAGAAATTATAACAGGGTTAGAAACGCTTTTTAAGCAAATTTTAGACGAGCAAAAGTGCAATTTACTTGAGTTTCGCGGGCAACCCGAACAAGTCGAAATGGTCTTGAATTATCCCCCACAGATGCAACTGTCTCAACTTGTTGCTCATCTCAAAACAGAGTCTTTGGACTACATCAAGCGAGAGTTCGCAACGGAGATAGAGAAGCACGGTCAAATTTGGAGCAATTCGTATTGGATCGCAACCTGCGACGGAGTTCCCGATAAAATTGATTCGGTCATACTTCCTTCAGTATAAAGAGGCATAAGATTGCCTATTAATTGGAGATCGACTAGTGGTCTTCTTTTTGTCTCTTTTGATAACATTCAACACTTCTAGATTGCTATATGTACCATCGCGTAGATAACCAACTTGTCATACGACTCTACCGAGCGATCGGCATTCCAGTAATGGAAGCCAAACGCCTCCTCTCCAACTATTCCACCGATCGGCAAATCGAATACGTTATCGCTGCTGAAAATGCCGAAAATGGGATACTGTACGACCCAATCGAAAACGACCCAACGCTCGGCCCAATTATCAAGACTGCAATCAATTCTGTCGCGGAACGTGTAAATCGGGAACATACCGCTCGCATCTCAGAGCTGGAAAAGACTTCTCCTACAGTGGCCGAGTTGTTTCGTACAGGACGCGGACAATACCACCGAATCTGGCATGAGACGAAAAAACACCTCAAGCACGATTTTGATATTGACTGGCGGACCCCAGCGGAAATGAATCCATGGATTCAGTTCGATTGAGAGCATCAGATATTGCCAGATGACGCAATCCTCATAGACGACTTGTTGAAGTTGAAGACTGAAAAGCAGGCGCGATCGCGCTTGAGATCCAGAGATCCTTTCAAGCGATTCGCATTCGGGTCGTTGGCGGAAAAAAAGCGATCGCGTCCCTGGCAGCCTTCTCTCCTTGGTTAAGATAGATTCAGTGCGTCTCGGCCAATCGATCCGACAAATAATTAGGTTTGCGACCTTGCAGTTATCTATGAAAATGCTTCGTTCGACTTCCTTGAAATCGATATTTCATAACGCCTATCTCAAAATTTCTGCGGTTCTTCTCATTATCGCCGCGATCGGTTTTTCGACCGTCGGTCACTATGGCGTTTCGTGGGATGAAAGTCTCGAAATTGGGATGGTCAAAAGTAACTTCGACCTGATTGTCAAAGGCAAACCGCTCCCCACCGATCTCAAACACTACGGCGTTCTTTTTAATCTCAGCTCGGAAGTCGTCTATCAACTGAAAAAATTCTCAGAAGAGGGATTGTCTTACGATCCCCTCGCCGAAGCAAAGTTAAATGTAGACAATAATCAAGAAACCTTCCAACAAGTTATTTACAAAGGGTTGTACGAAAGAATAAAAGTTAAACATCCCTTTACCTTCTTTGTTTCTCTGATCGCTTACATCTCTGTCGCCGGACTGACTTGGATTTTGGCTGGCAAGCAATATGCTTGGTTTGCACCGATTGTTCTCGCGCTCATTCCTCGCTTTTGGGGCCACAGTTTCTTTAATCCTAAAGATATTCCTTTTGCAGCAATGCTCACCTTGGGAACCTGGGTTGGAACGTGCTTGATTGGCTACTATTTTAAGCAGGAAGCACAAGGAAAGGTTATTTTTGGCTTCAACCGCATTACAACTTACTCGTTGCTTTACGGCGTTCTGGTGGGCTTGGCGACGGGAACTCGAATTGGTGGATTTTTCTTGCTATTTTTCTTTGGCGTTGCCCACTTCGCAACCCGAATTGTCAAAGGAAATTTTCTCCAATATCTTCTCCGCTTCTGGAAGTTTTATCTTCTGATTGGCGTTGCTTGGGCGATAACAACGACAGCGATTCACCCCTCAGCTTGGTCAAATCCAGCAGGTTGGTTTATCGGCACGTTGCAATATCTATCCGCTCACGTTCGCGATGCGGGAGATCTTTTTGAAGGAAAGAATTGGCATACGCCCGATTTGCCTTGGTACTATTTACCGAAGTGGATGCTGATTAGCATTCCTGCTATTTTCCAAGTTGCTTTTTGGGGAGGTGTAATTTGGATTGCTTTTAAATATAAAAAGCTTAGCGATCTGCAAAGAGCAGGTGCAATTTTCGTGTTGCTTCAAGTCTTTTTTATGCCCACCATTGCTATTCTCAAAGACGCAAATATTTACGGTGGAATGCGCCAATTCCTCTTCGTTTTACCGGGAGTTGCAACAATTGCAGCCATGGCAATGATTTGGTTTTATCAGATTCTCCAGAAGAAATTCTGGGGCTTGGCTTATATCGCACAAGTGACGATCTTTTTGAGTCCGATTGTCTTGGATATGATCGCCATTCATCCCTACCAGTACGCCTATTTCAATCGCGAGATCGGCGGTTTGCCTCAAGCTGTCGAGCAATACGATACCGATTATTGGAGTCTGAGTTTGCGCGAGGGGATGGAATGGTTAAATGCCAATGGCAAACCAAATTCTACAGTTCTTGTGGCCGGTTCTTTCCACGCAGCGCGAATTTTTGCGGATATGGATCAATTCGCGCTTTTTGAATACAAACCCGCACAAAATGAAGAGGCGGAGCAATCGGAAACACCCGATTATTTTTTAGTCCTGCACCGCTGGCGAATGCAAGATAAGTATCCCGAATGTCAGGTGGTTCATCAAGTTGCTCGTCAAAATGTTCCGCTTGCTTCTGTGAAACAATGCAGCGATTTTTCTTTAAATATCGAACGCTAAATTACGCCTGATGCGAACAAAAGAGCTTTAACTCCCACTCGGTCGTTAGATTTCTTTCCCAACTCCCGACTCTCCATTCCCCACTCTTCCTTGTCTCTCCAACTCCCTATTGCCTATTACCTATTCCCTTCCCCTAGCTAGGGTTTTAGGTAATTCACATTAGACGTAAATCAGTAACCCGCAGGATTAATTGGAGTGCCATCGGAGAGTTTGAGAACACCTTCGACGACAATGCGATCGCCGACGTTTAACCCTTTTAAAACTTGGTACTCTTGACCTTGAATGTCTCCTAAAGTAACGGGCTTTTGTTTGGCGATCGTTTGAGGAACTGCCCCTTGAGGATCTTCTCCGGGACTGGGTTCACCTTTTTGGGCAATAAACACAAACGATTGACCGCCGATGCGCGAGACGGAAGCAACGGGAATTAAGACTCCGGGTTTGCGCTCCCAAATGGCTCTAGCGCGTACGGACTGTCCATCGCGGAGACTGCCGTTGTTGCGGAAGGTAGCTTTGGCTAAAATCACTTGAGCCTCGCGATCGACTTCCGGAGAGATAAAGCTAATGTTGCCCTTGACGGCGCGATCGCTTCCCAGCAGCAACTCTACGGGAACCCCTAGCCGAAGTTGAGCCGTCCTTTCCACCGGAACGGCCAGACGCAGGTCTAAAGCGCTATTTTGAATAATCGTTGTCAGAGTGTCGTCGGGATCGACAGTTTCGCCGACTTTCACTGGAATATCTCCAACGGCCCCAGAGATCGGAGCAACGACGCGGTTGAATTCAAGATCTTGGCTGACGACGTTGACCTGAGCTTCCGCACGGGCGACTTCCGCATTTTCACGATCTAAGGTCGCCCGTGCCGAGTCCACTCGCTCTTGAGCGGCTTTGAGGGCAGCTTGGAGAGCGCTGAGAGTTTGCTGTTGCGCTGTGAGGGTTGCTTGTGCTGTTTCCCGATCGCGCCGCTTGTTATCTAAGTCTTGTTTGGGCAGCACGCCACTGCTGACTAAGGACTCCGATCGCTCGAACTCAATTTGGGCGAGCTTCACCTCTGCGTCTTGCCGTTGGATTTCTGCTTTTTGCCGTTCGACATCGGCCTGAGAGCGCCTGACCTCTGCGATCGCGGCGTTGAGTTCGGATCTGGCATTGCTGAGAACGGCTCGGCGAGCATTGACGTTGGAAATTGCGGCGTTGACTTCGGCCTGATTTTTCTTGGGTTGCAGTTGAACGAGCGGCGCTCCTTTCTCAACGCGATCGCCATTTCTCACCAAAATTTGCAAAATTTGCCCTTCAATTCGGGGGCGCAACACCGCTCTTTGTCTGGCTTCTAAAGTCCCAACAAACTCAGAACTTTCTTCCAGCGTCGTTCGCTTAACTTCTGCAACTCTAACCGGAACGCCTGGAGCCGCTTGACTTTGCGGGACGGACTGGCCGCAGGCACTCGTCAGCATCACCCCGCAAACAGCAACCCCCACCAACTTCCCTTGAGCGAGAATTCGTAACTGTTTCATAGTGTTTATGGAGAGTTCAGAATTCAGAGTACTGCTATCGCAGAAGCAAGCTACAGAATTCAGAATTACGTCTAATGTACATTACCTGAAATCCTTGCCTTAGCGAGGGAGTCGGGAGTCGAGAATCGAGAAAAGAAGCCATGATAGAGTAAGGGCCAGAAGCTCCTACGTTCGCATTAGGCGTGAATTGATCGGTGTTCAATGTTCAATGAAAGACCCCTAGGGCAGATCGAACAAGCGATTATCCGGCAAATTGGTGACCGCTCGTTGCAGTGCCGCCAAATCGCGGTTGTAGGTAATAATCGCCGTCAGCAAATTACCTCTGGCACGAGTGAGATCTCCCTGCGCGTTAATCACCTCTGTTTGCGTTCCCACTCCCGCCCCAAAGCGCAATCGCGCCAGCCGCAGCGTTTCTTGGGCCAGTTCGAGAGCAACAGAAGCCGTTTGAATATTTTCTTCATTCGCTTTCAGGCTATAGTAAGCTTGCTCGACCTCCAAACGAACTTGATTGCGTTGCTCGTCAAATCGCGTTTCAGCCAGCTCCATATTTTTTTGCTCTCGGGCCGCCCTCGCTTGAGCTGCACCGCCATCAAAGAGCGTCCACTGCAACCTTGCCCCAAAAGTATAACCATCGGCCAGACCCTGCCCGTCATCGAGAACGCCCAGGAAATTATAGTTGGCAAACAAACTGACTTGCGGTTTGATGTCAGCTAGGGCAATCCGCTGTTGCTGCTCGCTAATGTTGCGCTGGACGAGTTGCTGTTCCAACTCCGCTCGATTGCGATACGCCAGTAGAATTGTTTCCTCCAAGGACAGATCCCAAGACCCCGCCGCCTCAATGTCATCGGCGGCCGTCACTTCCACCTGCTGTCCCACCCCCAAAACAGAAGCCAGCTCTCGTCGAGAGGTTTGCTGCTGAGAAACTGCATTTCTCAGGTTTTGCTCGCTATTCTTCAACTGAACTTGAGCTTGGAGAACGTCAAATTTGGTTCCCAATCCTGCTTCTTCGAGCAACTCGGCATCTCGCAAACTTCGAGTGGCATCAACGACAGCCGCTTGCTCAATGAAAACTCGTGCATCAGCTTCTTGCAAGTTGTAATAGGTTCGGGTGGTATCAAAGCGAATTTGCTCGGAAATCCGCTCGACCTCTAACTGATTAAAGCGGATTTGTTCTTCTGACGCTTCAATTTGCGCCGATCTGCGTCCTCCGGTGTAGAGGTTATAGCTCAACTCCAGTCGCGCATCGGCGGAGGTGGTCACGGTGTCGTTATTATTGCCCGATAACCCAGCCAGCCCAAAAAAGTTAGGATTGGCATTTGATGAGGCATTGCGAGCGCGATTGGCGAGTTCCTGTTGGGCCGAATCCGTTCGAGTGAAGTCAAATCGCGTACTCAGGGTTGGGTACTCAGCCGCGAGAGCTTCTCGCAAGCCTTCGCGCACTCCTTCTAACTCAATGCGAGAGCTGCGTAAGGTAGGATTGTTGCGCCGGGCCAGTTCAATTGCTTGTTGGAGGGTAATGGGTTGAGAGATATCAATTTCTACCTCATCGGTTTCTGTGGGAAACAGCAGAGTGTTGGCACTGGAATCGAGATATTCGGGCGGATCGACTCCTTCCAGTGCGGCGGCGGGTTGGGGATTGGCCAGCAATTCAAGCTGGGTTGGATCTTGTTGCCCTGGCGTGGAAATGGGGTTGTTGCTCTCAGGAGCAGTTTCAACGGGAATGACTGTAGGTTGGGTGTTGATTTCTGAGGGAGGGATTGCAGTGGGAACAGAGAATTCGCTGGCTTGAGCGTCGGCTGCAGGAGCCGATGGCGAAACGCCTCGACTGAAGGGCTGTCCGATTGTTGTTTTAAAAGCGTCTAGAATGTCTTGAGTATTGGGTAGAGAAGAAGCGAGCAAGGTCGTGGGTTGAGCAATTGGCGAGATCGCTTCTGCCTCAGAGTTGAGAACTTCTGTGGGGGGGGATAGGGCAGTGCTGTTGAACTCGGAGAGGGGACGTGCAAGGGAGGGGGATTGCTCGCGATCTAAAGGAGGCGGGACGGCAATGGTTATGACTTCAGAAGGAGCGTTATTTTCTGCAAACTCTACGCTCTCTGGGTTTGTTGCTCCAACCTCAGAAAAATCAGCAACAACTGTTTTGAAAATCTCTAGAATTGTCTGGGTATTGGGTACGGAGGATTCGATCGCAACGATTGATTCTGGTGCCGATACGGATGAATTTGATTGAGCGATCGCTTCGCCAACCTCGCGGTAGTCGGTTGCGGGTTGAGGGGAAACGGGCGCTCTCTCTAGCACTTCGCCAGCTACGGCGAGCAATCGACGGATTTCTTCTCGCTTGGGTTGTGAGATGCTTGCTTCGGTGGGAGAGGGTTGGGGTTCGATGGCGATGGCTTCGCCGACCTCACGGTACGCTGTTGGG
>Ga0207422_1002222_pt1 | contig 27755 bp, 19 predicted proteins | sample MarCyaLeptolynsp_FD_187757 | JGI IMG/M metagenome (GOLD analysis project Ga0207422, IMG submission 187757) | Marine cyanobacterial communities from Panama - species 1 Leptolyngbya sp. (SPAdes) | ecosystem: Environmental > Aquatic > Marine > Unclassified | place: Panama: Panama City | collected... | reverse complement strand
GCCAGTTCCGACCTGCGTTCCTCCTACTTCGCCACCGTCCAGGATTACTACGAACTCTATATTGACCTGTTGATGCAACTGCACCAACAAGAGCCGGATCGTGGCTACGATGCCAGAGCAATTCACGCCAGCGAACGCGCCAAAGCCAGGAGCCTCCTCGAACTCCTCACCGAAGCAAACGCCGATATCCGTCAAGGCGTTGACCCCAAACTCCTCGAAAAAGAGTGGAATCTCCAAGAGCAACTGGATCTCCTCGAACGGCAACGCATCGAGATCTTGAGTCGTAACCCCACCGCCGAACGGGTTGCCCAAATCGAACAACAGCGAGAATCGCGGCTTTCCCAGTACCGAGACATTCAAGCCCAAATCCGCGCTACCAGTCCCAAATACGCCGCGATCGCGCAACCCCAACCCCTCACCCTCGCGCAAATTCAGCAACAAATTCTCGATGAAGACACCCTCTTGCTGCAATACAGCCTTGGCAACAAGCGCAGCTATCTCTGGTTGGTGGGGAAAAATAGCATCGACAGCTATCAACTTCCTCCCCGGAAGGAAATTGAAGCCGCCGCTCGCCAGTTCTATCGACTGCTCAACGATCCTGGATTTAACCTGGCCGATACGAGAGGACTCGTCCGCGTTGCTCCTCGCAGCACGTCTCAAACTATTCCCCCACTCAGTCAAATGCTCCTAGGACAGGTGGCCGATCGATTGGGCAATAAACGACTCTTAATCGTCAGCGATGGCGCATTACAATATATTCCCTTTGCTGCCCTTCCCACACCAGAAACGGAAGGAAGCGAGAACCCCATTCCGCTCGTGCGAGATCGCGAAATTGTCAATCTTCCCTCTGTTTCCACCTTAGGCATTCTGCGCCGAGAACTGCAAGGACGCGCGATCGCCCCCAAACAACTGGCAATCCTCGCCGATCCCGTCTTTAGTCATACCGACCGACGGGTTCGGGGAAATACCACTCGCTCTTCGCCAGAATCTAACCTCAATCGTCAGGTTCTCGAACGCTCCACCAGAGACGCGGAGATTGGGCTGCAACCCTTACCCGGAACCCGCAAGGAAGCCGAAGCCATTCAACGTTTTGTCCCCGACTCCCAACGAACTCAAGCGCTAGATTTTGCCGCAAACCGGGAGTTTGTCACCAATCCAAACTTGGCCCAGTATCAAATTATCCACTTTGCGACTCATGGCATCCTCAACAGCAAGAACCCAGAACTATCGGGGATAGTTCTCTCTCTCTTCAACGAACAAGGCAATCCTCAAAACGGTTTCCTGCGCCTCCACGACGTTTTCAACCTCGACCTTCCCGCCGAGTTAGTCGTGCTGAGTGCTTGTCAGACAGGGTTGGGACAAGAGGTGAAAGGGGAGGGGTTAGTGGGATTAACGCGAGGCTTTATGTACGCAGGCGCTCCGCGCGTTTTGGTGAGTTTGTGGAGCGTGGATGATGCGGCGACCGCAGAGATGATGGCAAGTTTCTACCGCTTGTTGCTGCAAGAAAAGTTAACTGCACCTGCTGCGTTGAGACAAGCACAGTTGGAGATGCAAGCAGAAACCCGGTGGAAGAACCCTTACTATTGGGCGGCTTTTACCCTACAAGGAGAGTGGCAGTAAGCGTAAGTTGGTGCGATCGCAGATGCGGTTGGGCGATCGCCTAGCCTTCCAAGTTTTGCCAGTTGTTATTGCACGTGTTGCAAGAGAGGCGATCGGAAAAGAGCGCTAAGTTGACTTCCGAAGATGAATGGCAAGCCAAATGCACGGGGGAGCGGAGCTGGTATATTCCACTCGATGTTTCGCATGGGCGGGAATCCAAACAGCGTCTCCCGCTCGCAGAGCCATGCTCTTGCCCCATTCGTCGGATAGTTCTGCTTCTCCTTGTAAAAGAACGACCCACTCATCAGTTTCTTGGTCGTACCATTCCCCCGCCGGAGTTGTTTGTCCAGCAGACAGAATGCGCTCGATCGTCGCTTGTTCGGTCGAGAGCAAAGACTCAAACACTTCCTCTGAGGGGAGGGAAGATGGGAGCTGAAAAATGTTAGTTTTTTTCTCCAACATAGTAGAGGCGATAGTCAATGTGCAATTTACAATAACAGAGAACAAAAGCATCAAATTCAAGAAGTTCCCGATCGCTAAATTTGATTGCTGAACCGAGAATGCATACTCTGTATCAGTATCTAAGACTTCTCAGCATTGTTTGCGGAGGTAAAAGCTGATTGTTGCCACATCACTGTTCTTCAAAAATTTCAAACAACTTTCGAGTGGAGCGCTCAACATCTGTCTTTTGAGTTTGTGTGTCGTGTCGATTGTCCAGATAGCCGCCTGCCAAGCTCCTAAGCCTCCTGAAAATTCCCCAACCCAAAACCTTCCTTTTGTTCCGGTGTATCGCGAAACAATTTATTTGGAAGGATATCAAGATTGGATTCGACTTAGCTTTAGTCCCAATAGTCGCTATTTGGCCACAGCTTCTGGCGATGGAGTTGTTCGGTTGTGGGAAATTCCTGCCGAGTTACCTTATCATCATCCCAAAGAACCGTATACAGGTGAGCCATTAGCTGTTTTACAAGGTCATAATAACCAGGTTTCTGTTGTCAGTTTCGACCGGAACAGTCGGTATCTGGTTACTGCCGATTGGGATGGATTTGTACGCTTGTGGAATATCAGTGGAGACTTGCAATTTGCGAGTCGCGAACATAGAGATCGCATCAACAGTGCTGATTTCAGTCCAGACGAAAAAGTTATCCTTAGTGCCTCCTACAGTGAAGGCGTTCGCCTGAAAGACTGGTCGGGCAAGCAGCTTGCCGTTTTTCAAGATGAAGGTCAAATTCGTCAAGCTGTATTTAGTCCCGACGGACAGACCATCGCAACTGCTTCGCGGGATGGTGCAGCTCGTTTATGGAACTTATCGGGCGAGTTGTTAGCAACTTTACAAGGACATAGCGCTCCCGTCGATCGAGTTCGCTTTAGCCCAGATGGAAAGTTGGTTTTAACTTCTTCGAGTGATGGTACGGCAAGTCTTTGGAGTGCAAAGGGTCAATTCTTGGTTGCTATCCCGGCAGAACAAGGTCGAGATCCTCAAGCTCAATTTAGCCCAGATGGTCAGTCGATTTTGACTATTAGCGGTGACGGACATCGGGTTAGTTTGTGGGCTCTTTTGGGCGAGAAGTTAATGGAATTACCCGCCCAGGAGAATCTTATTACCAAGATAGGCTTTAGTCCAGATGGAAAGAGATTCGTTACCACAACAACTAATGGGATTGTTATCTTATGGAATAAGTTTGGAAAACAAGTGGCTGTTTTTTCAGGACATCAATACTACATTTCTGAAATTGCTTTCAGTCCCAATGGTCAGTATCTCGCCACCGCTTCTTATGATGGGACAGTTCGCCTCTGGGATCTGTCAGACATTCCTAACCGTGAATGAGATTTCGATAACCCAGTTTCTATTCAATCAATGGCGTTGTTGCATAACTTTGCGCGATCGCAGGTTTACTGCAATGTCGTCCGAGATTTCTATAATTTCGTTGGCGCAATCCCCGAAATGTAGATACAGCAAATATTCTGTTTCGAGGGACTATGCAAACAAAACATGTTTTACGGCAAGCCCAAATCGCATCCGAATCATTAGGCGTTGAGCCGTGCGTTGAAGCCTGCGGAAATGTCAAATGCTTCTCCCGTAATCATTGCCGTAGCTGGGCCACATAACATCTTAACGATTCGTGCGATATCAACCGGTTCGTAATTTCCGATAGGTAGAGGGTGAAAGGCTTTAGCTCCTTCTGCCAGGGCTTCAAACGTTGGATTCGCTGGCGATAGCGCGTTGAGAACATAATCATTGTCCGCCAATTTCGTCCGCACCCATGTTGGGCACACAGCATTACACATCACATTATGCTTGGCCATTGCGAGAGCTGTACTCTTAGCAAAGCCAAGTAATGCCCACTTTGTTGATGCATAGATCGAGAAGTTCCCATCGCCAATCCGTCCCGTAATCGAGGAAATCATCACGATGCGGCCAGAGTTCTGCTTGCGCATAATTGGTAGTGCGGCCTGAGTGGTTTTGACTGCTCCAGTGAAATTGATATCGATGACTGTTTGGACCTCATCGTCAGGAAATTCATCGAGCACGCCAACATGGGTAACACCTGCGTTGATAACCAGTATGTCTAGGCTTCCGAACTCTTGAACAGCCCGGTTTGTCGCCGCTTTTAGTTGCCTGCTGTCGCGAACATCGCCTTTAATGGCGATGCATTTGACCCCAAGCGCTTCGATGTTCGATTTTGCCCGTGCCAAATCTTGCTCGGTTGCCAGTGGATACTTGACCGCATTGATATTCGCTGCGATGTCATAGAGGACGATATTGGCTCCTGCTTTGGCGAACTCTTCTGCACAGGCATAACCGATACCTCGCGCACCACCGGTGATAAAAGCGCACTGACCAGCGAACTCACCTGTGGATGCTGGTAATGGTTGTTGAGCGATCGCCTTGGGAGCCATCCCCTGCGCCGTGCCATGTGTACCTAAAACAGCCGCCGTAGCGGCAGCCGCCGTCCCAATGACACCCGTCGAGAGCAGTTGACGGCGGGTTGGATTTAGAGAACCAAAAGAATGATGTTGTTTCTGAGACATGGTTAAGCCTTATATAGTGTGAACAATATGATAATTAATGCTGAGGGGGCGTAGTGACCCTTACAGCCCCAACTGTTGTTTCATGCCGCCGATAAACTGTTCATCATTTAGGGCTTTGCGGTTATCCAGTAAGGCGATCGCATCGTTGCCAGCCCGATAGCGCAATGTATCAGTCCCATCCGTGACGGCGGTCCAAATCACCTCGGCCACCACCCTGGGTTCAGAGATGTTTTCACCCGCATTACTCAAGTTAGCAAAGAGCTTTTGCACAGTCCCCTGATATTCTTCTATTGTTTCGTCATTAACAAAATCAAACGAACGACCGCCAAAATCTGTGCGAATCATCCCAGGCTCAATAATCTTAACCTTTACGCCAAAGGGTTCTAGCTCATAATGCAATGATTCTGACAACCCCTCAACTGCGAATTTCGTGCCGTGATAGAGGGTGCCGAGGGGAAACGTCATCTGCCCGCCAATCGAGCTAATGTTCACAATTGTTCCCGCCTTGTTTGCCCGGAAATGGGGCAGGATCGCTTTGGTGGTTTCCAGAAGACCAATCACATTGGTGTCGAATTGACGGCGGATTTTTTCCATCGGAAATGCTTCGAGGGGGCCATAGGCACCGTACCCGACATTGTTTAGAAGCACGTCGATGCGGCCAAATGTCTTGATGCCTTCGGCCATGGATGCATTGATTGAACTGCCGTCAGTTACATCCAAACGAGTCACCAAAACGTTATCTAGCTGAGTCAACTCTTCTTCCTTGTCAGGGGTGCGCATTGTAGCGATTACGTTCCAGCCCTTCCCCTGGAAAAACTTTGCTGTTTCCTTGCCGATCCCACTAGAAGCCCCGGTAATTAAAATTGTTTTGCTCATGTCTTAGCTCTTTCTTTCGTTAAAGGTTTATGTCAGACAACTCAGTGCGCTGCACGGTTATCCACAAGTTGATTGCGTTAGCTGGTTATGTTTCAAATTTAGGTCTGTTCAATTCAAACGGCTTGCCATATCCTCCGAAAGATTTGCCTAATCCTCCAATTCTTTATTTTTTTTGAACCTTCACGAGTATTTTGGTTTACGTGGCCTTTAGATGGAGAAGGACGTATTTAATGCAGAACCCAGATCTCATCGCCCAGGTTTGTGCCTATGTAGACCGCCAGATAGGTCACTTTCAGGCAAACATAGAGTTTCATCCGACAGGTTTGGATGGTCTTTTCATTCTGCGAAGCCGCAAACCGACAAATTTGGAGGCGACGCTTTATAAGCCTCTGCTTTGCCTAACCCTCCAGGGACGCAAGGATGCTCATGTAGGGGCGCGTCAAGTCAGTTTCAGGGCGGGCGACTCCCTGATTGTTAGCCATCAACTGCCTGTCATCTCACGGGTGACCGAGGCCACTGAAATGACGCCTTATCTTTCTCTCGTCTTGGAACTGGATATGAATATCGTCCGCAGCCTATATGACGAGGTTGGCGACATGGACATCGAAGAGGAGCAGACTCAAGCATTCAACGTTGGAAGGACAGACAAGGCCATGATGAATGCAATGGGGCGGCTGATTGATTTGATCGATAAACCCCTCGAAGTAAAGGTCATGCAACCGCTGATCCTGCGCGAAATTCATTTCCGACTGCTCCTAGCACAGCACGGTGGCACGCTGCGCCAGCTATTGCGGCGTGGAAGCCATGCTGACCGCATCGCTAAGGCGATCGCCCGCATTCAGGAAGACTACACTACATCTATCACCGTGGCAGAGCTAGCTGGTATTGCAGGGCTTAGCCCGTCTTCCTTTCACGAGCATTTCAAGGCGCTGACAGCTACGACGCCATTACAATATCAGAAAGAACTGAGGCTACTCAAAGCTCGACACTTGTTGATGAATGGTTCCCATAGCGTTTCCCATGCTGCATTTGAAGTCGGCTATGAAAGCCATACGCAGTTCAGCCGGGAGTATTCCCGCAAGTTCGGCCACTCACCGCGTACAGACTTAGCCAAATATACAAGAAGATAGTATTGCATCGAGTAGACTTCTTGCGAGATCGGCATCCCACACCACTAATGTTTCCGCATAAGCAGTTTGGGGTTGAAAATAGAGAAACAGAGAAATATGACTAGGGCGTGTCGTCAGTTAAATTTAGAAGTCTTTCAGAGCGAGCGTTTGAAAGAGCGCTGAAAAAGCGTTCTCAAAGCCAGAACTGTTGGTCAGTCTGAGATATATCGCTAACTGATGACAGACCCTAATGTCTCACAGAGGTTGCCAATTGAACGGGAAAATTTCTGAGGTTAAAGGCAAGATGGTTCGAGGTTGTCGGTTTAGATTGCTTGTATTGCTAAGTTTTGTACTGTTTCCAGCCTTGCCTTTACCGCCATTTCGTTCGCGGGCGATCGCGGCCGAAATCCTGGAAGTATCCCAACCGGCGATCGCCTCTCTGGAGGGCAAAGAAATCCACAGCTATTCCATCCCCCTCGTCTCAGGACAGTACGCGCGTCTCTCAGTCATCCAGCAGGGAATTGATGCGATCGTGAGAGTGCTGACTCCAGAAGGGAAATTGCTGCTGAAGGTAGACGATGAAGGCGATCGCGCCACAGAGGAAGTTGTTTTCATCGCCGCCACGGCTGGGAACTATCGAGTTCAGATTCTCCCCTTTGACAATTCTGCTTCTCCCGGCCGCTACACCGTGCAGCTTGAGGAATTGCGCGCGGCCACCGAGGACGACCGCCAGCGTTTTGCTGCTGAACTCGCATTTCTGGAAGGCCGGCGCTTAGAGCAGCAGAGAACGGCAGTTTCGTTACGACAGGCCATTGACAAATTTCAACAAGGACTCCCGATTTGGCGAGCGACGGGAAAGCGAACGCGAGAAGCCCTTGCCCTACAAGAGTTAGGCTTGATTCATCTCCTCTTAGGAGAAGCAACCTCAGCTTTAGAGTATTACAATCTCGCGCTGCCGATTTTACGCGATTTGGGCGATCGCGCGGCAGAAGCTCAAACATTGAGCAGTATCGGGATTCTGCACCGTCGCTTGGGAGACATGCAGCGAGCGCTGGACTATTACGATCGCGCGCTCAACCTGCACCGAGAAATCGGCAATCGCGCTGGGGAAGCGACAACGCTCAACAATATTGCGGTTGTTCGCATCATTATGGGGGAAACCCAAGAGGCATTGGAGTATTCGACACGAGCTTTAGCCTTGCATCGTGCTGCGGGCAATCGTGCCGAAATTGCCAATACGCTGAGCAATATCGGCGGCATTTATGCCGAACGAGGAGAACCCCAGAAAGCCCTGGAATATTACCACCAAGCACTCTCAATGCGTCGGGAACTTGGCAAACCTGCGGGTATTGCTACAACTCTCCACAACATTGGCGCAACTTATGACGATCTAGGGGAAAAACAGCAGGCTTTAGAGTACTACAACCAAGCTTTACCCTTGCGCCGCGAAGCGGGCGATCGCCCCGGAGAAGCTCGTACCCTCCACAATATCGGCGCGGTCTACGATGATTTAGGGGAAAAACAGCAAGCTTTAGACTACTACAACCGAGCTTTACCCTTGCGTCGCGAGTTGGGCGATCGCCTCGGAGAAGCCGTGACCCTCAACAATATTGGCAAACTGTATGACGATCTGGGGGAAAAACAGCAGGCTCTAGATTATTACAATCAGGCTTTACCGCTGCGTCGTGCTGCGAGCGATCGCCCTGGCGAAGCTCGCACGCTCAACAATATTGGCGATATTTACAGCGATTTGGGAGATCGACAAAAGGGATTGGAGTATTACCGCCAAGCACTGGCGATGTTCCAGCAGACCGAAAATCGACGAGGAGAAGCGAGCGTTCTCAATAATCTGGGTGCAACTTATGCTGAATTACAAGACGAACGGCAAGCGCTGAATTATTACAATCAAGCTTTACCCTTGCGTCGTGCAGTGGGCGATCGCCTTGGGGAAGCGCGCACGCTGAATAATCTTGGGGTCATTTATCAAACAATCGGCAACGAGCAAGAAGCGCTCCAGCACTATCAATCTGCCCTCACTCTCTTTCGAGTGGTTCGCGAGCGCGCTGGCGAAGCAACCTCCCTCTTCAATCTCGCTCGTCTCAAACGCGATCGCAACCAACTGTCAGAAGCGCTCAAAGATATCGAGGCGACGATTGCGATTGTCGAAGATCTTCGCACCAAAATTGCCAGTTCCGACCTGCGTTCCTCCTACTTCGCCACCGTCCAGGATTACTACGAACTCTATATTGACCTGTTGATGCAACTGCACCAACAAGAGCCGGATCGTGGCTACGATGCCAGAGCAATTCACGCCAGCGAACGCGCCAAAGCCAGGAGCCTCCTCGAACTCCTCACCGAAGCAAACGCCGATATCCGTCAAGGCGTTGACCCCAAACTCCTCGAAAAAGAGTGGAATCTCCAAGAGCAACTGGATCTCCTCGAACGGCAACGCATCGAGATCTTGAGTCGTAACCCCACCGCCGAACGGGTTGCCCAAATCGAACAACAGCGAGAATCGCGGCTTTCCCAGTACCGAGACATTCAAGCCCAAATCCGCGCTACCAGTCCCAAATACGCCGCGATCGCGCAACCCCAACCCCTCACCCTCGCGCAAATTCAGCAACAAATTCTCGATGAAGACACCCTCTTGCTGCAATACAGCCTTGGCAACAAGCGCAGCTATCTCTGGTTGGTGGGGAAAAATAGCATCGACAGCTATCAACTTCCTCCCCGGAAGGAAATTGAAGCCGCCGCTCGCCAGTTCTATCGACTGCTCAACGATCCTGGATTTAACCTGGCCGATACGAGAGGACTCGTCCGCGTTGCTCCTCGCAGCACGTCTCAAACTATTCCCCCACTCAGTCAAATGCTCCTAGGACAGGTGGCCGATCGATTGGGCAATAAACGACTCTTAATCGTCAGCGATGGCGCATTACAATATATTCCCTTTGCTGCCCTTCCCACACCAGAAACGGAAGGAAGCGAGAACCCCATTCCGCTCGTGCGAGATCGCGAAATTGTCAATCTTCCCTCTGTTTCCACCTTAGGCATTCTGCGCCGAGAACTGCAAGGACGCGCGATCGCCCCCAAACAACTGGCAATCCTCGCCGATCCCGTCTTTAGTCATACCGACCGACGGGTTCGGGGAAATACCACTCGCTCTTCGCCAGAATCTAACCTCAATCGTCAGGTTCTCGAACGCTCCACCAGAGACGCGGAGATTGGGCTGCAACCCTTACCCGGAACCCGCAAGGAAGCCGAAGCCATTCAACGTTTTGTCCCCGACTCCCAACGAACTCAAGCGCTAGATTTTGCCGCAAACCGGGAGTTTGTCACCAATCCAAACTTGGCCCAGTATCAAATTATCCACTTTGCGACTCATGGCATCCTCAACAGCAAGAACCCAGAACTATCGGGGATAGTTCTCTCTCTCTTCAACGAACAAGGCAATCCTCAAAACGGTTTCCTGCGCCTCCACGACGTTTTCAACCTCGACCTTCCCGCCGAGTTAGTCGTGCTGAGTGCTTGTCAGACAGGGTTGGGACAAGAGGTGAAAGGGGAGGGGTTAGTGGGATTAACGCGAGGCTTTATGTACGCAGGCGCTCCGCGAGTGTTGGTGAGTTTGTGGAATGTAGACGATGCGGCCACGGCAGAGATGATGGTGCGGTTCTACCGCTTACTCTTACAAGAAAAGTTAACTGCACCTGCCGCACTGAGACAGGCACAATTAGAGATGCAAACGCAGACAAAGTGGAAAAATCCTTATTATTGGGCGGCATTTGCGCTGCAAGGAGAATGGCTGTGAGCACAACGTCGAACAGCTTAATTTTTCCACTGACTCTCTGAACAACTCACAAGCAATTATCCAATGCGCCCCGTACCAACCTATCCAATAATCACTCTATCTAATTGCTCATGGTTTCGGGCGGTGCGATGCTGGTAGCTGCTTGAGCTGCGGCCTGAGCGTCGTGAGATTGACTGGAATGTTTGGGAGATAAGGTTGTTTGGCGATCGCTCCCCGCGTCGATCTCATCAACGGAGGCGGTCATGGCGTTGTGGTGAGACATCCAAGACATCCCGCCGATCGCGCCCGCCACAACTGCTGTATAGCCGGCATATAGATGAAGCGGCAGTACTTTACCTCCCGAAGCGCGATCGCGATACCACGACGGCACCACGGAAGTTGTTGCTTCGCTCAACGAACGAACTAAAGCCGGGCCATCCAGCTCCAGCGCATTGGCAAGTTGGCGAATAAATCCCCGCAAATAAACATCTTCGGGTAATTTCTCCAAACACCCATCTTCAAGGGCCTGAATTTGATAGAGCGGGACAAGCGTTCTCGCGTGTAGTTGCTGTCGGGACATCCCCTTCGCCTGACGCGCCGAGCGCAACGTTCGGCCGATGTAACGGCATTGTTCCTCGCGCTCTTGTCGTAGTTGCTCCTCTTGTTGCGCTTTGGGCAGTTTAGTTACAAATTTTGGCAAGGCGAGGGAGGGGCGATCGGCTTTCCGGACTTCTTCGCCAGATTCTGGTTCTGGAACCCTGGCTTCTACTGTTGCTGGAGACTGTTGGGCAATTTGTTGAACGGCCAAGCGCATCGCTTCTCTCCCCACTAATTTGAATAGATTTTGGGCGGTTTCTAGCGCTTCCCCCGTAAGCGTTGTTAACTCTGCGATCGCTTGCTGGCAAACATCGCTATCGAGCAGAAGCGTTGTTAACTCCGCGACCGCCTGCTGGCAAACGTCGCTATCGATCGGGGCGGTTTCCGCTTGTGCAAAACTCAAAGATAATCCTGTTGAAGAATGTTCCATTGTCAATCAAATTGAAATTTAGTTTCAGTATTTTCCCGATCTCGCAAGGATACAGAAAACGCCCCCAAGTTGTTACCAACGGAGGGGTAAGGCTCCAATCTCCTTAACATTTCTGGAGTCTGACCTGACACCACGCGGATTGGATCGGGAGCAATTAATCGGCTCCGATCCTTCCTTCTTCAAATTCTCAGCACTTCCGGATGCTCGACCGTTTATTTTTGGCAGCGAAACGGGCGCGATCGCAAAAATTGCCAGCTATCCTGTTTGGAAAAGCTGGCAATTGAGAACCTCGAATTTTTAAGGGAAAGCTTAAACTGCTAAATCCACCCTGAAAATAATATCGTTATAGTCGAAATCGCTGCGTCCGAGGGCTAGATCTTCAAAGCCAAAGGTGTTGTCCCCCAACAAGCGAACATGATCGGAATTATCCGAGTTTGCCCCCAGATAGGCAAAGAAGGCTTGCAGATCTTGACCGCTTTGGTTTGTTGGATTCTGCTGGAGAAACTCTTCTGGGGTCGCTCCAGCAATCAAGAAGGGCGCGTAGAGTTTATTGCCATCTAGTACCGCCGAGACCACTCGCGTGTTTTGGTTGAAAACGCTCAGATTAACACCCGTAACGCGGCGCTCGATTGCGGCTTGGGCATATCCTGAGTCACCGACCGCAATACCATTCACCGTCCCGCTCGCATCGTCAATCTCGTACAAACCTACCGTATTGGTAAAAGCCGCTTCTCGGAAAATTGTAAAGTTTGCCTGGACTTGAGCGCCACTCAAATTGACGTTGGGATTGCTCGCATCCAACAAATCGATGACCTCCCTTCCCTGGGTTTGCTGCAAGCCAATGCCAAGGGGAACTGAATTCCCCGTTTGAGAGATATTGGCAATCACATCGTTAAAACTTCCGTCCGTACCATCTTCAAAGCCCAGAGAAAATTCACCGCTACCGAGGTCGTTAACCCGCAGCGCGCTAGAGCCAAAACCAATCGTCACCTCATCGGTTGAAGTCCGACCGCCACCTACCGCATCGGAGGTACTGTTTTTAATCAGGTATAAGAGGAAGCGATCGCCCGCGCTAAACCCGTCTAAAATTCCATTTTGGTCGCCCACATTAAAACCATTGGGGCGATTTGCGGTTGGCAATGCCGAAAAGATTGGGTTGGCACGGGCCAAAGCCGCCTGAGCATAAGCCGCACTCCCCGGCGTTAGCGTCCCAATCCTCCCGGCTGCATCATCCACCTTAAACAAGCCAATTTCATTAATCAAATTGGTGTTGGTTTCAGACAAAGCAACGAACAGATTGGTGGCACCGTTGTTACCGCCTACAGTGAAGACATTGTTGGCATCCACCGACAAAAGACCCGTTTGAGGAGTTGGGGTAGGCGTAGGTGTGGGCGTAGGAGTTGGGGTCGGTGTAGGTGTGGGTGTAGGAGTTGGGGTCGGTGTTGGCGTATTTTCAAATAAAACAAAACTATTTCCCAAACGCCCTGCGGCGAACACATCAGGCATATTGTCATTGTTAATATCGACAGCCGCCGGAGCAACCTGTTCGAGATTAAAACCATTGAAAGGATTTGCCGTTCCCGTGAGTTCGACTAAAGTCGGACTATTCCGATTCCCTTGGTTTTCAAAATAGCGAATGACCCCAACACCGCTACCTTCAACTGTCACACCCAACAGCGCATCCAGGTCGCCATCGCTGTCAAAATCAGCAAATGTGGGGAGAACTCTCGTCCCCGCTCCCGAAGCCGCAATATTAACGCCGTTGAAGGGATTGTTCGCAGCCTCTTCGGTGAAGGCCGGATTGGAGGCATCTCCTGTATTCCGAAAGAATCGAACATTACCATCCGTGCTAGCAGCCGTATCTCGGCGACCGATAAAAGCATCAAAGTCGCCATCGCCGTCGATGTCGGCAAAGGTCGGGCTGCTGATGAGGCCAACATCAACTAGGCCAAAAGGGTTCAGAGTTGGCGTGTTGCCAAACGTTGGCGTTGTTGCGTTTCCTGTATTTTCGAGGAAGCCAACTTGGCCGTCTCGTCGACCCGAGAAGACATCAAAGTCGCCATCATTATTGATATCAACGAGAAAAGGGGCGCTGCGACTTTCATCAATAAAAGTTGGGGGAAAAGTTGGGGGAACGGGTTGCTGAGGGACAGCCGCATTGAAGTTATTGAAGGGATTGGCCGCACCCGCTTGCAGCGTAAATGTAGGGCTAGTTTGAGAGCCGGTATTCTGAAAAAAGCTCAACCGACCGTTGGTTTGCCCTACCACTGCATCGATTAAGCCATCGCCGTTAATGTCTGCAAACGTCGGAGTGCTTAAATACTCATTCAACTGGAGGGGGCTAGTTTGTTGCTGGAATGTAACCATGATTAGCGCTCAAACGGGTGAACTGGGTAGATATGTCGGATTCAAAAAATACTGTATATCAAACGATTTCTTTGGCTTTCTCGTACTTTCGGGTTAGTTAGATTGCGAAAGTCCTTAGTTGAAAGCACCTGAAGCTCAGATTGCAGGAGGTTCGCGAGTTAACTCGATCGTCAGTTTTTTTTCAACTCCCCTCCTCTGCAACGTTCGGATGCAATTCCGACCTTCTCGATCGTGGCGGGAGAAGACTTTTGAGCTTCCCCTCGCAATCCTACCCCATATTTTGTGGATTGAATTACTTTGTTGTATCTTCTTCTGGAAATGCTGTCAACTTCATGCGAGATGAAGCCATTCGGCACTTGAATGGCACAGATTTCGGGAATTGATTTCAGGGAATTTGTCAGTCCTCAGCGATCGCTGGTTACCGCTCGCTTGAGGCAACTGACTCGCCCAATTCGCGTTTGATGCGAACACCCCGAACCTCCATTAGAGCAAGGGAGTGGGGAGTCACTTCAGTTACCCGTTATCAGTGACTGATTTAATTCTGAATTACGCCTAATGCGAACAAAAGAGCTTTAACTCCCACTCAGTCGTTAGATTCCTTTCCCTATTCCCTATTCCCTATTCCCTATTCCCTTGCCCTAGCTAGGGTTTCAGGTAATGTACATTAGACTTGAACTCTGAATTCTCTAAAAGGTGGGGAAAATTTGTCCTTGCTGTCGGGCCTCCCGCACAATAGTTTCGCGGGGGGCTGTGGGGATTTCGTTCGGCTGGGGGTCAATGGTAATGAGGCGGCAAATTTCATCGGTTTTGAATCCTAGGGCCATGGGACGGCGAACATTGGGCAAGATTTGAATGTCATAGAGTTCTGTGATTACGCCGTCGAGTTGCAGCCAATGCACCACGTTCCCGGTGTTGATGTCGATGGCCATCAACCCGCAGCGACTGACAGTATCTTTTGCTTCGAGGCGATCGTCGAGGGCCAGTCCGGAGAACGCTCGCGCATCTCTGGGTTTGGATAGACCGACGATCGCGAGATTGCCGTGAAAGGCTAATCCTCGCAAATAGCCGGGACAGAAGGTGACGGGTTCAAAAACGCCTCGACTCAAATCGACATAGCCAAAATCCCCGGTTCCGGAGTTGAGCAGCCAGAGTTTGCCTTGATACCAGCGAGGGGAATGGGGCATGGAGAGGTTTTGAAGGATCGCGTCGTTGGTCGCAATATCAATTAAACAGCCGCTGCTGTGCCGTTTCTCTCGCCAACCGGCGGCGACATCAGATCGACTGACGGCCGTGACGTAACGGGGGTGTCCGCCGGCCATGGCCAGGCCGTTGAGGTGACAGCGGTCTTCGGGGGCAAGTTTCTCGATGAAGGGGGGTCGCCAGAGGGGTGCGAAGCTGTAGCGATCGCTCAAGGTTGCCACACAACTGTAGAGGGTATTGACGAAAATAATTCTGTCGGTACTGTCAATGGCAATGTCGTGAATATCTAGGTCGCCGGTGGTGTAGGCGACGCGGGGAATATAGAGCTTGTCGTAGCCGTTGTAGCTTTCGGCGGGGCCTAGCGCATTATCCAGCCGCCACAGTTGGTAGCGAGAACTCATATAGAGCTGTTCCGAGGTGGCGTACAGGCCCATGGCTCGGTCGAAGAAGCGCTCGAAGATCGAGAGTCCTCCGTCGGGTTTCAGTCCGATGAGAAAGAGGCGGTTGGTTTGATAGGTGGTGAAGGCGAGGCTGAGACTCTGTTCGTACAGCCAGGACAGACAGTGGCGGGAGCAAGTGATTTCGAGGGGAGGTGGGGGGGGAGAGGGGAGGGGAGGGGTTTGAGTCACTTGTGCGATCGCGGAAGGGCTGTATTGGGGCTGAGGTCGCTTACAACCTATCCCATTGGAGTTGATTTTTCAACACGAGATCGCGGCTAACTGGCGTTTCTTGCACTTCAGTCGCGCAGGAACCCTCTGGAGTTCTGGAGCGTCGGTCGGTAGAGGTTCGGGGTTCAGAGTTCAGAATTTTTCTCTGAGTAGTGAATAAATCTCCCGATCTGGGTGCGGTCGTGCTGAAACAGGTAAAGAACCACATTTTCTATTTACCGGGGCAATTCATCTAACCAAGTTTAAGACTATGACACCAAGGACTTTCTCTCGCTGGTTGATTTTGGGCTTCATCGGAACGCTAGCTTTTCCTTCTCTGGAAGGTGCAATGGGTCTAGGAAGAGAACCGAGGGCGATCGCTTCCCCTTCCTCTCATTCTTCTCCCCATGCAGCGACTTTTGTCTGGCCGGCCCGAGGCGCAATTACCCAGGCGTTTAGTCAAGGACATCCCGGTATTGATATCGCTGGAGCGATGGGAACGCCAATTTTGGCGGCGAAGGCGGGGAAGGTGGTTTATGCGGAGTGGGATTCGTTCGGTTTGGGCAATGCGATTAAGATCGAACACGAGGATGGAACTTATACGGTCTACGGTCACAACCAACGCCTGTGGGTGAGACGGGGGCAAACTGTCAAGCAGGGTCAGGCGATCGCAACGATGGGGAGTACGGGAAATAGTACCGGGCCTCACCTCCATTTTGAGATGCGCTCGAGCGATCGCCCTCGTCGCTGGGTCGATCCGCTCAACGAGTTACCCTCATCTCTTGCTCGACAAACTCCTCCTCAACCGATTTCTGCGGCTGTCTTGGAGTCACGAGTCACCAGCGATGAAAATAGCTGTAAGGGGAGGCCTTTGATTCAAGGCGAAACAACTCGATTCCGCGTGCGGGTGTGCGAGCAAAACGGGGAGTTGTTTTACCTAGGAGAGTTCAAAAACAATCGAAGAACTCGCCTTCGCCTGCAGGCCCGCCATTTGGGAGGCGATCGCTATCAAGCCGAAAACGGCAGCTATTCTTACCAAGTGAGTGCTGCAGGGGTGGAGGTGTGGCGCAACGGCCGCCAGCTTCGCTCCGAACGGTTTTTAAATTAACGCTTGAAGCCATCCCGAACCCCGACTCCGAGAGCTTTACGCCATGTGTTCGGCAATAAAATTGGTGTAGACCTCACCTTCGAGGAAAGCAGGGTTTTCGAGAATTTTTTGATGAAAGCTAATCGTAGTGGGAACGCCGGTAATGGCGCATTCTCGTAGCGCGCGTTTCATGCGTTTAATCGCTGCGGCGCGATCGCGATCCCAAACAATCAGTTTGCCAATCAACGAGTCGTAGTAGGGCGGAATTTCGTAGTCGGGGTAAACGTGCGAATCGATCCGCACCCCAGGCCCTCCTGGAGGTAAATAGGCGCTAATGCGGCCGGGAGAGGGGCGGAAGTTATAGTCGGGGTCTTCGGCATTAATTCGGCACTCAATCGCGTGACCGCTCAGTTTTACGTCCTTTTGGGTCAGTCTCAAGCGTTCTCCTTGAGCAACGCGAATTTGCTCGGCAATCAAATCCAGCCCCGTAATCATTTCCGTGACGGGATGTTCGACTTGGATGCGGGTATTCATCTCCATGAAGTAAAACTCCCCCGAATCATCCAGGAGAAATTCAACGGTTCCCGCACCCACATAGTTAATCGACTGAGCGGCCAGCACCGCAGCAGCACCCATTTTCTCGCGCAAATCTTGGCTCAAAACCGCACTAGGCGCTTCTTCGAGCAGTTTTTGGTGGCGGCGTTGAATCGAACAGTCTCGCTCTCCGAGGTGAATAACATTGCCATAGCTGTCGGCCAAAATTTGAAACTCGATGTGGCGCGGGCGTTCAACAAATTTCTCTAAATACACTCCCGCATTGCCAAAAGCAGCCTCTGCTTCGCCTTGAGCTGCTTGGAAGAGGCGAGCGAGTTCGCTGGGGTCGCGCACGAGACGCATTCCCCGACCGCCCCCTCCAGCCGTGGCTTTGAGGATAATAGGGTAGCCAATTTTTTTGGCGATCGCCAAAGCTTCTTGTTCGTCTTTCAGGAGTCCCTGACTGCCTGGAACCGTCGGAACTCCGGCTCGCTGCATATTTTTCTTAGCCGTAGATTTATCCCCCATAGCCAGCATCGCTTCGGGGGTGGGGCCGATGAATGCGATCTGGTGGTCGGCACAAATTTCAGCGAACCGGGCATTTTCTGCCAAAAACCCGTATCCCGGATGAATGGCTGTTGCGTTGGTGGTCAGGGCAGCGGCGATAATGTTGGGAATGTTGAGATAGCTCTTGTTGCTCGGCGGCTGGCCGATACAAACTCTTTCGTCAGCCAATTGGACGTGCAGGGCCCGCTGGTCAATCGTAGAGTGGACGGCAACGGTCGCAATCCCCATTTCTTCGCAACTGCGTAAAATCCGCAGGGCGATTTCCCCTCGATTGGCGATCAAAATTTTGGAAATTTGCATCTGAGCGCAGTAAGTGTCAGTGATTCAGTCAGGAACTCTCGGAATGTCACCGGCGATCGAAAACCGATAGTTTATCTTTCAACCTACAACCTTCAAGCTACCCGCTGCAACTGAATCGAGCGGTTTGCACTAGGAGTCTCAGATGGTTTGACTCCCCAGCTCCCAAGTTTTACCCCACGAAGTCTGCGAGGTGCCCACATCTCAAATTTTGGCAATTTCCTTGACATTCAAGACAATCGCTACTGTCTTTTAGTCTTCTGCTTCAGACGCAGGCTGACCCAGATCATTTGCTGGAGAGGTGATGGAACTTCTGGATGCAGTCCTTCCGATATTTCCTCAAAAGTTTTGATTGACCCTGGATAAACGAAAACTGACCATCCTTCTTTAGTCAGGCAGGCACACAAAGCAGACTCCTCAAGGAGATAAGTGATTGCCAAGTGCTTTTGCCCGATCTCGTCAACTATATCTGGTTCTACCAACTTTCCTTTATTCAGATATTTCTGAGCAAACGAATTTACCAAGCTTTGAAAAGATTCATTTTTTCGATAAAGACCCTGAAGTTCTTCATAATAGCTCTTAAAATCCCATTGCTTCTCGATTTCCGAAGCCAATCTAAACTCGAAGCAGCAGCTTTCGGAATATTGCTCGAACAACAGACGGCGATCCCTAATAAACTCCTCTCCCTTATCAAGTGCCTTTAGTCGAGCCTTATCGTCTTTAAGTTCTTCTCTAATCTCGATTGTCAATCGATATATACTGTCGGTAACTAGCACTAAGCAAGCCTTAAAGTTTTCGTCAATCCATTTAATGCAGGCTTTGAGCCGCTCTCTCTCAACAAAATTTTTATTTCCCAGGCTGATTCCGAAAACACAGTTTTGATACTCAGAAAGCGAGGTCCGCAGGCGATAGGGAAATACCTGTCCTAAGCTTGCTTTGTAGTAATGAACTAGGGAGATATTGGCAGGATTCGCTAAAAATAATTCCTTTCTCTTAACATCGATTTCTTTACTTATTTTCGATTGAAGCAATTTCAACTGTTCTAGAGAAAACTGACTCCAATCGAAATTTTCAATAATATTTTCTTGGTCTATATGACTGCTCATTTTGTTGGGTATTTTTTAGGGAAATCTGAAAAACAAACAAAGATTATTTCAGGTTCATCCTTATTCATTTTTTTTCTAGGTTTTCCGGGTTCCCTTCCAACTCCAAACCCATTGAGGATTTTGATATCTTTACTCATTAGGCAAGCGTATCAAAATCCTCCATTAAAAGACCTTGGTCTCAATTAAACATCAGTTTCAAATAAAGCCAGGCGCAAGCGTTCCGTTGATTCTTCTAGTTCTGCCACGGACTCAAGACTAACAACTGTGCTGCGGTCTAGTCCTAAAATCTCTGCCGCTTTAGCCACCGCTGCTTTTTCTTTTTCGTGGTAGTCCTTATCAGCTCGACTCATCTTAATCGCTTGGTACAACATCGAGCGCTTAAAATTTAGAGGAAAAGTATAGCTGATCCCACTCAATAGCTCCTCAAGATTAGCATTTTTCCAATCGAATTTGCGGAGGGCTTCAATATACTCTGCGGAATCTTCCATTAAAAGTTCTTGTTCTTCAACATACCACTGGAATTCTTGCTCCGCCAGTTCGCCATCTGCACCAGCGATCGCCATTAATGCAGCGCCGTATTTCAGCGCCACATCAAAATCAACTGGTGCCGTAATTTTATACCGATGTTGGGCATATTTGGTTGGTTGGAGACTTTTTCCGTTGCTCATATTTTTCCTTGCTTCTATCGATTGTCTTAAAATTTTATTCCCCTAGTCTCCCCCTTTTTATTTAATCCCCTCTTGGAAAGGGGGCGGAGACGAGAGGGGGATCTGAGTTTTCGAGCTAATTCAACTAACTTTGGATTGAATTAGTTCTCGATTTTGGGAGTTTACGTTAGTTTCGGATAAAATTCTTTTTCTTTACTTTTTCTTTGCTTTTTTTAAATAAATCGCCGAAAGCCTGGGTGATATTCGAAGTTAGCCAAATTCTATCTTGTTTTTAGGATTTACACACTGACTTTGCGATCGCGTCGCGAATTTGAAGCAGAACATAACAGCAAACCTTGCACGGGGTCGAGAGATGGTGGAGCAATCTCCGCCCCATCAACGTGCTAGAAAACATTGCCGTTTCTCAACCTTGAATCTTGTCCCACTGCTTCAACCATTCCAGTAAATCTGTATCTTTGAGACGCTGCGATTGAGGCAGCGTGCGTAATAGGGTTTCGAGTTCTTGGGGCGATCTTCCAGTCTGCTGCACCCATGCTTCGATCAGAGCGTCGGGTTCGAGCAAATTGGTTCCCAATCCGAGAGTCTGTTGCAGTTGGTGTCGTTCGGCTTTGCCTAAAATTTCCAGGACAAATTCGCGACTTTCGGCTTTTTGAAGCACGCCGGCCAGGGCTTCAATATAGGCTTGGGAATTGTTGGCCGTTGGCGCGGGAAGCGCGATCGCGCCCCCAAAACGATGATTTCCCGCCCAAATTGCGATGAGGATGAGTAGAGCGCCTTGAAGGGCGATCGGAAGGAGAGGCGTTCGCGACCAATAAGCGAGTACACTCTCTTGGGTTTCTTCGGCGATGAGTTCTGTATCTTTGTAACCGTGGATATATTCGTCAACCCAGATTTGACGCGGGGAGGAGGAAGAATTTTGGCGGAGAGCCGATTCTTCGAGGGTTTCGCGAGCGACCAGTCGCGCTAAAAATTCGTAGTTGCCTTCGCTGTCTTGATAGGCATTGGCGGCTAAATAGGGCGTAGTGGCATAAACGATCTGACCGTCGCCGGCGGCTCTCGACCAGACGATCGCGCCGAAGCGATCGCCCAACAGTTTCCGTTCCTTCGGACTTGTTTGGGCCCTGCGTCCCGTTTCAATCTCCACGAGGCCCGCAGGACTGGGTTGTTGGGTGCGGAAAGGAGCGTTGGTTGCGGATCGGCGATCGCCGAGGATAATCAAGCGGTTCCCTTTCTCCACCCAGGTTTCGAGCGCCGTGGGGTTGCCCGTCTGCTCCACGCCACTATACACGCGCAACAGCGTGCTTCCCGAAGCGCTATCTGGCTGGTCGAACAATTCTGGTAAGGGCTTTTGCCAGCGCATAACGGGGGTTCCACGCTCCTCCATAAAGGCATACCAGGCTCCATAACCGCTGGGGTCGCGACTGTAGGTGGAACCGCTGCGAATTTGATTGCTCGGTGCCACTAGAAGCGCGATGAGGGCGGCCAGACACAGAGCGATCGCGCCAAAGATCCAGAGCTGTCGTGGGGAAAGTTTCATCGCGAGTCAAGGTTGCGAATGGAGGGATCGATAAGCTTGCTGGCAGCTCTCCCAGAGGGACTCAGATGCAGTGATGCGGCTAAAACAGAGCTGTTGGTGCGCGAGGAAGAGAAGGCGATAGGGCTGGGGGTGGGGTAGTTGTTGGATAATTTGTAGATACTCTCCATCAGTGCGACTGGGGTCGTGCGGTGCAAGGCCGCGATCGTGCAACTGCTGTAACATCGCCCGGTAGAGACAGATACAGGCTTGGCGATAGTTGCGAGACTGTTGAAATTTGCGCGATCGCGCCAGCCATCCAGCGACGGAAATGTCTTGGGGCTTCGATGGGCGGGGGGAGCGAGACGCGCGATCGCCGGCCCGCCACCAGCGATGCCAGTACGGGGTTAGGAGCTTCCCCAACGCCCAAATCAACCACAGAACTAGGCCTGCTAAAGCCAGCCAAAACACCGTCTTGGCGATCGCTTCCCACAGGGGATGTGCCCACCAGGTCGAATCGGGGAGCTGGGCATTCTCTTGCACGGGGGCGGTGAATTTTTCCCACCACTCTCCCAATCGTTGGAGCAATCGCTGGAGTTGCCAGCCAAAACCATCTTTTTTGTAGGAGGTTGCCGCGATCGCTGGGGACGACTCCCAGCACGAGCGAAACAGTTTCATCATGTTCGATCTCCCGTGCAGAAAAACCCCGCCCTCAAAATCTGAGTCCGCTTGTCCGGGAACTCGCGATCGCGCTATTGGTTCTCATCCCCGAATAAACCAATCCACGCTGAGAATCGAGGGTCAAAATCGCCCCATCGCGAATCGAACGGGTGGCATCTTTGAACCCGACAATCACCGGAACGCCCAAGCGCAAGCCAATCACCGCTGCATGGCTGGTTAAACTCGCTTCCTCGGTAATAATGCCAGCCGCCTTGCGAATCACCTCAACATACTCGGCATTGGTTGAGGGCGCAACCAAGATATCTCCAGCGCTAAAGTGAGCCATCTCTCCCGCATTGGCAACGACTCTGGCACGACCGCTAACCGCTCCTTCGCCAATCCCAATTCCCCGACCGAGAACGGCCGTGACCACCTCCACCTTAATCAAATCCGTCGATCCGGCGACCCCTTGCAAGGTTCCCGCCGTCATCACGACCAAATCGCCCTCGTGCAGTAACTCTTGCTCCTGAGCGACATTGATTGCCGCTTGGAACGTCTGCCCTGTGGAGGGCAAATCGAGGACAAGCAGGGGTTTCACGCCCCAGACAAGCTGAAGCTGGCGAGCCACATCCACGTGGGGAGTAACTGCAAGAATGGGTGTTTGGGGGCGGAATTTCGAGACATTTCTCGCCGTGGCCCCGGTCTTCGTCAAAGACATAATCGCCTCTGCATCTAGCTGCTGGGCAATCTGGCTGACGGCCTCGGAAATGGCATTGGGGATCGAACGGGTTGTCCCGCTCACATTTTTGGTGCTGGGCAACTCCTGTTCGATGCGAGCGGCAATGCGCGCCATCGTCGCCACGGCTTCGACCGGATGATTGCCCACCGCTGTCTCATTGGAGAGCATGACCGCATCCGTCCCGTCGAGAATGGCATTGGCAACATCGGAAATTTCGGCCCGAGTGGGACGGGGATTGTTGACCATACTGTCGAGCATCTGCGTGGCGGTAATCACCGGAATCCCCAGTTGATTCGCCGTAGCAATCAAGCGTTTTTGCAGAATTGGCACATCTTCGGCGGGAAGTTCGACTCCTAAGTCTCCCCGCGCCACCATCACGCCATCGCACAGCGAGAGAATCGCATCCATCTGTTCGATCGCTTCGTGTTTTTCAATCTTGGCAATGACGGGAACCGATTTGCCGGCGTTGGCGATAATTTCCTTGATTTCCAGGACATCTTGGGGCTTGCAGACGAAGCTGAGGGCAACCCAATCGACACCTTGATCCAACCCAAACATTAAATCGCGCCGATCTTTGTCCGTGAGGGCTTTCACCGACAAGCTGACGCTCGGAAAGTTGACCCCTTTGTTATTCGAGAGAACGCCGCCCACAATCGTCCGACAGTACAGACTTTGGGTGGCGCGCTCGACTTCCTCAACCTGCATTTCCACCTTGCCATCATCGAGGAGAATTGTGGCTCCGGGAGGAACTTCTTCGGCGAGGCGATCGTAGCTGACGTGACCGATCTCTTGGGTACAGGGCAGATCGCGGCTGGTGAGGATAAAGCGATCGCCCGTCAAGAGCGAAATTGACCCCGACTCAAACTTGCCCAGGCGAATTTTCGGCCCTTGCAAGTCCTGGAGGATGGCAACCGGTTGGTCGAGTTCAAAGGCGGTTTGGCGAATTAAGCGAACGGCTCGTTGGTGATCTTCGTGGGTTCCGTGGGAAAAATTGAGCCGCAAGGTGGTTGCTCCGGCTTCAATCAGATTCCGGAGAATGTCGGGTTTGAGGGTTGCCGGGCCGACCGTTGCCACAATTTTAGTGCGATGGGGTAAGTTCGGCGATCGCATTCGAGGGGTTGGCGGGAAGTTATCGCGATTGGGTTGATCGACGAGCAGTTGCATAGCTAAAGGAGTAGAAGTTGGGATAGGCTCGAAACTTTTAGGTTGGGGGAACGCGGTTATTGACGCAAAGCCAGTCTCGACCGTACTGGCTATCCTCTCACGAATCTTGGCGGAACGGTAAGGTGGCAGGCTCGATATCCCTTGGTTGTGCAACTCTGCCGTCGGGGAGAATTGTACCTTCCAATCGCGCGCCGCTGAAATCCGCACTTTGCGTTGCTGTGGCTTCCTGTAGCGTCGCATAGCTCAAATCGGCAAACCGAAATCGAGTTCCGCTGATATTGGCCTGAATTAACAGGGCGTAGCTCAAGTTCGCTCTCGTCAGATTGGCTTGAGAGAGGTTGGCATTCAAGAGCTTAGCAGACCGCAACTGCGCCCCTCGGAGATCGGCTCCTCGGAGATCGGCGCGACTCAAATCGAGGCCGCGTAAGTTGGCCTGTCTCAGGTCGCAGTTCGCACAAGCATTGGTTTTGAGCAAGCGAGTGAGGTGTCGGGAATTTGCAGCTTCTGCGGGGGAGGACAGGCTGAGAGAGACGAAGGCGATCGCGAAGGGAATTAGATTGCGTTTCATCGTCAAGTTGCTCCTCGCTAAGAATATAGATGTTGAACGGAACTTCCGGCATCCTCCTCTATTTTTCATCATCCAGTGCCATCAATTCTCGCCAGTCTTGAATGGCCTGTTGCGACCACAGCCAATTCTGGCTGAGGCTATCGGGACGGAAGTTGAGCGGATCTTGGGTGATGACCCGGCTTCGGAATTCAAGCGCTTCGTCGTTTGAGAGTTTTTTCAGGCCGAGGGCCAGACCGGCATAGGTATTGAGAAGTTCGGGATCGGAGGCCGCGTTAGAATTTTCTGGCGTTTGGTTCTGAAGTTTCAAGGCCTCAGACCAAGACTGATTGGCTCGCTCGATTTTTCCTTCTTCATAGTAGGCAAATCCCAAGGCGTTGAGGTAGAGCGGGAGTGCGGTTTGATATTGCGCTGGGTTGTCTTGCGCGCCTCGGAGGGCGATCTCCCAGAGCCGCCGCGCATCGTCAATGCTAGCATCTGAGTCTTCTCGCGCGATCGCAGACTGCCAAGCCAACCTGCCGCGCAAAAAGGCGATCGCGGGGTTGTCTAAGGATTCGGGAGGAACGCAGGCGAGTGCCGCTTCCGCTCTGTCTAAGGCGTTGCGGTGGGGATTTAAGAGTTCCTTGACAGCACGCGCGCCAGGTTCGAGATTGCCCTGGCTCATTTGTTCGATCGCAAAACCTGTCAGTTCTTCTGTACTGACGCGGGCGAGATTTTTTCCGGAGAGATCTAGGGAAGCCGTTGCTGCTGCGGGGGCGGCGGGCAAGGGCGTTTTCGGCCCGCGAGACGAGAGCCAGAACAATCCCAGCAGCGCGATCGCTAAGGCGCTGAAACCGCCGACAATCCAAAGAATTGGTCGAATCTTGGGTTTGGGTCGCTGTCGGGGTTGGGGCTGAGGGGAAGGGGCGATCGCGGATTGGCTCGGCTTAGAGTCTGTCAGTTCGCCGAGAATCTCTCGCACCGCGCGTTCCTCGTCTTCGGTACTGGCCTCTGGCAAATGTCCGTTGCCATTGCGCTCGGTCATTTGGGCAATAGAGCCGAACAATTCGCCGCTCTCTTCGCCCTCCTCCGCCTCCGTCAGCAGGGCATTCTCGCTCAAGAGAGCCAAAGGAATTTCATCGGGATCGTCAAGTTCAAAAAATTCTTGACTCAAGTCGGCGCGATCTCCCGCGTGAATTAACGCCCCGTCAAAGTTGGGATGCAAATATAGCACGGGAAGCGCCCAATAGAGCTGGTTGGAGCTATAGGCAGAAATCAACCCCTGTCGGGCGCGACTGAGGCTCAGATCGACAGGATAGCCGCGATCGAGATTGCGGTAAAACAAGCGCGTGAGGGTCAGTGCCACTTCGTCGGGAATTTGCTCGGCCATGGCGAGAACTGCGGGAATGCCGCACTTCACGAGGGCCTGGGCTAAATTGCGCTCGCGATCGCTTGATTCGACAAAAGCCGTATCCGCCCCGCGACAGGAGTTGAACACGGCTAATTGCACGCCGTTATTCGCCAGCAGTCCCGCGAGATCGTCCCCTGATAGCCGCTGCGTCAGCTTTGTCTCTCGACTCACCAGATAAATATCGCCGCCAGAATCCCCTAAACCGCTGTGGCCGGCGTAGTGAAAGACGTGGTACTGTCCTTGTTCGAGAGCTTGGGTTAGTTCCTCCCGTCCGGGTTGGGCGAGAATGGTCAGTTCGATCGCGGGTAAATTCCCCTCCGCACGATTTGACAGTTCCGCTTTCAGTTCCCTTGCTTCTCGTTCGAGATCTAAGCGATCCTGGTCGTCCGGCCCCGCGATCGCCATTAAAATTTTGAGCGGTTCCTCCCCCGCACGCTGAAAGCTCAAGGTTGGACTGCCCAACGGCGCATTCATCTGATAGCGAGAGAAGGCAATGTCCGTTCCCGTTGCCAGGGGACGATAGCACGAACTCAAGCTTTCCCTACCCCCCGTATGCAAAACTTCCCAAGGCAAGCGAGGTAACAAGTTCCCCTTCAACCCCAACCGCAAGCGCAAAACGGCACGTTGGTTGTGGGCAATGCCTTGAGCCATAATCCAGCTATCCCGCAAACTGCCTTGAAATACGGCATCGTACAACTGCTGGCCGAGGGTCACGAGATTGGAGGATTGCGTCTGACCGGCTGGGAAGAACAGCTTCTGTTGCAGCACGTCGGTATCCTGTAGCAAGCGCAGCAGGGGATCGTTCATCAACAGTTTGGCTTGCTCCAACCAATCCTCAACCGGCCAGCAAACCTGCTCCTCCGCCAGCGGTACGCCAGGGGCAACTTTTTCGGTCCGAATTAAATAGCGATCTTGCTCTAAGGGAGTTATGGATATCTGAAATTCTTGAAGCATGATTAAGGGGTATTTTTCATTCAGTCCTGAGTTCCTGTCGTAAACGCTGTCAGACGCTGCTTTTGCTCTTCCTTTCTTTGTTCTAGATTAATTTTCTTCCGGGAATGTTTCCCCAAGTTTTAGGGATCGGCCGGGCCTGCTGCGAAACCGAGGCCTTCAATTGCCCTTCTCAATCGCGGGAGATTCGACTGGGGTTAAGGGGAATTTTGGGTACCGCGATCGCGCCAGAAACGCTCTCAAAGCTTCGTTAATTTTGAAAGAGTGGGTCGGTTGTTACAATCCAGCAATTTGTTTGCAGCTAGAGGTGAGGTTGGGAAAGCTCAAATCGTACCGATGGTTTTCACCCTCCCCTCCAACACCGATCTTATGATTCTGGGAGCCGTCAAGCCAATCGGGAAAGTTACAAAAGCTTTGGCATTTAAACGACAAACTCAAATTTGGAGAAAAGTCGGAAACGGTCGCCATTTGAGTCTTGGATTGCCAGCCCGTTTTAAGTTGTATGCCATCTGTGGTAGAAACATATAGATCGCTGGAGCGCTAAGCTGTCACATCTTTGAAATTGAGTTAGATCGCACCCCACAACCTTAACGAGAATTTGGATGTCACAGTTTAAGTGTCGAATAGTTTATTTTTCCTAAAGACTATCGGCAGAATTGAAATTTCCACGTTTCAAGCAGCCACAAGATTAGCGGAGTTTTTTAGTGCAAGAGTCTCTCACAATTGATTATCTCAGCAGCGTTAACTGAGATCTTGCACCATTCTCAGTAAGGGTTGCGTTGGGGAACAAAATCTGAAAAAAAGGGCGTAGTCAAAAGTAGAAGACGGCAACTAAAACCATGCTTCAGCACGCCCAAACGCTAGTGTACAGC
>Ga0207422_1002220_pt1 | contig 27771 bp, 20 predicted proteins | sample MarCyaLeptolynsp_FD_187757 | JGI IMG/M metagenome (GOLD analysis project Ga0207422, IMG submission 187757) | Marine cyanobacterial communities from Panama - species 1 Leptolyngbya sp. (SPAdes) | ecosystem: Environmental > Aquatic > Marine > Unclassified | place: Panama: Panama City | collected... | reverse complement strand
GGAGGCATCGATGCCGATCCCGGCTGCGATGACCTACATCGTGGGTGAGCCTCAGGGGCCCGAGCCCCAGCCCGACCCCGAGCCGGAGCCCGATCCGCCGTTGCCGCCGCACTACTCGATCCACGTCGGCAAGATTTCACTCGCGCAGGCCGAAGACGGTACCGGCAAGACGGTGCCTGCGATCGATCCCCGGTCGCTCGAGCTGCACGGTCCGCTGTTTCCGGTCCGGGCGCTCGACCCGGTCCTCTACATCGGCGAGCTGCACTTTCATCACTACACGTATCCTGCCAAAGGCGTGCTCAGGTATGCGGTTGCGGACGTCGCTCTGCTTCCCGAGGGCGCGGAGGTCTACGTGCAGTGGGGTCACGACGAAGCTTCGCGGATCGACATCACCCGTTCTTTCGAGATCCCCAAGTCCTCCGAGTCACCCGAGTAGCGCTGAGTGAAGAACGCTTGGATCCTTTCATGCGGCGTCCTCGTCGGGCTTACGGGCTGCGGCGACGACACTGCGGGCAACACTGGAACCGACGGCGAGTCCGACGACGCGGACGGCACCGGCGACGACGACGATGACGACGCGGACGGGACCGCCGGCGTATGTGACGAACCGTTCGAGCTGAGCTGCCCGGACGACGTCACCGTCGAGTGCGAGGGCCCAGAGACGTCGGTCGAGCTCGAGGAGCCCGCGGCGGCGTGCGCGGACTGGGAGGTCACGCGCGAAGGCGGCGATGCGTTCGGCATCGGCCAGACCGACGTCACCTTCAACCTGGATGGCGACGGCATGAGCGAGTCGTGCACGACCCAGGTCACGGTCACCGATTCCGTGGGGCCAGACTTGGTGTGCCCCGCGATGGAAGCGTTCGTGCGGCCCGCTCCAGACGCCATCGTTGCGGTTCCGCCGGCAATGGCGACCGACCTCTGCAGCGCCGACGTGCAGGTCGAATCGAGCCCGATGGAGCTGCCCACCGGGACCACCGAGGTCACGTACACGGCAACCGACGGCGGCGGGAACACGAGCTCGTGCAGCGTCGAGCTTGCCGTCATCGACGTGTTCGCGCCGCAGAACTTCCAGGTCGTCGATGCGACGCTGCTGGCCGGCGGCGCGACGGAGGTCACCTTTGGGTGGGAGCCGTTCGACTCGTCTCTGGTGTCGGGCTATCGCCTCGAGTCGAGCCCCGCGGAAGACGGTCCCTGGACCGAGGTCGCCACCGCGGACGACGACGACGAGCTGCTGACGCTCGAGCTCCCCGAGCAGGCGGCGTACTACCGAATGGTCACCACCTCGGGCGCGGGCGACGGTGGCGCGACGCCAGCGCAACCGGTCTACGCGATCTCGGATGCGGCCTACGACATTCGCAACGTTCCGGTGCCGACGGTCCCGTTTCCCACCACGCTCTACGGCGTCGTGCGCCATCCGACGGCACTCTCGGATGGCCCGTTTCCGCTGGTGGTGATGCTGCACGGCAACCATGGCAACTGCCGTTCGGCGCCCAACGACCCGAACGACTACTGCTCGACCTCCGAAGATCACGAGTGTGCGTTCGGGGACTTCACCACGCCGAACGCGGAGGGGCTCGCTTATCTCGCCGAGACGCTCGCGGCGCAGGGCATGGTGGCGGTCACGATCAGCGGCAACGCGATGAACTGCCGCGACGACTTCATCTTCGAGCGCTCGAACTTGATCAACGAGCATCTGCGCTACTGGCAGGACTGGAACGACGGCACGGGCGAGCTCGGGGGAACGTTCCAGGACACCGTCGACCTGACGCGGGTCGGACTGTTCGGGCACTCGCGCGGCGGTGATGCGGTGTCGAACGTGCCCGGCGTGCTCGGTGCCAATCCCATCGATGGCGTGGCGGTGCGCTCGATCTTTTCTCTGGCGCCCACGGACTTTCACCAGGTGCAGGTGCGCGACACCAATCTGGCGGTCCTGTTGCCCAGCTGCGACGGCGACGTCTTCAACCTGATCGGGATGGACCACTACGATCGGTCCACCGGCTTCGACGACGGCGTGCATCACAGTCAGCTGATGTTCATCGGCGCCAACCACAACTTCTTCAACACCGAGTGGCAGATCTCCGACCAGGAGTTCCAGCCGCCCAATCCGTTCTGCACCCCGGACGACGGGTTCCTCATGCAGGTGCAGCAGAACTCGCTGTCGGCGCTGCTGGGACCGTGGTTTTTGCAGACGCTCGAGGACGATGCGCCGGTCGAGCACCAACGAGCAGACGCGCGGCAGCCGGGCTTTTACGACGCCTACGCGGGGGCGCAGCTCGATTGGCGGTGGTCGTACTCGTCCAACGAGCGCACGGTCATCGATGCCTTCGAGGGCAACAACTCACCGGGGCAGAACGTCCTGGGCGAGACCAACGCGTTCACCGACTGGCTGCTCGCGGAGCGCTGCAACGGGCAGGGCTGCGATCCCAACTTCTTCCACGATCAGTGGGTGATGCGGCTGCTTTGGGACGAGACCAACGCCACGCCACTGGCGGCGCTCGAGCTCGGGGGGCTCGATGCATCCGCCGCGAGCGCGCTGTCGTTCCGTGTCGTGTCGCGGGTCAGCACGCTCAACACAGGGCTGGATGCTCAGGAGTTCACGATTCGCGTCCGCGACTCGGGCGGTGAGCAAGCGGAGCTCCTGCTGTCGGAGATCAAGACGGTCGAGCATCTCTACGGCGGCAACGTCGTGCGCGAGATCCTCGAGACCGTGCGCGTGCCTACGGCGATGCTCAGCGCGGACAATCCGGCGCTGGACCTCGGCTCGTTGGCCTCGCTCGAGCTGGAGATGACGTCGCTGCCGACGGGGTCGGTGATCGTCACCGACTTCGAGCTTGCGCTTTAAACACTCAGCTCGGCCGAGTGGAACTCGATCAGCTGGAGCGGAGCGGCGACGCGCTCGAGCTGCAGTAGGTAGGTCGAGTTCCCGGTCTCGATGAACGTGCCTTCGACCCCCGGCTGGTTGTAGATGCGGACGACTTTGCTCGTCACGATCCGCTTCCCGCTCTTGAGGCCGTACATGGCCATCCGGGAGCCGACCTTGGGGCGGGCCAGCAGGTGCATCCCTTCGTGGCTGGAGGTGATCCGACCGTCGGAGAGGCCGCTGAGGGTGTAGCGATGGGAGAAGACGTCGAAGAAGGACATGGCGGGCAGCGCAGGAGGGGTGGCCTCTTCAAGGTACGGCCTCAGTGCCCAGTTGTCTACACAAACCTACATGTCGCACAAAATGGCTTGTAGGATCTCCGAACGGCGGTTTAACGGCGTTTTCTAGAATCGGGCACGGATCTGAACTCCGGCATAGTCGCGCGAGATCTCTGGCGCAATGCGCGCGTTCTTGGCTGGTGCTCGGCGCACGAAGAACAGGGTGGTGCCGGCGATGGTGCCGAGCAGCCCAATCGAACCCACGACGATCATGGCTGTGCCCACCCGTGTCAGCAGCATTCCCTGCCTGCATGGCCGTCCGACGTCCGCGTTGTAGACGTCGCCGGGCTGGCTGACGGGGTCGGGCTCGTTGAGCGCCTGGTCGCACATCTGTTGGGTGCCTTGGTCGGGGTCGACCGGGGCGACCGTGTCGAGCGATGCCTCCGCCTCGCGGACGACCTCGTCCTGGAGGCTCCGCCTGCCCCCAAACGCCAGACCGGCGAACGCGGCACCGACGACGACCAGCCCCACCGAGGTGCCGAGCAGTGCCTTCTTCCACTTGGGCCGAGGCGCGTGTGGACCCCAGATGAGCTCGCCCTTCTTCGAAGGTGGCGGATCGTCGGCGATGACCACGGGCACAGGCTCCTCGTCGACCGGCGTGGCTTCGGGCTGTGGCAGCGCAATCACCAGCGAAAGCGCCTCCGTGGCCGTTTCGTCCACGGTATCGGGCTCCAGCGCCCGCGGGTCGAGGGGAAGCCGCGCGCTCGCTACGACGCGAGCAACCCCAACGTCGAGCAGGGACAGCTCGAGCACCGTGCTGCCGTCGTCGCGTGGAACGAGGGTGCCGTAAAGCAGCTGGTCGCCGGTCACCCCCAGCGCTCCGCTGACCAGACACTCCTCGGAGTTGTCCGCACAGCCTCCGATCAGGCGGACTTCCGACAGCGACGCGGTCCCGCCGAGCGTGAGGCCGCTGCCCTCCACCGCCCTGCGAAGCGCTGCGGTCATGCGCGTCCCGACCTCGAGGTCCTCGGCATCGAGCCCGAGCACGGCGACCGTCCCCAGTGTTTCTCCGTCGACGTTGCCGAGCGGGGGCCCGTCCTGCGCGCTAGGCGCGGCTTCGGCCGCACCGGGCAGCGACAGCGCCAGCGCCAGGAAAGCAGCAACAACCCGCACCGGCCTCATCTTGCCGACTGCCTCGGCACTTCGACAAGCAACCGAGCTCGGTCTCGTGCGTGGTTGGTAACCTCGGCTGGTTTCGCGTGCCCGTCAGGACCGCAGCTCAATCGCCCGCTTCGGACTGGGAGGACGTCGTCGTCCCGAGCGAGAGCCTGATTGCCCGCTACGAGCTCTTGGGACAGCTCGGCCGCGGCGGAATGGCCGAGGTGTGGCTTGCGCGGGCGATCGGGCTGCGGGACTTCGAGAAGATTCTCGTCCTCAAGCGGATCCTGCGGGACAAGAGTGACGACCCGCGGTTCATCGGGATGCTGCGCGACGAGGCCCGGGTTGCGGCGACGCTCGACCATCCGAACATCGTGCACACCTTCGACGTCGGGCTGCAGGGCGAGGAGCTCTTCATCTCGATGGAGTACCTCCACGGCGAGACGGTCAAGTCGATCCTCGCGGCGACCCGTGACTCCGGCGAGCAGATGCCGCTCGAGCTCGCGGTCCAGGTTGCGATGGGGTGCGCGGCGGGGCTGCACTACGCCCACGAGCAGACCGACTCCAAGGGGCGCGCGCTCAACATCGTGCACCGCGACGTCTCGCCGTCGAACGTGATCGTGACCCACCACAGTGGGGTCAAGCTGATCGACTTCGGCATTGCCAAGGCCAAGTCGCGCAAGGAACAGACCGCGGTCGGCATGCTCAAAGGCAAGGCTGCGTACATGTCCCCCGAGCAGTGCAAAGGGGACAAGCTCGACCGGCGCAGCGACGTCTTCGCCCTCGGCATCATGATGTACGAGATGACCGCCACGGTTCGCCCGTTCGAGGGCGAGTCGCACCTGGCGATCATGCATCAGATCTGCAACGAAAATCCGCGGCCGCCGGGCGAGTTTCGCAAGGGGTACCCGGAGCCGCTCGCCCGGGTAGTGATGCGCGCCCTCGAGCGCGATCCGGACAAGCGCTACCAGTCGGCGTTCGAGCTGATGGAGGAGCTCGAGAGGGTGACGCGCGACAGCAAGCTGCACGCGCTGCCGGGGGCACTGGCGCGCTACCTCGAGCACCTGTTCGGACCGCGTCCGCATCCGTGGCAGCTCGCACGGCAGCAGGCCGTCGCCGCCGGACGCACGGACTTCGAGACCACGCAGACGTCGGAAAAATCGCCGGTCAAGCCCAACACATCGACGATCACACAGCCGAAGATCGGTGCGCCCAACCTCAGCTCGTCTTCGGAGTCTTCGCCGACCGCGGGGCCTGTCGTCGATGTGCGGACGGCTGCAGCGGGTTCATCGACTCGGGGAATCGTGACCGAACCGGCGGGGATGCCGGTGCTGTCGGAGGACGACCTCGCGATCTCGCCGCGGCCGTCTCGGCAGACGTCCTCCGCGTTGATCGTTGGCGCTTCGGTCGCGGTTGCGGCGGTGCTCGTCGGGGCTGCGGCCTACGTCTCGGGCGGTTCGGAGCCCGCGGCAACGACGACCCAAGCGGCGATGAGCCCGGCCGCGAAGAGCGAGCCCGAGCAACCGCCCGCAACCGCGCCAGAGGTCACTCCGCCTCCGCCGGCGGCCGACCGAGCCCCCGTCGCACCGATCGAACCCGAGGGCGCCGCGCCGGCGGAGGAAGACGAGATTTTCGTGCAGGACGAGGACACAACGCCGGTGCCCGAGCCCACGAAGAAAAAGAAGACCACCAAGAAGCAGTCGTCAGCCAAGCTCGAGGCCGAGGCCGAAAAGACGCTCCGCGCCGCCCGCTTGGCGCAACAGCAGAGGGACTACGCAAAGGCCCTCAAGCTGGCCGAGAAGTCGCTGCTGCTCCATCGCACGGCGCCCGCGTACCAGCTGCTGGGGACGGCCGCGTGTGCGCTCGGGAACAAGAAGACCGCACTGCGGGCGTACCGAGCCCTCCGCGGCGTGCGTCGATCGGACCTCGCGAAGTTCTGCTCATTCAAGGGCATCGAGATCGAGTAGCGCGTCGTAGTCTGCGCGCAGTGCCTTCAGCTCGGCGGGCTCGAAGTCCTTGGGGCGCTCGAGCAGAGCCTCGAAAGCAGTCTTGGCTTCGGGGTGTCGCCCCAGACTCACCAGCAATCGTGCGCGCATCTGGGATGCGGATCGGGCGTTGAGCGGATCGGTCTTCGTCAGCACGGCGAGCGCGGCGTCGACGTGCTGCAGTGCTCCTTCGAGATCGTTCTCGCGTTGCGCGAGCAATGAAAGCGCCCACAGCCGGTGTCCTTCGCCGTCCTCGCCCCACGGCGATTCGGCAATGGCCTCGCGCGCCTCCTCGACATGACCGAGCTCGATCTGCTGCTCGACGACCCCGATCCGCAGGCGCGAAACCTTGACGTGACCCAGGGGAAAGATCTGGACCGCGAGATCGCGGGCACGGATGAACGTGCGCACGGATTGTTCGTTGTCGCCGAGATCGGACTGGGCTCGGGCGACGCTGAGCAGAGACGCGAGCTGGAACTGGGTGTTGCGCGTCGCCTCCGACATGACGAAGGCACGCTTGCCGAGGCGAAGCGCGTCCTCGAAGCGCCCCACATCCCGCAGCATCGCGGCGCGGTTGAGGTGCACGTCGATCAGCGCCGGATGGTCCGGGCCGACGAGTGCGACGTACCGCTGCTCGAGGCGGGTCATCTGGAGGAGCCCTTCCTCCGGGTTGCCCTGGGCGAGCAGCGCCGACGCCAGATTGAACTCGACGCCGGCAAGGTTGAGGCGCTCCTCGAGTGACGTCGTCTCTGGGGCTGCGGCCAGAGCGGTCCTGAACTCTTCGACGGCCTCGTCGTTGCGTCCTTGTCGCCAGAGCACGGTACCCCACTCGTTGTGCATGTCGACGCGTTTGAGTGGGGCGTCCCCCGTCCGTGCCAACATCGCCTCGGAGGCATCGTGCCAGCGCTGTGCCTCTCGAGGGCGGCGAAGGAGCACGCCCTCGACCCACATCAGCTCTCCCGCCGCATCGAGTGCGGTGTCGTCGTGCCCATGGGCCAAGGCCTCCCACAGCACGGTCTCCAGCTCCCGCGTCGAACCTTCGATGTCGCCGCGCTCGTGGGTGAGGACCGCCAGTCGTCGGCGGGTGGGAAGCTCGACGGCTCGAAGCTCGAGCTCGATCGCTTCGTCTCGCAGCGACTCGAGCTCTCGCTCGAGTTCGTCGGGGGTGAGGTCGGCGTGCAGTCGCACGTGCTCGGCCCGGCGCAGCAGAGCGACCGCGCGGCTCCGTGCCTTGGGCTCGTCGGGGAGCTGCTCCCACAGCGTCAGCAGAGGACCGGGGCGGCATGCCTCGAGATCCGGCAGCAGCGTGGCCATCTTGGGCGCATCGGCGACCCGCTCCGGGTTGCCTTCCTGGAGAAGGTCGAGCAGAGCGGTGACGGCGTCGCGAGCGTGCCCGAGACACTCGGTCCGCGCGAGCAGCACGGAGTCGTTCGCCGAGGAGCTCCGCTGTTGCTCGCATACGTCCGCGCGCTGCTCGGTCCACGACTCTGCGTAGGCGTCGAGCTCCCCCTCCAGCAGCCGGAGCACGTCCTCGGCGTACGGCAGGCCGGTCGCCCGAATGCTCTCGGCGAGCGCAGTCCGTTGCTGGTTCCACAGCCCGGAGAGCTCGGCTGCCGTGTCCTCGCAGCCCGCGACCGGGGCCTCCGTCGTTCGCGTGGCAAACGTACCGAGCGCGGCCCCGGCAACGAGGACCCCGCCAAAGCCGAGCCATCGTCGACGACGGTGCCGCGGATCGTCGGACAATGCATCGAGCAGCGCCTGCATCGAAGGCCACCGCTCATTGGGGTCCGGGGCGAGGCCCCGGCGAATCGCCCGACCGATCCACCCTGGAACCGCCACGGGGAGGTCGGCGATTCGTCCCTCGCGCTTGGCCTCGCCGATCTCGACGATCGTGCGGCCCGTATACGGGCGCTTGCCGGCAAACGCTTCGAAGGCGGTCACGCAGAACGAAAACTGGTCGCTTCGCTCGTCGCCCTGGGCCCCGTCGTGTTGCTCTGGGCTCATGTAGCCGGGCGTGCCCATCACGGCGCCGGTCCGCGTGAGCGAGTTGTCAGACGAGATCAGCGTGTCGATCCCGTGCCCCGAGGGAGCGGACTCGGGCGATGCCCATCGAGCGATCCCGAAGTCGGCAACCTTGATCTGATCCGACGTGGAGAGCAGCACGTTGTCGGGCTTGAAGTCTCGGTGAACGATGCCGGCCGCGTGCGCGGCGGTGAGACCGGCGCCCACTCGGCGGAGCTTGAGCAGGGCCTCTTCCCAGCTCGGCTTGTGCTCGTGGATCCAGTCGCGGAGCGTGCCGCCATCGACCAGCTCCATCGCGATGAACAGCCCGCCCTCGACGGTGCCGACGTCGTGCACGGTGACGACGTTGGGATGGTTGAGGCGGGCGATCGCCTGAGCCTCACGCTGGAGTCGCTCGCGCGCTTCGAGCGAGGCTTGGGACGGCGCTACGATCTTGAGCGCGACTCGACGGTCGAGTTGCGGATCGAAGGCGGCGTACACCACCGCCATGCCACCGGCACCGAGCCGATCGAGGATCACGTAGCGACCCAAGGTCGCCCCCCGCGTGAGGGCTTCGGCACCCCGACGGGGAGACTCCTCGGCGGCCGTGACCGTGTCCTCGATCGCCGGGTCGGTCCCGGTGAGCATCGCCATCCACGATAGCGCACTGTGCCCCGCTCGTGGTCGTCGCGCGCTACCCTTGCGCTCCTCCGCGATGATTCCCTCCTACGATCCGGACCACTTCGAGACCGCGGTACGTCGCTTTCGACGCTTCTTCGAGGAGCTGCAGGAGACGTTCGTCGAGCGAGACAGCGTGCTGACGCAGTGCGGCCTCGCCCTTCTGTGTCGCCAGCACGTGCTGATGACCGGGCCCCCGGGGACGGCCAAGAGCCAGCTCGCCGCGATGGTGCTAGGGCGCATCATCGACGAGTCGACCGGCAACGCGAGCCTGTTCTCGCGGCAGTTCACCGAGAACACGGTGCAGACCGACCTCGTGGGGTCGATCGACTTCAAGACCCTGATGGAGTCCGGGCGCACGGAGCACTTCACCGACGAGGGCATGCTGGGATCGGTCCACGCGTTTCTCGACGAGGTGCTCGACGGTCGCGACATGCTGCTGCGCTCGACGCTCAACATCCTGCACGAGCGCGAGCTCAAGCAAGGTCAGCGGACCACCAAGGGCAAGATCGAGTGCGCCTTCATGACGAGCAACCGTTACATCGCGGAGGTGCTCGACAGCTCGCGCGAGACACTGTTGGCGTTCATCGATCGGATCAGCTTCATCAGCTTCATCCCGCGCGGGTTTGCCCAGCCGCAGAGCATGCAGTCGGTTGTTCGTCGACACGGTGGCCGCTTCGGACGGCACCAGCCGACGGCGTATCTGTCCGTGCAGGACATCGACGTGCTGCAGGCGGCTGCCGATCTCGTCTACGTGCCCGAGGAGATTTGCGATGCCGTGGCCGTGCTGGTGGGCGCACTCGATGCCGAGCTTGCCGCGGCACAGCGCTCCGATCCGAAGTTTCAGCCGACGCGCTACCTGTCCACCCGAAGCGCAGTCGTGGCCACCGAGGTGCTGCGTGCCGTCGCGGTCTACGACAAGATCTTCCATCGCCCGGACCGACCGCTCCAGGTCGAGCACGACGACCTGGCGTGGCTGCGCTACGTGCTGTTGCTCAACGGGGTCGAGCGTCAGGCGATCGCGGCGTGCCTCGAGCGGGAGACCGATCCGCGTGAGCGTCGCCAGCTCGACATCATGGCGACCGAAGCCGAGCTGTTCGAGCGGTGTTACGCGCGGCTGCCTCGGGTCGAGGTTCCGCCGCAGCCGCGGCGGCTCGAGCTCGGCGCGCTCAAGTCGATGACCAACCAGGCGCGCAACTCGGGGGATCCCGAGGCACTGGCGACGGCCGTCGACGCGCTGCTCGGGGCGACGGAGAGCGGCGCGGCGGATGCCAACCAGGCGGCGCGCATGCTCGTGGACACCGTGGGAACGCTGACGGCTCAGGCTCTGCGGGCGGGGCTGTCGCCGTCGCTCGAGGGCGAGGCGTTCCTGGGTCCTGTCGCTGAGGGCATGTCCGAGCTCGCAGACAAGCTCGAGCAGCGTGCGGACCTCGGTCGGCCGATGGCGATGTGGTTGCGTGGACGGTTGCTCGGGCTGCTCGACGAGGCGCTTCGGCTCACCCCGGCGACCTCGAGCAACACCGTCGAGCTGCTCGCCGGGCAGCCGGCCGAGGGCGCACTGACGCAGCAAATTCGAGCGCGGCTCGATGCCACCGAGCGGTTGATCGGCATGCGTCGGCAGCTCACCGGACCCGAGCACGGCGCGACGACCTCCGGAGAGGACCCGCTGCCTGCGGCGCTGGGCAAGCTGGAGGAGGAGCTCGTGCTGCTGTGGGACGCCAAGCTTCGAACGACAGCGGTGAACCTGCTCGAGCAGTCGGCGGACACGCCCTTGGCCAAGGTCCTGCAGGAGCTGCAGCCCGTCCTCGCCGAGCTGCAGCAGGACTCCGATCGATACGAGAGCTTCGGGAAGTCCGGCGACTTGCTCCGGCGCGTCACCGGTCCCCGGCTCGAGCCGATCGTGGCGCGTGCCTTCCGGCGGCTCGATGGGGCGAATCGCAAGAACGTGGTGGAGCAGGTCGAAGCGGTCGCGGGGGAGCTTCGCACCGCGGGGCTCGACCAGGTGATCAGCTCGGATCGCTTCGTTGCGTGGACCGTGCCCGCGCTCGTTCGGGCCGAGCCGTCGCTCGATGAGACGCGGCCGGCCGTTCACACCCGCGAGGACTACGACGCGGCGCGCAGCCGAGAGCCGGAAATCTGTATCACCGATACGCTGGTGCAGATCGCCGTGAGCACGCTGGCGGCATCGGAGCTGTCTTCGCGCGAGCCGGCGCGGGCCACCGATTCGGTGTGGGCCGTCTTGCGCAACCTCGAGCCGTCGGAGCGCCAGCGGGTGCTCGAGCTCGACCTGGCTCGGGTGCGCCGCGGGATCGAGGACCTCGAGACGTGGTGGAACGCGGTCACGCAGGGGCCGGTCGACGACGACGACCCGGCCGCAGCCGTCGCGCTGTTCGAGCGGGTCGTGCAGTCGGGGTTCTTGCGGGCGATGCGGGGGGACGTGCTTCCCCTGCAGCTCACCGCGGAGCTCAACCATCTCGTCGAGGCCTTCCCCTCGAGCGGCGAAGCGGGGGCCGAGCTGCGTCGACGACTCGCGCAGCTCGACGCCGAGAGCACCAAGACCATGGTCGCGCAGCTGCAGGCGCACTCCGATCGCGCGTGGTCCCGGGCTCTCGACCCCGAGGCCTCGTGAGCGAGCATGCGCTCACCGAGCTCGGCCGTCGAATCGAGCGTCTGACGCTGAGCCCCGACTCGATCTCGGCGCCGCTGCACCGGCTGTTTCGCGGGGTGCTGCATCGGATCGGGTGGAAGCCGAGCACGGACGTCGACGCGTTGCTGGCGATCGTCGAGCTGTTGCGGGCCCCCCCGGGTGATGAGGACGCTCGAGCTCGGAGCGCGAAGACGCTCGAGGCTGCGATCGACGAGCTCGAGGACAACGTCAAGCAGGTCGAGCGCGCGACGGTGATCGCGGAGCGCCCGCTGGTGTCGCACGCCGCGTGGCTGCGTCGCTGCTATGAGCTGGTCGTCGTTGCCCACCGGGCGCTCGCGGACCAAAAGGCGCTGCCGCCAGCGGAGGGCGAAGAAGTCGACGACGCAGGGACTCGCATGGTGGCGACGATGCGCGACGAGGCCCTGCTCGCGCCACCGCTGGCCATGGGGCGGGCCCGGCGTGGAGCCGACCTCGACAAGGATGACGATGCGGCGAACGAGTCGATCGCCGATCCGGGCCGCGTGCTCGAGCTTCAGCTGGACACGATCGATCATCTGATGGCGGCCGCTCGCGAGGACGATGCGCTGCTCGGCCGACGCCGACGTCTGCTGCACGCCGCTCGCCAACTCCTGCTCGAGACCTCGGCCGCGCTCCGGCTCGATCAAGACGGGGTCCAGCAGCGATTGCAGAACATCGCCAAGCAGATCACGCTGACCAATCGCTACGAAGCGCTCGGACTACGGCACGACGTGGGCTTGCTTCACCAGGCCCGGACGGCGCTGTCCCGTGGGGAGCGCGATCGGCTCTTCGGTGCGCTGTCCCTGCTGCGGCGGCGAGCGGCCGACGTTGGCGATGTCGAGGTCACCAAGCTCACCTCGGCGGCAATCGATCGCTTGGTCGGCCAGACGCCGACCTCGGGGGACCGAGAGGCGTCGATGGTGCGGTCCGGCCGTGAGGTCCTCGGTGCCCGGGTCGTGGGCGCGATCGAAGCGGGCTACGAGCGGGCGCGGAGCGAAGAAGGCGAGATCGACTCGTTCGCCGGCGCGGTGATCAAGCAGTACTTCGCGCCGGGCAGGGAGCACGACACCGTCGCCCATGCGCTCGCGGTCGACGGCTGCTTCGAGGTCGGCGGAACGCTCTCGCCCATTCGCATTCACGAAGAGTTCATCGTCAACCGGCTCGTGCCGTACCCCACGCAGCGACTCGAGCTCGTCAAGGCGTCCGGGCCCGGGGACCTCGAAACGGCGGTGATTCACGACCCGCGCATGGTCGTGCTCGATCTCGCGGCGGGGCGGCTGTTGGCGCGCCGCTTCGTCCGCGACGAGGTCGCGACTCGCCCCAAGACGGTGATGCAGGGTGAGGTTCGGGTCTACGTGCTCGACGGGTCGACGTCGATGCTCGGCCCGCGGGCGCGAATGCGAGACGCCATCCTGGTCGCCGAGCTCGCGACCTTGCTCGAGCGGCTCGAAAACCCCGACGGTCACACGCGAGTGTTGCTCTTCTATCGCTACTTCACGAGCGAGATGGGACCGGTGACCCGCGTCGACTCACCCGCCCGTTCGGTGGAGGCGATCCGCAACGTCGTCGCCACCCCGCGCAGTGGCGGGACCGACATCGAGGGGGCGCTGCTGTCGAGCATGGAGCTCATCGCTCAGGCCAAGGAAAACGACTCCGAGCTCGCGCGTGCCCAGATCGTCGTGGTGACGGACGGGGAGGCGCCAGTCAACTATCGGAACCTGCGGGCGGCACGGGAGACCGTGGGCGATCTGCCGGTCAACATCAGCGTCATTGCGCTCGGCAACGAGAACACCGCGCTGCGCGACATCGTGGCGCATCAACGGGCGCAGGGCGAGCGCGCCTTCTATCACTTCATGCCCGACGAGCACCTCGAGCAGCTGTCGGAGCGCGAGATCGACGGCGAGGTGATGGTGCATCTTCCGGTGGTGCCCCAACGGGGGGATGCCGGGCAGATGCACGAAGACGTCGACGCGCTGCTGCAGCAGCTTTCCGATCTTCAGCGCTCGCGGGAAGCGGAAGCGTTGCGTGACCTCGATCGCACCGATCGCGAGCAGCGGGTCGACCCCAGCGCGCTGCAGATGGCGGGGGAGGGCGAGCGTGCCCGACTCGAGGCACTGTATCGAGACGATGTGGCGCTGGACCGTCGCTACGAGCGCTGGTTTCCCCGACCGGCGCAACAACCACGCTACGGCGAGCAACTCAGACAAGCGATGCCTCCCGAAGGCACCCGCGAGCGCGACGACCTGGACTCGTTGCTCGTGGTGTTCTCGACGATCGCCGAGGTGGTCGAGACGGTCGGCAGCTATCGGCGAGGACGACAGGCGGACGCGGTCGACATGCTCGAGCGGCTCCTGCCCGATGCTCGGCTCACCCCGGGGCGCTACCACGAGCTGCTCGGAGCGTACCCGGCGGTGGTCTCGGCGGGGCTGACGGCCGTACACGCCAGTGCTCGCAGCGGCCTCGGCTGGACCCTCGAAGCGGGCTCCCGGCGCGTCGTCTAAATCGAGGGTAGGTCGATTCGAACGAGGCGATCTCCGCCACAAACGTAGACCGCTTCGTCGTCGGTGAGCACGGTGGGGTGCCCGTGTCCGAGGCCGAGGTCCATCGCCCAGCGTATCTCGCCAGAATGGCGGTCCAGCTCGTAGAGCTTGCCGTCCCACGAGGCGGCGTGAATGCGATCCTCGGTCACCGAGATTTTGCCGCGAACGGGTTGCTCGAACCACTGCTGCCAGTGTCGCTCCCCGGTCGCCGGATCGACCTCGGCAACCGAAGATACGTACCACGCCCTGGAGCTCGAGATGCGGCGATGCTCGGGGATCACCGCGTACACCAGGCCCTCGTGGGCGCGTGGCTGGACCAGGCTGAGCGTGTGCCCCGGGATGCTCCAGGCTTCACTCCCGTCCGTCTTCGAGAGGCCAAAGAGCTCGTGTCGCCAGCGCTCCGTACCATCGCCGATGTCGACCGCGATGAGCTCCTGCAGGCTCGCGACGAACACGGCGGTCTCGTCGTTCGACAACCATCCCCGGATCGGGCGCGTCCAGGTGCGGACACCCGTGCCCTTGTCACGTCGGTGCAGACCGCTGTGGTGTACGGCAACGACCGCGTCCGAGCCGACAACGGCGAACTCGCACACGTCGCCCGAGACGTTCCAGGCGATCGCGGGCCCTCGGGGATCGTCCGGCGAGACGGCTTTCGGGACTGGCCCGCCGGATCGATCCTCGACCGGCACCGGACGCGGTGGCGTCGCCTGTTGGACCTGCGCGGGCTTGCAACTCGCGATCGCCAGGACGAGGGCATGCCTCCACATTGCGCCGACAGTTTAGGCGAACCACGGCGGCGTTGCGTGTTATCAGGCGGGCGTGGCGAGTGAGACCCTTCCCGAGCTTTCGGCGTCGCGCGTCGTGCTGCGTTGGCTCCTGCCCGAGGACGCTCCGGCACTGTTTCGTATCTACTCCGATCCTGAGGCGATGAAGTACTGGAGCTCGCCGCCGATGACCGCCGAAGACGAGGCGCACGCGCTGCTGGACGGCATTGCCAAGGGGCTTGCGAGCGGAGGCCTGTTCGAGTGGGGCGTGGCCCTGCAGGAAACGGGCGCCGTGATCGGAACCGTGACGCTCGCTTCCATCGATCGTAAGAACAAGCGGGCCGAGGTCGGCTTCATGCTCGACCGTGCCATGTGGCGGCGCGGGTACATGTCCGAGGCACTCGGGGCTCTGCTCGACCACGCGTTCGGTGAGCTCGACCTCGCGCGCATCGAGGCCGACGTCGATCCGGACAACGCGGGCTCCTTGGGGCTGCTCGAGCGCCTGGGCTTTCAGCGCGAGGGGTACCTCCGCGAGCGCTGGCGCGTGGGCGGCGGCGTTCAGGACACGGTGATGCTCGGGTTGCTGCGCCGCGAGTGGCGGGCCTGACTTACACGCACATGCCGGCGGTGAGGCCCGTCGTCAGGTCGATGTCCGGCGCAACGCAGGACTCGCCGGGACCACAGTCGCCGTCCACTTCGCACTCGCTGCACACGCCGAGCGTCAAGATCATCATCAGGTTGCCCTCGGCGCAAAAGCCCGACATGCAGGCCGCGTCGCCCGTGACCAGATCGCAGCCGTGCCCGTTGGGGAGCGACATCGGCATCACGCACTCGTTGACGCCGGTGACGTTCACGACGTCGTAGTCGGGCTGGCAAGTGTCCATGCCGCAGTCCGCGTCCGTCTCGCATTCCGAGCACGTGGACGCGGTGAGAACTCCCGGCACGTTGATGATCTCGGCGCAGACCAGGTCCATTTCGCAGATGTCCGAGTTGCAGCCGTCGCCCAGCATGCCCGAGTTGCACACCGGAGGCATTCCCGCAAACGGGTTGGGCAGGGTACAGCCCCCGTCTGCGCAGTCTGCATCCTCGTTGCATTCGCCGCAGATGCCCCCGAGGATGCCGGCGAGGTAGCACTCGCCCGACTCGCACTCGTCATCGGCGGAACACGAGCCGCCGTCGGGGACGAGGTCACCCGTCGAGCCGCCACTCGAGCCCGAATCAGTCCCGCCCGTGGTGGGATCGCCAGTGCTGCCGCTGTCCGTACTTCCGCCGGTACTCTCGTCCGTGGTTCCGCCAGTCGAGTCGGTGGTCGCGTCGGTGGTCGCGGCCGTGGTGCCGGAGTCCGTTGCGGTGACGGGGCTGTCGTCCGATGAGCTGTCACCGGCGGTCGTGTCCGCGGTGTCGGGCTCCATCGTGGTCATCGTCGGCGTCGTGGTCATCGACGTCATCGACGTCATCGAGGTGACCATGCCCGTCGAGCTTCCTTCGCCGGTCGAACCGTCCGCAGAAATCGCGGGGTCGGAGGGTCCGCAACCGAGGGCGAGCAGCGACATGACGAAGATCCAACGCATGGCGGCAAGTTATCACGGTGGGGGGAGGACCCCCTCGCGCGGCCGGGGGAAACCCTCGCTCTTCTGGGAATCCTGCGGGGAGGCGACGCGAGGAAGTCGGGAGTCGATCGAGGGTCGATCGGACTTTGTGGCCGAGGTAGTGAACGAAACGACGACGGGGCCCGTATCGTACGCTCGTGCCCCGTCTTCGATCGCCCCGCACGCGCGCGGGGGCGGCCGTCGTTGCCGCGAGCCTGACCTTTCCGGTTGGCTGCGCGCACAAGGTTGCCCCACCACCTCCGGCCCCCGACTACGCCGCCGCCACGGCCCAGACCAAGTGTGGTGTCCGTCGCAGCGCCGACAAACCTCTCGTCGTCGAGTGGCCCGCCGCCGACCGAGCGGCACTCGAGGCGCGCGCTCGCACGGGGTTGGTCGCAGTGCGCTACCAGGGCTGCGAGATGGAGCTGCTACCGGGCTGCGACGTCGGAGGCGAGTACGAGTTCCTCGCGCTCGAGCGCAAGCAGGAGCGCGTCACGATTCACAACGAGGATGAGCTCTACGCTCGGCTTCCCGTTGGGGCAGCTTCCCTGGAGGGCAAGCTCGCGCGCTCGGGCGAGCTCGTGGTCGACATGACGATCATCGGCCGCAAGCAGTCGCTGCGTCACGTGTTCGAGCGCTCGGAGCTCAGCGGTCACTGCGAGAACGCGACGCACGTGCTCACCGGGCTGACGGTCGGCGCGTTCTCGCTGCTCGCGGGGGCTTCGACGCAGGCGAAAGCCTCGGTCGGGGTCGCGGGGGTCGGAGCTGGTGGCGGTGTGACTCGGGCGCAAGAGGTGCTGGCCTCCGACGGCGACCCGACGCGCTGCGATGGCGAGCACTTCGAAGCACCGCTGCCCGGGTGTGGTGCGGTGCTTCGCGTCGAGGCGGTGCCGCTTGCCGGTCACACTGCGCAGGCCGTGGCTCAGACTCCCGCCCCCATGCCCACGGCCGCACCGGCCACCGTCGACGAGGGCCCGGACGAAGAGGAGCGCGAACGTATCCGGGCGCGGCGTCGTGCGGCGGTCTGGCGCGGCGTCGGAATCAGCTCAGCGGTTTCGTCGGGCGCGTCGCTGGGCGTGATGATCGGCGGCGCAGTCGTCCTGATGCAGTACAACGACGATACGTTCGGCATCGACTACGAGGAGACTGCTGCCGACCGTAGCAAGCGTTCGCTCGGCACGGGATTGCTCATCGGCGGCGTCACCGGCTTTCTCGGATTTGGCGCCCTCTCCATCGGCGCCCTGCGGGCATCGAACCGCGCGCGAGGCCTGACGAATGCTTCGTTCACGGCCTCCCGCGAGTTCACCGGCCTCACCCTCTCGGGGCGGTTTTAGACCGGCAGGAGATCAGGTGTTGGGTTTGGGGGGCAACACGGCGACGGGGAACTCGATCGCGAAGCCGGCTGGGGCCGACCCGTACTCGCCGCTCATCGCGTTGGGGTCGGGGTTGGTCGCGAACGGCTCCGGGTCGTCGACGATGAGCGGTGCGATGAGGGATTCGACGGCGCCATCGGGTCCCGGATCGACGTAGATGAAGGCAGAGACGAGGTACGTCGCGCTCCCCGCTTGCTCCTGGGCTTCCTCGAGCGCGTCGCGACACGCCGGAATGAACAGCGGGCAGTAAGACCCCCCGTCGTCGACCGGGGGCAACCCGGCGATCTTGCCCTTGGGCATTGGAACCTCGTCGGGCTGAACCGGGGTGATCACCTCTTCGGGGGTGACCGGCTCGACCGACAAGACCTCTTCGTCTTCGGTGGTCTCCGTCACCGAGGTGCCGGGTTCGTCGGCGTAGGTCACGGACCCGCGTACGGTCCCGTCCGGGGAGGTCTCGATCACCACCACCGCGACCAGACTGCCCGTGGGGTCGTAGTGGCGCTCGGTGACCTTGACGTAGCCATTGCCGCTTTCCGTTTGCTGCCCCCAGATCGAGCCGTACTGGTCCTTGAGGATGAGCTTGAACGAAGCCAGACTGTGCTTGCTCGGGAAGCCGGCGGACAGGCCACCGAGATCGGGCCCGCTCGAGAGGTCGTCCAGGCCGATGATGATGGCGGGCGTGCCCGGTTGACCCGTTGGCGCAGGGATGACCTCAATCATCTCCAGGCTGTCGGTGACGCTCAAGAGATCGCCCAGTGCGGCGATCTCGGCCAGCTCTGGCCCGACGGCTGCGATCCACAGGTCGGCTACGGCGTCGGCACGAACGTCCATCGCGTGCTGCAGATTCACGGCAAGGGCGGCGAAGTCCTTGTTTCCGTGAATGATGTAGCCGGCCTCGTCGAGCTCCTCGAGGGTGGCATCTGCGAGGAACTCGTCGTCGTCCGCGGCGGAAGCCGGCGAGGCAATCAGCGAAGCGGCGGCGACCGTCGCGGCCGCGATCACGGGCGAGATGGCATGGAACAGGGGGCTCTTGATTTGCATCGTCCGGGACGGTTCCCATTGGCGTCCGAGCGTTCCCACTTCGATCAGGACGGCCGAAATGCCTCGCGTAGTACAGTCCACGCATGAGGCGAGCGCTGTTCGGGTTGCTGTTGGTCGCGTGCGGCGGGAGTGAGGCTCCGCCTGCCCCAGCGCCCGTTGCAAAGTCGACGCTCGAGTCGGCCAAGCCCGAGGCCGCGCCCGTGCGGAGCCTGGCAGGCACTTGGCGGGCAACGCTTGCGTCGCCGGGCGGAGCGCTGCCATTTTGGCTGCGTATCGAGGGGGAACCAGGAGCGCTTCGTGCCGTCGCGCTCAACGGCCCCGAAGAAGTCGCGTTCTCCTCGGCCAAGCTCGACGGTGACACGCTCGTACTCCAGATCGGAATCTACGACTCGGAGATTCGGGCCTCCTGGTCCGACGACGAGACGCTGGTGGGAACCTGGACCAAGACGACACCGAAGGGACCGTCGAGCATGGACTTCATCGCGCAGCGCGGAGAAGGACCACGCTTCGCATCCGCGATCGATGCGCCCCCACACGAGGTGCCCGCTTCGATCGCCGGCAACTGGTCGATGCAGTTCTCGGACGACGGCGAGTCGGGCTACGTGGGGCAAGCCCTCCTGGTGGAGGACGGCGCTCGCATCGACGGCACGATCCTCACCGACACCGGTGACTACCGCTATCTCGACGGTCGCTACGACAACGGCACGCTCGAGCTGTCGTGCTTCGACGGTGGTCACGCATTCCTCTTTCGCGGGCAGGTCCAGGCCGATGGCACGCTGAAGGGCGACTTCTGGTCACGCGGTAGCTACCACGCGACCTTCACCGCTTCACGCATGGCCGATACAGATGCCGGGCCGCTTGCCGACCCTTACCAGGCAGTCGGGCTCACCGAAGGCAGTGACGGGCGCTTCGAGTTCTCGTTTCCGGACCTCGACGGCAATGTGATCGCCGACACGGACCCACGCTTCTCGGGCAAAGTGGTGCTCGTCGACATCTTTGGGACCTGGTGTCCCAACTGCAACGACTACGCACCGCTGCTGGCCGAGTGGGACGAACGCTACCGGGAACGCGGACTGGAAATCGTGGGCCTCGCGTTCGAGATGACGGGCGATGTCGAGCGCGATCGAGAGTTCGTGCGGCGTTATGCAACACAATACGGGCTGAAGTTCCCACTGTTGCTCGGGGGCACGAGCGACAAAGCGGACGCAGCCCAGGCTCTGCCGTCGCTCGACGTCGTGAAGTCCTACCCCACGACGGTGTTCATCGGACGAGACGGCAAGGTTCACCGCATCCATAGCGGTTTCGCCGGCCCCGCGACGGGCAAGCACCACGAGACGATGGTGGCGGAGATGGAGTCCCACATCGAGACTCTGCTCAGCGACACGTAGGACGCAGTGCAGCGCATCACACCGGACATGATCGCCGGTGAACAACACGGCACTACCAGCACGTCTTTGCCTGAGCCTGTTGGGAGGTTGGTTGGATGTCGAAAAGCTGGATCATGGTTGCGGCGAGTCTGCTCGTCGTTGGTTGTCAGGACCCGATCGAGGTGGCCCTCGAGAGCGACACGGAGGGCACCGGGGAACAGAGCGATACGGGAGAGTCGGAGTCGACCGGTGCGGTGGTCGAACCCAGTGGGGATGACGAGTCGTCCGAAGGTGGGAGCAGCTCCGACGATGCTGACGAATCGACAGGAGAGCCGCCGCTCGACTTGCCCTCGTGCGCAGATGGAACGGAAGGTTGTGTGGCGATCGATCTGCTGGTCGTGGTCGACAACTCGGCCACGATGATCGACAAGCAAGCCAAGATCGCGCACGCCTTGCCCGATCTCGTGGAGCGCTTCGAGGGACTGGAGATGGCCGATGGCACGCCGATCACCGCGGACGTGCAGGTGCTCATCACCACGACGGACTGGGGCAACCCGCACTGCGACAACCCGGAGGGATACGAGGCGGCGGGTGGCTATCCGGTCAACACCGGGTGCAACCAGCGGATCGACCAGTTTGTCAGTCCGCTCGACCCTGCGTCGAGTGCGGAGAGCGCCTGCACGGACACGTGTCCCGTCGACGTTGCGCCCAGCGGGGGGATCGTTCGGTTCCGCATCGGCGGCGACAACAACGTGCCGACGGTGCCGCCGCTCGACATCGACGGCGACGGCGACGAGGATGACGAGGTTCAACGGGCATTGGCCTGCATGGCACCGCAAGGCGTCGTGGGGTGCGGCTACGAGTCGCAGCTCGAGACGATGCTCCAGTCGCTCGACCCGATGGCGGCTTGGAACAACGCAGAGGCGCCCTTCGTGCGCCCAGACGGGATCCTCGCGGTGGCGATCTTCACCGACGAGTCGGATTGCTCCGTCAAGGACTACTCGGCGATGGACGACGAGTCCTACTTCGCGACCAATCCCGCGACGGGGCAGCCGGAGCGCACCAGTGCCTTGTGCTGGAACGCGTCCGTCGAATGCGTGGGCCCGGACGTCAACGGGGTCATGTCAGGGTGCTCGTCCATCGAAGGACCAATGCACGACGTCTCGCGCTACACCCAGATGTTCGAGTACCTCGAGGGGACGGGGAAAGACGTGGTCATGCTCGGCGTGGTCGGGGTCCCGCCGGTGACGGGGCACGACGAGGCGGAGCCGTACCTGCCGACGGGCGGTGGCGTGAACGCGCTGACGTACCGGACGTGGATCGACGCGCCGTTCCCAACCGGGGACATCGCGCAGTCGCAGTTCGACGCGGGTGAGTCCGCGGCCGAGATGGCGTTCCGCTACGGCAACGCAGCGCCGGGCTGCCACGCCACCAACGCGGACGGTGAGCTCACCGGCTTCGGCCTACCACCGGTCCGGCTGCGCGAAGCCTGCGAGTCGCTCAACGGCGACGACGGCGTAGGCTGCTGCCTCGAGTCCATCTGCGACGACGACTACTCGGGCGCCATGGGCTGCCTCACCGCCCTAGTCGCAAGCAAGCTCTAACGCCACCAGAGTTTGTCAACTTTGGGGACGTAGCTCGAAGTTGACAAACGGATGCAACACCGCGGCACGAGGCCGGTTGCGGCGGTGTTTCCATGGTTTGTCAACTTTCAGCTACGTCCCCAAAGTTGACAAACTCTGGTTTGTTAGTGGTTTAGGCCTGGGGGCCAGGTGTGGATTGCACGCTCGCGGATGACCTCGAGGTTGTCCGCGAGTGGCTTGCTCGTGTTGAGGACGAGGTGCTGGACCGGGGGTAGTTCGTCGACGGTCTGCCAGGAGGCGACGAAGTCGTCGAAGATCTCGAGGCGGCCGTCGCTGACGGATGCCGATCGGGCGCGTTCTTCGAGGCGCGCGCGGCACACGGCAGGGTCGGCGCGGCATTCGACGAGCACGAACGGGACGTCGAGGCGCTCGGCGAGCGCGCGGGCCTGGGCGCGGTAGCTTTGCTTGCGAAACGACGCGTCGAGAACGACCGGCCGACCCGATCGCAGGACGACCTCTCCCCGCCGCATCAGCTCGGCGTAGACCTTTTCGGTCATGCCCGGCGAGTACGCCCCCTGCCACGCGTCGGTGTGGATCGCCTGGGTTGGCTGCGCACCCAGCATCGCTTTGCGGGTGCGATCCGCCTCGATGATCGGCGCCGAGCGCTCGGCTCCGATCGCCGCGGCCACGGTGCTCTTGCCCGTCGCGATGATCCCAGCGACTGCGATCACCATCGGCGACAGCAGCGAGCGACGATGGGCGGCAACCGAGAGCAGGTAGTCCCGACGCGCTTCCTTGGCGGCACGCTCCCGGACCTTGGGCGGGGTGTGCTCGCCTTCCGCGACGATCGTCGCGATCTTGCCCCGAACGTAGGCGCGGTAGCTCTCGTAGAAGTCCACAACCGAGTAGAGGTCGAAGTCGTCGGCTGCACGCGCGTAGGCGGCCAGGCACGCCTCCGACAGCTCGACGTGGCCAAGCCGTGCGAGGTCCATCGCGAGAAAGGCGATGTCGGCACAAACGTCGCCGAAGCGGAAGCGCTCGTTGAACTCGATGCAGTCGATGATCGAGATCTCGCCATCGTCGGTGATGTACACGTGCTCGAGCCGCAGGTCGCCGTGGCCGTCGCGAATGCGCCCATCCTCGACACGGGCGGCGAAGCGATCGGCGTGCTGCTGCAGCATCGACAGCTGCCATTGCTCGATCTCGTCGGCCTGGGCGCCTTCGATGTAGTGCCCCACGGTCTCGCGCGTTTGCTCGAAGTTCTCGCGCACGTTCGCGCCAATGATGTCGACGTCGCCGAACCTCGCGGTCGCTTCGTCACACCGAGCGTCGGCATGAAACGCGGCGACGCGCTCCGCGATGCGGTCGATGTGCTCACGCGTGAGGCGACCCTCCGCGAGTCGAACGTCGGCCCGGTCCGCGTCCGGAAGCCGCTTCATGTGCACGGCCCATTCGATCGGCGCCCCATCCTCGCCGGTACAGACGGGCTCAGAACCGAGGTAGACGTGCGGGGACAGGCGGCGGTTGAGCTCGATCTCGGCTTCGCACGCCGCCTTACGCTGCGCTGCGTCGGTGAAGTCGAGAAAGCCGAAGTTCACCGGCTTCTTGAGCTTCCAGACGTCCGATGGGCCCAAGAGCACCCACGAGATGTGCGTCTCCACCAGCTCGTACCCCTTGCGGGTCATCTGCTCGATGAAGTCCTCGACGGTCTGTGCGGCAGTCACGGCGGAAAATCCCTGCTGAGGCCTTGTCTCACATCGATTCGGCGAGCAACACCGGGCCCGCAAAGGCTGCGCGCATGCCCGGACCGCGCGGATGCATGGCGCATGCACGATGCCTCACGTCGCAACCATCCTCGGATTCGGACTCGGAGTCCTGCTTGCCGCGTGCCCGCAGGGTGGCGACGGCTCGCCGGTGGACCCCGAGCCCGCGCCGACCAAGGAAGATCTCGAGTGGAAGATGAAGGAGCACTTCGATGCGGTGGCCCGGATTCGGGATGCCGTCGTGGTCGGGGAGCTCGACACGGTGTCGGAGCAGGCGGGCGCGCTCGCGCAGGCCGAGGATCCGGAGAGCTACCCGCTCGACTGGCGCCCGCACGTCGTCGACCTGCTCAGTCATACCGACGGCCTGCAGGCGGCCAAGACGGTTCAGCAGGCGGCGTCCGGTGCGGCGCACTTGGCTGGTGCCTGCGGGGGTTGCCACACGGCAACCGGTGCCAAGCCTGCGTTCGGCGATGCGATGGAGCCGTCGGACGACGACAGCGTGCGCGGGCGAATGGAGCGGCACCAGTGGGCGGTCGACCGCATGTGGGAAGGCATCGTCGGACCGTCCGACGAAGCATGGACCCAAGGCGCGTCGGTGTTCGTCGGCGCCCCCGGCTGCGACGGTGATTTCCCGGAGGGTGAAGCAGGCGAGCGCAAGCGCTTGCTGTGCGAGAGCGTTGCCAACCTCGGTCGCCAAGCGGCGGGCACCCCCGCCGGTCCCGATCGCGTCACCGTCTACGGCGACTTCCTGGCGACCTGCTCCGGCTGCCACTCGACGGAGCCGTGAGCGAGGATGCACTTTGCCCTACGCCTTTTTCGTGAGGCGGTGCAACCAAGTCCCGGAGTGCGGTGAACCAAGTCGTGAGGGCCGCTGGGTCGGCAGCCCGCACGAAAGGATTGGGGACGATGCTTCTGTTTCTATCGGGGATCTGGGTCGGGGTTGCGGGAGGCTTCGTGTGCGCGGCGATGATGCGCAGCGCCAAGGCGGACGCCGAAATTCGCGAGCAAACCGTATTCGCGGCGGCCGAATCGGTCGCTTCGGAGTGGTGGAACGAGTCGGCCAACGACGGCGACTTCGTCGAGCCACGCGCGAGTTGATCGGCTCGCGGTCGTCGCGCGCGGCCTGGGCTATGCTCGCCGCCGGTGGGCGAGGCGGATGAGGTCACGCGACTTCGGCGGGAGAACGCGGCCCTGCGCCGCGCCGTCGGGTTGATGCACCAGATCGCCGACCTCGCTCGGGAGTCGCTCGAGCTCGAGGGCGTGGGCTATGCGGTGCTCACTGGAGTCACCGCCGGGGTTGGGCTTGGTCTCAACCGCGCGATGCTCTTCGTCACCGATCCCGACGACCGGACCTCCCTCGTGGGCATGGCCGCCGTCGGTCCCAACGACCGCGAGGAAGCGGACCGAGTCTGGAAGTCGATCGAGCGGGCGGGTCCCGATCTGAGGACGCTGTACCAGTCCGGACAGGAGCTCCGAAGTCAGCCCAAGCCACTCGATGCTCGCGTCCGCGATCTGCGGGTCAGCCTCGCGGGCGATACCCCGATCGCGCTCGCGTTTCGCAACGACGCGGTCGTGTCCGGCGTGACCGAAGCTGACCTGGCCGGTTTGCTGCACGGGCCAACCGCGATCGCGGCGCCGCTGCGTGGTCGTCAGAATCGCCTCGGGGTGCTCTACGCCGACAACGTCTTTACGGGGCAGCCGCTCGACGAGGTCACCCAGAGCGTGTTCGGAATGGTTGCCGGCCACGCCGGTCGAGCTCTCGAGAACGCGCGGAGCTACGAGAAAGTCCTGCGGGTCTCGCAGACCGATGCGCTGACGGGCCTGGGGCACCACGGTGCGTTGATGGACGCGCTGGGGCGCGCCGTCGATCATGCACGAAGCAACGACGAGGCGCTCTCGGTCGTGATGCTCGATCTGGACGACTTCAAGGGGATCAACGACACCCTCGGGCATCTGGTCGGCGATCGTTTGCTCGCCGAGATCGCCCATCGCCTGCGTCGGGTGGTGCGGGGGGAGGCGGTCTATCGCTACGGGGGCGAGGAGTTCACCGCGCTGCTGACCGGTGTCGATCGGTCCGGGGCCCAGCTCGTGGCGGAACGACTGCGCCGCGCCGTGCACGACGAAGCGTTTGCGCCCAGCCAGGGCAGCGCGCGCATCGTGACGTGCTCGCTCGGCGTCGCAACCCTTTCGGGCGCGGAGTCGGCAGGCGATCTTCTGGCGCGAGCCGACGCTGCGTTGCTGCTGGCCAAGCGCGAGGGCAAGAACCGCGTGGTGGAGGCGGACTGAGCATGCTGCAGCCGACCCCACCGCCGTACGACCCGCTCGAGTGGGAAACACTCCCGCTCGAGGAGCGCGGGCGCCTTGCGTGCCAGTCATGGGCGGTGCAGGGCTACGGCACGCCCCCGCTGATCTACCTCGTGTACCTGGCCAAGATCGGCCTGTACATCCTGGGGTGGGCGCTCTTTTGCACGCTCTCGCCGAGCCTGGGTTCGCTCGGCGAAATCTCGACGTGGTGGCTCGAGCCGGTCGCATTTCAGAAGGCAATCCTGTGGAGCATGCTGTTCGAGGTGCTCGGGCTGGGATGCGGAAGTGGCCCGCTCACCGGGCGCTACGTCCCGCCGGTCGGAGGCTTTCTGTACTTTCTGCGGCCCGGCACAACGAAGCTGCCTGGGTTGGCGGGGTTGCCCATCGTCGGGGGAATGCGACGCACGTGGCTCGACGCGGGCTTGTACGCGGCGCTGCTCGGGCTGCTGGGCGCGGGGCTCGTCGCCGATGCGCCCACTGACGTGCACTTCGTCCCGCTCGCGATTCTCATCCCGGTGCTGTGGTGCTTCGACCGCACGATCTTCTTGGCGCTGCGCTCGGAGCACTACTGGGTCACCGTCGTGGTGTTCGTCGTTGCCGGCGACTGGATCGCGGGCGCCAAGGCGGTTCAGCTCGCACTCTGGTTTTGGGCCGGCGTCTCGAAACTCAATCACCACTTTCCCACGGTGGTGTGTGTGATGATGAGCAACTCGCCCTGGACCCGCTTCGAGTGGCTCCGCAAGCTGGCGTATCGCAACTACCCCGAGGATCTGCGGCCCTCGAGGTTTGCCACGCTCATGGGGCACGCTGGAACGGCGCTGGAGCTCGGCGTGCCCCTCGTGCTGGGTTTCGCCGTGGGAGAAACGGGACTCATCGTCGGGATGGTCCTCATGCTCTTCCTGCACGTGTACATCACGAGCAACGTGCCGATGGGCGTCCCGCTCGAGTGGAACGTGATGGTCGTCTATGGCGCCTTCGCGCTGTTCTGGGCGCATCCCGATGTCTCCGCGTTCGACGTGGGATCGGTGCCCCTGGGGGTCTTTCTCCTCGTGATGCTGGTCGGGCTGCCGCTGCTCGGCAACCTGATGCCCCACCGCCTCTCGTTCTTGCTCTCCATGCGCTACTACGCCGGCAACTGGGCGTACTCGGCGTTCATGTTCAAGGGCGATGCGGCGGACAAGCTGTCGAAGCTGACCAAGTCGACCCCGTGGATCTACGAGCAGCTCGATCGCTTCTACGAGCACTCCGTCTCGGTTGGACTCGTCAGCAAGGTGCTGGCGTTCCGCATGATGCATTTGCACGGGCGGGCGCTGGCGCAGCTGATCCCCAAGGCCGTCGAGCGCTTCGACGAGTACCAGTACATGGACGGTGAGATCGTTGCCGGCGCTGTGCTCGGGTGGAACTTCGGTGACGGACACCTGCACGATGAGCGCCTGATCGCCGCCATGCAGGCGCAGTGCGGCTTCGAGCCGGGGGAGCTGCGGTGCATCTTGGTCGAGTCGCAGCCGCTGGGCGGTGACGGGCAAGCCTATCGGATCATCGACGCGGCAACCGGAGAGATCGAGCGCGGTCACGTGTCGATCGAGTCGATGCGCGCGCGCCAGCCGTGGTCGGCTCTCTAAGGGTCTTCGAGCCAGTCCCGCGCTTGCTCGCGCATCAGCTCGTCTCCGCGTTTCACCGCTGCCTCGAGCACCGCGTGGCCTCGCTCCGGGTCGGCTTCGAGTAGTGCGTCGACGGCGTCCCACCACGTGTCGCGCGTCAGGTCGCTGCACAAGTGGTCCACCTCCGCCTTGAGCCGCCGGACCGCGAGCCGTCGACAGCG
>Ga0207422_1002219_pt1 | contig 27771 bp, 27 predicted proteins | sample MarCyaLeptolynsp_FD_187757 | JGI IMG/M metagenome (GOLD analysis project Ga0207422, IMG submission 187757) | Marine cyanobacterial communities from Panama - species 1 Leptolyngbya sp. (SPAdes) | ecosystem: Environmental > Aquatic > Marine > Unclassified | place: Panama: Panama City | collected... | reverse complement strand
TGTTGTCTTGTCATCTATCCGAGCGGGATTGAAACGCGATGCTGGTTTATGCCGTCAAACGGTTCGGGGTTGCCATCCTCGTTGCGCTGACCGTCTCCGTCCTGTCCTTTTCGATGATCTATCTGTCCGGCGATCCGGCGATTGCGCTGGCCGGCGAGGGATCATCCCAGGAAGATATCGAAAACGTGCGCCGGGTTTATGGCTTCGACCGGCCGATCTACGTGCAGTATTTCGACTGGCTGGCAAGTGCGCTGCAAGGCAGCCTCGGCCATTCCAACTATCTGAAATCCGATGTTGCGACCGTCATATTCGAGCGCCTGCCGACGACCATGCTGCTTGGAGCCTGCGCCCTCGGTTTCGCCTTGATCCTCTCGATCCCGCTTGGTGTTCTCGCGGCGATCCGTCCGAACAGCCTGATCGACCGGTTCGCTCTGTCGGTTGCGGTCATCGGCCAGGCCATGCCGAGTTTCTGGTTCGCGCTGACCATGATCCTGTGGTTTTCGATAAACTGGCGATTGTTGCCGATCACCGGAACCGCGAGCTGGCTGAATTTCATCATGCCCTCGATCGCGCTTGGCTATTATGTGACGCCGGCGGTGATGCGGCTGACCCGCGCCGGCATGCTCGATGTGCTGGCGGCGGACTATATCCGAACGGCCCGGGCAAAGGGTCTGCGGCCGGGAACCGTTCTGTTCAAACATGCCCTGCGCAACGCCATCATCCCCGTCGTCTCGCTGGCGGCGGTGCAGTTCGGATTCATGCTCGGCGGCTCGATCGTCATTGAAACCATCTTCGCCATCAACGGGCTCGGTTACCTCTTCTGGGAATCGATCCAACGCGCCGACCTGCCTATGATCCAGGCGATCGTGCTGGTCCTGAGCATCTTCTACATCTTCCTGACGTTCTTCGCAGACATGCTGAACGCCTTCCTCGATCCGCGCATAAGGGTCTCGTGAGATGACCGATACAACCCATCCGGACCCGTCCGCGCGACAGGGCGACCCACAATCGACCAATGTTGACCCGGGCGCCGCAGTTGAACCCACACCCGGCGCCATGCTGCGCAAGCGCATTTTCGGCCATGCCGGTTTCGTCATCGGCGCGACCGTGCTGGCAGTGATCTTCTTCATGGCCATTTTCGCGCCGCTGATTTCGCCCGGCGATCCCTACGATCAGGATCTGGCCCGCAAGCTGATTCCGCCGATCTGGCACGACAGCGCCAAGGCGACATGGGACCATCCGCTGGGCACCGACCAGCTTGGCCGCGACTACATGACCCGTCTGTTCTACGGCGCGCGCATCTCCCTGCTGATCGGGTTTGCGGCCATGCTGATTTCCGGAATTATCGGCACCACCCTGGGTGTCATGGCCGGCTATTTCGGCGGCCGGGTCGACATGGTGGTCAACTTCATCATCACCACGCGGCTGTCGATGCCGGTGGTGATGGTGGCACTGGCCGTGGTCAGTCTCGTCGGATCGTCCCTGACCATGGTGATCTGGGTGCTCGGCCTGTTGATCTGGGACCGGTTCGCCGTGGTCATGCGCAGCGCGACGCAACAGGTGCGCAATCTCGATTTCGTGACGTCCGCACAGGCCGTCGGCTGCTCGACCACCCGGATCCTGTTCACCGAGATCATGCCGAACATCGCCAATTCGCTGATCGTGATCGCGACGATTGAAATGGCGCATGCGATCCTGCTGGAGGCGGCGCTGTCGTTTCTCGGCCTCGGTGTGCAGCCGCCGGCGCCGAGCTGGGGTCTGATGATCGCCGAAGCCAAGGGCATGATGTTCTTCGACGGCTGGCTGATCGCAATTCCCGGCGCCGGCCTGTTCGCCCTTGTCCTGGCCATCAACCTGCTCGGCGACGGCATCCGCGACGTCACCGCACCCGAAAACCGGAATTGAATCTCTCTCCATGAACGATCGTATCCTGGACATAAAAAACCTGACCGTCGACATTCCGGTTCCTTCGGGAATGCTGCATCCGGTTCAGGGCATTTCGCTGCATGTCGACCGCGGCGAGACCCTGTGCATCGTCGGCGAATCCGGTTGCGGGAAATCCCTGACGTCGCTGGCGATCATGGACCTGTTGCCGACAAAGGCGCTGCGCGGCGCCGACCGCATCCATCTGTCCGGCGAGGACCTGCAGAGTGCCAGCGAACGGCAGATGTCGGATATTCGCGGAAACCGCATGAGCATGATCTTCCAGGAGCCGATGACGTCGCTGAACCCGGCCTACACGATCGGCAACCAACTGGCCGAGGCGCTGACGCGGCACAAGAATGTCTCGGCGAACGAGGCACGCGACCGGGCGGTCTTCCTGCTGGAAAAGGTCGGAATAACCGCCGCCGCCAGCCGGCTCGGCCAGTATCCGCACCAATTGTCGGGCGGTCTGCGGCAGCGAGTGATGATCGCCATGGCGCTGATGTGCGGCCCCGACCTGATCATTGCCGACGAGCCGACAACCGCGCTCGACGTGACCATCCAGGCGCAGATCCTGCATCTCCTGGCCGATCTGCAGTCGGAATTCCAGACCGGGCTGATCCTGATTACCCACGATCTCGGGGTGGTCGCGCGGATCGCCGACCGGGTCGCTGTCATGTATGCCGGCGAAATCGTGGAAACCGGAACCGCCGATCAGGTGTTCAACAATCCGGCCCATCCCTATACGCGCGGCCTTCTTTCGTGCATTCCAATACCCGGCAAGACCAGACCGGGCGCGCGTCTCGGCGCCATTGCCGGCATCGTGCCGTCGCTGGTCGGCGACCTGCAGGGCTGTCATTTCGCCAGCCGATGTCCGCTTGCCAATTCCATCTGCCGCCTGTCCGAGGTGCCGCTGAAACAGGCGTCCGAACCCGGCCACGACTTCCGATGCGTGCTGAAACCCGGCGAGACCGAACACGTGACGTTTGAGGAAACCGCATGACCGACATTATGCTGGAAGCCAGCGATGTGCGCCGGACCTTCATGGTATCGTCCGGCTTCATGCGCCCCAAGCGGCCGCTGCACGCGGTCAACGGCGTCAACCTGTCGGTGGAGCGCGGCGAGGTTCTGGCGCTTGTCGGGGAGTCCGGTTGCGGCAAGTCCACCCTGGCCAAGATGCTGCTCGGCCTGCTGCCGCCGTCTTCCGGCGCACTTGAAATCGACGGCAAGTCGGTGAATGCCATGGATCGGCTGACAATTGCCAAGACCGTGCAGCCGATTTTCCAGGATCCCTATTCGTCGCTCAATCCGCGCAAGTCCATCGGCAGCATCATTACTTTGCCCTTGAAGGTGCAGGGCGACGAGCAGCCAGATACCTGGCGCCGCCGCGCCGAGGAAATCATGGAGCTTGTCGGGCTGCCGCGCCGGGTGTTCAACAATTATCCAAGCCAATTGTCCGGCGGCCAACGCCAGCGCGTTGCGATCGCCAGGGCGCTGATCAACCGGCCGCGGGTAGTGATCTGCGACGAACCGACGTCGGCTCTGGACGTCTCGGTGCAATCCCAGATCCTCAACCTGTTGCAGGATCTGCGCGCCGAACTCGGCCTCACCTATCTGATCATCAGCCACAATCTTGCCGTGGTCGAACACATGGCGACACGGGTCGCGGTCATGTATCTCGGGCGCATCGTCGAACAGGGCGACGCAAAGACCATGTTTTCCGCGCCCAGACACCCCTACACGACCGCGCTTCTGGAGTCGGTGCTGACGCCGGATCCGAGCCTCGGTGTGCCGGATACCCATCTCGGCGCCGCCTATCCGAACCCGCTCGAGATGCCGTCCGGCTGTACGTTTCATCCGCGCTGCGCAAAGGCGATGCCGCACTGTTCCGCGGCGGCGCCGCCGCTTGTCAGCCAGCCCGGCGGGCATGTCGAATGCCATCTATACGACGACAAGGAAGGAAAACTCGCATCATGAGGACCCGATCTGCATGACGGCGCAGGGAAACCGCGACGGCGCAATCGCACGCGCCCTGGATTATTTCGATTCCGGTGCGTTTCTGGAGGAACTGGCCCGGCGTGTCGGCTATCGCACGGAAAGCCAGAAACCGGACAGCCAGGCGCACCTGCACGCCTATCTCGACGAGGACATCATCCCGGCGTTCGAGGGGATGGGTTTCACCTGGACCAAGTTCGACAATCCGCTCGCCGGCGGCGGCCCGTTTCTCCTGGCCGAACGGGTCGAGGACGCAGCCCTGCCGACGATCCTCGGCTACGGCCACGGCGACGTCATCCTCGGGCTTGAAGACCAGTGGACGAAAGGCAAGGGCGCCTGGGAGATCGCCGAAGACGGCGACCGGGTCTATGGCCGTGGCACCGCCGACAACAAGGGGCAGCACACGATCAACATGGCCGCGACCCGCTGCGTGCTGGCCGAACGCGGAAACCTCGGGTTCAACGCCAAGTTTCTGATTGAAATGGGCGAGGAAAACGGATCGCGCGGCCTGCGTGAAGTGATCGAAGCCAATCTCGACGCCTTCTCCGCCGACGTGTTCATCGGGTCCGACGGGCCGCGCATCAGCCCGGGACAGCCGACCCTGACACTGGGCGCGCGCGGCGGAGAGAATTTCGAACTGACTGTCAACCTGCGCGAGGGCGGCCACCATTCGGGCAACTGGGGCGGCCTGATCGCCGATCCCGCCACCATTCTGGCGCATGCGATCGCCTCGATCGTCGGCCCGACCGGCCAGATCAAGATCCCGGAATGGCTGCCGCCGCCGACACCCGCATCGGTGAAGGAAGCGCTCAAGGGGCTGGTCATCGAGCCCGGTCCCGGCGCGCCGGAGATCGATCCGGACTGGGGCGAGCCCGGCCTGACGCCGGCGGAAAAGGTCTACAGCTGGAACAGTTTCGCCGTGCTGGCGATGAAGTCGGGACATCCCGAAAGCCCTGTGAATGCGATATCCCCCTGGGCCAAGGCCCATTGCCAGTTGCGCTATTTCGCCGGAACCGATGCCGAAAACATCGTGCCGGCCCTGCGCAGGCATCTCGATGCCAATGGCTTCCAGATGGTCGAGATCGGGCGCCCGCCGCCGGAAAACACGGCCGGATTTGCCGCGTCGCGAACCGAACCGGACCATCCCTGGGTGGCCACGGTGCGACAGTCGATGCAAAACACGATCGGCGCGCCGCCGGCGGTCATTCCGAGCATGGGCGGGTCGATCTGCAACGACCTGTTCACCGATCTGCTCGGTCTGCCGGCAATCTGGATCCCGCATTCCTATGCCGCATGCTCCCAGCACGCGCCGGATGAACATATTCTCAAGTCGGTGACCCGAACCGCCCTGCCGATCATGGCCGGGATCTACTGGGACATCGGAGCCGGCAATTATCCAAAGGCGGACTAAATGACAGAACCCTGCGATCTCAGCGCCGTTGAGGCGCGCCGGCTGATCGGCGCCAAAAAGCTTTCCCCGGTGGAATTGTTCGAATCCTGCCGACAGCGCACCGACGCCATCGACGGGACACTGAATGCCGTGGTCGCCCGCGACGATGCGCTGGGGCGCAAACAGGCGGAAGCGGCCGAAAAAGCCGTTATGGACGGCGACGATCTCGGTCCCCTGCACGGCCTGCCGGTCGGCATCAAGGATCTGGAACCGGTCAAGGGACTGCGCACCACCTTCGGCTCGCTGATCTACGAACATCATGTTCCCGATGAGGACGACGATATGGTCGCAAATGTCCGCGCCGCGGGCGCGAACATATTTTCAAAGACCAATACGCCGGAATTCGGCGCCGGCGCCAACACCAAGAACCGGGTATACGGCGCCACCGGCAACCCGTTCGATCCGCTGAAGACCTGCGCCGGATCCTCGGGCGGGTCCGCCGTCGCGCTCGCGGCCGGTATGATGCCGCTTGCCACGGGATCGGATTATGGCGGCAGCCTCAGAACTCCGGCGGCCTATTGCGGAATCACCGGGTTCCGACCGTCGCCGGGGCTTGTTCCCGCCACTGATCGGGCCGTCAGCCTCAATCCCTTCGCCGTGCTTGGCCCGATGGGGCGTACCGTCGCCGATGCGCACCTCCTGCTTACCGCACAAGTGGACAAGGATCGGCGCGACCCGTTTTCCAATTCGGACGCTGACGCGATCCCGGATGTGCTGACCGGGGCGGATCTCGGCAAGCTGCGCATGGCTTGGTCGGCCGACCTTGGGTGCGCAACGATCCATTCCGACATTCGCAGGACCTTCATGGACCGGATTCCTGTGATGCGACCGGCGTTTGCGGACTGCTTCGAGCGCGATCCGTTCATGGACGACATACATGAATGTTTCGAGATCCTGCGCTGCGTGAACTTTGTCGGCGCCCACCGCGAGCGGCTGGAACAGCATCGCGACCTGCTCGGGCCCAATGTCATCGACAATACGGAGCGCGGCCTCGCCTATTCGCTCGGGGATGTGGCCTGGGCGCATACGGCACAAACCAAAATCGCCGACCGGTTCATCGACTTTTTCGACGAGGCCGACATTCTCATCTGCCCGGCGGCTTCGGTGTCGCCGTTCCCGCATGAACAACTCGCGGTCGAGGAAATCGAAGGCGAAAAAATGCCGACCTATATGCGCTGGCTTACTCCGGTCTACGCGCTGACCACGGCGTTGCCGAGCTCCTGCGTCATTCCCTGCGGCCTCGATCCGCAGGGCATGCCGTTCGGGATCCAGGTCGTCGGGCCGCGCGGATCGGATGCCCATGTGCTGCAGGTCGCACTGAGCCTGGAGGCGGTTCTTGCCGAAGATCCCGCAAGCGCCCGTCCGCTTCCGGATCTGGCCAAACTGACGCGATAACGAAAGAGACCGGCATGACCCATGGCATTATTTCGGCGCCGCAACCGGAAGCGGCGGAGGCCGGCGCGATCGTTCTGGAAGAGGGCGGCAACGCCGTTGACGCCGCCGTCGCGGCGGCGCTCGTGCAGACCGCCGTCGATCCGCAGATGTGCGGCATTGCCGGGTTCGGCTCGATGCAGGTCTATATGCCGGGTCGCGGCATTCATACCTGCCTCGACTTTCACGGCCGTGCGCCCTCCAAGGCCAGCGCGGACATGTGGGAGGACCTGATCGTCAGCGAGGCCGAGGATGGCTTCGGTTTCGTCCTGAAGGGCCATGTCAATGATGTCGGTTACGGCGCGGTCACGACGCCGATGACCGTGCGCGCGCTCGATGAGGCTTTGTCGCGCTTCGGAACAAGATCGTTCAACGACCTGGTCGGACCGGCCATTTCCTATGCCGAAAACGGCTTCATGGTGCGCCCGCATGTCAGCTTCTTCTGGAATATGGACGAAGGCGGCGGTCGGGCTCCGCACCGGGATCGGATCGAGAAGCTGCCGGAGGCGCGCCGGATCTATCTGAAGCCGGACGGATCGCTGCGCAAGCCGGGCGACATCCTGGTCAATCCGGACATGGCGGCGACGCTGCGGACGCTGTCGGTAAAAGGGGTGGAGGATTTTTATTCCGGCAGCATCGCCGACAGGATCGTGGCCGATATGGAGGCCGAGGGCGGCCTGCTGACGCGTGAGGATCTGGAAAACGTTTCGATCAGCGAGGCGGAGCCGCTCACCGGATCCTATCGCGGCTACCGGGTGGCGACCAACAATCCTCCCGGCGGCGGCGTCATGCTGATCGAGATGCTGAACATCCTGGAGAATTTCGATCTGAAGGCCATGGGCCACAATTCGCCGGACTATATCGCGACCGTGTCAGAGGCCATGAAGATTGCCACCGTCGACAAGGATCAATCGGTCGGCGATCCGAATTTTGTCGACATTCCCATGGACCGCCTGACGTCGAAGGACTATGCGGCAGAAAAGGCCGCCGAGATCCGCTCCGGCGAAAAATGTCATGTGCCGCGCTTCAATCCCGGCGGCAAACAGGCGCGCGACACGACCCACATTTCAGCAGCCGACGAGCACGGCAATTGCGTGTCCCTGACCCATTCGCTCGGCATGCCGTCCGGCGTCGTCACGCCGGGGCTCGGGTTCATGTATAATGGCTGCATGGCGGTGTTCGACCCGCGCCCTGGGCGCACCGGATCGATCGCGCCCGGCAAATCCCGGTTCTCGGCGATGGCGCCAACCATGCTGTTCGACGAGGACGGGCCGTTCCTGGTGATCGGCGCCCCGGGCGGGACTTTCATCACAATGGGCATTCTGCAGGGCATTCTCAATGCGATCGATTTCGGCATGAGCGCCCTGGAAGCGGTGTCGGCGCCTCGTTTCTGCACCACGTCCGATGTCATCGACGTAACCAACCGGATTCAGAGACGTACCGAGGACATCCTGACCGCGCGCGGATATCCGGTTCGCCGGTCGCCGCTGACCTATCATTTTGCCGGCGTGCATGCGCTGCGCCGAACCGCCGCCGGATGGGACGGCGGCGCCGATCCCGGACGCGACGGAATGGCTGTTTCCGTATGATCGACAAAAGGGAATCATGATGACCAATCAACAGAATTCGGATCTGGAACGCACGATCACCGCGTGGCTGGCCGATCATTACCAGGACATGGTCGATCTGCTTGAAACGCTGGTCAATACGGACAGCGGCAGCTACGACAAAGCGGGTGTCGATGCGGTCGGCGCGGCGATCCGGAGCTTTCTTGAAGACAAGGGCATTGCCTGCGACCGGCTGCCGATCGAGACCCGCGGCGATGGCCTGCGGGCGACGGTGCCGGGGTCCGGCGCCGGTACAAACCGGGTGATCCTGATGATGGGCCACCGGGACACGGTGTTTCCGAAAGGTGAAGTTTCCAAGCGGCCGTTTTCGATCGAAGGCAACCGGGCCTATGGGCCGGGCGTTGCCGATATGAAAGCCGGTCTGGTCATGAATGCATTCCTTTTGACCGCGTTCGCCAAATTCGGCGGTGCGCCGGCGCCGCTGGTCGGCCTGTTCACAGGGGACGAGGAAATCGGCTCGCCGACATCGCGGCCGCTGATCGAGGCGGAGGCGCGCAATGCCATGGCCGTGTTCAATTCGGAACCGGGCCGGCCGAGCGGAAACATCGTCACCGGACGCAAGGGCGGCGTGTTCTTCCGCTGCGACGTCACCGGCAAGGCCGCCCATTCCGGCGGCAATTTCCAGGATGGCGTCAGCGCGATCGAGGAACTGGCGCGCAAGATCCAGTCCTGGCACCGGCTGACCGACCTCTCGAAGGGACAGACAGTCAATGTCGGGCTGATCTCCGGCGGCCAGTCGGTCAATACGGTGGCGCCGGCGGCGTCCTGCGACATCGATCTGCGCTATGTCGAACCCGAAGACCGGGATGAAGTAGTCGATTCGATCAGGCAGATTTCCGACACGTGCAGCGTCGAGGGTACCAACGCGGAGATCTCCATTCTCGGCGAATTCCGTCCTGTCAAACAATCGGAAGCGGCGGCCGCACTGTTTGCGGATTATGCCGCAAACGCGGCGGAAGCCGGACTGTCGATCGAAGGCGAGTTTTCAGGCGGCTGCGCCGATTCCGGCTTTGCTGCGGGGGTCGGCGCGCCGACCCTTTGCGGCGTAGGCCCGGTCGGCGGCAAGGCGCACAGTCCGCAGGAATATCTGGAACTGGAAACCATGGTGCCGCGGGCGCAGGCGGCGGCCCTGACCATATTGCGGATGCGGCCGGGCGGCTGACGCCTGCGTCCGACGTCTTCCATTGTCGTTCAACTTTGTTGTCGATCCACAAAACACGACAGGGTCAGGTTCATACCGGCCTTCGCCGTTTCCGCGTGCAAACCGCTTTAGGCATAAAAGACAGGGCAAATGCCTATTTGAAAAGGAGTGTGGGTTTCATTTGATAAATTTTTTCGAAAATTAATTCGCATTTCAACTGTACTCGCTCTAAGAAAGCAATGGGTATGGGGAGGTGTGTATGATTTTCGATTTTGTTCTGCGCGCGGCGCTACGCCGTATGGTTATCGTCTCGACCCTTTTGGCGTTTACCGGCCTTTCTGTGTCGGACATACAGGCCAAAACACTCACGGCAAAACCTGGCGAGAATACGCAAATTGGGGTCATTGCGTCTTACAGCGGGGCAAACTGCTCCTCATTTTTGACAAATCCCAAGGTCAAGGCCAAGGCGCGGAACGGCAGGGTGACCACGAAATGGGTCAGGCACACATTCAAGGACGGGTTTTGTAAAGGCAGATCCATCAAAATAATCGTTGTCTGGTACCAACCGGACAAGGGCTTTCAGGGATGGGACACTGTTACCGTGAATTATTTCGGGCCACGCGGCAGCCGCACCACCGAAAGCACTGCGACCGGTCCGGTGGCGCGGAAGTTCAACGTCAAGGTCAAATGACCGGGCACGGGATCGATCAGCGCGCTATTCATGACAGGAGAGTTGCAGCACGGTTCGCCTTGCGGTCATTTTGCGGACTGGCGCCAAACCGGTCGCGATAGCGCTTGGTGAAATTCGCCGGACCGGCAAAGCCGCAGGCAAAGCTGATTTTGGCGACCGGCATGGCTGTCTTGAGCACCAGATCGCGGGCCGCCGCAAGCCGCAGGTCGATATAATAGGCGATCGGCGAAACCCCGAGCGTCGCCTGGAACAGGCGCTGGAACTGACGCACGCCGAGACCGGTTTCGCGGGCCAGTTCGGAGGCCGAAAGCGGCGTCTCGATATTCTTCTCCATCAGGGAAATTGCATGCAGGACGTTCGGCTGGCTGATGCCGAGCCGGCGCCCGATCGCAATGCGCTGGTCCGTATCTGACCAGCGCTGGTCGTGATGAATGGCCATGTCGGCGACGGCGCTGACAATATCGGGCGGGCAGGACCGGCCCAGAAACACCAGCATCAGGTCCAGTGCGGCGGTCCCGCCCGCACAGGTCAGCCGTCTCCGGTCGATGACGAACACGTCCTGTTTCAGGGCGATGAAGGGGAAGCTCTCGCGAAACATGGAGGCATATTCCCAGTGGATCGTGCAGGAATGACCCTCCAGCAATCCGAGACGGGCCAGAACGAACGCGCCGGTGCACAGGGCGCCGAGATCGCAGCCGCGACTGGCCATCGATCGCAGTTTCGGAGCGAGCGAGGCCGGCAGGTCCACCTTCTCCACATCGTCGCTGCTGCAGACCAGAAGCAGATCCGCCCTGTCGAGGTCTGCAAGGCCGGCATCGATCGGGAAAACCTGGCCGCCGCTTGAACGAACCGGATTGCCGTCGAGCGAGAGAATGCTGAGCCGGTATTTCCGGTATCCGAGGATCTTGTTCGCCATCCGGATCGGATCGATGGCGGAGGAAACCGACAGGAGCGAAAAGTTTGGAAGCAGCAGCAAACAGATATGGACGTCCGGGCCGGGGGTGTCCGGGTGGGTTTGTCTGGGCGCTTCGGCAACGCTGTGTCTCATGGTGCGCCGGATCCATCCCGTCAGTTGCCCGCGCCGTCAATATTCGTTCGGTGTTGGACAGGCGCGCGACGAGCCACAAGTATGCACCTGGACTGCAGATCCGCAACACATGCTGCAGTCCGTTCGGATCAATCGTGACCCTTTTCCAGTTCCGCCAGCACCGCCTCGGTCGTCACCTGCCGGCAATAGCCCCTGATCGCCCGCAGGGAATTGACATGTCGCTCCCGGGTCAGGGTGGCACAGGCGTCGGTCACCTGGGTGACGAGGTAGCCGAGATCGCACGCATCGCGGATCGCGCTTTCGACGCAATGGTCGGTTCTGAGCCCGCAGATCGCCAGCTGTTTCACGCCGAGATTGCGCAACACGTAGTCGATATGGGTCGAGATGAAGACCGATGACGAACTCTTGGGAAACACGATTTCGTCGTCGCCGGGCCGGATGTCGTCGATCACCCTTCCGTCCCAGGAGCCTTTTGGAACGTTGAAACCGCTGAGTTTGTAATCCAGGCTGCGGTCGCGCCCGTCCCGTGTCAGGCTTTCGATGGTGGTATAGACGATTTCGATGCCGGCGGCGCGAAAGCCGGACTGGAGCCGCTGGATGTTGGGGACGGTCACGGAGTCGATTTGCCGGAAATAGTCCGCATAGGTGCGCTCGATGGCGTCGTCGGACAGGGCGCGGAATTCGCCGCCGTCGCGCCGGGCGCACAGGTTTTGCACGTCCACGATCAACAGGGCGGATTGTTGCGCAACGAGGGGCAGATCGCGGGTAAGAGTATGGCTGACTGACATGAAACGTTTATCCAGTTTGATGTTTGATGACGATAGCCTGGCAATGCGGCCATTCCGGTGCTGAGCAATTGCTGACTGGTGTTGTTGCGCTGTCTGTCCACATTGGGCTACACGGCGCGCCTGTCCCATCAACAAGCCTTCAACGCCTGTTAAGCGACCAAATTTTTCTGGTGGTACGAGATGTCAAGTTCTGTGGACCTTACAGGAATTTTCGTCAGGCGCATCCACTCCACTCTTTTTTGTATTACCACGATCGTGCCACAAATGTTGTTTTGTGTATTTTGTTGCAGTAAGGTTGGAAAGGAGAAGATTATGCCACGATTGTCGATCGATATCAGCGCCCGGGAACATCAGGAACTGAAGGCTATTGCAGCGCTCAAGGGCTTGAGCATTAAGGACTACGTGCTGAGCAGGACATTGGCGACACCGGCAGATGCATCGGAGTTGTCCGACCGCGAAGCCTTGCAGGCATTGAAAGCCCTGCTGGTTCGCAGAGTTGCCGAGGTCGAGAATGGCGAAGTGACCGCACTTTCGGCCGAGGATGTGGGACGTGAAGCTCGAAAACGTTTGAAACGCTAAAGCTGACCGGCTCTGGTTCTGCTGTGCAGAGGTATTAGATGCCTTCCGTCGTTTTCTCTTCCTCGGCGAAAGAAGATCTGATTGAGATATGGCTCTACACTCAAGCGACCTGGAGTGACGAGCAGGCGGATCTGTATCAGAAGAATTTACATGATTGTTGCGCGAAAATCGCGTTCGGAAACGCCCACAGTAAGCCAGTGCGCGGTATTAAGGGCGTCAAAGTGTGCCGCTGTCATCACCACTACATCTTTTTCACTGAGCGTGAAGCAACCATCGTCGTCATTGCCGTGCTGCACGAACGCATGGACTTGCTAACGCGTTTGAAGGACAGACTTTAGAGTAACGTCCAGGACACGAGCGAATCCCTCGCAAAGGCTTCAATCCCCGATCGGCTTCGGCCCGGAATCCTTCGACAGGGGCGCCAGCGACGTCCGGATCCGGCGCAGGTTCTCCTTGACGGTTTCCGGACGCGTGCGGGCGACGCCGGTGGCGATCACGTCGATGATGGCCATGAAGGCGAGCCGCGATGCCGTCGGTTTGTAGATATCCTGGTCTTCCGGCAGGTCGATCTCTATGGCGATATCGCTCGCACGCGCCAGGTCCGACCCGATCTTGGTCAGACTGATCGTTTGCGCGCCATACTGATTGGCGATCGCGACGCTGTCGAGCAGTTCGGTGGGCGAACCGCTGGAGGAAATCGCAAAGACCACGTCGCCCTCATGCAGGGTCGAGGTCAGCATGCGCAGGAAATAGCCGTCGGAATGGGCCTCTGAGGGAATGCCGAGCCGGAAGAAGCGGTTGGCGCCCTCGCGCGCGACATTGGCCGATCCGCCGCCGACACCGAGAAAAGCCAGGCGATTGGCGTTTGCGACGGCGGTGATGACCCGTTGCAGCGAATCGTTGTCGAGCTGGGTCCTGGCCAGATTGAGGGTATCTACCAGAGCCGCGAACACCTGGGTCACAAGCTTGTCGGTCGGCGAGCGATCGTCGCTCGGTCCGCCGAGATATTGCAGGCTCGCTGCCACGTTCTGGGCAATGGCGATTCGAAAGTCCTTGAACCCGTCACAGCCGAGCGTCCGGCAGAACCGGTTCACGGTCGCGTCCGAGACGTCGGCCGCGTTGGCGATCTCGTTCAGGCGCTGATAGGCGACCGTCTCCAGATTGCCGAGCACATAGTCCGCCACCTTCTGTTCCTGTTTGCGAAACGAACCGTCCAGCTTGCGCAACTGGGAGATGATGTCGACGACATTGGGCATGACGGGCGGACTGTCCTGATCGGTCATGGTATCGGCTTATACGCGATTACATCCATTTCAACCTTGGCGTCCACCATCAGCGCGGACTGAACCGTGGACCGGGCGGGCGGGTGGTCGATGAAATATTTTTCGAAAATGCCGTTGAAGCTGGAAAAATCGCGCGGATCATCGAGCCAGACATTGACCTTGACCACATGTTCCAGGCCGCAGTCGGCAAGCCGCAGAACCTCGATGATGTTCTCCATGACCTGCTCGGTCTGCGCAACGATGCCGCCTGTTATGATTTCGCCATCTTTTGCCGGAACCTGTCCAGACACGTAGAACGTGTCGCCGGCCCGTACGGCCTTGGCGAAGGGGCGTTTCTGTCCGCCGGCGGCGGGATCCGCGGTTGCAAACCGTTCAATACCAGCGTCTGCCATTGGTATGGTGCCTCCAATTATGAAAAAATATTACATGATATTGGGCTTATTTCCGGGAAATTGCAAACTTGAATTGACTATTGGTGTTAAAACTGTAATTTTCTTTCATTGGCAAATTTTGAAAAACCTATGGGAACGAAACGCGGGAGGACTTTGGAAATGGCATTGAAGCCCTGGTTTAAATCCGCCATGACGGCATGCGCCGCGCTGGCGATCGCGGGTGCCGGCCTGATCGGCAGCGCGTCGGCGGGCGGAACGTTGCGATACGCCACGGTGGGTGAACCGCCGAGCCTCGACCAGCATGTCGTGACGTCCGATCTGGCAACGACGATCGCCCATCACATGTTCGAAGGGCTGTACACGTTCAACGGCGCCAACGCTCCGGTCGGCCTGCTGGCATCCGGCGAACGGCTTGAGGACGGCGGCAAGACCATCGTGATTTCGCTGCGCGAAGGCGTGACGTTTCACAACGGTCAGGCCATGACGTCGGCCGACGTTGTCGCGTCCCTGAAACGCTGGGGCGAGCACGGCTCGCGCGGCGGCCTGTTGTTCGCAAATGTCGAGAGCGTCGAGGCAACCGGCGATCTCGAAGTCACGATCAAACTCAACGCACCGTTCGGGCCCTGGCAGAATCTGATGGCGTTCATCAACGGCGGACCTGCGATTTATCCTGCCTCGGTCGCGAACGGTGCCGGCAAGGAGCCGATCGCGCCAAAGGACTATATCGGCACCGGGCCATACAAGTTCGGCGAATGGAAGCCGAACCGGCATGTGGAACTGGTCCGCAACGAGGATTATGTCTCGCCGCCCGGCGCCGCTGACGGATATGCCGGAGAGCGCAAGGCGCATTTCGACAAGATCCGGTTTTCTCCGGTGCCCGATGTCGGGACGCGGATCAACGGTCTGAAAGCCGGCGACTATGATTATGCCGAGAGCATTCCCGGCGACCTGTTCGCCGACCTTGATGCAGACCCCGGCGTCAAGACGATCCTGAACGGCGGCCCGATTTTCGGCCTGGTGTTCATGAACTCCAAGGAAGGCCCGCTGAAGACCAATTTCGGCCTCCGCCGCGCTATCCAGGCCGCCCTGGACAAGGTGCCGGCCCTGCAGGTGTCGATCGGACCGGAAAAACTCTGGCGCGCCAACGGATCGTTCCTGCCGGAGGGCAATGTCTGGTATTCCAAGTCCGGCGCCGACAATTTCAGCCGCGGCGACGCGGAAGCGGCCAAGGCGATGGCGAAGGAAGCCGGCTATAACGGCGAGCCGATCAAGTTCATGGTCTCGACCAACTACGCCTTTCACTATGACCAGGCGGTGGTGTTCACAAAACAGCTGGCGCAGGCCGGGTTCAACATCGACCTGCAGGTCTATGACTGGGCGACCCTGATCAAGAAACGGGCGCAGCCGGATCAGTGGGATCTGTTCTTTACCCACCATGGTTTCGTTCCCGATCCGATCCTGATTTCGGTGATGAACGACAATTATCCCGGCTGGTGGGCAACGCCGGAAAAGGCAGCCCTGAAGGCGAAATTCACCGCCTCCGCCGATCCGGCCGAGCGCCAGGCAATCTGGTCGGACATCCAGGCCGCGATCTACGAGCAGGTGCCGACCATGAAGACCGGCGATGTCTACACCTACAACATCGCCTCGCCGAAACTGAGCGGCCTGTCGTCTTCGACACTGATCTGGCCGCATTTCTGGAACGTCGACAAATAGGGAACAAGCCCCTCCCGCTCTGGCGGGAGGGGTGACGGGGCCGCAGACCGCGTATCTTTCGCGTTCGGTCGGATAAACCCTTCTGCGGCATCCGGTCCATCCTCCCTCATCCTGAGGTGCTCGACGCAGTCGAGCCTCGAAGGACGGATGGCGTGCACTGGACCGTCCTTCGAGGCCCGGTAAACCGGGCACCTCAGGATGAGGTGGATGGGTTTCGGGTCGGTTGAAATTGTTCCCCGTTTTCCGCATTTCTTATCAGCTCGGGCGGTTCCCGTCTGAACGGGAAAAGCCCTAAAGTTCGTCATGCACGTTCGATAAACCGCGTGGACTCAACAGATGCTCGCCTACACGATAAAACGCATCCTTGTCCTGATCCCGACGCTTCTTGCGGCGTCGGCCCTCGTGTTCCTGTTCATCCACCTGATCCCGGGCGATCCGGCAGCCGTGCTTCTGGGCGATTCCGCGACGCCGGAGGATATTGCCGCGCTGACCCGCGAACTCGGGCTCGACCGGCCGATCCACGTGCAATATCTGAAGTGGCTCGGCGCTGTCCTTGAGGGCGATCTCGGCACCTCGATCTTCTTTCAGGAGCCCGTGGTAAAGGTGATCGCCGACGGTGCGGAAACCAGCCTCCTGCTGGCTTTGCTGACCATGATCTGGATCGTTCTCATCGGCATTCCGATCGGCGTGGTTTCGGCCACGAAACACGGATCGTGGATCGATCAGATCTCCTCCGGCGGTGCCATGCTGGCGGCTTCGGTGCCGACTTTCTGGCTCGGTCTTTATTTCATTCTGATCTTTTCCGTCGGGCTCGGCTGGCTGCCGAGTTCCGGGTTTCCCTCCATCTTCGATGAAGGCGGGCTCGGCAACCTGCGCTATCTGATCCTGCCGAGCCTGACGCTGGCGGCGCCGAACGCCGCCCTGATCATCCGGCTGGTGCGGGCGTCCATGCTTGACGTGCAGCGCGAGGATCATGTGCGCACGGCACGCGCCAAGGGGCTGCATCCGGTCCGCGTCGCCTATGCCCACGTGTTTCGCAATGCCTTGATCGCGGTCGCCGCGGCCTTCGGGTTCACCTTTGCCGCACTGGTTTCCGAAGCCGTGGTGACGGAAACCGTGTTTTCCCTGCCCGGTGTCGGGCGGCTGGTGGTGCAGTCGATTCTGCGGCGTGATTATCCGGTCATCCAGGGCGTGATCCTGGTCATCGTCGTTCTCTACATGGTCACCAATCTCCTGGTCGACCTCGCCTATGCCTGGCTCGATCCGAGAGTGTCGCTGAAATGACCGCCCTGACCCTCCCCATGACGGCATTTCGCGGTCGCCGCCTGGCCTCGCTTGGCGCGATCTGGCTGATCGTCATTTTTGTCTCTGCCGTCGCCGCGCCGCTGATAGCGCCCTATGATCCGCTGGCGATCGAACCGGTCGAACGCCTGACGGAGCCGGGTTTTGCGCATTGGTTCGGGACCGATCATTTCGGCCGGGATACGTTTTCGCGCTGTCTCTACGGCGCGCGCATGGCGCTTTTGATCGGGCTTGGAACCGTTCTGGTCTCGCTCACCGCCGGCGGGCTGATCGGCATGCTGTCGGCCTATTTCACCGGTCTCGGTCATATCCTGATGCGGGTCGTCGACGTGCTGATGGCGTTTCCGGCCCTGTTGCTGGCGCTCGTCCTGATGACGCTTCTGGAACGCAGCATCGCCAACACGATCATCGTGATCGGGATCGTTTATACGACGACGACTGCGCGGATTCTCTTCGGCATGACATTGAAACTGAAGAACGAAGTGTTCGTCGATGCAGCCGTCTGTTCCGGCGCCGGTCATGTCAGCGTGCTGTTTCGACACATCCTGCCGAACCTGATTTCGCCGCTGCTGGTGCAGGCGTCGTTCATATTCGCCTTTGCCCAGCTACAAGCCGCGGCGCTCGACTTTCTCGGCCTCGGCCTGCCGCCTGAAGTGCCGAGTTGGGGCAACATGCTTTCGGAATCGCGGATTTACGTGACGCGGGCGCCCTGGCTCCTGATCGCTCCGGGGCTTTTGATCATTGCGTCGGTGTTCTCCATGAACCTGGTCGGCGATGCCATGCGCGACAGGATCGATCCGCGCTTCAAAGACGATATTGCGGGGGTGTGATCCGGTGGCTCTTCTGCAAGTCGACAATCTTTCGATCGCGGTCGCGCAATCCGGCGGGCTTCTGCCCGTGGTGCAGTCGATCAGCTTCGCGGTCGAATCCGGCAGGACTCTCGGCATTGTCGGGGAGTCGGGATGCGGCAAGAGCCTGACTTCGCTCGCCGTCATGGGATTGCTGGAGGGCAGCCAGGTCCGCATTACCGGCGGCACGATCCGGTTCGACGGCGAGGATCTGACGGCGCTTTCACCGGCCCGGCGCCGGGCGATCATGGGCGATCGCATGGCGATGATCTTTCAGGAACCGATGACCAGCCTCAATCCGGTCTACCGGATCGGCGACCAGATCGTCGAGGCCTTGCGCCAGCACCGGCCGATCGACAAACGGTCGGCCGGAAAACGGGCGGCGGAGCTGCTCGAACGCGTGCGGATTGCCGATCCGGAGGCGCGGCTGGCACTCTATCCGCACCAGCTTTCCGGCGGCATGCGGCAACGGGTGATGATTGCGATGGCGCTGGCCTGCGATCCGGCGCTTCTGATCGCCGACGAACCAACGACAGCGCTCGATGTGACCGTGCAGGCGCAGATCCTCGATCTCCTGGCCGATCTGCAGGAGCGCAACGGCATGGCCGTCATACTGATATCGCACGACCTCGGCGTGATTGCCGAAACCTGCCGCGACATTGCGGTGATGTATCGCGGCCGGATCGTCGAAACGGCACCGGCGACCGCGCTTTTCGCCGGTCCGAGGCACCCCTATACGCGCGGGTTGATGCAGTCGATCCCCGATGCCGACAGGGATGTCGACATGTTGCAGGCGATACCGGGCCGGGTTCCGACCATCGATGAAAAGATCGAAGGGTGTGCCTTCCATCCCCGCTGCGCGCGGGCGGAAGCGCGCTGCGGCAGTGAAGCGCCGCAAGCGGTGATGATGGCGGAAAACCATCTTGTCCGCTGTCATTTCCCACAGGAGGGGCCGTTATGACCGGCGCACGGGATTCCGGCGTACAACCGCTTCTGGCCGTCCGGGACCTGAAAACCCATTTCACGCTCGGAGCGCCGAAGCCGTTCGGCCCCGGGCGGAGCGTTCTGAAAGCCGTCGACGGTGTCTCCTTCACGATCATGCCCGGCGAAGTGCTCTCGCTTGTCGGCGAATCCGGATGCGGCAAATCCACTGTCGGGCGAACCCTGACACGGCTCGAAACCGCCAGCGCAGGCACGGCGGTCCTGGACGGACAGTCCATTCTCGGTCTGAGCCGGGCCCGCTTCCGGCCCTATCGCCGCCTGATGCAGATGATCTTCCAGGATCCGTTCGCCTCTCTCAATCCAAGATTGACAATCGAGCAGACCCTTTCGGAACCGCTGCGGATTCATGGCCTTGCCGGATCTCGGGAAGAGGCCCGCGAGCGGATTTCCGCCATCCTGGCCAAGGTCGGCCTCGATCCGAAAGTGATGACGCGGTATCCGCATGAATTCAGCGGCGGTCAGCGTCAGCGCATCGGCATCGCACGGGTGATGATCCTGGAGCCGAAACTTGTCATTGCCGACGAACCGGTGTCGGCCCTCGACGTTTCGATCCAGGCCCAGGTGTTGAACCTGATCAAGACCCTGCAGCGCGACAGCGGCGTCGCCATGCTGTTCATCTCCCACGATCTCGGTGTGGTGCGCCATATCAGCGACCGGATCGCGGTCATGTATCTCGGCCGCATCGTTGAAACCGGATCGAAGGCGGAGATTTTCTCCAGTCCGTCGCACCCCTATACACGGTTGCTGCTCGGCTCGATCCCGCGGCCGGACCCGAACCGGCCCCGCACCCGGCCGAAGGCGCTTGGCGAACCGGCGAGCGCGACCGCGCCGCCGCCGGGGTGCGCCTTTCATCCGCGCTGTCCGTATGCAACGGAGCGATGCCGCAACGAGGCGCCGGAGCTTGGCGAGATCCCGGCCGGGCACGCACGCGGGCCTGCATCGGCCACACACCGGAGCGCCTGTCACAACATCGAAGCCTTTGCCGGACTGGAGATTGCATGAGCCGATTGAAACGGGTTTTTGTCGGCTCCCTGGCGACGGAAACCAACACGTTTTCGCCGCTGCGCACCGATCTCCGGGACTTCAAGGACAGCTTTTATGCGGAGCCGGGCACTCACCCGGAAACGCCGACCCTGTGCAGTGCCGTCTTTCCGGTCGCCCGGGCGCGTTGCGTCGAGCATGGCTGGGACCTGATCGAGGGCACCGCCACCTGGGCCGAACCCGGCGGTGTCATCAACCAGCGGACCTGGGCGTTGCTGCGCGACCAGATGCTGGCGGAAATTCGCGCGGCGATGCCGCTGGACGCCGTCGTGCTTGGACTGCACGGGGCGATGGTGGCGCAGGATTGCCTGGATTGCGAAGGCGAATTGCTGGCCGCGATCCGCGCGATCACGGGGCCGGAGACAATTGTCGGGGCAACGCTTGATCCGCACAGCCATCTGTCGGCCCTGAGGGTGGAAAACGCCGATCTGCTGGTGGCCTTCAAGGAGTTCCCGCATACGGATTTCGTCATCGTCGCAGAAGACCTGATCCGGCTCGTCGCGCGCGCGCTGAACGGCGAGATCCGCCCGGTCCTGTCGGTCTTCGACTGCCGGATGATCGATGTGCTGCCCACCAGCCGCGAGCCGATGCGCGGTTTTGTCGACCGGATGCGGGCCTTGGAAAACCCTTGGGGAAATGCAGGGGAAAACCCTGTGGCAAACCCAGGAGGAAAACCAGGGGAAAAGCCGGTGGGAAAAACCCCGACAGGCGGGGAGGAAAACCGGCAGAACAAACGCCGGGAAAACCCGGTGGAAAACCTGTGGCCGAAAAGTCGCGCAACCGGTGCAGAAACCAGAGGAGAGGTTCTGGAAAAGATCGGGAAAAACTCCGGATCTCCGGCACTCTCGATCTCCGCGATTCACGGGTTCATGGCCGGCGATGTGCCGGATCTCGGCGCCAAGATCATCATTGTCACCGACGACCAACCGGAAGCCGGCGCGGCGCTGGCGCGCCGGCTCGGGCTGGAATTGTTCGCGCTGCGCGGAACCACCAGGCCGGAATTCCTGACGGCCGAAGAGGCGCTGGAACAGGCCTATTCCCGCGCCCGGGGAACCGAATCCGGCCCGGTGGTGATCGCGGATGTCTGGGACAATCCGGGCGGCGGTGTTGCCGGCGATTCGACCTTCATCCTGCGCCAGCTCATGGACCGGGGCGCACGCAACACGGCGCTGGCCTCGATCTGGGATCCGATTGCGGTCAGGACCTGTTTTTCAGCCGGCGAGGGCGCCCGGCTGCGATTGCGCTTTGGCGGCAAGATGTCGGACTCGGCCGGCGAGCCCGTCGACGCCGATGTGGTCGTGCACCGGACGGTCGCAGGCGCCGTGCAGAGCTTCGGCGCCAGCGTGGTGCCGCTTGGCGATTCCGTCTGGATCGAGATCGACGGCCTGCACGTGATCCTGAATACGGTGCGCAGCCAGGTGTTCAACCCCGACATCTTCTCCAATCTCGGCCTCGATCCGCTGGCCATGGATGTGCTGGTGGTCAAGTCGACCAACCATTTTCAGGATGCGTTTTCGAGGATCGCCGGTAAGATCCTCTATGCCGCCGTCGACGGACCCTATCCCAATGATCCCGGGACCAACGATTACCGCCACCTGACCAGGCGGATCTGGCCGCGCTGCGCCGATCCGCATTCCTGACGAGAAGAGAAAACAATGATTCCGGACCTGCCTGACAGTCTTGAAACGCCCGCGGTGCTGATCGACGAAACGATCGCCCGGCGCAATGTGGAGGCCTATCAGGCCTATTGCACCGAACATGGGCTGGCCCTGCGCCCGCACATCAAGACCCACAAGCTGCCGCACTTCGCCCGGATGCAGATGGCGTCGGGCGCGGTCGGGATTACCTGCCAGAAACTGTCCGAAGCCGAGGCGATGGCGGACGCCGGGCTGGACGATATCCTGATCACCTACAACATTCTGGGGCCGATGAAGCTGGCGCGGCTGCGGGATCTGGCGGCGCGGGTACCGAGACTGAGTGTCACCGCCGACAACAAAGAAACGATAGAGGGGCTGGCGGAGGCTTTCGCCGACGGCGCCGCGCCGCTGCCGGTGCTGATTGAATGCAATACCGGAGCGAACCGGTGCGGGGTCGAAACTCCGGCGGCGGCTGCCGAACTGGCGCAAATGGTTGCCGACAGTGCCGGACTGTCGTTCGCGGGTCTGATGACCTATCCGGCGGTCGGCGGCGGCGCGGCGGTCGAAGCGTTCATGGCAAAAGCCAAAGATCTCCTGACCGATGCCGGGCTCGACTGCGCAATCGTATCGAGCGGCGGTTCGCCGGATATGTGGAGCGCCGGATCGGTCGCCGGTGTCAGCGAATATCGTATCGGCACCTATATCTACAACGACCGGTCGCTGGTGGAGCGCGGCGCCTGCACCTATGACGATTGCGCCCTGGCTGTGGTGACGCGCGTGGTCAGCACCCCGGCGCCGGGCCGGGCAATCGTCGATGCGGGGTCGAAAGTCCTGACGTCGGATCTGCTCGGACTGTCGGGCTATGGCCATGTGCTTGGCCACAACGACGTTGCTGTCACGGGACTCAGCGAAGAACACGGGACGCTGGAATGGAGCGGCGGCGAAAGGTTCGCGGTCGGGGAAATTGTCCGCATTGTTCCGAATCATTGCTGTGTTGTCAGCAACATGGTTGATTCTGTCTGGATCCGCGGTGAAGATGGGGAAATTGCTCAGGTGACGGTCGCTGCGCGCGGAGGCGTGACCTGATCCCTCCGCGACCGGGACCCGTTGCATGGCCGAAAAGACGCTCTCGCATCACGACACGATCAACGAAGCCCTGCAACTCGACGGAGACGCGGACAGCCTGAAGGCCTTCTATCGTGACTGGGCCGGGCGTTATGAAAGCGATCTGAGGAATGTCGATTATGCGGCTCCCGAGATCGCGGCCAAACTGATTGTCAAACATCACGACCGGGCGATTGTGCCGGATCCGTCGATCCTTGATGCGGGGTGCGGAACCGGCCTCGTCGGTGAGGAACTGACGCGGCGCGGGTTTGCGACAATCGACGGCTTCGACCTGTCGCCGGACATGGCCGACCTTGCCCGCGGCACCGGTTTCTATCGCGACGTGGCCGGGGATATCAATCTCCTGGACGCGGTGACACCCTGTCCCGTGCCCTATGACATCGTGGTCTGTGCCGGCGTCTTTACGCTTGGGCATGTTCCGCCATCGGCGCTTGCCGTGTTGCGGCACCTGGCGCGCCCGGGCGGGTTGATCGTCGTGTCGACGCGCACGCTTTATTTCGACCAGACCGATTATCAGCGGGTCAGCGACAGGCTTGTGGCCGAAGGGGCGCTGACGTTTGTCGACTGCATGATGGACGCGCCTTACAACGATGACGGTCTGTCGCATTATTGGGTCTATCGGGCTGGCCCCGAACCCGCTCAACGCGAGGGAGCACGATCATGACAGCCAATGCGGAACCGGACTTTACCATCGGCATTGAAGAGGAATACCTGCTGATCGATCCCGAGACCCGGGATCTTGCCCGGGATCCGTCGGTGCACATTCTGGAGGAATGCACCAAGCGGGTCGGCGAGCGGGTCACGCCGGAATTCATGCGTTCGCAGATCGAAGTCGGCACCAAGGTCTGCAGCTCCATCAGGGAAGTGACCGAAGATCTGCGCAACCTGCGCCGCTGTGTCCGCGACGTTGCCGAGGAACACGGCGTGGCGATGATCGCCGCCTCGACCCATCCGTCGGCCGACTGGGGCATGCAGATGCATACCGACCGGGACCGCTACAACATTCTTGCCCGCGACATGCAGGCGGTGGCGCGGCGGCTTCTGATCTGCGGCATGCATGTGCATGTCGGCATCAACGACGACGATCTCAGGGTCGATCTGATGAACCAGGTCGGCTATTTCCTGCCGCACCTTCTCGCGCTGAGCACGTCGTCGCCGTTCTGGCGGGGACGCGACACCGGCCTGAAATCCTACCGCATGGCGGTCTGGAACGAGATGCCGCGCACCGGGCTGCCGCCGCGTATGAACAGCTACGGAGAATATCGCCGTATCGTCAACATGCTGGTCAGCGCCGGGGTGATCGAGGACGCGACCAAGATCTGGTGGGATCTGAGACCGAGCGACCGGTTCCCGACCCTTGAATTGCGGATGACGGATCTGTGCACCCGCATGGAAGACACGATCTGCATCGCGGCGCTCTACCGCTGCATCCTCAGAATGTTGTGGCGCCTGCGCCGCAACAATCAGCGCTGGCGCATTTATGAAGAAGTGATGGTTTCGGAAAACCGCTGGCGTGCGCAGCGCTACAGTTTCGACGAGGGCCTGATCGATTTCGGCCGGGCCAGCGTCATTCCCTATCCCGAGTTGCTGGATGAATTGCTCGATCTGATCCGTGAAGATGCCAATTTCTTCGAATGCGTGGCCGAGGTCGAACATGCCCGCGCGATCCTGGGCCGCGGGACCAGCGCCCACAAGCAGATCGCCGTCTGGGAAGAGGCCCGCCGCCAGGGCAGCGATGAGCCTGAAGCCCTGCGCGCGGTCGTCGACATGCTGGTCGAGGAGACGGCGCACGGACTGTAGGACGCTGCCAGACTATTCAAACACGGCCCAGACGATTGCCAGAAAGTGACTGGCCGTGGCGACGAGCATGAACAGATGCCAGATGGCATTCTGGTAGGGAAGGCTCGACCAGAGGTGAAAGATCACCCCGACCGAATAGAGAATCCCGCCGGCAAACAACAGGATCAGGCTGACGGGCTCAAGGGTGTCCAGCATGGCGGAGATCGCCAGCACGCCGATCCAGCCGAGCGCCAGATAGAGCACGATTGTCGTGCGCTCCCAGCGACGCGCCGACGACAATTTGCCGACAATACCGAACAGGGCGACGGACCAGACGCCGATCAGCAGCCCGGCGCCGGTCAGCCCGCCGATCTTGGCAAATGCGAGCGGTGTGTAGGTGCCGGCGATCTTGGCAAAGATCGCCGCCTGGTCAAACCGGCGCAACCGGTCGGCCCAGGCCGGAATGTCGATCAGATTGTAGGCGGCGGAAAAGCCGAACATGGCGACCATGGCCACGGCATAGACCGACAGGCTGGCCGAAACCGGTACCGGCAGTTCGGGATAGGCCGTGGCCAGAAGGATCACGGCCGCGATTAGTCCGCCAATCACGCCGATCGCGTGGATTGCGCCGTCGGCGATGCGTTCCCTGATTGTGTAGACCCGGTGCATCGTACCTCCTGGGCTGGGAAAACAGGTCATGGCTAAGAATATGGGGTCTTTGTGGAAGGGTTCCCATGCCCCGGTGAATTTCCCGGATATCGGCCGGATTTGGACACGGACATCCGGTCCCGGAATAACGGGTTTTGTTAAGACAAACGCAACAACCGGCTTGAGTCCCGGCCCGTCCCTCACAATATCCCTGACAGAAAGCCGCACTATCGTATCGCGTTTCCCGGACCAGAGGACGTTTGGCATGTCATCCATCGCAAAGACCGTGCGACCGATCGCGGGCAATTTCGGGTTCCTCGTCGGAGCCTGCGCCCTCATCCTGGTCATGGTGAATTTCTGGGCCGGCCCCTTCGCGCCGCAGCAGGACGCGTCGGTCTCGATCGGCGAAATCGCGGCCGACATTCGGCAAGCCGCGAAACGGGCCCTGTCCGGCGAGGCGCAGCCCGATCCGGTATCCGCGCCCTGGGACATCGACCGTGTGCTTGGCGCCGTTGCCGCAACGCTTGCCGGCCTGGCCGTCATTCTCGGGCTGGCGGGGTTCGTGCGCCGCGAGACCTGGCGTCCGGCGGCCGCGGCCATGACGCTCGGCGTCAGCGCCGTCGTCTTTCAATTGTTCACATGGATGGTGCTGGTCGTTGTCGGCTGCATAATCCTCTATGCGATCATTCAGAATATCGACGGTATTCTTGGGGGCTGACACGGCACCGTCTGGACATCGCGATTCCTCGCTCCTCTGACCGTCCGAACGGCCATTGGCCAAAATTGGTTCTTATTGTTTCCAACATCAAAGGCTTGGCGGTGTCGCGGCCGCAACAACGACACACGTCTGTTCGCCCGGGTTGCGGAATCTGTGCGGGATCCGGCTTTCGAAGAAATAGGCTTCGCCCGGACCAAGGATCCGGACCGCGTCGCCGACCGTGACCTCGAGAGTGCCCGACAGGACCATGCCGGCTTCTTCGCCGAAATGGGACAGCATGTCCGGACCGGTGTCGGCGCCGGGTTCATAAGTATCTTCCATGAATTGCAGGGCGTGACCGGCCAGGTTGGAGCCAACCTGCCGGATTGTGTGCAGGCCGAGCCGGGCAATCGTGAGATCCTCCCGCCTGAAGAAGGTCTGGCCATCTGCGGCGCGTCCGTCGTCGATCAGCGCGGTGACGCTGATGCCGAGAGGCAGGGCGAGCTTCTTCAGGATAGCGACCGACGGACTGATGGTTCCGCGTTCGATTTTGCTGATCGCCGTGTGACTGACATCTGCCCGGGCCGCGAGATCGCGCATCGAAAGGCCGCGGGCCTGGCGGAACTTCCGCAGCCTCTGGCCCAGTCCATTATCCGCTTGCACGTTGCTTTTCCCTGAGTTGGAAACTATAAGAACCAAAACTGAATAGCAGGTTTCCGGGGACGAGGAAATTGTTTCATGCAGACGGAGCGTCTGTTCGTGCCAGCGGCGGCCGGCATTGCGGCAGTGCTGTTCTGGGGCGGAACCCCGGCGGCGACGGCCGTCGCTGCCCGTGACATGGCGCCTGCGCTCGTCGGAATGACCCGTGTTCTGCTGGCGGCGCTGCTGCTCATTCCCGTCATTGTCGTCCTGCGTCCACAACTGCCGAGCGGCCGTGCCGGGTGGACAATTCTTGCCATCAGCGGCTTGATCGGATTCGCGGCCTCCTTTGTCCTTCAGAGCATCGGCATCGCGAAAACCGCCACCTCCCACGCGGCGCTGCTGTTTGCCGCCGCGCCGGTCCTTACCGGATTTTTGCAGTTCCTGCTCTACCGGTCCTGGCCGGGCGGCTTGTGGTGGGCCGGAGGCGCCGTTGCCCTGGCGGGAGAGGCGGTCCTGATCTTCGGCCGGAGCGCAGCCAACGGCCCATCCGCGGCCATTGTAACCGGTGATCTGATCGTTGCGGCTTCCGTCGTCTGCCTGAGTATCGGCTATGTTGCCGGAGCACGACTGGCACGGCAGATCGGGTTGCTTGCGGCGACAATCTGGTCGATTCTGTCCGCGGGATTGTGTTTCCTTCCGGCGCTGCCCTTCCTGGTCCCGGACCTGTCCGCAATGACGGCGATCGGCGCGTCGTCCCTGTTTTACCTAGTCGTGTTCTGCACGATCCTTGGTTATGCGGCGTGGTTTTACGCTCTCGACAGGGGCGGCGCCGCGCGCATCGCGCCGATCCAGTTCGGCCAGCCGTTCGTCAGCCTGGTTATCGCGGTCGTGTTGCTTTCCGAACCGCTCAGCCTGACCGTCTGGATCGCCGTTTTCCTGATTCTGTGCGGGGTCTGGCTCTGTCGGCGCAATCAGGAGGGGCGTG
>Ga0207422_1002215_pt1 | contig 27836 bp, 23 predicted proteins | sample MarCyaLeptolynsp_FD_187757 | JGI IMG/M metagenome (GOLD analysis project Ga0207422, IMG submission 187757) | Marine cyanobacterial communities from Panama - species 1 Leptolyngbya sp. (SPAdes) | ecosystem: Environmental > Aquatic > Marine > Unclassified | place: Panama: Panama City | collected... | reverse complement strand
TGCCCTCGATGTCCCGCCAAAGGGATGGCGGCTTGCCAATCCGGAAGACGCCAAACCGGTCATGGCCGAACTTCTGTCGGGTGCAGAGGTCCGTATCGAAGGTCCGGCAGACTGGCTGAGCGAAGCCGACCTCAAGCTAGGCGACGATGCCGCGATTTCGCTGGTCTCCACTGAAAAGCCCGTTGAAGGCGGTCCGACCAAACTGGTTTACCACCCGCAGAAATATGCTGTTGGGGTCGGCTGTGCCCGTCATTGTGAACCGAAGGAACTTATCACGCTGGTCGAAACCCAGCTCGCCGAGGCCCGGATCGCCAAGGGAGCGGTCGCCTGTGTGGCGACGATCGAGCTGAAGGCGGATGAAGCGGCGATCAACGCGCTTGCCGATCACCTGGGCGTTCCGCTACGCCTTTATTCGGCTGTCGAACTTCAACGCGAAACGCCCAGGCTCAAGAACCCGTCCAACGTGGTCTTCAAGGAAGTCGGTTGCCATGGTGTCTCCGAAGGAGCCTCGCTGGCAGCTTCCGGAGCCTTCGGGTCGCTGGTCGTTGAAAAACAGAAAACCGAGAACGCCACCTGCGCGGTCGCAAGAGCGCCGCAAGCCATCGACCCTGAAGCCGTCGGCCGGGGCCGCGGGCACCTTTCGGTTATCGGGATTGGCCCCGGCAAAGACGAATGGCGCACGCCCGAGGCAACACGGCTTCTGGCCGAAGCAACAGACGTTGTCGGTTATTCGCTTTATCTCGACATTATCGAAGCTCACATTACCGGCAAGAAGCACCACAATTTTCCGCTCGGGGCGGAAGAGGACCGGGTCCGCTTCGCACTGGAAGAAGCCGGCAAAGGCAAGAATGTCGCGCTGATTTCCTCCGGTGACGCGGGGATCTACGCCATGGGATCACTGGTCTATGAGCTGCTCCACCGCAATGAAGAGTTCGGCGGCGTCAGCGATGCGGCCAAGCGGGTCAGTATCACCAATGCGCCAGGCATTTCGGCGTTGCAGGCCTGTTCGGCACGGATCGGGGCTCCGCTCGGGCATGACTTTTGCGCGATCTCCCTGTCCGACCTGCTGACACCCTGGGAGGCGATCGAAGCGCGGCTCAAGGCCGCTGCCGAAGGCGACTTCGTGATTGCATTTTACAATCCCGTCTCCAAGCGCCGCCGCACGCAACTGGCCGCAGCGAGGGAGATCCTTTTGCAGCACCGGCCCGCGACAACGCCGGTGGTCCTCGGCGTCAATCTGGGGCGACCGGAAGAAACGCTGAAGGTCACGACGCTCGACGCCTTGACGGTTGATGAAGTCGACATGCTCACCACCGTCCTGGTCGGCTCTTCGAACACACGGGCGATCATGAAAGGCGATGGCAGTATTTTCGTCTACACCCCGCGCGGCTATGCCAAGCGGATCGATTCGCCGAAACCAGAAAACATAGACACTCCGCCAGAGGCGGATATGGAGACGGATGTGGCAACCGAAGAGGCAACCGAAGTCCAATGACCGTTCATTTCATCGGCGCGGGTCCGGGGGACCCTGACCTCATTACCGTCCGTGGTTTGCGGCTGATCCAATCATGTCCTGTCTGTCTTTATGCCGGTTCGCTGGTTCCCGAACAGATCGTGGCAGCAGCTCCGGACGGCGCCCGTGTGATCGACACGGCCCCGATGACGCTCGACGAGATCATTGACGAGATCAGGGCGGCGCACGACAAGGGATTGAATGTTGCCCGCGTCCATTCCGGCGACCCGTCCATTTACGGTGCAACGGCAGAACAGATGCGCCGGCTGGATGCGCTCGGGATCGATTACGACGTCACTCCTGGCGTCCCCGCTTTTGCGGCGGCTGCAGCGGCGCTAAAGACGGAACTGACCATTCCTGAAGTTGCCCAGACGGTAATCGTGACCCGTACGGCGATGCAATCGTCCGCCATGCCCAATCAAGAGGATCTCGACACACTCGGAAAAAGCGGAGCAACGCTTGCCATCCATTTGTCGATCCGCAACCTGCGTGAAATCGAACGGCAGCTCGTGCCGCACTATGGCCCGGACTGTCCCGTGATCGTCGCCTATCGTGTCGGCTGGCCCGACGAGACGTTCATCCACGGAACGCTATCGACCATTGCCGGTAAAGTGCGAAAGTCGAAGATTACCCGGACCGCCCTGATCTTTGTCGGCCACGCCTTGAAGCCTGGCGAGGACTTCCGCGACAGCGCGCTCTATGACGCCGACCACGTGCATGTCCTGCGTCCGAAGAAGAAGAGCGCGGGTTCGAACGGCTGAACCGCCGGCAGCGTAAGTTCCCTTCTCCCAATGAGAGAAGGGACAAGTCTCGCCGAAACACGTTGTTCGAGCTTAACGACCTCGGCCCGAGACCGTGCGGAACGCTGTCTCGAAGGATAGGGCCGGAAGCGGATTCACACTCCGCTTGGTGAACTTACTGCCCCTTCTTGTGTTTGTCGCATGTCTGAGCCTACCCTTTAGGGTACGGACGGCAATCGTTTGCCGGACACCTGCTGGAGGAGACAGCATGAGCCTGATCACGGAAGACAATCGCAAGTGGTGGCTGCTGGTCGCGGTGAGTTGTGTTCTCGGGTTGGTGCTTTTGGATGAAACCGTCGTCGGGGTCGCCCTTCCGACGATTGAAGACGAACTCAAGCTGAGCGTGAACCAGTCGCACTGGGTGGTGAATTCCTATCTGCTTGTCTTCGCCTGTTTCGTCGCGGTTGGAGGCAAGCTTGGCGATCAATTCGGCATGCTGCCGATGTTCCTGACGGGGCTTGTTATCTTTGGCGTTTGCTCCGTCATCGGGGGTTTCGCACCGAGCGGCGAAATCCTTGTTGCGGCGCGGTCTTTTCAGGGGGTCGGTGCGGCGATCATTTTTCCATTGTTCGTTGCCATGATTGCAATGACGTTCCCGCGTGAGCAGCGCGGCTTTGCTCTCGGAATAGGTGGTGCAATCGGCACGATCTTTCTCGCGATCGGCCCGCTGGTCGGCGGGCTTCTCACCGACTTTTTGTCCTGGCGCTGGATCTTCTGGGTCAATCCGCCGATCGTTGTGCTGATCGGTGTTGTCACTTTCCTGACATGGCGAGATTTGAAACGTCCTGCGGCGCCCCCTATCGACTGGACCGGTCTCGCGCTGATCGCCTCGGGGATGTTCTGCACCATTTTTGCGCTTATGCAATCCGATGTCTGGGGATGGGGGTCACCTGTGATCTACGGTCTGTTTGCAGCCGGACTGATCCTGCTTTCGGTCTTCGTCTGGTACGAGCTGCGCGTGGCAACGCCCCTGATCGAGGTCGATCTGTTCGTAAACCCGGCCTTCACCGCCTCCAACCTGACGATCTTCGTGGCGCAATACTCCAAGATGCCGATCTTCATTTTTGCCGCCATGTATGCCCAGGAGGTTCTTGATCTGTCACCCCTGGGTGCCGGCATGCTGATCATGCTTGCCGCTGTGACACAGCCCTTCGTCGCTCCTTATTGCGGCAAGCTGACTGACCGTCACGAGCCCGGCTTGCTGGCAACGGGAGGCATGGTCGGGCTGGGTGTCGCAATGGCCCTCATGGCAATCACCGCGCCAATGGACAATGTCTGGCTGTTTGCCATCGGCCTGGTGATTGCCGGACTTGTGACATCCTTCCTTTTCGTTCCGACCCAGACAGCCATCATGGCCGCTCTGCCGGAACACAAGCATGGCCAGGGCGGCGGCATATCCATGACGTCACAGATGATCGGCGGAACGGTCGGCCTTGCTGTCTCCAGCACATTGTTCGCGTTCCACAAGGACTATGCACTTGTTTTTGCGTCGACCTCAGCGTTGCTCTTCTTCTTTGCGGCGGTCTGCTTCTTCCTGTTTCGCAAGGCGGTCGCACAATCAGCCTAGGGTATGGACCCATTAAGTGAGTGTTTACCGGCATCTTGCGACGTTGCCATGTTCCCGCGGCAGTTCGCGCTATCGAGGCTCTTATGATCGAGACCGACTATTTCATACTGAAGGAAGCCCACTCACTTGGCGCCGACGCCGATGCGATCCGGGAATTCTATACGGACTGGGCCAAGACCTACGACACAGACCTCCTGATGGCCATTGGCTATGCCGGACACGAAGCTGCGGCTGAAGCGCTCTGCGAGCGGATCTCGGATACCGCCCTCGTTCTGGACGTCGGTTGTGGAACCGGGCTGGTGGGCCTGGAAATCATGAAGCGCAAGTTCGACGTGGAGATCGACGGTATCGACCTGACACCGGAGATGCTCAAGCATGCCCGCAAGAAAGGCGCCTACCGGACCCTGAACGTCGCCGATCTATTCACCGTCCTGGATGAAATCGAGGACGACAAATATGACGGTGTCGTCTGCGTCGGCATCTTCAGCCACGGTCACGTGGGTCCAGGCGGCCTCAATGAGCTCATCCGCATCGCCAAACCCGGCGCGCCGATTGTTTTCGCGGTTCTTGAGGCTTCGTTCGAAGCCGGTGGTTTCAATGAGAAAATCGAGACATTGGAAACCGAGGGGAAAACGAAGACGCTGGATGTCAGCCTGACCGCCTTTTATCCCAAGCAGGAAGTCTTCTGTCAGCTTGTGGTGCTGGAGGTCATCTGACGCCGTTTTTGGCTTTCCATTGCCACGGTCTTGATGGGCTTTCCGGCGACGGTGCGTGACATTGCGTTTTCGTCCTCGAGGTTGTCTCCCCAGAACCCGGCGACGGTCGGGCCATTGGAAATGCGCCGGTCGCGGAACAGGAAACCGAAGACCTCGTGAAACCAGACGCGCTTGCCCATCTGGTAGTACCAACGTTGGGCATGTCGGAGTTTCGGATCGCGCAACGCAATAAGCCGCCAGAGGGCCTTCGGCCTGGATTGCACAACAAACTCGATAACCTTCACCCACAAGAAGACGCGCCAGGGCGGCACGTGCCGTGTTGCCAGCACCTGGTGCTTGTAGTCCCACTTTCTCTGATCGAGTTGAATGACCTTCCTGTGGCGTATCTGCGGAAATAGCGGTGTCCAGCGATGCGGCGTTACATAAAGCGACTGGATCTGGTCGGGATCATAGGAGAGCAGCAAGCACAACACCCGCCAATAGTCACGATCCCGTTCCTCCTCAAATCCAACAACCCAGGTTGCCATCGACAGCATTCCATGTTGCCGCATGAGCCGGATCGCCTCCCGATCCGTGTTTGTGGAGCCACCCTTGCGCACCTTTTTCAAGATGTCCTCATCGGTGTGCTCCATCCCCATCAGGAACCGTTCGATACCGGCCTTCTTGTAAAGGTGAAGATGCGCACGGTCGCGCACGATATCGTCTGCGCGCGTCGACCCGACAAGCGTCACATCAATTCCTTCTGCAATGATGGCCTCCAGAAACCGTTTCCACATTTTCTTCGAAGAGGTCGGATTCTCGTCGGCAAAGTTGAATACCTCAACGCCGTGTACCCGATGCAGCCACGCGATTTCCGCAGCGAATTTTTCCGGGTTGCGATGGCGCCACTGTGTCCAGAACCCCCGCTGTCCGCAATAGGTGCAGGGATGCGGGCATCCTCTTGAAAACTGCACCACCACGGCGCGTTTCCGGCCCCAGTAGGAATAGTTCCTGAAATCGATCAGTTCCCAGGCAACTCGATAGGCGTCGAGATCGCGGATAACCGGTTGGGGAGCCGTCGACAGGATCTTGCCGTCCCGGCGAAAGGCAAGACCATTCACTTTTTCCAGCGGGGTTTGCGTGCAAATCGCCTTGACGAGCTGCCGGCAGGTTTCCTCGCCTTCCCCGCGAACGATGACGTCGATTTGCGGTTCTTCGCGCAGAACATCGCGCCAGTGATAAGTCGGAAAGACGCCGCCATAGATGATTGTGAGATCCGGGTGGGTGGCCTTCGCCCGGCGAGCTATCTCACAGGCGGTCGGATGGGCTGATGTTGATCCGGAATGCCCGATCAAAAGCAAGTCACAAGCAGTGGCCTCGACAAGCGCGTCAATATCCTCAAGGGACATCGGGCCGAATTCAGCATCGAGCAAGTCAACGCAATGTCCGTCGTCTATCAGAGGTCCTGCAATTGACAACAAGCCGAGCGGAGGCAGGTGGTCGTCTGGAATCCGGCTGCCAATGGCCGTGTGAGGAGGGTTTACGATCAGAATGTTCATCTGGACCCCGTCTTGCTGGTTTGAGGTCCGCAAACAAGCGCAGGGTGTTGTGCAGAAGCTTCCGGGAAACCGAGAAACAATTAGCTTCAACTGCAGGGATTTTGTGCAGGCCCGGTCTCAGGTGCAGGAAATCACCTTACGGGTGCGTCGGTGTTTTCGACTATTTGATGGTCATCCACCGCACTTTTTCCGAATGGAGTCGTATAACTCCATCAGGCCATCAACATCAAACTGCAAATGGAACTCCGCCTCGTTCCGGTCTTTCATCGAGACCCGGAGGTTACCGCCTTTTCTGGCGTTGTAGAGCAAAGAGTGTGCAAAACCCGGATATTTGATCATCACCAGATTGGCGTCTTGTACAGACGGTTCCAGGTGATCCAGATACCTTTCATACGCATCGGCAAAGCCTCCAACCGGCGTGACCGGCATCTGTCTTTCGATGTCATCCCGCAACTGGTACCTGGCGTCCTGGTCAACCAGAAGCTTGAACCGATCTTGGTCAGGCAGAACAAAAAAGGACACGCTAAAGAAGTCCTTTTCCAGGCAAAAGTAGACCAGCGAAGCACTTAATTTCCCGCTTTCCGCAATGCTTCCCGATGCGCTTAAAACAATCACGTTGTCATGCTGTTTTGAATGTGAAATGCGAAGGGTCCAGCTGTTGCTGCTTGTGACTTCCGTCTTGGGCACCACACCAATCTGAGGCGCGGCAATTTTGGCCCAGGCCGCGAAAGCTGGCAGAAGCATCAAGACACCGACAATAACAAATCTCATAACATCCCTTGTCCGCGGCTTACGCCCTGCAGGATATCACATGCGCAAAGGACCCCATGACCGTTCCTTCGCGCAAACCCATCTCGGCCAAGCGGGTATCTTCCGCATCTTCTGCCGCAAACAGCCGATCTGCTCCGCCCTCCGCAACAATCGAGGCATAGTGGAATTCATGCGCTGAAAGCGATCCGATCCAAGGCAATCCACCGAGTGGCCGAATTTTCCGGTAGCCGAGATGACGCTTGCGGGTTTGGAAGGTCGTTTCGAGCGGCAGGAGGCCGAGCATTTCATGCCGGTTGCCCTGCGCATCGATGAGGCCCCTTCCGAGGGTCATATAGCCGCCGCACTCGCCATAGATCAGGGTTCCAGACGCGGCGGCTTGTTGAATCCCATCTTTGAAGTTTTGTGCGTGCGAGAGTTTCTCCGCGTGTAGTTCGGGATAGCCACCAGGCAGATAGATCGCGTCGCAGTCCCGGTGTGGCGCTTCGTCTGCAAGCGGTGAAAAGAAAGACAGCTCGGCCCCCTGTTCCCTCCAATGATTCAATAGATGCGGATAAGAGAACGCGAAGGCGATGTCCCGGGCAACAGCGATGTGCTGCCCGAGGGGGGGCAGCAGATTTGACGAGGGTCTTTTGGCAGCAGACACCCCGGTGGCTAGTTCCTTGAGCGCTTCGAGGTCTATGGCTTGTGCGCACCGATCGGCTGCCGTTTGAAGAAAGACTTCCAGATCCTCATGCTCTGCCGCCTGGACGAGCCCGAGATGTCTATCCGGCAAGACAAGATCATCAGAGCGCGGCAGGGCGCCGAGCACCGTTACGCTGACTGGCTCCAGCGCCGCGCGTAGCATTTTCTCATGCCGGGCACTGCCTACCCGGTTCAAAATGATGCCAGCTACATTGACGTCGCTTCGATAATTCATGAAACCGTGCACCAGCGCGGCAACGGACTGAGCCTGTTTTGCGCAATCGACAACCAGAACAACGGGTAGGTTCAGGGTTTTGGCTAGATCGGCGGCTGACCCCTGTCCATTTGCCGCGCCATCAAACAGACCCATAGCGCCTTCAACGATCAAAAGCTCCTGATTAAATGACTGAGAGACAGCCAGGCTCCGAACCGTATCAGCGCTCATTGCCCAGGCATCGAGATTTATGCAGGGCGCACCACTGGCAGCTTCATGAAACTTCGGATCGATATAGTCCGGGCCGGATTTCGCCGACACCACCGACCGGCCGGCGTTCCTGAAAGCCCGCAGCAGAGCCAGCGTGAGGGTCGTCTTGCCTGCTCCGGACGAAGGGGCTGCAATCAGAAGACCTTTTGCAGCAGTGGCGTGCTGACTAGCCGGCATCTGCCGTGCGGCTTTCCGCGCGAACGCCCAAGGGGTCCGACGTCAAAACCTTGCCTGACATGGCCCCAAGCCAGTCGAGCCCGCTGCGGAGCCGCACAACTTCGCCCACGCAGACAATGGCTGGTGGGCTTATCCCGGCGGCCTCGGCGTCCGCGGAGCAGCGTCCAAGGGTCGTTTCCAGAAACTGTTGCCCGGCTAAGGAAGCGTTGCACACGATACCAACAGGCTCGTCCACAGACCGTCCACCGCTTATGAGTTTGCCGGCTATCGTCTCCAGGTGTTTCATCGCCATGTACATGACAATGACTGGCGATCCCTTGGCGATACCGTCCCAATTGATGGCGTCCGGCGTCAGCCCGGTCTGGTCGTGCCCGGTCAGGAACGTGACCGCCTGGTTGCAGTCCCGGTGGGTTGCGGGAATTCCGGCGTAAGCCAGACCGCCGATACCCGCGGTAACACCGGGAATGATGCGAAAATGAATACCGGCTTCCACAAGACCCAGGGCTTCCTCGCCGCCACGGCCGAAAACGAACGGATCGCCGCCCTTGAGGCGCAGGACGCGCTTTCCGGCACGGGCATATTCAATCAGCTTCAGCGTGATGTCGCGCTGCTTCGGGCTCGGCCTGCCGCCGCGCTTTCCGGCGTAATCCGTGATCGCCCCGGGTTGAACCCAGTCCAGAATGCTCTTGTCGACAAGGGCATCGTAAACAACAACATCAGCCTGGCGCAGACCGTTGACGGCATGCAATGTCAAAAGGCCCGGATCACCGGGCCCTGCTCCGGCAAGCCAGACCCAGCCGGCTTCAAATTCCGGCAGACCTTCGGGCATCCTGTTGTTCTGTTCAGCGCCATTCATGAATCCTGTTTATCGGGCAATGACAAGAACGCCAAGCGTTACCGCGATGGAAAACAAAAGAAATGCGACATTTCGGGCCTTGGCCGGGGCAGCGCGCGGCCCCATAAATGGAGCCGGTGCACAACATCCGCTATAGAAGGTCGATGTCTTCAAGCGAACCGACAGAACTGAGACGAGGCTGGACAACAGGAGCATGCGCAACCGCGGCGGCCAAGGCTGCTTATTGCGCCCTCTTGAGCGGCACCTTTCCGGACCCTGTGGAGATTTCGCTGCCGAAGGGCGGAACCGCCGATTTTATCCTTACCCGGCATGCCATGTCAGACGGTTTTGCCACCGCCACGATTACAAAGGATGCCGGTGACGATCCGGACGTGACTCATGGTGCTCTGATCACCTCAACCGTCCGACTGCTCGCACCCGGTGAGGGTGTCCGCTTCAAGGCCGGCGGAGGTGTGGGGACGGTAACCCGGCCCGGCTTGCCGATCCCGCCCGGCGAACCGGCAATCAATCCGGTGCCAAGGCAAATGATGGCATCGGCCATTGCAGAAGTGGCCGAACAAGACGGCGGCACCGGCGATGTGGAGATCGAAGTGTCGATCGAAGGCGGTGCCGACCTGGCACTCAAGACCATGAACCCGCGTCTTGGGATTGTTGGCGGACTTTCGGTTCTCGGAACGACCGGGATCGTGCGCCCGTTTTCCTGTGCGGCCTGGATCGCTTCCATTCATCGCGGCATCGATGTTGCCCGCGCTGTCGGCCTGACACATGTCGTTGGTGCGACCGGGTCGTCCTCGGAAGATGCCGTACGGGCCCGGTATTCGCTCGACGAGGCCGCTTACCTGGATATGGGCGACTTCGCCGGCGGGCTTCTTAAATACCTGCGTTATCACCCGGTCGACAAACTGACCCTTGCTGGCGGCTTTGCGAAATTTTCCAAGCTCGCCCAAGGTGCGCTCGACTTGCACTCCGCCCGAAGCTCCGTGGATTTCGCATTTTTGCAGGATCTTCTGAGGGATGCGGGATCGCCTGAATCCCTGATCGCGGAGGCGGCAGATGCCAACACAGCGAAAGAGGTTCTTGACCGCTCCCTTGACGAAAAACTCGATCTGAGCTCGGTTCTCGCCATTCGGACGAAAGACGCGGTCAAGCGCATCCTGCGGGACGCGCCGGTCAGACTGGAAGTGCTTGTGACAGACCGTCAGGGCAACGTGCTCGGCGAATGTGGCTTTGACGATGGCTGACCACATTCTGCTGCTCGCCGGAACATTCGAAGCGCGCCAGATCGCAGGAGAGCTGGCACGCACTTATCCTGAGATGCGCCTGACTGTTTCATTTGCCGGTGTCGTCCTGGACCTGCCAGGTCTCGGGTTGCCGACGCGTATTGGTGGTTTTGGAGGTGCGAACGGATTTGCCGACTATCTTCGCACCGAGAATGTGGGGCTTGTCATCGATGCCACGCATCCCTTCGCGGCCCAGATGAGCACGAATGCCGTCAAAGCCTGCGACATCAACGGAATTCCACTCATTCGCCTGGAACGTCCGGCCTGGGCGGCTTCTCCCGGCGACAATTGGCAACATGTTGGATCGATGGCGGACGCCGCGGCAGCGCTGCCTGCGGGCGCAAGAGCCTTCCTGGCCGTCGGGCGAAAGGAGGTTTTCAGATTTGCCGAACGGGCCGACATCTATGGCCTTGCCCGCATGATCGAAGCCCCGGTGGCTGCGCTCCCTGAGCATTGGGACCTGGTGCTGGCGCGTCCTCCGGCGACTGCAGATGCTGAAATCGACATGCTCCGCGCGCACGCCATTTCGCTCGTTGTTTCCAAGAACAGCGGCGGAACAAGATCCTATGCGAAAATTGAGGCGGCCCGCCGACTTGAGCTGCCGGTGATCATGATAGACCGGCCCAATCTGCCCGAAACGATAACGGCACCAGACAAGACCACTGTGCTGGCCCTGGTAAAGACCCTTCTCAGCCAGTCGTAGCGGATCAGCGATCGTGCTGCAGCTGAGCGCGCCTAAGCTTCAAAACGGCCCAAAAGAACCTCGGAATACCGATGACGTAGCGGCGGAACAGCCGCCGCGGTTCTTGCAGGAAACGGAACAGCCACTCCAGACCAATCGCCTGGACGAACCGGGGGGCGCGTGCGACGGAGCCAGACATGAAATCGAAGAGAGCCCCGACGCCGACGGCAACCGCGACATCCAGTTTCCCGCGGTTCTCAACGATGAAATGCTCCTGGCGCGGATTCCCCATCGCGACCAGCAAAAGGTCGGGGCGGTGCCGGCTGACCTCGGCACAAACGTCGTCGCACTCACTCGCATCGAAATAACCGTTCCGATGGCCAACGACCTGATGCATCGGATAGCTTGTTTCGATGTGCCTTCGCGCCTCGACGACATGATCTTCTTCCGCACCCAGCAGGAAGATCCGCAAAGGTATGCCGATGTTTTCCAGGATCTCCGGAATGAGGTCGGTTCCGTTCAGGTTGGCCGGAAAACTTCTGCCTGTCAGAATGCGGCTTGCCATGTCGATGCCGATACCGTCGTTCAGTAGCGTCATCTGCTTGAGCGTGGCGGCATAGTCCGGATTATCCAGCGCAGTCAAAATCGTGTGGGCGTTGCAGATGCCGATATCAAGCGGCTGACGCAATTGCACCGCCTTGCGCACGAGCTGAATCGCGCCATCGCGTTCAAGTCGCGCGATAACGAACGGACCGATTTTCGCGGCCGTGTCGCTGAGAGCAACGGTTGCATTCACGTCCTGGACAAGCATTCACACTCGTTTCTACTGTCAATTTTACGAAGCAGGATAGAGAAGGACCGATTTTAGGACAGTTAAAATCAGAGCGTGTCAGCGACTGTGTTTGAACAGCGTTAACGAGGTCTTGCGGTCAATCGATGCAAGTGAGATGGAGGTGCCCAGATAGGGAAAGACGTATGTGCCTCAGAAATTCTGCTCAGGATGCGGTATCGTCCTCGCGGACGCGCTTCCATTTCCGGTGTGTCTTTTGAGCTGCCATCGCCATTTTGCCTGGAAGCGATACACCTTGTTCAAACTCGAACAGTTCAGAGGCCTTGGCTCCAAACTGGGATTTGAACCTCTCATCTCCCACGGTGAAATCGAAGACCTGCCCCCCTTCTTCGATGAACAACCGGTAGATCTCGTCATACAGGATGTATCCGGGAGAATATTTTCCGAAGGTATCGTAGTCGCAACCGATCAGCAGGTAGTAGAACCGCTTGTCTAGCACCAGCCCCAGAACGACGCCGATCATTTCGGCCTGTGCTTCCAGAACGTAGACTTCGGCAAACGATTGGTATTCGCCCGCCAAGGCAGCGTAAAAGCGCCTGAATTCCTCTTCCTGCATGAGGTCGCCATCGAAGCGGCCGGCCCTAATTCGCGCGATAAAATCGATGGCACTTTCGATTTCCTCAACACTGGTCAGCTTGCGAACCCGTCCCTCAAGGGAATTGAAGAAACCGCGTTCCTTGCGATCCAGCGTTTTGACGAAACTCGGGCGAAGAGCCGTCTTTCTCCAGAGGGCATGATCTTCGAACGGGTCAGTCGCATGGGCGGAAAAGTCGTGCTTGCGCCACTTTCCGGGAAACAGCGCAGCAAGCGCCTCATGATGCTCTGCCCGGACTTTGCGGATTCTGAAAACGTCATGCGGCGGCAACAAGCGCTTCAGATCAGCGCCAAGAGAATTCAGCTGCTCCTGGTTCTGCGCCAGCGCGGGAGACATGACCGGTGCATTATAGTCGGTCACTCCGAAATCAGGCATTTCAATCAGGCGAAGACCGCGGCGCTTTCGCGCGACCAGAGGCATGACAAAAGCGGGAGATCCGTCTGTGTCCCGGATCGTCAGCGCCCACATTTTGGCGTTGTGCGGTTTCAACAAGAAATTACGTATTTGCTCCAGCCATACCGGGTGTTGAAACGCGGTAGCATTCGAATTTGCAAGCAATTGCGTGTAGTCGGGGCTGTTGAAATCGAAGTCATCTTCAATTGACGCAAGCATAGAGCTGTCCGAAAACCCCAGATGGATTACGCTACGGCTGAATGCCGAAGCTTAGCGCCGCCTCTGTAACAGAGTAATTACTAACGCATGCCTATTCAAAAAGTGTGAATTTAATTTGGGCGATCTGAATTTTCTTGGTCACAGGTGAGATTCGCCCGGCCAATGCGCCCTGCTCCAATTTGAGAAGAGGTCTGCATTCACATGAATTCAGTACGAATGGGGATGGGTTTCGCTAGCGCGCTGCGGACGCCACGTAGGAGCGGACCACCGGGTTCTGGAAAAGGCGGATTACAATCGCGATCACCAGGCCAAGTCCAAATCCGAGCATGGCGCCGCCGACAATACCGCCAAGAAGCAACATCTTCCGCCCTGGCCCGTCGGCCGTCAGTGGCGGCTCGGCCTTGCCCAGCACACGCACATTGGTGAAGGCGTTTTCCAGTTCCTCGTTGGTCTGACGCGTGCGTCTGAGAACCGTCTCGTAAATGCTGCGTGTGGTCGCCGCCTGAAGTTCAAGGTTGTCCAATTCCGCCTGATAAGGCGAATTGCTCAGCTTCAAAGCCTTCTGCGCGGCGAGTTCGCTGGCGATCTCGTCCTGCGCCTTTTCAGCCTGCGACAGCTCGGTCTGGGCCGTGGAGGCAATCCGTTTCAGCTCCTGGTCGATTTCGCGCCGAATGCCTGCCAGCGACGCTTCTGCTGCCGCGAGTGACGGGTGGCGCGCTCCTAAAGATATCCGTAGCCGGTCGAGTTCCGCGGACGCAGTCGAAAACTGCCGCCTGAGCTGCAGCAATGACGAAGACGAGACTTCCGCATCATTGGCGCCTGCAACAGCCGACTCCAGCGACAGACGGCTGGCGGCATCGGCCTTTGCGCGCGCTTCGATGGTCTTTTGTTCTGCCTGCACCAGGGCCGTGTTGAGTGCAGCGAGGCGTTCATCGGAAATCAGAACGCCGCCTGCGGTCACCAGGTCGTTTTTGGCGCGATAGTCCTCGACCGCTTTTTCAGCCGCAAAAGCCTTGTTGCGCAGGACTTCCAGTCTCTGGTCCAGATTTGACGTGAAATTCAGATAGCTGTCTGTGGCGGCCGTGTCCTCATAGTTCATGAAAGCTTCAACGACCGCATTCGCAATATCCGCCGACTTGACCGGATCACCGGTTGTCGCGTTCAGGGAAACAACATAGGAGTCGCCCACCCTTCCGATTCCGATGGCTTCGCGCAATGCGCCAGCCGCTTGCACGACCGCCTCGTCACCGTCGGCGCCGCCGGCAAACTCCGGGTCGTTTTCAAGGGACAGTTTGCCGACAACTTCCCGCAACACCACGCTTGAAACCAGCACCTCAATCTGGCTGTTGATCAGCGCTCCCGCCGACTGTGTGTTGCTGCTGCTGCCGTTTTGTCCCTCCCACGCAATCGTCAGTCGCGCCGGATCGAAGTAAAGGCTCGTGTTGGCGGTGTATTTTGACGGCACGATCGTGGTCGCAAAGCCGATGAGCACCATGCCGGCGATCATCAGGAACAGGATGAGTTTCCAGCTCCTGACGATTGCGCTGAGCAGAATTCGAAAGTCAAAAAACGGCTCTGCGGACGCATTGTGTGACGGCAGGTTTTCCCAGGAACCACCCGATACGTGGGTATCGGGAAGCAACGTGTAAGACTTTTCGAAGGGACGCTGTGCCGGCACCAAGCCGGCATATTCCGGCTTGCCCCCGTCGCCGCGGTCCACGTCTGCAAGTTCGTGGTCAGCCATGTGCCTTGGCCCGTAGGCGGGCCCGTCATATTTCCGTCTTCCCGGATTTTCGGAGATATAAGCGTTCACGAGCCGGCGCGCCGAGTGGTCCTCGTCCTCCCACCGGTCATAGACGGTCTCAAAGGACTGCGGATTTCTGCGGCGGCGATGTTCCCATCCGGGATGGTCCCAATCGTCTGCAATGCGGCTCATGCGCTCGAATTTGCCTCAAATGGCCATTTGGTTGTTTCTGGTGCCAGGGTCTGTTGAGGTTCCGGTTTCGGTCGGTGCGCGTTTTGGAATTCAGAACCTGGTCAGACCCCAGGGTCCGTAACCCTAACCTGCTGAATTAGGGTTAATTTATTGTTGAGCAGGCCTCTTGGCCGCCCACAAAATCGTCCTTCATGACCGCATGAAGTTGAGGACGATCTCCTTTGGCCGTTGGCTGGATGTTGTTGCCTTCGCTTTCCGGCCACCATTCACCGGCCGCCCAATAGGTCCAACCAAGCCACTGCTCCCGGTTTTCGTCCATAAACTCGACCATCGCGCGGAGGCCATCAAGGCAGGCCTGTTCCTTCGAACCGCCGAACTCGCCCAGCAGGCCGCGCGCATTCTGTTCCTTGAGCCAGCCGGTCACGCCTTCCAGACCTTCAAGCGCGAGCCGGGCATTCGGGCAGGTTTCATGCGTGCCGGATCCGTCCTCGTCAAGATACTGATGGATTTCGTAAATGAAGTTGTCGGCCGGATCGACAACTGCCGACATGACCTTTGAATTGTTGCCATTGGGCAGATCTTGCAGCCACGTGGACGCTCCGCTCCAATGGGTGCCCGGCACAAGGATCATGTTTTTTGCACCGGTGGCCCTGATGCCTGAAATCGCCTGGTTTGCCGCAATCAGCCAGTCCTCCGCCGTTATGTCGAAGGGCTCGTTCATCAGGCCGAACAGCACATCTTCGTCATTTGCAAACTCGAGGGACAATCTCACCCAGAAATTGGCAAATTCCGGCGCCCCGAGACCCGGCGTCATCATCCTTTGGCCGCGGTAATAGCCAAAATTGTGCGGATCCAGGATCACTTTCATGCCATGGGTCTTGATGAGTTCGACCGCGCTCTCCAGCCGCTCAAGCTCGTTTCTTTCAAGACCGCCGTTTCGCACCGGCTGCAGTCGCTCCCACAAGAACGGCAGGCGGATTATTTTCATGCCCTTGTCGGCAAAATACCGAACTGTGCTCTCCGACGGATAGATGAAATTTGTTCCGTAAATTCCATCGGCTTCGCCGTACTCGGCTCCCGAAAGGTTCACACCGCGATAACAAACCCCAGCCGATTGGGCGTTGGAGGCCGCTACAGACAATAAACTGAAAATCGCCGCCAGAACTGCCGCCAGCAGAGCCCTTGGAGCGCAGGTCGATTTTAGTTGTTCAAACATCAAGACCTTACCTCTTCCGGCCCGGGGCTGAATTTCCGCGAGGCCCTTTTTTGCATCCTGCGCTTCTTGAAGTAGTCGGCGACCGGCTTTTCAAACGCCCAATAAGAGATCAGGGCGACCAGCACAGACGCTGCCATGCACGAGAGTAGGAAGACCGGACCATTTGCCAACGCTGCCAGAGGTGGCGCCATAAAGGCGATCCGCACTGCGACCAGTGTAAAGACATGGGTGAGATACAGGCTGTACGACGCATCGCCCAGGAGATGTAGAAATCTCGATTCCCTGATCTTGCCGAAGTCGATCGAGACAAGACAAAGTATGATCAGGGCCGCCGGCAGTCCGGCGCTCACCAAACGCGGCCATTCGGGTTTCCAGATGTCGAGGCCCACGGTCGCGAGCGTAGCGACAGGCAGCAACAGGAGCGCTCCTATCTGCGGCAATGTGCGTTGGCGAAGAAACAGCCCGCCAATCAGAACGCCTGCCAGAAACTCGAATACGATGGCGTTTCCGTAAAATCTTGCTGCGACGCTTTGCAGCCCGAACATTTCGATACCCAGATAGACGGCCAGGAACAGAAGCAGCAGGCCCCAAAGTCTCACCGATTTGGAGACAAGCAGAAAGCCCCCGAAAATCAGGTAAAAATACATTTCATAGTTCAGCGTCCAGCCGGGAATGATGACCGGCGTGATCAGATTGCCACCGGTATTGGCCGGATTGAGCCAGGGAACAAAAAACAGCGACGCCAAAACGTGCGGCAGATCGAAGACGGTCGACTTCAGATGTTCGGGAAACGCAAAGGCGATGCCAGCCGCCAGAACGGTCAGCACCCAGTAGAGTGGCACAATGCGCTCTATCCGCCGTTTGTAAAACTCGACCGGACTCATATCCCGATCCGCAGTCGTCAGCCACATGACGAAGCCGCTCAGGACAAAAAACAGATCGACGCCGATTTCGCCGAACAACGGCAGCGCAAATTCCGAGCCAGGATCCACATGCCGCCACTGCAGAACACTATGAAAATAAACGACAAGCAGCGCGGCGATACCGCGGACATACTGGAGCTGCACAAGCATCAGCCGGCCCCCCTGTTCGCGCTGCGCCGGGTATCACCGGCGGAAATAGGTGTTGGCACACGCATATCGGCGAACTTGAGGTGTCCGGCCAGGAGCCAGAGAAGGCTGGCAATCTTGATGGAGAAAATCGCCGTGCCGCCGATCATCATGTTCATGAAAATAAAGATGCTGATCCCGTGGGCAAATCGTCTTTGCTCGACGGTTTCATAAGCCGGAAACAGGCTGACGAACAGCCAAAGCAGAACCAGGCTGAAGACTGTTCCGATGACGATCACATAGATGTAACCACTGTCGCCAAGCGCGGGTGCGAGACCGGCTTCAAAGCCGAGCTGCGCCAACAGTCCCATCTCCTTGAACAGGCTCATCGTGAGCACGACCCGCCCCTGGATATTGTCCCCCTGTGCACCCGGGTCCGCGAGATAGATCAGCATACCGAGAACCAGCAGGACCGGCAGGTAGAGTGCGCAGACGATCTTTGGAAGATGCGGGAAGATGAAAAAACCGACCACGCAGATACCACCGAAGATCAGCATCGTCCTGGTATCGTTTGTCAGGAGAATCAAAACGATGGTCAAAAGACAAAAGAACCTTTGACGTGGTGTGAACCGCCCCCAGAGCGACAAAAGGAAAATCATCATCATGCCGCAGAAATTCGCGAGTGAAACCTGTTCCAGAAACAGCGAAGAGCTTCGGTGATTGATGAGCCCGAAACTGAATCGACCCTCAAAGCCGAGAGCGTTGCGAAACAGCTTTGAATCGACCACTTCGAACAGTTCGATGCCGCGCGTGTTGAAAAAATACAGGGCCGGGTAGAAAAGATCCCCGTAAAGATCGGTGAAGAAGATTTCGAACAACAAGGTCAGGAACACCAGCATTGTCGAGGTGAGAAACAGATATTTTATCGTTCTGCGGTTGGCCCAAGTGCCGAGTGAAACGAAACAGAAGATGATCAGGATGTTTCGGAAATAGTCGAGAACCACGTAGCCATTGATGGCGGATACATAGACAGCGAGAAAGAGCGTGACGACCAGATAGGTCAACGGGATCATGTCCTGCTCGTAAAGGCCCTTACTCAGGATCAAGAGGAGCGCGACGATCAGAATTGAAATCTCCGCGAGCGCGACTGCGCTGAACTGCAGATCCACAAGATGTGCGTTCAGGATGGCAAGGACGGCATTGTAGAACGTTGCCGCCAAGGCAACGAAGACAATCGCCATGTTCCTCTTTTCACGAGATGCGATGCCATCGCTTCCGGATGCCCGGACACTTGCACCATATCGATTGACGTTGCCTGACTTGCCGGGAACAGCCAAATTCGGTGCCAAACGGGTCATGCTGCCACCGCCTTCAGATAGAAGTCGTCATAGTGACGGACGGCCGCATCCCAGCTGTTTTGCTCCGCTGACGTCATCGCGGCCATTCGCATGTTCGGATCGAGCGCGAGATCCTCGCCAGCCCGAGTTATGGCAAGCGCTGCCTCTTGCGGGTTTTCAAAGGACGTCAGGCGAACGGCCGGATGCTTGACTGCCAGTGACTTGAAGGCGGTGTTCGGCGCCACCACAGGTATCAGCCCGGCGGAGAGGGCTTCCACCATCGCGATGCCAAAACCTTCATATTCGGACGCGCTGGCGAAAAGACTGCAAGCCGACATGACTTGCCTCATCTCCTCTTCGCTGATGCGAATGTGGAAATCGACATGGTGCTCCAGACCGAGCCGCGCAACGAGAGCCCTCAGGTCCTCAACGGACAGGTCAGAAGGCGAGCCAATGATGTCCAGATGCCAATCAGCGTCCCGTGCAACCAGATCGTGAAGGGCCTTCAAAAGCAGATCGAGCCGCTTGTTTTTCGAAAACCGTCCAATCGTGACAATTCGCTTGACGGGGTCTTGCGACGAGGCATTGCGAAACTTGTCGCAATCGACACCGTTTTCGATCAGCGTCACCTTGCTCGGTGCAATCTTATTGAACATTTCAAAGTCGTTCGCAGAGCAACATGCGATTGCGTCGTAGAAGGACGCGGACAAACGGGTGGGGCCGTTCAGCCAGACTTTCTTCAATGCCATGAAAGCGTCTGTGTGAAAGAAACCGCCGTGGGTAGTCGCGACGAGTTTTTTCCTGCGAAACACATTTGACAGCGCCAAAGCGTCAAAAAAGTAATCCACGGCGTGAACATGAACCAGGTCGGCATCGGCGACCTGGGAGAACACACCGGGGGCAAGTGGATACCGCTTGCTGCCATGATAGGGAATGCGGTGGACATCGACGCCTTCGATTTCCTCGTGCATCGGCAGTTTCCGGTCAGGTTCGGTGAACAGGCGGTCGAGCGTCACGACACGCAGGTTCCGGAATCTGCCCCTTTGGCGTGAAACGAGCTGGCGCACGAAATCCTCGAGCCCGCCGATCATCGGCGCATACTGGCGCACCACGTGAACGACCGAGAGATCTTCAATGCATTCCGCCAAAGGATGTTCTTTCGTCAGGTTCATTCACAACTCTGCGGCCAGGTCAGTCACAGGCGGACCACCCCGCGTCGACAGCGCACGGTAGAAGCCGTTCATTCCGCAAATGACATGAGACAAGCCGTCTTCGGGATATTCAGCATCCTGGCGCGGCAGGAGGAATACATCCTGAAGATGGTCCGGAAACAGGCATCCCGGATCCGTCGTGACCGCGGTCTGAAATCCGAGTGACCGGACGATCTCAGCTTCGCGGCGGCCGGTCAGGGAAGGTCGGCCATAGGGAAACGCGAAATGTGGCACTTCGCGTTCCAGCTTCTGTTCCAGGAAGATCTTGTTGTCACCGACGTCACGGCGCACCTCTTCGTCAGGCAATAGGGCAAGTGCCCTGTGAGTTGTCGTGTGTGCGCCGATTTCGATCAGGGGATGCCTGTCGGCGCTGCACATCTCCGCTTCATTCATGAAGAACGTTTCGACCAGATCCGGAATGGACGTGCCGCTTTGTCTGAAGACCGGCGCAAGCTGGTCAGCCCTTCTGAAATCCTGCCAGACCCAGGCAAGCAGATGACGAAAGGTCGCCAGTTTCTCTGAATAGGTTTCACATGCGAAACAGGTTCCAAGCGGCTCGAACTCAACCTGGTCGTTTTTCAAGACCGCGTCCCGCAGTCCAAGCCACCAGGCATTTATGGTTCTGGTAACCACCTCGGTCGGGACATAAATGACCGCCGGCGCCTGGTAGCGTTCCATGACCGGAAGCGCCAATTCCATATTCGACCTGTAGCCGTCATCGAAGGTAAGCACGGCAAACGGTTTGCCGCCGGGGTCGGTCAGCCTTCTCATTGCCTCGGACATGCCGACAAACTCGCGGCCCGAGGCCTTGAGTTGTTTGATGATGGCTTCGAAGTCCAGAATCCGGCAGCCCTGGCCGAGCTTTGTTTCCGGTTCGGTCGTGAACTCGTGAAACATCAAGATGACGCCGCGACCGCGATACCGGCGCCCGACAAGCCCGGCGAGCCCGGTTCTGGACAGCGTTCGAAGCCCCAGGGTTTTCACCTGGCGGCGCAAACGATCCTTCGCCGAAACCTGAAGCCTCGTTACGGGAAGATCCTCATCTTTGTGATTGCATTCGCTCTGCATGGCCGCGCAGATCCTGCTTTCCACCGCGAATCCGCGTGTTTCTCAAGAGTCTCACTGCCTTTTTTCTACCGTCGTCGCAGTTAATTTTTGGGAAACTCAAACAAGCGCAAAGACCGCAGGAAAGCGCGGACTTACGTTTCTGTAACACTATGAGGACAATTGTTCGTGCGTAGCCAAAGGGCCAGTTGCCAAAACCGAAAGCAGACGAGCCGATGCGAATTCTGATGCCGTGCGCCGCTTTCCCGCCGTTTATCGACGGCGGTGGTCCCGTCTCCGCTCTTCTGCTTGCCAAGCTCTTAAAGAGCGAGGGGCACGAATTGCGCGTGGTTCATGTCTCTGACGAGGAAAAGCGCGAGGACTACGAAGGCATTCCGGTTCAGCGAAAATCCTCGCTGAACCTTTACTGGAACTATTACGAGCCACGCCCAAAGTGGCAAAAGCTTGCCTGGCACGCGCTGGAAAACGGCAATCCGCGCGCCTATCGAGAAATGCGCAAGGAGATTGCCGACTACAATCCGGACATCGTTCTGACCGACAGCATCGAGAACATCAATGTGGCAACTTGGGCAGCTGCGCGCTCGCTGGGTGTGCCGGTCGCCCATACGATCCGAAGCGCCTTTTTGTTATGCTGGAAAGGCGTGATGCAGAAAAACGGCAAACCTTGCGAGCACCAATGCCTGACGTGCAAAGTCAGCGCACTCGGCAAGCGGCGCTTTTCGCAACAGGTCGATGTTGTCATCGGCGAATCCAACTACATCCTCGAACGGCATCGTACGGAAGGATACTTCCGCAACGCGGAAGCGGTGCGCATTCCAGGCGCGATACCGGCACTCGTTGCACATGAACCCCTGTCATTTCCAATGGACCGGCCGTTTCGCATCGGGTTCATCAGCGTTCACACGCCTTTCAAGGGCTTCGATGTCCTTGGCAAGGCGGCCGCGCTCATGCCCGAAGATGCAAATATTGAGTTCGTGATTGCCGGAACCGGGCGGGATGCTTTTGCCGAACAGGCGCGCGCGCTCTTTCCGCCGGATAGAACAACCTTCACGGGCTGGATGAAGCCCGAAGAGTTCTTTCCCAAAATAGATCTCCTCGCGTTTCCCTCCGTAGGCCGGGAAGCTTTCGGCCGGGTTGCGGTGGAAGCCTTTGCCCACGCCGTGCCAGTGGTGGGATCTGATCTCGGCGGTATTTCGGAGACGGTCCAGCCGAACAGGAATGGCTTGCTGGTAGCGCCCGGAAATCCGGAGTTGCTTCAGGAAACCCTCCTGCGGATAGCAGGCGATCCGGATCGTTTTGGGCGCTTGTCGGCAGGCGCGCTGCAAAGTGCGCAGCTCTACAAGGCTGACAAGATCGCGTCTGCCTATACCGACGCTCTGTCTCTTGCGATCAGACGCAGACAGGTTGCCGCCTAGTATCGGGACATTGTGCTCCGCCTTTCTGCAAGGCACTTGGCATCCTTTTTTAAGGTCTTGGCGGTAACATTGACCAAAAGGCGAGTGGAGGCCGCATGCGGACTGAGCCTTCACGCAGGGAACGCAATGCAGTCTATTCTAAACGCCAGCCTGTTCGTGTCTGCGTCCGGCATCATGTCGCTGGTTGCCGGCTTCGTGAGCTCCGTGGTCATTGCACGTGTTCTGGGCGCGGAAGGAACCGGACTCACAGCACTGGCTGTTTGGGTGGCGATTACCGCTGCAATCATCTCCAGCACAGGCGTACCCGCGATCGTCCTGCGTTACATTTCACGCCAGGAGAACACGGCCGAGGCGCAAAACGGCCTCGTCAACTTGCTTTACAGGCGGTTTCTCTGGCCCGTTTTGCTCGCCAGCACACTCTTCCTCGCTTATGGCGTTGGCGACTATTTTTTTGAAGGCCTCAACAACGCGCTTGTCTGGGGAATTGCCGGGCTGATCTGCTTTGCATATGCCCAGGGGCATTATGTAATCGCAGCCGATCATGGCCTTGGACATTTTCACAAGACGGCCCATAAGACGGCGTGGGGCTGCGCCTTGCAAATCCCCGTGACAATCGCCGGCGCGGTCTTTTTCGGTCCGGCCGGTGCCATGGCAGGCTACCTTTGCCGGTATCTGCCACAGGCTTTCGGATTGAGTGCCTACAAGCACCCCTCACGGACCGAAGGCATTGAAATCACGCCCCAAATGGTTCGCTACGGACAGAGCAACTGGCTGACGATCGTGCTCGACACACTCGTCAAGACGCGCGTTGAATTCCTGTTCATCGGCTTCTTTTTCACGGTGACCGAAGTCGGCTATTTTGCCGTCGGCGTCACGTTCTCCAGCCTGATATTGCAATTGTCGCTCTATCTTGCAGCCGGCCTCACACCGGGATTTGGAAAACTGCATGACGATCACGCAAGAGAGGACTTGCAGCTTTCCTATGACAGGGCCTTGAGATGGCTTTCGCTCTTGCTCGTTCCCGTGAGCCTCGGCGGCGCAGCGGTGATGCCGGCCCTGATTCCTCTTGCATTCGGCCAGGATTTTGCGGCCGCGATCCCGATCGGAACCTTGCTGGTTCTGTTCGCTCTGCCACAGGCGCTTTCCGCCGTCATGCTATCCGCAATGCTCGCTTTCGAGCATGACCGGCCGCTTCTTCTGATCAACATTGTGTTTGCCGGGATCCTGGTCATCCTCAATCTCGTGCTTGTGCCGGTCTATGGCGGCGTGGGCGCGGCAATCGTGCGCGGTCTCATCGGCGTTTTCGCCTTCGCTTTCATGCTCACCTACTGCCAAAAGGCCCTTGGCCTGAGCGTCAACCTGGTTGCCATGGCCAAGCTTCTGGTGTCCGGAGTTGCCTGTGCGGCGACCGCGTCCATCATTGTTTTCTTCATTGACGGACTGCCCGGCTTGCTGCTCGCCATTCCCGGCGCGGCATTTGTCTACCTGGCATTTCTCCGACTGATCAAACCGTTTCCACGCAACGATTTGAACGCACTCGGAAGACTGATCAGCGACAAGTTTCCCTGCCGTGTTCAGCCGGTGGCTTTGCGCGCGCTGGCGATTTTGCGATGAGTTGACCCCTTCCGCCACGCGGAACCTTGGGAAGACGTCGTTTAACCATGTTTGACGAAATACCGCTTTGATCGGGCATTCAATTAAGACCTTTGTGGTGTGCTGAACCCGCGCGCAGCGGCTTCCGCGGCGCTGATCACGTCATTCGCAAGGCAAAGTCAAGACATGGCAATCTCTAACGATTTCGGTTTCCGGCCGAGCAAAATACTCGATCTGATTTCCGGTTTTTTCTCTGAACGGACCATGGTTGCCCTGTCATTGCTGTGTTTCCTTGGTGTGGTCGGCTCAACACTGCTCATCGCCACATTCAAACCGGCTCACAACTGGGACCTGCTGGCCTATGTGGCGATCGCGGCAGAGCCGGGGGCAGACAGTGCGGAGGAAGTGCATGCGATTGCCTATGGTGCGGTGAAAGACGCAGCAACGGCCCAGCAGTTCGGCAAGCTGACGGAAATTGATGCGTATCGGGTCAGCCAGTTCGAAAACCCGGAATTCTTTAGCTCAATGTTTCCCATGTACCGGGTGAAACTTGCCTATGTGGAAGCGATGAGGGTACTCGGCCCGGCACTGGGCTGGGTCAACGCCGCAACGTTCATGTCGGTTGGATCGGCAGGAATGATTGCGTTGATCATTTTGTTTTGGAGCTCCAGGCAACGGTTCCTGCAAGGCCTTCTGGTGGTCTCGCCTGTGCTGCTTCTTGTCGGCTACGGTTCGGCCGCCCGCGATGCCACGCCCGATCTCTTCATGGCGGTTTTCAGTCTCGCTGCAATTTACTTCGTGTGTCGGGACAAACCACTCTACGCCGCCCCCTTTCTGCTGCTGACTTTTCTCGTGCGCCCGGACGGCATTCTTCTCATGTTCGCGCTGTTGCTCGCAGCGCTGCTCGTCTCAGCCCACAGGCTGACTTATCTCGCCATTTTCCTGGTCTGTGTGATCCTCTATTTTCCTATCTCCTCCTCTGCCGGACACCCAGGTTGGTGGGCGCATTTCTACTTTACCAACGTGGAGATCCAGAACGACATGCGCGGCTTCGCGCCAGCGTTCGAAGGCGTTCTTTATCTCAAAGGGTTTGTCCAGAACTCGGCTCGGGCTTTGCAGGATTTCAATTGGCCCTCGCTGCTCCTGCTTTTCGTTCTCGGCTTTGCCGTCTTGCTAAGGACCGGCGCAACGGTGTCGCGCGGCCAATGGATTGCGGTTACGGCCCTCATCCTGTGCCTGGGCGGGAAATTTGTTACGTTTCCGATTCCCGAAGACCGTGTCTACCTGCCCTACATGTTGCCGCTTCTGCTGGTGCTCATGGAAATCTGGCGCCCCGATTTCTCCTGGATGTCGACGGCACGTATCGATCAAAAGTGACACCGGCCGTTCCTACCGGCAGCTCTTGCCATGCCAGGAAACGGGACTGCTGCCGGAAAACCCGATTGCCCCGGAGGCCAACGCGGCCGCCAAGGCGATCCGAGAGCCTGGGGGCTTGTTGCCGCAGCAAGACGACTGGGAGCTCGGCGAATGTGCTGGCGAGCCCTACCCGTTTGCTGGCAATGCGGCGAAGTCAATATGGCCAATCAGAGCTTTAAGGGCACCTGCCTGCGCATTTTGCTGTCGTCTATGATGCCACTCTGCCAGCTTGTCCGAGCGGAGGTGGTTTTTCTGGCCGATCCCGACCAATCCCTCCAAAAACGTCTCCAGAAAATCCCGCTCCTTCGAACCTGCGCGCCAGTCGGACGTTCCCTGCACGACCTGGTAACCGCAATCCCTGAACATTTCGGCAGCCCGGGCGGCGGCCTGCGGCCCCAATGCAGGACCAAAACCCTTGTCGGTTAGCTGATCAACATTGAGCGCGTTCTGGATGGCATCGTCTGTCTCGTCTGTTGGTGCGAATTCCATTCGACCGTCATAAGAAAGGCTCGCTAAAAACGGTTTTCGCGCGCCCACGATGCAATCGACAAGGCGGGAGAGAAATGCCTCGGATACGAGATCCAGAAAAGCGGATGTCGTGATTGCGTCGACGTCTCGAAACGGCAAATCCTCGAGCGATGCAGCAAGATCAATGCGGCGATACGATAACTCTCCACCCTCCTTGTCTTGCCAGCGCCTGGCTGCAACATCCAGCAGTGCTTGATCGTAGTCCGTCAGTTGCCAGCTTGCCGAAACCGGTATCCGGTCCCTCAAAGCAGCGACCGTCGAACCGGCACCGCTGGCAAGATCAAGGAGCTTTGGTGCGCGGTCGGGCAACTGCTCCACAAACGCTGCTTCGACGTCCCGGTTTCTGGCCGCAAGGTCAACCGGTTCTCGTAACGCCAACCACTCAGCCGAAAACCCGCTCATTTTTTGGTCCGTTCAAGCGTTGATGCGAACTCTGTCGCTGCATCCATCCAGTCCGGCAAGGCCGACGCGGCGCGAGCCCCTGCCATCGCCATTTCTTCGCGCTTGGCGTTATCCTGGATCAACAGCTCAAGCGCAGCGCGCAGCTTGCCAACATCTTCCGTGCCGCAGTAGATGGCTGCACCTTCAGGCAGTGTATCCTCAACAGCGCCACCGCCACTTCCGATGACCGGCAGCCCATGCGCGAGTGCCTCGGTATAGGCCATTCCATATCCTTCGTAACGGCTTGCCAACACGAAAACATCCGCATTGCCGTAAAACCCGGAAAGCTCTTCCGGTGCGACCGCCCCGTGAAAGGTGACGCGCTCCGTTAGTCCGAGATCGGCAAGTTGAGCTTGCAGCAACCGATAGCAACCGGTGTCAGCGTTTGTCCCCCCAACCACGTCGAGATGCCAATCGTATTCCTTCAGGGTTTCAAGAGCGCTGAACAGGAGGTCGTATCCCTTCCGGGGAACGACTGTGCCAACAGACAGGAGACGAAGGTTTTCCCGCTCGGCACGGTCCACCAAGGCCGGCTTCTCCGTGCCCGGGAGCACAACCGAGATGTCGTGTTCAGGAACGTCAAACAGGTCCATGACCTGCGTTGCTGTCGCGTGACTTGTCACAATGATGTGATTGGTGAAGGACAGCGCTTTCCGTTCGCTTTCCTGCAACGAGGCTGCTTCTTCGGGCGAAAGACCCGTCTCGCGGCACAGCGGATGATGCACCAATGCCACCAGGTCGAGTTGATCTGCTAACACTGCGGCGGCTTCCGCCATGACACCAAACGCCAGTCCGTCGATAACCAGTGCCTCCCCGTGGGGCAGGCCCGTCAGGCGCTTCTGTGCCTCGTCAAGCGTTGCCTGGTCAGGAAGCGGAAATCCCTCGCCGAGGGATACCAGATCGACCTGCCAGCCAAGATCGCGCAAGCCGGCAATGATCTTTCGATCATAGCCATATCCACCTGTCGGGGTGTCGATATCGCCAGGATAGGCGAAATTCAGCTTTTTCATCGCCGGTCAGATTTTCGCTTCATACCAGGCACGGGCAACATGCGACTCTGAGATCGTTATCCGGATCGCGTCAAGCTCGCCACCCGGTCGGCCGAGGCGATTGTCGCGTGCGGCTTTGGCCAGATGATCGTGAATGTGTTTGGTCAGGAACTCGGTGGTGGTGTTGACGCCGGCAAACTCCGGAACGTCATCCAGATTCTTGTAGTTGAGCGGCTGAAGAACCTCTTTCAGCGCCTCATGCGCGCGGCCGATATCGATCACGACACCGTTTTCATCAAGGCTTTGGGCCAGGAATGCCGCATCAATGACGAAAGTCGCGCCGTGCAGCGCCTGGGCGGGGCCGAAGAGTTCACCCTTGAACGAATGGGCGATCATCACATGGTCACGAACTTCAACTGCAAACATTTTCAAGGTTCCTGAAATTTCTGGGCGAACGGTCGAACCGGCTGTCTAGCCGGACTGCTCCTCATAAACAACAAGGGCGGCCAGAACATCTG
>Ga0207422_1002212_pt1 | contig 27868 bp, 19 predicted proteins | sample MarCyaLeptolynsp_FD_187757 | JGI IMG/M metagenome (GOLD analysis project Ga0207422, IMG submission 187757) | Marine cyanobacterial communities from Panama - species 1 Leptolyngbya sp. (SPAdes) | ecosystem: Environmental > Aquatic > Marine > Unclassified | place: Panama: Panama City | collected... | reverse complement strand
ACTTCGAACCAGCCCTAAGAGAGCATTTAGGTGCATTTGTTCCTGAAGAAACGAGAAACTTCTTTTGGATCGCCACGCATTACGACCCTCGTCCTCTATACTCACATTTTTATCACTGGTTCGAGCTGGCCATAATGGACAATGAACCACATGAAAGTGAGATTCGAAAAGGCCCTTTACTCTACAATATTTTCGACTCAAGAAATGAGGGAATGGCTACAGCTGTAGAAGAACTCTTTATGGATGCGGGACTTTATGAAGACTCCCCCCGATCAAGAGAAATTGTCTATATCATGATTGCCCAGAGAGCTGCCCGAGGCTTAGGTTCACTGTATGCTCATGCCAACGAAATGACTATGGAGGAAGCTGGTGGAATTCATTCGGAATATACGCCACGTGGATGGATGAAGACTGAAAAAGAGCTCCTCATTTTTGAACAACACCTCTATTTAAGACAACCAGGTTATGGCACCAGTTATATCACTGGCAAACACTTAATGAAGAATGCATTGGCCGAATTTGCGCGAATGAAAGAGTCTAATAAGGAAGCATTCGCTGTGAAAGAGTTCTTTGATCGTATGAATGCCATCGGAAGTGTTCCGACAGCCATGGGCCATTGGCAACTAACGGGTATAAACCCTTTTGAGCAAAAACAAGCTACTAAATAGCCTCAATGATGGCTTTATAAGCTACCGCATCACCGTTAAATGCAGCATTGATGATACGATCAATCAGTTTGCTTAATGCACTACCTTCTTTAGCATTTAAAGCATTAAGTAAATCTTCAATTTCCGTACTCTGGTAGACTTTTAATTCCAATAGTTTTGGAATTAACTCTTGAATGAGGTCCCTCTCAGATGAGCTTAGTTCTTGTTCTTCTAGGGCTACTGTTGGTTCATCACTAAGTAACTGGGCATTGACCTTGGGCAAGGTAAACCAAAATTTAGCGCCTTTGTCAGGTTCTGAGATTACTCCTACCTGCCCCTTATGAGCCCTTATGGCAAGTTGACAGAAGGCTAAACCAAGACCGGTAGACCTTGAACCACTGCTTTCTTTACCGGCTAATTGGACATATCGATCAAAGATTATTTGTTGCTTGTCCTTGGGAATTCCAGGTCCTTGATCTTCTACGGAGAAATATAGCTTTCCCTCGTTATTCACCAATATTTGAGCAGTCACTTTCGAACCAGGAGGTGAATATTTGATCGCATTGGTTAGCAAATTGACCAGTACGCGCTCCATTAGATCGGCATCCATCTCAGTCTTAAGCTCTTCATAAGTGATTAACTGGAAATCAATATGCTTTTCATCAATACCATCTTGGACATCTTCTACCGCCTGATTTACCACATCATTAAAACTACCTTGAACCAGGTTTAACTGCACATTCGCCTCCTCAAATTTTTGAACATCAAGCATATTCAATACTAAATTGAGCATGCGCTTCGCTAGGTTTGCGACCTTCTTTTCGCCTGATCGAATGATAACACTTAGCGGATTTTTCAAATCATGGGCGATCATTGACGTCATATCTTCTTTGAATTGCCCCAATTCGATCAACTTTTGATTGTTTGCTTTTAACTCTTCGGCTTGAATTGCGATTTCATCTTTCTGCATGATAATCTCCTGTGTACGCTCCTCAACGATTCTCTCCAGCCGTTCCTTCTCCTTTAGGAGCCTGTGTGTATATGCTCTAACGATAACCCAAATAGCCATAATAATTAAAAGGCCGTAGCCACCGAAAGCGAGGGTACTTCTATACCAGGGTGCATAAATTCTGAACTCAAATTGAGCTACCTCGCCTTCCTGACCATATATATTCTTGGACCTGACTTTGAACGTATATCTGCCTTCTGGCAAATTGGTATACTCTTTATAGGTTTCTGTTGCCCATTCACTCCAGTTTTCCTCATAACCTTCTAGCTGATATTTAAAGAGGTTATTTTCTGATTCCTCAAAAGACAGGGCGCTGAAGCCAAATGATAATGAGTTGTCTGTATAGTCCAACCCTAAGCCGTTATTGAGAAATGCCTGCGCAAATGTTATACCTCCAAATAAGATCTGATCAGCTGCTTTCACTTGGCTAATGACTGTCTTGAAAGGTTTTATCTTTTTAGGTACCCAATCCGGATGGTATTGAATTAAACCCTCAGGGCCAACGAATAATACCGTGTTATCTGGCAGTGGATAAATCTTTTGTGTTTGAAAATCATCGATTTTGGCAAACGAAGTAGTATCCAACGAATACCCATCATTGTTCTTGGTATACCGAACTTTACGTCCAGCCGTAACCGTATATACATTGCCATTGGGTGTCTGTTCTAAGATCCGATACTTATCACCTCCTACTATATCTTTGAAAGGCTCAAAAAGCATGAAGGTGTCCTTGTCAGCATGGTATTCAAAATAGTCGTCCGCACCAACGAAGAGTATTCCATTCTTAGCTTCAGGAAAAACTACCACTTGATTCGCGTCCATTCTTGGCAGACCGTTTTCTGGGCCAAAAGTCCTCATCTCTACGATTGAATCTAATGCAGCATTTAGCTTAACCCTTCTTAATGTATCTATACCATCGCCCATCCATATGTAACCCGTATTATCTTCAGCAAGTACAGGTACATTCCCCCAATACCCTCCTATCTGAGCTTCTGGGAGTAATTTTCCATTTTTAAGTCCTAGTAAGAATAGGTGATTATTAAAACCATGAAGAATGTATTTCCCCGGTCTCGTATGCAATGGCGCCAAACCCCAAGGTTCTGCTGATATGACCTTCGCGTTTTGTCTATTCATACTCACTTTGACCAAGCCATTACCTATTGACGCATATAGTTCACCCTCTATGATATCTAGATCCCAGGTTTCTGATTGAGTAAATTCGATCTGTTTAAAAGCGTTGCCTTCGGAATATTTTACTCCCCATGTAGTACCGACAAACAGGGTGTCATTTTTTAATATGGCGCTAAGAAGTCCTGCATCAATTCCTGTTTTTTCATCGGCCTTCGTGAAAGGTGTATTGAGCATTAAATAGGTCAACCCCTTGTTTGTCGCAGCCCAGTAATTCCCCGAATTATCAACAAAACCCTTTCTTATCGCATTGTCTGAAAGACCATCACTCTTTCGCAGATGGTGAATTACATTGAACTCTTCATCGGTTATGATCAACCCATCATTCGCTGAATTCATGGCGTACCCAAAACCTGGAATAGGCTCTATATCCATGACAAAAACGCCCCTCAGTAACTTTTTCAGGTTGTCGAAGATGGGCCCTTTGGCCTTTACTGCGCCTTCATCGCCAAAGATCAGCGCATCTCCCGTGTATTCGATCAACAGTAATTGGCCATTGTCCCAAGGTATCAGTCCGCTTGTAGTAGAACTCGGCATTCTGGCCTGTTCACCACCATTGACCAGCTTAAAGGCTCCACCTTCATAGGTATAAAGACCGGAGACTGGCAAGAGGTAGTAAACTTGGTTATTGACCATATAACCTCTATTGAAGTTGCCTCTCTCCGCATCTGAGTTAATCACCTCAACCTCTCCCTCAAAGTATCTGACAACAAAGTATGGCGTCATAAAAAATGCGCCCTCGTCTGTTACATGGGTCCGATAGAAATCTGGGTTAGAGTTCCTGTAGTCTTCTGGAATTTGTTCGATCAGTGAAGTGAACTTGTGAGCACCGAGGCTGTCAGTTTCCAAATACCCCAGATCACCAATCCCGCCTACGTAGATTCTTCCATTGCGATCTTTCGCCAAAGACCTCACAGTGTTGAAATTGCTGAGGAGTGTGGTATTCCAATGCTTACCATCGTAGGTTAAGATTCCTGTCTTGTTGGCAAAATACATCAGCCCGTCATCGCCTTGAAGTACGTCCCAGTTTTGCCCTAATCCATCATAATCCTTTGGGTTATAGACCTGTAGATATGGTAGTCCATACTGGTATGATTGCTGAGCGGCAACTTCAGAAGCAGCAAAGACAATCAACAAACTAAAAAAGACTATCCTTGTTAAGGCTTGATGTATCATGGCAAATGGTTAATCAATTTGTTCGATTACTTCCCTCAAATTCTCTTCTTCAGGAATAAGCAACTTCCTTTTCAACCTGTACAATGCTGTCCTACTACTACCAGAAGTGATATTCAACAAGCGCGCGATCTCTTTGTTATCCATTCTCAGCTTGATGTAGGCACAAATTTTCAAGTCCTTATGACTGAGTTCATTTGATATCTCTGTAAGCCGGTCGAAGAAATGAGGGTTTACTTCTTCAAAGTGCATTTTGAAAGTATCCCAACTGCTGTCTAAATCTAAATCATTTGAGATTTGGCGTTTTAGTTGCTTGATCTGAAGACGTAATTCGTCAACGCTAATTTCATTCAGGGAGGTTTCAAGCCGGTTGACTTTACTATATAACTGACCTAACAAACTATTCTTCTCTACAATGAGCATAGAAGTAGTACTAAGCTTTCTATTTTTTAGATCTATCTCCCTTTGCAACAGCTCATTAATGGCTAATTGTTGGGCCTTAAGTCTCAAAGCCGTATTGATCCGTGCGCTCAGCTCAATGAAATCTACAGGTTTACGCACATAATCCACCGCTCCGGCTTCTAATGCAGTTTGCAGGTCTTCGGAGTTTGTCATTTTGCCCGTGGCCATAATCACCGGAATATCCCGCGTAGAGGGTTCATCCTTCAGTATACGAATTGCCTCCAAACCATCCATAACCGGCATATCCCAATCCATCAAAATCAGGTCGGGCAATTCCTGTTGGGCAACACGCACACCATTCAAGCCATTATTGGCATTGATAACATTGAAATTGATATGATGAGACTTCAGCTCATCTGCAATCATGCGAATAATGTCACGATTATCATCAATGATCAAAATCGTTTTTTGTTCCATTGTGTTTTGGCTGTACTATGAAGCTAGCAATACTTTTGGTAGCAATCCATTTCAACTATTAATCGATTAAGGTTCTGAAACGGTCAAAACGTAGACATACTGGCTTTGATGGAAGGATTTATTGCGAATTCAATAAATTTTCATGTTGACATTTTGTTGACAGAAAACTTCGTTTCCAAGCTTAAAGACCAACTATTCTCTGTTTGGAAGGGAATTAACACCGATGGAAGGTTGGATGATTCATCCGTCACTTTTTTGCGGCTGGTTTTCCTCCGGTTCCTTTAAGATTTACAAGCTTGTTCAAAATATCAAACCAGAAGGGGCTTCCCATAGAAACCGCAAAACCAGTAACAACTAAACCCACAATCTTCATGAGAAAGAGAAGGAAGTAATTCCAAAACCCGCCTTGTTTCTTTACCTGATTAAAAGCTATTACAAAAGACTCCCAGCCCAACGGTAAAGTCAAGGCTTCAAGCTCTGCATTGACCTCTTTCAGATTAGACACACTTCCTTTAATCTCATTAATCAAGGTCATGCCATCCTGTCCGATCACAACAGAATCGCTCTTTTGAGCCTGAGCAGAGCTCTCCATTACTTGCTCGTAAAAGGCAACAGTCAGTGAATCCTGTGTACTTCGCGAAGCTTGTTCAACGAGAGCATCACGTACATCTTTGTTATTGTAGAGGTATTTTGAAAGCGTGATGGTGTCAGCATTAAATAAAATCACCACACTAAAAGAAAATATCAAGAGCCAACTTTGTTGCATATTACGGTATGTGCCTCCTACCCTAATCATACAGTTATCAAACCAGTCGCCAACGCCCTTCTTTACTTCCAACAGCTCATCTATGACTTCATCCTTTTTGGCTTTAATAAAGTTCTGAGCTTTCGTTTCGGCCTCCGTAATTTGCTGAAGAATATTCCTTTTCAAATCATTGGGAAGTAATTGCGATTTTTCAAATGCACTCTTAATCTCATTTACAGTGTAGGTGACTCCGTTTCCATCTTCTTGATTCACAATATCGAATAGGGCATCAACAAAATTTTGATCCGGAATATAGGCTGGCTTCCGCCCTTTTTTCACTAAGGTTTTGATCAAATCATGGTCTAGGAGTTTCTCTGCAAGTCCCTCTTTCTCAAAGGTATCTTTCAACCAAGCCTCTAAGTTATGTGCACGAAGACTAAGCGATTTTGAGCGAATTTCTAACAGGATAGAAACTACTATGCTGAGCAAAAAATAAATGAAAATTATACCGATTACCAGGTCGAGAAATCCTAATCCAGTCATTGTGTGTAAGGTTGATGTGAGACTAAGATAAGCCTTTTAGAAAATTGAGTAAAGCGCCTAGGGCAAAAGTCAATCCTCTAATTTAATCTGATATGTATAGTGCTTTGGATGTTTTAAAGACTCCGACTTGCCCTTACCCTCCTTTGAAGTAATCTGATAATTGATTTTTTGAGTTTTAGGCTGAACTACCGGCAATTTAAAATCAATTTTTAGCTGCTTATGAGCCGTAACATTTCTGCCTTTGTTGAATGCCCTCTCAAATTTCAAGAGCTTGATCAAGCGAATCACTTCGTTATCGCAACCATGGCCGAGGCTTTTCAATATTTTAATGTTTGAGATTCTGCCCAAACCATCCACATCGTAAGCCGCTTCTACGGCTCCTTCAATCTTTTCATTCAATGCCGCCTGAGGGTACTTAAGGTTAGATTCAATAAAAGACTTGAGCGCACTTTCGCCTCCTCGATAACGAGGCATTTTCAAGGGCTTATCTTTTCTGGGTTTAGACATTAGTCTAGTTTGAACCTCCGGATTTCTATGGGTTTAACCTTAGTCAGATCAAAATTCTTTTCCTGATCATAAGCTTGCCAAGGGCTATTGGCCAGGTAATAGAAATAACCGTCTTTTACTTGACCTAGGGTTGGTTCTCCCAGACTTGCTCCTCCTCTATTGATAACCCTCTCCGATTCAATATTCAGGCCGGATGCATTTAAAAAGTACTGAACTATGCGGTAGGGTTTTGTCCCATTATGAACCGCAATCAAGCTGTTATTATAGTAGTACAAACCATCTATTCCCTTTAACAAGCTAGTTTCAGGGGCAAAAACATCATCAATGTCGGTGTCATTGATATCGATCCTGAAAAGTCCCTTAATGTAGTCTGAGACATATAAGTAATTCTCGTCATCAGTAAGTGTCAGGCCTTGTAGGTTAAAATACCCATCTGACAAGTCAAACTGCTTACGGTTGAAAGCACCCAGGTAGTCGGTAGTATCCGTATTATCTCTACTCAGGAAAGGCGTCATGCTATTTGACAGCCAAAGCCTGTTTTCCTGATCAACCTCCAGGTCTCCAATGATTGACTCTTCATCATAAGATATGCCCTGTATAATCTGACCGGTACTCAACTCTATCTGTAGTACAACAGATTTTCCATGATCAGCCTGCTCAAAGCCCTTCATCTCCGGCATAGCTGCTGTGCTCACCCAAAGATTACCTCTGGCAAAATCAGCCTTCATACCCAGCACGGCATATGGCGTTTCAAGCCAATCAGTAACCCTGCCATCAAGACCTACTTTAACAATTTTCTTTTCACGAACACTCCCCAGCAACATTTCGCCATTCTGGAGAATCACAAAGCTTTCTGGATGCAAGTGGCCCACATCAATTGTCTTATACACCTCATCATTCACCTCTTCCTCAGTCAGCCTGGCCTGAAGTGCAATGACTCTTTTGTAGTTTTTATGAGTTCGAATATTATCAAAGTCAGGATTATCGGTAAAGTTGAAGGTGGCATCCATCAGTAGCATTTGATTCAACTTTTGAATGCTTCGAATCTTTCTTCCTGTCAATGCCCAGGCGGCTGCCAACTTTGGAACAATGGCCGGATGATTCGGTCTCATTTCATCCGCTTTGCGGATATTTTCTAAAAAGGCCTCGTAATTCTTTGCGGTATAAGCTTCGGTTGCAGCGGTATAATAATCTTGAAGACTCTTTTCTTCCTGAGCCAACAGGCCAAAAGACAAGACTAACACGAAGCCTAGATACAATAACTTCATATCAATAAAATTAGGCTAAAAAAAATAATTCCAGCTTGGGCTGGAATTATGGGTAGTCCAGATGAAGGAGTTTCCAAAACATCTTTCTGACTCATAAACACTTCATACGGGTTTTACCCTTAGGAGGTTGGTATAATGATTTTTAGCTCTGGTATTACCACTTATATAATCTTGGATTAGGCCTTTTGCCATAAAGGCTTTTTGAATTAATTTCAGACACTTCTAACCTTAAAATTATCATGATTAGAGTCCTCAAGAATATTCGATTTTTATCGCTCTTTGCGCTGGTTGCACTCCTAAGTGCTCAAGAAGCAGAAGCACAACGCATACCTGATCAGGTAGTAGAAAGTATCAAATTCAGAGAAATTGGCCCAACACGTCAAGGTGGACGCTATGTCGATTTTGCGGTCGTAGACAGAGCTCCGAAAGTAATTTACGCAGCTACAGCCTCAGGTGGTTTATGGAAAACTATCAATAATGGTCAGTCTTGGAGTTCGATTTTCGATGATGAAAATATAATTTCAATTGGAGCAGTAGCCGTAGACCAGCAAGATACCAGTATTGTATGGGTCGGAACTGGAGAAGCTAATAACTCCAGAAGTTCATACTGGGGTAATGGTATTTACAAATCTACCAATGGCGGACAAAGTTGGACCAATATGGGGCTTCCAGAGTCTCATCATATCGGAAGGATTTTAGTAGACCCGAATAATTCTGATGTGGTCTATGTGGCTGCCTTAGGTCATTTATACTCAGAAAACCCCGAGAGAGGGCTTTACAAGACTACCGATGGAGGTAAGACTTGGACTAAGTCTCTTGAAGTAAAAAGAAAAGATGGCAAGTACATTGGTGTGGTGGATATGGCCATGAGCCCAGACGATCCTAATACATTGATTGCCGCGGCTTATGACAAAATCAGAAGACCTTGGACCTTTAACGAAGGTGGCGAAGGTAGTGGCATCTATAAATCTACTGATGCTGGTAAAACCTGGAGCAAACTTTCTAACGGCTTACCAGGCGGATTCCTTGGAAGGATTGGTGTGGCTTATGCTCCTGGTAATTCAAATGTGGTTTATGCCAATATTGAAAATGTCAATGTAAAAGGGATGTCTGATAAAGAGCGTAGAAATATGCTCGAAGTGGGTATTCCACTAAAAAGGGGTCAGCGTGTTGATGGCGTACAGATGTATCGCTCAGACGATGGTGGTTCAACCTGGAGAATGATCAGCCCTGAGGGCGTTGATATTGGAGGAGCTCCTTCTTATTACTATCAGCAAGTACGAGTCGATCCAAACGATGAAGATCATGTTTATGTGATCGGTATACGTGTTTGGGAATCAAAGAATGGTGGCGACACTTGGGACACTGCCTTCCGCTTTGGAGGAGACAATCATGCTATGTGGATCGACCCGGACGATTCTGACCATTTTATCCTAGGTTATGACCATGGAATGGGAATTACCTACGATGCTGGAAAAACCTGGTATCACCCAGATGAAATTCCATTGGCACAATTCTATGCTGTAGGTGTAGATATGGAATATCCTTACAATGTCTATGGAGGTCTTCAAGACAACGGTTCCGTTAAAGGGCCAAGCACCATGAAAGATGGCAGTGCCATCAATTATGAACAGTGGGCTCGTGTAGGTGGTGGAGACGGAATGTATAATGTGGTAGACCCAAGCAACAACCGCTACTTATACAATGAGTCGCAGTTTGGTCCATTGAGCAGGTTGGACATGGAAACGGGGGAATCGAAAAGAATCCGCTATGCTGGCCGCGGCATGCGTTGGAACTGGAATGCTCCGATTATGGTGTCTCAGCACAATACAGATGTGATCTACCATGCAGGTAATAAATTACTAAAGTCATCTTTCCGCGGTGAAAACTGGGAAGAAATCAGCCCTGATTTGAGCAAAAATGACGCAGTTAAAGCAGCAGGAACGGGGAACATACAATATGGAACCATCACTACTATTGATGAGTCTCCATTAGATCCCGATGAACTTTGGGTAGGTACAGATGACGGTAATGTTCAAATGACTTTGGACGGTGGCAAAAACTGGACCTTGCTCAATGATAACATACCTAACAATCCAGAGTACTGGGTAACGCGTGTAGAAGTGTCTAATCATTTTCCTGGTACAGCCTATGTGACTTTCAATGGTATGAGAAGAGATGATTTCACGGCCTATGTTTATAAGACAACCGATCATGGTAAGACCTGGACTTCCATTGCCAATGGCATTCCTGCAGAGGCAGTCAATGTAATCAGAGAAGATCACAAAAACCCTAATCTTCTATTTGTAGGTACAGAATTAGGAACTCACGCTAGTGTTGACGGTGGTAAGAACTGGACAAAGTTTATGACCAACATGCCAACCAACCCTGCCTACGACATGCTTGTTCATCCAAGAGAAAACGAGTTGGTGGTCGCAACGCACGGCCGTGGTATTTTCATTGCTGATATTTCACCACTTCAAGGCATGACGGCTGAAGTAATGAATAATGGTATGGAATTGTTCGACATCACCCCTAGTGTACAATATATTAGAGGCTTGAGAAATGTTTCGGCCTACACCAACTTCAATGGAGAAAGCAGAAGACCTGGCTCACATATCTATTTCTACAGTGCCAATGGTGGTAAGGCAACAGTCAAGGTAATGCAAGGCCAGCGTGAAGTATACAAAATGGAAATTGACGCAGCTGCAGGGCTAAACCATTCAGTTTGGCCATTCACAAGAATTATCAGTGAGCGCTCTCAACGTGAATTAGACAATATGGCTGCAAGATTCAAGCGGTTTGGTATGTCTGATGCACAGATTGCCTCGCGAATGGAAACTGCAAAATACGTGACGGGTCCTGTTGGTCCCGGCACCTACCAGGTGGTATTAGAATCTGGAGGCAAGTCCATCACAAAGGACGCTATCGTGCTTAAAGACCATTGGACAAATAAGTAATAACATCAACTTGAAGGAGCCCATTCTGAAATTCAGGATGGGCTTTTTATTTTTAACCAAACCCATAAACCGCTTATGATTGGATTAACAACCGAAAGACTATTATTCAGACAGTGGCAAGCTACTGATTACGCACTATTCTCTAAGTTTTATACCAAGCAAGAGAATGCGCAATATGTAGGCGGTATTAAAGGGCCTGAAGACTCTTGGCGACTGATGGCCACTTATGTGGGACATTACCTGCTCAGGGGTTATTCCTATCTCGCTGTTGAAGAGAAAAGCACTCAACAACTGATCGGTACCATAGGCCTTTGGAATTCAGAGCCGTGGCCAGAAAAAGAGCTGGGCTATTGGTTATTACCGGAAGCTCAGGGCAAAGGTTTCGGGGTAGAAGCCGGAATAGCTGTTAGAGATTATGCACTTAAAACACTCAACTTTGACTCACTTGTCAGCTATATTGACCCTGCAAATAAAGCATCGGTGCAGTTAGCTACACGCCTTGGTGCTAAATACGATAAAACGATCGACCTCCTTGATTTTGGGCCTCATGCGGTATACCGCTACAGGTAATTAGGATCTTAAAATAAAAAGCCTTCAGCATCAGAAATATGAGCTTGCAAATACTCCCAGTTAAGAAAAAGGAATACCATGAGATAGTAGAAGTATGGGAAGCATCTGTCAGAGCAACTCACCATTTTCTTCCCGAGCAAGATATACAGTACTTTAAACCTCTTATTCTGAATACTTACCTGGATGCTGTTGAACTGCGTTGCATAAAGGATCTCAAAGGCAAAATCTTGGGTTTTTTGGGTGTCGCTGAGAGAAACATTGAAATGCTCTTTTTACACCCAAATGCCATTGGGAAAGGATTCGGCAGACAATTATTGAACTATGCAATTGACACTTTAGGAGCTAATAAAGTAGATGTTAATGAGCAGAACCCAGAAGCCATAAAGTTCTATGAGCGCTGTGGGTTCAAAGTGGTAAGTCGTTCTCCTCTTGATCCATTGGGCAAACCCTACCCTATTTTACATCTCAGTTTATGAATCTTTAACGCTTCACCTTCCGGAATGCCCGAAATATTTATTTACTTCGTGCGCGTAAAATGCATATCGAATGAGAGGCGTGAATAAATTGGTACTGACCATTGCTGTTTTACTGCTTGCCACAAGCTGTAACAAGAAGGATGTTCCTCAAAAGAGCTACTTCTTTACATTCAAGGTAAAGATGAGCAAGAAGATCACTGAGCCGACCATTATTAATGGTTACTATGGTCAAATGAACCTTTATCAGGGTGACTTTTCTGCAAACGACTCTACGAATACAAAGCAACCAGTACCAGCTTCATATGAGATATTGCTTTTTGAGACAAGTCAAAAGGATGTGATTGATGCGACATCTTACTTGAAGGACGGCAAACTTTTCTACGACCTGAAGAAAATCAAGAAAGCTAAAGTGGAAGCCAAATTCGTTATCACACCCAATAAAAGTGGCTTTTATCAGTTCGACCCAAATGATGCAGACTACCTAGCCCTTATCTGTATCAACAAAAGAACAGGCTACTATCCTGGTGGAATGGCCACTTTGCCTTCTCCCAATGGATCGACACGCAAACTGGATATGCGCGTAGATTATCAGGCGACTTTTTAAGTTGAAACTTTCCTTCCATAGCTCATTAGAATCAACGAACTTGATGGTTTAGCTTAACGCCTTGCCACAAGTAGAGATTGATCTTTCCCATGCCGAAAATTGGTTCCAGTCCAAAGGATGGAAGTCATTTCCTTTTCAAAGAAAGACTTGGACGGCTTACCTCTCGGGCAAAAGCGGACTGCTCAATGCTCCCACTGGAAGTGGTAAAACCTATGCCATTTGGCTAGGGGCCGTCCTAGAAGCCCTCATTGACCCCAAGCTTGCCAAAGGACTTCAGATCATATGGGTCACCCCCCTTAGGGCCTTGGCCAAAGACATTCAGGCAGCTATGCAAGAGGTCAGTGATGACCTTCAACTTGGATGGAATATTGCCCTAAGAACAGGAGACACTACTCAGGCGGAACGCCAGCGGCAAAAGAAGCATATGCCGGAAGCGATGGTCACTACTCCTGAAAGCATACATATTCTCTTGGCGCAAAAGGATGCAGTAAAGACATTCAGTTCAGTCAAGGCAGTAATAGTAGATGAGTGGCACGAGTTAATCGGAGGTAAACGAGGTGTCCAAATGGAATTAGCCTTGGCTTATATGCGCCATCTGAAAGATAAGCCTATTAAGACATGGGCTATCTCTGCCACGATTGGCAATCTGGAAGAAGCTGCCAAAGTACTCTTAGGTGAACAATATGAGACCTGTGAAACGATCAGAGCAAACGTAGACAAGAAGATCGAAATTGAATCCATTCTTCCAGACTCTGTAAAGACCTTACCATGGGCAGGCCATCTGGGTATTCATCTTTTACCACGCGTTGTTCCTATTCTGGATAATCATACCTCTACATTAATGTTCACTAATGTCAGGTCGCAAACGGAGATCTGGTATCAGAAAATGATGATGCAACTGCCTGAATATGCCGGTCTCGTAGCCATGCATCATGGTTCTTTGGACTTAGGGGTAAGACAATGGGTGGAAGACAGACTACACACCGGCAAACTCAAATGTGTGGTTTGTACTTCAAGTCTGGACCTGGGTGTAGACTTTCGGCCAGTGGATATGGTCATTCAAGTCGGTGGACCCAAAGGCATAGCACGATTCTTTCAGCGTGCAGGTCGTAGTGGGCATCGGCCTGGGGCGACTAGCAAAGTCTATTTTCTACCGACACATTCTCTGGAATTAATTGAAGCGGCTGTTTTAAAGGAAACCATCGATAGGAAACAGTTTGAAAGCCGTACACCACTCACAAAATGCTTTGACGTATTAATACAGTACCTGGTCACTTTGGCCGTAGGTCCTGGTTTCTATGAGGAAGAAACCTATAGACAGGTTAAATCCTCTCATGCTTACCAAGACCTCACTTTGGCCGAATGGCAGTGGTGCCTTGAATTTGTTACAACAGGTGGTAGCACTTTGAGTGCCTATGATGAATATGCTAAGGTTGAGATTGAGCCAGATGGTAAATACAAGGTAAACAATCGCAGAACCGCAATGCGACATAGAATGTCCATGGGTACCATCGTATCAGACCCTATGGTGAAGGTCCAATACCAAACCGGGGGCTATATCGGAACGGTAGAGGAAATATTCATTGCAGGATTAAAGCCAGGACAAACCTTCTGGTTTGCGGGAAGAAGCCTTGAATTGATTCGAGTCAAAGACATGACAGCCCAAGTCAAAAAATCCAAGAAGAAAACCGGCCCCATACCCCGTTGGGGAGGCGGCAAAGCTTCCTTCACCTCTCTACTTTCTCATGGCCTTCGTAGAAAGCTGGAAGATGCGGCTAATGGTGTTTATGAAGGTCCTGAAATGAATGCAATCAAACCTTTACTAGAAAAACATAGAGAATTATCTGCCCTGCCTTTGTCAGATGAACTACTGATAGAGCAATTGCGATCGGATGAAGGCACACACTTCTTTATTTATCCTCTCGAAGGGAAATACATCCATGAGGTGCTCGCAGCCCTCTGTGCGTATAGGATTAGTGTGAGTCAGCCTATTACCTTTTCTATCGCTTCGAATGACTATGGTTTTGAGTTACTGACCGATCAGGAAATAGAAATTGAAGACTTCCTTGAGCTTGATCTATTCTCTCGTGAAAACCTCTTGGACGACATTTATGCAAGCATCAACAATACAGAAATGGCAAAACGCAAGTTTCGCGATATTGCTACCATTGCCGGACTGATATTTCAAGGTTATCCAGGCAAAGGAATCACCAATAGGCACCTTCAGGCCTCATCAAGCATGATTTTTAAAGTATTTGAGGATTATGACCCGGAGAATCTTCTGATGAAACAGGCAAATGAAGAAGTACTGTCCTTACAGTTTGAAAAGTCACGACTGAATGAATCGTTAGAGCGTATTAATCAACAGAAAATAGTCATCAAAAAATTACTCAAGCCATCTCCACTCTGCTTCCCAATTATGGTCGATCGCTTTAGAGAAAGGTATACCTCTGAAAAACTTTCAGATCAAATCGAGAAAATGCAAATCGAGTTTGACTAATGAACAAATTCTTCCTCAAAGTTGGACAGGAAGGCTTCAATATGCGGCTTATTTCTATTCTCTTCCTTAACCACCAGGTAATGTCTTCGCTTCAAACCGTTCTTCCCGATTCTCTTAAATACCAGTTCATCTGGTAGTTTGTAAGACTTCAGGCTCCATTTGGGAAGACATACAACACCCATATTCGCATTAACCATTTCCAACGAAACTTCTGTAAAGGGGATCGCTGTCACTTTTCGAGGAATGATTTTATTGGGCTTTAGGAAATGCTCATAGACGGAGACACTTTCTAACGGAAAGGAATTTATAATCAAATTCAAATCAGCAAAGTGACTCACATCCAAATATTCACTATCGCTAAATCTATGCTCATTGTGTATGATCACAAAGATTTCATCCTCCAACACCTTCATCTTGAACAATGCGTCAGTGGCAGGCTCAGTGGTCACAATGGCGATATCCACTTGGTCAGATAGTACTTGAGAAATGGTCTGTTGTGATCCGTCAAGTGCTAGGTCTATCTCTATTTCTGGATATAGCAGTGCCATTTTCTGTACAAAGGCGGGCAGTCCATGAAAAAATGATTGACATTCAGCACTCAGCCTAATGGTCCCTTTTGACCCCTCTTTAATCTGCTTAATGTTGCAAAAACCGGCATCGATCTTTTCGAAAAGTTCGTTGGCTAGCTTATGCAGTTCATTGCCCTCATTGGTGAGCTGCCAATTGTTTCTACTTCGCTGGAAGACTTTAAAGCCAAGCCGTTCCTCCAACTCACGCAATTGATGACTTAGGGCAGACTGGGTTAAAAACAGTTTCTCAGAAGAGTTAGCGATGTTACCCTCCTCTGCAATGGTCTTGATTAATCGAAAGTACTTCAGCTCCATGGCTTCAATTTACTACTCTAGATAATTAGTTGTAGCTGAAAATAATTCAACCAACAGGACAAAACCATTCATTCATGGTCCTAAGTAAATGTTTTTAAACCAGGTAGATTTGAAGAAACAACAGATATGAATTGCGAAACATCATACACTGACTGCTGTGAAATTGAAGTAATCAAATCTGGTCATGGGCCAAAGCTCAGCTTGAATCTATTAGTCAATTACATTAAAAGCCTTGTAATTATCGGTGCTGAGGATATGTCAAAAATTAAATAATGAAGACGATGAAAACAATTGGAATGATTGGCGGAATGAGCTGGGAGTCATCTAAAATGTACTACCAGTATGCTAACGAATATGTCAAATACCGATTGAGAGGATCGCATTCCTGCAAGTGTATTATGGTCTCTGTTGATTTTGCAGAAATCGAGCAATACACTTTTGCCGGACAGTGGGATAAGATTGGAGAAATGATGGCGCACTGTACTCGTCAGTTAGAAGCTGCCGGAGCTGATCTCATTCTACTATGTACCAATACCATTCACTTGGTAAGTGACTATATCCAAAAAAGTACTCACGTGCCCTTTCTTCATATTGCCGAAGCTACCGGGCAAGCAATCAAGGCTGGGGGACTTCAAAAAGTCGGTTTGATTGGTACCAAATTCACAATGGAAAAGGATTTTTATACTTCTATCCTATCCAAACGTTTTGGTCTGGATGTCATCATTCCTTCGGAAAACGATCGGCAAGCCATACATGAGATTATCTACAATGAACTCGTTAAAGGTCAGTTTACCGAAACTGCTAAATCCAAATGTATCCGCATAATGGAACAGCTCGCATCTGAGGGAGCTAAAGGCATCATTATGGGTTGTACAGAATTACCCATTCTAGTGCCAAATGAGGATGTTCCAATGATGACGATTGATACCACCAAGGTTCATATCCATCAGGCACTAGACTGGGCGATTGGCTAATTACTCTTCTTTGATTACATCCACAGGATTCATAAAGGCTACTTTCAGTACTTGAAAGCCCATGATTCCAAGAGAGAGTACAATTATCGCGATAAGAATTAAACCAAGCTCTAGGAAGCTTGGGAAGGCTCTATACTCAAAACCATTCAGCCACTGATTCGATATGACTTGGTTCACCGGGATCGCTATAAGCTCAGCAATTAGAATCAAGATCAATATCTGCTTATAAAAGAGCAAAACGACACTTTTCACAGAAGCCCCAAGTACTTTTCTCACACCTACTTCAGCCTCACGTTTACTAATGGCAAAACTCAAGAGTCCGATAAATCCTAAAATGGAGATTACTATGGTCAATACCGATAGATAGGCCATGGCTTTCGAAAGCCTATTTTCGTCACTATACTGTCTTTCAAGCTCTAGTGCCAAATAATCGTAAGCCACGGGTAATTTTGGAGCAAAGCCATTGATGATCTCTTCTATTTCGGTCACCGCCATTCGATGATCTCCAGAAGACAGTCTCACAAGCATCTGATCACCAAATTCCTTATTATAGAAAACACTGATTGGCTGTATTGCCGAATGTAAAGAGCCGATATTAAAATCTTTAAAGATGCCGATCAATGTCATATAAATCGGATTCCCCTCTTCATCATTCTGAAAGAACATTTTCTTTCCAATGGCATCGTCATTCCAGCCAAACTTAGTTCTGGCTGCTTCATTAATCATAAAGGTGAATTCAGCATCTTGCTGAGACCCTTTGATAAACGACCTCCCCTCAATGACCTGAAGTCCAATCGTATTGGCAAAGTCATGGTCCACCAGCATGAATTGTGTACCAACCGCATTGTAAGCACCATTGTCTTCCACACTTACGATGGTATGATTCAAATTCACACCGGGCCTGTTAGAAGAGAACGAAGCATCGTTGACACCGGCAACAGTCTTAACTCGTTCTTTAATCAATTCACTGTTGGCAGATAACACCGAGTCTTCCAACTGAAAAACAACCACATTGTCTTTCTCAAAGCCCAGGTCAACACTCGACATATAGTCCAGTTGATTTCTTACCACAAAGGTGAAAAGAATTACGATCGTGGAAATTGCGAACTGCAACACAACCAGCCCTTGCTGTAGGCGATTACTCTCCCTGGTGCTTTTATTTCGCCCTTTTAGGCCTTCTACCAATCGAATGCCAGATAATATGGCAGAGGGGTAAACGCTGATTAGAAAACCTAATGATATGGTTGCCCCAGCAAACACCAACAAGTTTTGAAGAGAGAATGGGAGTACATCCACCCCAGCAACTGACTGAAATTCAGCGTAAATGAGTTTTACAACAAGCAAAGCAAATCCGAAAGCCAGCGTGATAAACAGTAGGGTCTCTATAAGGAATTGACCTGAAATATTGAAGCGCGAGGCACCTATTACCTTTCGAACTGATATTTCCTTCTTCCTTAATGAATTCCGGGCCAATGACAGGTTTAAATAGTTTACTAAGGCGATCAGGATTAAGAAAATCCCAATGGCCAAAAGCACATACACACTGGTGAGGTCTCCATTTTGATTCACCTCCCAGGTAAGGTGCGACTTCAGGTGGATATCTTCAATGTTTTGTACAATCAAGTCAGCAGTGCCGTTAATTTGGTCGAAAGCCTCCTTCATATGGGTATCAAATAAGCCTGGGAATTTCTCGATCAGATTGTTTGCCTGATAGGCTTCTTTGAGTTTTACATAAGAGTAGGTGTGTGCCCCATACCAGCGTGTATTTACTTCTTCGTCAAAATACCCATTCCAAGATACCAGTACTTCATATGGCAAGTGGGTATTGGAAGGGACGTCTTCAAAAACGCCTGTTATTTCAAACTTCTTCCCATCCTCAAGCACCTCGAGGTTTTTTCCCACCGGACTCACATTTCCAAAGACCATCTCTGAAAAGGATTTGGACACTACCATAGTACCGGGTCTACCCAGTACAGTCTTTATGTTTCCTTCGAGTAGTTTGGTGTCAAAAACGTTGAAAAAAGTAGAATCGACAATGAATACATCACCAGAAGTGTAAAGCACCTGATTATATTCGAAACTGGCCTTATGAGTTTCAAGACCGTTCATACCTCCTACCCGGGTAAAGTATTCCACTTCCGGAAACTCTTCAAGCATTGTTGGCGCCAGTGGTCTTGGTACATTGACATAGCTATCTTCCTTACCGCCAATATTATAATGGATGCCAAGTCTCTTAATCAAGTCTTTGTCTTCCCTAAAATTCTCGAATGAGAACTCGTAGTTGACTAACAATAAAACCAAAAAACTAAAGGCCAGGCCCACAGAAAGACCAAAGAGGTTGATGCCTGTATAAAATCTATCTTTCCAGAGGTTTCTAGCCCCCACTTTCACATAATTTCTAATCATCCCTATGTTGTTATTTGAGTAAATGTTTTTTGCAAACCCTATGATGCCAGGTCTAAAAAGTAGCAGCACATCGATCAAGAATTTCCAATTGGCGAAGAGTCGACCTTTTTGATTCACGCGTTCTTGATAAAGCTCTATCAAGTCTCCTTCGACATATAGTTGAAGCTCTTTGCTACAGAACCAGCGAAAGAATTTCATTATTAGCCAGGGTGGCCTAAGCTCATGGGGTATTTTGCTCATTAAAAGGCAATCTTTAAATCGAATGACATATCTGGAATATCATTCCACATAGCATTACGGGTATCTCTAGCCAGTTCAAGTGCCTTCTTGCCTTCAGCCGTAATTGAAAAATACTTCTTTGGACGACCAGCTCGTTCAGCGGTCCCCTCTCCCTCTCTTGATTTCAAAAATCCTTTTTCCTCAAGCCTTTTCAATGCAGATTGTAAAGCACCCACACTGACATTTCTCGCCAGCCTGGCTTCAATTTCTTTTTTGATGGAGACACCGTAGGCCTTTTCATATAAGATGCCAACAGCCAACATGACCACTTCTTCAAATTCCCCTAGTTGTGTTCTCTTCATGATAATATTTTCCTAATTGTAGTATTTACGAAGTTAAACGGAAAAATAATAATTTCCTAATTGTAGTATTTAATCAAATCTAGTGATTATGAATACTTTAAAACCAAGTCTATCGAGTTTGAGAATTGGTTTCTCATAAGTTTTGATCAAATTTCAGTAAGAAAGACATCTGTTATGATCAACCTTTTTAGAAAAGCCCGCCAGCGATTGCTCACAAAAAACAGCTTTTTAAGGTATGCTTTGTACATCTCTGGAGAAGTACTTCTTGTCATTGTGGGAATTCTCATTGCCTTGGGCATCAATAATCGAAGTGAGGCGAAGAAGAATGAAAGGAAGATAACTGCTATTCTTAAACAAATGCATCAAGAGTTGGCAGAGGATATAAATAATTCTTCAGGCCTTATTGAATACTATAGTAAAAAGGACTCTATGATTAACCTGGTGCTCTCTGGTACATTAACAAAAGAAGATTATCTCTCGCCACAAGGTGCAGGGCTTTTTACCATCATAGCATCTGCCAATGACCTTGTGACATTCACTAATGGCTATAATAGTTTGATGCGAAATGTAGACAACCTCCCAAGTAAGTATGAGCCTCTGATCAATGGTCTGAATACAGTTTATGTTAGTGATAGACTACAATTAATAGACATGAATCAAAGGATGGCTGATGCAGCCACTAAGACCTTAAACAAATGGAGTGAAACATATACTTGGTATTCAAGCTATTTTCTCGGAAGCATACCCGATGAAGCTATTGACTTTATACTGAATGATCCTTTTTATAAGAATGACGTCCTCACCTATCAAATCTTGGGGATGCAAAATCACCTACCGGCCATTAAAAAGTATAGAATAGATGCCATAGAAAGTTACAAAGCTATTTCAGAAGTCTTGGAATTGAAAAATTCAGAGCTGACAAATACCGCTAGTTTTATTCTCAATAATGATGAATTGGCCTTGTTAGCTGGCGATTATGAGATAGCTGGAGGACTTAAAATTATGATCACCGTTGAGGGGAACATGATCAGTGGACAGGCTGCGGGACAAGAGATAGTATTTGAGTTATTCCCACTGTCAAAGACAAAATTTTTTGCCAATAATGTTTCGCTATTGGTTGAATTCAATTTTGGAGAAGATGGTAAAACAAAAAGCCTCACGACCTATCAGGGCGCGAGGCGTAATGTGTTTCTGAAAATTGAATAAACTCGTGGAAGATCCCTTATTCTTATCTGTTTATTTTGATGGGAATCCCTTTTGAAATTACCAAGTGCTCAATAAAGAACTCCATCATCCGGTCTGTAGAGACCGCTGTGTGTCCCCTATCCGGACCAACCTGCACTTCGAAGCTCTTACCAGCATCTTGTAGTGCCTTGATTAACTGAAGCGAGTTTGATGGATGCACATTGTTGTCTGCTGTACCATAATACACCATGATTTCACCTCTTAGGTTTTTGGCATAGTTCATTAGGTTAAAAGCATCATAACCTGCTTTATTGTTCTCCAGTGTATTCATATACCGCTCCGTGTAGATGTTATCATAATTGATCCAGTCTGTTACAGCTGAGTTAGCGACAGCCGCGTGGTATACATCAGGAAACCTCAAGAGACTCATGGCAGCAGTTGTTCCTCCATATGAAGTGCCATACACGCCTACTCTTTCCTTATCGAAATAAGGTCGGTCATAGAGCGACTTAATTCCTTCTGCAAAGTCGTCTTGCTCAACAATGCCTAAGTTTCCATACAGTTGATCTAAAAGTCGCTTTCCTCTACCACGTACGTTTCTTCCATCGATATCAACGATCAAGAACCCATATTCAGTCAATGGGTTAGGGAAAGTAAAAGTCTCTCTGAATTCATTCGTTGCAGGTCCGCCATAATTGGCGAGAATCAAGGGGTATTTCTTGTTTGGATCGAAATTGGAAGGAAAGTGCAGCAAACCATGCAATTCCGTTACACCATCGGCCGAAGTAAAAGTAAATGCCTCAACAGTCTTCAGACCAAGTTCTTCCCATTTTGAAATATCGCTTTCCGCTAATACAGCCACTTCTTTGCCCTTGGAAGTCATCAACCTGGTTGAAGGAGGAGTATTGTGCGTTTGGACGATATCAATAAAGTGCTTGCCATCAGGAGCGATATTCACACTATGGTGAAGCCCAGGGTCAGTCATGCGGGTATCTTTCGTACCATCGAGCTTCACTCGGTGTAACTGCATCTTCATGTGATTGTCACCACTTCTGGCCATATAATACATGAAGCCAGCTTTCTCATCCACTCTAATAATATTGTTGACCTCAAATTCATGCTGGGTCAGTGGTGTGATTAAAGTGCCATCAAAATTGTACAGATAGTAATTATTGAATCCTGTTCTCTCTGATGCCCAAATAAAACGCTGACCATCCTCCAATACTCGCATCTCAGGAGTGTTTTTTGTAAAGCTAGGCAGCCACTCTTCACGAACCACAGTTCTGGACTTACCGGTATTAGGATCGGCAGCTCTATATTCCATTATGTCCTGCTTGCGGTTAGTCGTGTGGTACAAGAACTCTTTACCGTCAGGCGTCCAAGCCATTCCATATAAATATGTTCCTAAAGGACCATCGGCAAAGGGCTTGCCATCTCTGGCCTCAATCTCTGTGATTTTCTTGGTCTCAAGATCATACACCATAAGGTCCACGGGAAGATTTGGCTCGCCTACTTTAGGGTAAGACATCACCTCCAGCGAATCGTAAAGAGCCAGTTGATCTAGCAATACATAATATCGTTTGGCTCCCTCCTCTTTGAATCGATAGAAGGCGACTTTTTTACTATCTGGTGACCACCACATGGCAGTCGTCTGTCGAAGCTCTTCTCCGTAAACCCAAGTGGCAATACCATACTTGATCAAATTATCCATATTACCATCCGTGGTAATGGCAATTTCGCCACTCCCATCAGGATTACTGATGTACATGTTACGATCACGGGTAAAGGCCTTCAATTTACCATCTGGCGAATCGGCAGAAGCATATTGTCTACCTCTTGCAGGTCTGTTAAACCTTCTTCTTGGTGGCGGAGGTGGCGGATCGCCCATGTCCGTCAATTTCTTTTTACGAACATCATAAGACCACAGCTTTCCGTCTTTGATATACTCAAAGGTCTTACTGTCTTCGGCCCAGTTGGCCGATATTAAACCCGGCTTTACAGATCTTCTAATTTGGGGTGCAATTTCACGATACTGCTCGTAACCCGGCATGTTTTTTAGCTTATCCTGTGCCTGACTTTGAAAGCCTGCAAGGGTAAATGCTATTGCCAACACGAAGGTCAGCGCATACTTAATTTTCATAGGTTTTACTTTATGGAATACCATTTCTATTCTTCGAAGCCTAATACTACTACTTTCATGCCTAAAAAAGTAGTGCTAATCGTCCGGATGGTTTTAAAATGTTTTCTGTGAGTAGGGATCGCTCAAGTATGTATTTGTTATTGCAGTTACTAAACCAAACATAATTGCCTTAGGGGCAAAAATCAAGACACCATCATCTGTAGTATATTGGTTGATAGCTAAGACGTACCACTCACTTGAATTGGACTTTTTATTAGAAATATTACGAATGACTATGCAGAGAAAAATATACTTTGCTGGTGTGGAAAATCAGTAAATGGACATTGTTGAATTAATTCTCTCAGTTGGCTTTATTAATGGATTAGTAATAGGAGTAATATTATTTAGCCTAAACAATGCCAATAGATTAGCAACACGAATTTTTGGTGTAATCATTATTCTATTCTCCCTTGTCATTGGGGAGGAACTATCAGAGGTCAATGGTTTGATTTTTAAATTTCCGTGGATCTTCCATATCGTTGACAGCTTTGTATTACTAATTAGCCCCTTACTATTTATCTATGCGCAGTTAATTACTGAAAGCAAAAGGAAACTTAAAGCACTCGATTTTTTTCATGCACTCCCTTTCCTCTTATTTACTGTCTATCTTTTACCTTTCTACTTATTACCGGAAGATCAAAAACTTGCTCAACTTGACTACGATCCCTCGGGTGCCATTTCTACAATCAAAGTTTGTGTAGTTGCCACATATTTTTTAGTCACCTTACGGTTCATCATTCTATTCGAGAAGTCACAAAGAATTAATGGGTTTCCGGTCAACAATTCCAATAACATCCGCTGGTTCAGGGGCCTCTTGATCTCACTTATAGTCATTGGAGTTCTGGTTATTATCATGACAATCACTTTTAACAATGGAGTAGCATACCCCTTTGATCCGGATACTTTTTCAGTTCTTGCCTTATCCATTGTGTTTTATGGTGTTTCAATAAAGCTAATGAGGAACCCTTTCATTTTTTGGAATATTCGGGAGCTTGAACAGGCCAGTCAAGCACATTTCAATCAACCTCAAGCCAATATCAATACCCGGTACAAAACCTCACCGCTAACAAGGGACGACATGGAAAATTACATGCAACAGTTACGTAGTACCATGATGCATGAGCAACCTTATTTAAACCCAGAACTGGCACCCAAGGATTTAGAAGAAATTACTGGCATAAAAGTGTATTACATATCTCAAGTTTTAAGTGAGGTGCTAAACAAAAATTTTTACGAATTCGTGAATGCCTATCGAATAGAAGCATTCAAAAAAATGATCTTAGACAAGAACCAATCACATAAAACCTTGTTGGCCATTGCTCTGGAGGCTGGTTTTAATAGTAAGTCATCTTTCAACCGGATTTTTAAGCAGTATACTGGCCAAACTCCCTCACAATTCAAAAGTGAAAACCTCTTATAGCGCTATAGATTGGCCCTGATCACTGGAATGGGGCGCTTGGATATCAATCCTCAATTAGGTTTGCTTAATTCAAAACAACAATCTGTATGAAAATCAATAGCTCAAATTCAAAAAACGCTCATTTTAGTTTTAGAAACTTAAAACCATTTCTGGGTATTCTAATTTTACTGATCACCTACAGCTGCAAAAAAGATGATGGCCTAGTCCTACCTTCTGGTCCCGGAGATTTCATCACCAGTATCAATGGCGTGAATATTTCAGGTACATTGTTTTTACCGGAAGGTAATGGTCCTTTTCCGGCAATCGTTGTTGTACCTGGTTCAGGAAATGAACCAAAAGAGGAGGACTATGCTTTTGCAGATCTCTTCGTGCCGGCTGGCTTTGCAGTCTATTTTTATGATAAAAGAGGAATAGGCGCAAGTACAGGCAGTTATCCTCAAGAAACCCTAGAAAATCCCTTCGACTTCTTAAACGCCCGCAGGGACGATGTCCTGAGTATAATTGATATGCTCAACACACATACTGACATTCAACACGATCATATTGGCCTGTCTGGTGCGAGTCAGGGAACTTGGGTAAATGCCTTAGTTTACGAACAAAGTGACATCGTTGATTTCATGATAATGACTTCCGGGGGATTGACATCTACAGGCGTAGAAAACTTTTATGATGTCTTAACAGATGACATAAACCTTTCTGTCGAAGATGCCACTCAACAACTATACAACTATGATGGCGTCATTGGCTATGACCCACTGCCTACAATGCGAGAAATGAATATTCCTGTTGCTTTTATTTTTGGAGGTAAGGACAGAAGTCACCCTAGCCTATACGAAGTTGATTTATTAGAAATGCTGAACAAGCCAAACTTTTCCGTTTCCCTCTTCGATAATTCAGATCACAGCCTTATCGATGTCAATACAGGAACATTTGACCCAGGTCTAATTCCTTTTTTAATCTCATGGCTAAATGAGAATGGTAAGTAAAACAACTTCTGAATTCAGTTTATTCTCAACACTTTTTGATTTGATTAATGCAATACATAAGGTTAAAAAGTCACCTCGAATTTCAATGATCAAATGCAAAATGCTCAGAGACTCTAGATTTTATTAAAGGTGGAAAATTCGTTTTTCGTCAGTAGAATCTTCTGGCAACTATTCACAATATCACATCGACTGTCCGCTGACGAACGCTAGTGTTCCTGACAGAACGGCCACCCAAACATTGATTTTGGAAAACGTCTTTTCAAGCCTCTATGGCCACTATTTATTTGGCACCGCTATTGTAATGCCCAGTGATAAATCTATAACTTGATCGCAATGCTGAAAGACATGTTTAAAATCGCCTGGAGAACCTCAATAAGGCATAAACAATTTACACTGCTGAATATCTTAGGGCTTTCTATCGGCATAGCCACCTGCTTAATGATTGGGCTCTATATAGAAGACGAGCTTACACATGACAGCTTTCATGACAGCAGTGACCGGATCTATCGCGTGAATCAATCTTTCATCTGGGGCGATTGGGATCAGCAAATGCCAAATACCGGGCCTAACGTAGGGATTGCCCTTCGTTCAGATATTCCAGAGCTAGAGCAAGTAACCAGAATATTGCCCACCGAACCCTTTGCCGTTGCTTACAGAAATGGTTCAAACGAGGTCAACTCATTCCTTCAGAAAAACCATCTGGCGGTCGAGGAGAATTTTCTGGAAGTCTTCTCATTCAAGACCATCAAAGGTGATGGGGCTACCGCCCTCTCTGAACCGTTTCAGATTGTAATTACAGAAAAAATGGCCACCAAGTATTTTGGAGACATCGATCCGATTGGGAAAACATTACATCTAAAGGGAACAATTCTTGAAGGTTCAAGTCCTAAACAAGAACCTTGGCAACCCTTCAAGGTCAGTGCTGTGGTTGAAAATGTACCGGCTAACTCGCATATCAAATTCGACCTACTCACCTCTATGAGTAGTTATCCTGAAATCAAGGCTAATGCTTCTACATGGGTGTGGACGGGCTTTGTGAACTACGCCTTGATTAAGGAAGAAGTTGACATGAATCTTTTAGCGGCAAAACTCAATGCAATTCCTGGTAAGTGGGCCCAAGGCACCGCCCAAAGTGTTTTTGGAAAGACCATCAAAGAATTATCCGCTGAAGGAAAAGACTGGCAGGTCTTATTGCAGCCACTGGATGAAATCTATCTCGATGCCAAAATTGGGAATCCCTTAGGCACTGTTGGGAGCCTACGATACATCTCCATTTTCACTATTGTTGGCCTGATCATTTTGCTTTTATCCAGCATCAATTTTATGAACCTATCCACTGCGCGATCCTCCAATCGGGCGAAAGAGGTTGGTGTTCGTAAGGTATTAGGCTCTCACCGAAAATGGCTTATAAGACAATTCATTTTTGAGTCATTCCTATATGTCGCATTGAGTACATTAATAGCTATTGTGACGACTGAGCTCCTCCTATCAACCTTCAATGATATAGCCCAAAAAGAACTTAGTCTTTATAACTACCTTATCGATGTTAAATTCTTAGCTATAGTGCTGGGTTTCGTCTTCATTCTTAGCTTTTTGTCCGGCACCTACCCTGCTTTCTATTTATCATCCTTTAGGCCCATTGATGTGCTAAAAGGACAATTGAGTTCTGGATCAAAGGGTGCGAGCATTAGGAATTTACTGGTAGTCTTCCAGTTCACAGCTTCCATAGCATTGATCATTAGCACGCTCTTCGTGCATAGGCAGTTGGATTTTGCATCTAGTTTTGACTTGGGTTATGATACGCAGCACGTTTTGCAATTACACAATGTGCAAAACCTTGATGCACAGGTTGAGGCCTTCAAAAATGGCTTGATTAGCAATCCCGCCATCGAAATCGTTGGGCAATCGCATGAGGTACCACCAAATATCTACCGAGGCGACATCATTCAGGCTGACGGCAACTCACAGAATATTCAATTGCAGCGTATGAAGGTTGATCACAAGTACATGGATCTGCTCGCCCCTCAATGGCTTAAGGGAAGAAATTTTGATAGTTCTAAGGCCACTGATGTACAAACGGCAGTCATTTTAAACGTAGCAGCCGTGAAGGCACTTGGCTTTGGCACTCCGGAGCAATATGAGAATGACTCACCTATTGGGAAGTATCTGGTGCGGGGTACTCGG
>Ga0207422_1002211_pt1 | contig 27872 bp, 18 predicted proteins | sample MarCyaLeptolynsp_FD_187757 | JGI IMG/M metagenome (GOLD analysis project Ga0207422, IMG submission 187757) | Marine cyanobacterial communities from Panama - species 1 Leptolyngbya sp. (SPAdes) | ecosystem: Environmental > Aquatic > Marine > Unclassified | place: Panama: Panama City | collected... | reverse complement strand
ATTGACCATTGGTCATCTGTGAGAGCTGTTGGATAGGATAGAGACATCTATTTTGTTGGAGATTTAACGGCTTTTCTTGATTAAATCTCTAACTTTTCTTTTTTCACACCCTTTTCAAACATCCTCTTAATAGCTTGGATTTGGTTATTCTTCTTGCTTCGTTGATACGTCATTTCTTGAATTTGGCTGAGGCGACCCATAAATGGAGGTTTTCTGGGAGAGTCAATCGGTTCGCCGTTTCGATCCACAAAAGTAAATTCGCCCAAAAAACTAAATTTTTCTAGGCTAAAGTCTAGAGTTTTTATTTTCTCAGAATACTCAAAAAACAAGCAGTCAAAAAATCTAATTGTTAGGGAAATTGGTAGCAGTATCAGCAAGAGAATCAGGTGAAATCCGAGTGGATGCAAGACAACAAGCATCCAAAATAAAAGAGTTAAGAAAAGGAGGGGTATAATAAAAAAAGAAAGGGTTAAACAAGCTATTGAACTCAAAAAAGAGAGGTTTTTTGATTTTCGCTGTCGGCGAAGCTTGGCAAGGGATAAATCTATGTGTAAACTCTCTGGGGATTTTTCTAAGACAACTTTTGTAGCCTTCGGCCGCTCAATCAGTTGAGTTTTAGCAGAAGTGAGTTGTGACTTTCGTCGAAACTTCAAAGGCTTTAAGGCCAATAAGGCTCGGCGATCGCGCAACACCTCAAGCGCTTCCGTCGCACTGGCAAATCGCTCCCCTAAGTCCGGTTCTACCAACTTCTCCAACCACCGAGCGAACCCCTCATCCAGGCCGAGATTATTCTGAAACTGGATTTTCAACTGCTGGGTGGGAAGGTCGGCTGGGGAAGTTCCCGTCGCCAGGTGAATTAAGGTCGCTCCCAGCGCATATAAATCGGAGGCGGGAACCGCTCTGCCGCCAAATTGTTCGAGCGGCGTGTAGCCGTAGGTTCCCACCACCGTAAATGTGGCTCCTTCGGCGGCTGCTTTGTCCTGTACCGCACCAAAATCAATTAAATGGAGGCGATCGCTTTCTGCCAAAATCAGGTTGCTGGGTTTGATATCTCGGTGTAAGACGGGAGGGCTCAGACTGTGGAGATAGACAAGGATTTGCAGGACTTCTGTGGCAATGCGCTGAATTTGCGGGTCGCTCAACTTCACGCCGCGATCGCTGATTTCTTTGAGGGAGGAACCGGGAACATATTGATGCACCAACCCAAACCACAAACTACGATCGTCGATGGCGAAAAAGTCGAGATACTGGGGAATGCAGGGATGGTCGAGCTGTCGGAGAACTTGCGCTTCTCGCTCGAAGAGTTTCAACTGCTCCCAATGCACGTCGCCGCCAAAAGCGAGGAATTTAACGGTAACGGGTTGATTTTGGTGGTGGGTGTCTGCGGCCTGCCAAGTTTGTCGTCCGGCGTTTTTCCCCAGTCGCTGTTGAAGTTGGTAGCGGTCTTGGATGAGGCGGTTGGGTTCTAGCATGATGGCGAGCGGCCGATAAAAGTTCCCCATCCTCCAATTTTACTGAACCTCACAATCAATTTTACTGAACCTCACAATTGGCACTTGTCTGGACTTTGACGAGATCTTGCCTCGAAAACAGTCTTAACCCGAACTGAGGTTAAAAAGACTCTCTTCCATCCCGGCTAGTTGCTCGGCAGCTTCGAGCATCTCTGTTGCAATCTCCTGTAAATCTTGTCGATTGCCCAGGTAAGTTTTTAAAGCTTCTAGGGGTTCGAGGCGATTGCCTGCCCCCAACTCTGGCAAGCGAGGCCGGGCCAACTGACTGATGAGTTCGGGGCGAATAGTATATGCGTGGGCGGCTTTCAAGGCTTCCTGGATCTCCGTCGCGCTCACCAGATCTAATTGATCGGGACGCAATTTATAGGTGAGCCGAACCACTGCGTCTTTGATGGATTTTTTCGCGATCGCCTTCGCAATTCCATCCTGAGGATCGTCGTGCTGAGAAACATCGACTGAAATCGTGCAAAACGGCCGTGCGGGTAACGGACAAAACTCCCACTGGGCGCGACCCTTCTCAACTTCAACCCAGACGTAGCCCTTCTCTTCCTTCTCCTCGCTAAAATCAACGCGCTCAATACTGCCAGGGTAGACAATGGGAGGATCGTTGCTCGGATTGAGATTTTGGTGCTTGTGAACGTGTCCCAATGCCACATAGTCAAACTCCGGACGCGCCAAGAGCGACAGGGGTAAGGTAAACCCTTTCCCCACAGCGAGCAGGCGTTCGGCCCCCAAATGGGCGCGATCGGCCATCAAATGCCCCAAGACAACGGTGGGGAGTTGGGGGTCTAAGCGGCGAATTTCCCCTTCGAGGGCGGGTTGCAGGCGCTGAATGAGCAAATGATTGATTTCGGAGAGGGAACAGCCCTCGGTTTCCGGGCGCGTCAGGAGGTGAGAGTGAGTGAGCCAGGGAATCGTTACCACTTGAATCTCGCCGCTGCGGGTTTCAATGCGGTGGGTGGCGAGGCGATCGCCGACGATGAATCCCGGTACGGCTAGGGTGCGATAAATACACAGGCTGGTTCCCCCCGTTCCCTGAGAGTAGCGATCGTGATTTCCCACCAGCAACACCGCTGGAATTCCGGCATCTGCCAAGCGGCGAAACTGCTGGGCAAAAACCTCTTGGACGTAAGGCGGGGGAGTAGCATCGGGGAACGCATCGCCGCCAAAGAGAACCAAATCGGCAGGTTCCTCAATCGCGCGATCGATACATCGGGCCAAGGTCTTGACAAAATCTTCAAGTCGCGTGTTCAGTCCCGTTTCTGGGTTGACTCGACCGTGGGAAAACCCACTCCCCATGTGAATATCGGATAGGTGCAGAATTGCGATCGTCATTGTCGTTATTTCTATCCCTCTTTTGCGAGTTTCTTAAGAGGTGAGAGAGAAGGTGAAATGCATTGAAACTGGGATTTCTCTCGTCGGATGTGAGGTCGCTCGAAGTCTTCCAATGCAGCAAGAGAGGGGAAAGGCAATAGCAACAGAGTTCGGAATTAAGAGAACAGTCCAATCTCTCCTTCTCCACGTACCTGTCCCCCCGATCTGCTCGATCGAACTTGTTGAGGTTGAGGTCAGCCGAACCTCACCCTTCCAAAATTATTGCTTTTTGGTAAATTCCAACCCCTGTTCCTCAGCATAGCTTTGCATAAAACGCAAAAAGCGTTCCCACTCCTCCTCGCTTCTCATGATATGAACAGCCTCTAAGGCACGAGGTTTGCCATTGACAAAAATCCCCTTGACCTCCCGCGTGACGATCTCTCCTTCACCATCAATCATATACATCCCCGTGATATCTTCCGTATTCTCGCTGCCGAGTGCTTTCGGTCCTTCAAAACGGAAAGTTGCTGTTCCCCCTTTGCCGTTGCGAGAGCGAGTTAATCGCACCTCTGGCACTGACTCCTCAACAATTCCTTTAGAAAACTCAATTCGCGCCATAATCTCAATTCGATGATTTTAGTTATCTCCCCATCTTCTCATAGAGAAATTCACGATGGATCTGTCTATCGCTGGGGAGCGAGTACCGCTGCGCGGAGTTCAGAATTCTGAATTCTGAATGTCTGGATTGTCAGTCTTTCACCGATTTTGAAGGGTCGCTCAATTTCTGTCCTGGTTTACTAGAGTAAGGGTTTGAGCGGCGCGTCCGCGTTAAGCGCGAGTTCTGACATATCAAGTTCTGCTTGAAGTTCCTAAGCACTCATGCAAAATAGATTACTTCTTTTGTTACGCCAAAAGCCTTACCTTCTCTTATTTTCGGCGATCGCTGATGTGTAATTGGTTTCGCCTAGGTGCTTAATGCAGATCGAGCGCAATCTCAGAATTTTGAACTCCAATTTCGACACAATGGCGAGGGCGAACAATTAGGGTGATTTCGCGAATGCCAATAACCTCCACAATCTCTCCGGGAGGAAGGACGATCTCACGATCGCATTGTGCCAACCACCAACCCGCACGAAAGCGAACGTACCCTTTCTGGTGAGGTCGAATTTCTTCATCGACAATGGCACTCCCAGTAAATTGTCGGCAACCCCGATTGATCGCAAGAGTCCCAGAGGAAGCGCTTGTCGGAGATGGAGAGTTGGCAGCAAAGGGAAGTCGAAACAACTTGAGAAAATTCAACATCCTACTGCTGCAATTGAGGGAAATATTCGGTAAGCTGAACGGTCTGGTGGCAAAACTCAATGTCCTGCGGTGGCGATGTGGGATCGCGTTACGGTTATTCGTTGGTGCTGTCAAAGATTTGTTGCGTGCAATAGCAAAATCAAGGCTGTTGTAAAAGTTGACGCAAGCCATCGCCAATTTTCCGGAAACGTTACGAAAGTTTATTTCGACAAGCTCGAATGAAAAGCTTGCAACGATGACTTGGCTCTCTCAAAAGGTAAAAAAAACCACAATATCCAACCAACGCACGCCATACTCTGAGAAACTAGATCGCCAATGACTCACTCGGCTGACAATCCATTCTGTTTGGGGAGCGTAGAAGATAATGCAACTGGCAGCACGCACGACACAAGTCCCACCGTCCATCACTTTAGCGATCTCCGCCAAAGCGAAGGCAATGAAGGCAGAAGGGATTGATGTCTGTAGTTTTAGTGCGGGAGAACCGGACTTTGATACGCCAGAGCATATCCGAGAAGCGGCGAAGAAAGCCTTGGATGAGGGGAAAACGCGCTACGGGCCGGCTGCAGGAGAGCTGAAGTTACGCGAGGCGATCGCGGCCAAGTTGTACAAACACAACCGCCTCAACTATCAACCGGAAAATGTCATGGTGGCGAATGGGGGTAAACAGTCCCTGTTCAACCTGATGCTGGCCTTGATTGAAAGCGGCGATGAGGTCATTATTCCCGCTCCCTATTGGCTGAGCTATCCAGAAATGGTGAAACTGGCGGGAGGAGTTCCCAAAATTGTCAGCACTGAGGCGGCAAATGGCTACAAGATCGCCCCAGAGCAACTGCGCCAAGCCATTACCCCTAAAACCAAACTTTTCATCTTTAACTCCCCTTCTAACCCGACAGGAGCGGTTTATACTCCCGCTGAAGTTCGCGCTTTGGCAGCAGCGATCGCCGAAACCGATTTGTTGGTTGTCGCTGACGAGATTTACGAAAATATTCTCTACGACGGAGCCGAACATCTCAGTCTGGGAGCGGCGAGTCCGGACGTTTTTGAGCGCACCCTGACAAGTAATGGTTTTGCCAAAAGTTATGCGATGACAGGATGGCGCGTGGGTTACTTGGCCGGGCCGCTCGAACTCATCAAAGCAGCGAGCAAAATCCAAAGTCACAGTACTTCCAATGTTTGCACCTTTGCTCAATATGGGGCGATCGCTGCCCTCGAAGGCCCCCAAGAGCCGGTGCGAGAAATGGTGGCGGCCTTTACCCAACGGCGATCGGCGATCCTGGAGCGCATTGGCGCGATCGCCGGACTCAGTTGCCCCATCCCTCAAGGCGCATTCTACGTTTTTGTCGATATTAGCGTCACGGGTTTGAGTTCTCTGGAATTTTGCAATCAATTGCTCGATTCCCAACAAGTTGCTGCGGTTCCCGGCATTGCCTTTGGGGATAACCGCTGCATTCGCCTCTCCTATGCCACCGATCTAACCGTCATTGAGAAAGGGATGGCCCGCTTGGAACAGTTTGTCTCGTCTTGCGGCTAGTGGAGAAATCTCAGCTCGGCCGCCGATCGAGCAGCCAATAGGTGGTCATTTCCCCTTTGCCCTTCACCGCGATCGCGCCCCGTTTTTCCAGCCGATATTGACCCTGCAAACGCCGATAAGTGGCCTCGCTCACTTGAATTTTACCGGGCAGGCCCGATGACTCCATGCGAGAAGCCACATTCACCGCATCGCCCCAGAGATCGTAGCTAAACTTCCGAATTCCAATCACTCCAGCAACCACCGACCCCGTATTGATGCCAATACGAATTTGAAACGCGCGTCCGTGTTTCGCTTGAAACTGGGCGATCGCTGCCTGCATCCTCAAAGCCATCTCCGCGATCGCCTCGGCATGATCGTCGCGCGGAATGGGCAACCCCCCAGCCACCATATACGCATCTCCAATCGTTTTAATTTTCTCCAAACCATGTTGCTCGGCCAAGCGATCGAAGGTCGAAAAAATCTGGTTGAGCAAGCTGACTAACTCCAGCGGGTGCATTCGGGCCGACAGGGGGGTAAAGCCGGCAATATCCGCAAACAGAATCGTCGCCGCCTCAAACTGTTCCGCTAGCGATCCCCCCGACTCCTCCAAATGTTTTAAGCGATCGACAATCGCTTGAGGCAAAATATTGAGCAACAACCGCTCCGATTTGTCTCGCTCTGCTTGCAGTGCTTTTTCGGCTTCCTTACGCTTGGTAATATCTTCCAACACCCCCAAAACGCCCACCACATTTCCCTCAGCATCGTGGATGGGAACTTTATTGAGATCGAGAATGGCTGGTTTGCCATCCGGGCCGGGTTTGTGCTTGTACTCCATAATGTGAAATTCCGGCGTGTCCGTGTCGATGATGCGCCGATCTTGACGGCGATAGAACTCGGCAATTTGGCGATCGCCGATCAAGTCATAATCGGTTTTCCCGACCACATCATCCGGACTCTCTACCTCCGTCGCTTTTGCCCAATTCTTATTGCATCCCAAAAAGATCGAGTTGGTATCTTTCCAAAACACCTGCTGGGGAATATTGTCCAGAATCAACCGTAGGTACTCCTCCTTTTCTCGAACTGCCTCTTCTGCTTCTTGGCGCTCCGTCAAATCTCGAACCACCGCCTGGATAATTTGCCGTCCTTTAATTTCCAGGGGACTCAACAGCACCTCAGCGAGAAATAGCGTTCGGTCTTGGCGACGATATTGCCACTCGAAAAAACAGCGTCCATCTTGCAAAGCAATTTCAACCTTCTGTGCCGCTAACTGCATCGAGTCTTGACCGTCTGGCTGTTGGGGGGGCGACCAAAAACTAGGCGGCTGGGAACAAAACACCTCCTTGGTTGGGCAGCCAAACACTTTCAGCGTCGTCGTATTGCAGTCAATTAACCGCGATCGCTCCAGGAGAATCACTGCGTCAGCGCTCATTTCGTACAGCGTGCGAAACGCTTCTTCCGACTCTTGGAGAGCGGCTTCAGCTCGCTTGCGTTCGGTGATATCTCGTGCCACCCAGATAACCGCTTCCTCCGAAATCGGCGACAAGCTTGCTGAGAACCACAGCCGTTCTGAGGTTTGAGCGACCATCTCGTACTCAAAATGGATGGTTTCTTGATGATTTAGGGTTTCGCGAATGCGATCGCGGAAAAAATCAGCCCGCTCCGCCGGGAAAATCGCATCCAGCGTCTTGCCGGCCAGTTCCGCCGCTAGGTCCGAGCCGAGCGTGGGATGGGTGGCAACCACCTTGAGGTAGCGACCTCGAACATCGACCGTGAAAATAAATTCTGTCATCGCTGCAAATAAACCTCGCAGTTCGGCCTCAGCAGCGGCCAGGGCTGTCGTTCGCTCTTCGACGCGAGCTTCAAGGACTTCGTTGGCTCGGTGCAGGGCCGCAAACGATTCGCGCAACTGCCGAGCCATGCGCCGAAAGGCGCGCGCAAGCAGTCCTGGCTCGTCTGCGCGTTGAGACAGATGAACCAGACTTCGGGTCGAGCTAGCTTCGGCGCGATCGCCGGCCAATTCCACCCGGCCGACGGTTTGAGCGGCCTCGGTCAACTTCTTAATCGGTTCGATAACTGTTTGTTTGAGCAACCCATTAATCAGCACGACAACGAGGGCAAAAATACTGATAAAAATCGCCATTACCAAAGAAAGATCCTGACGGCCTTTGGCGAGGATGGCGTTTGCCGGAACGTAAATCGTCTGCGCGGACACAATTTCATTAAGCTTCCAGCCAAAACCTTGCTGGCTGCCATAGGTCGCAATCATGCTCTGGGGCGCTGCTGCGGGAGTGCTATGGCACTTCAGACAGCTCTCCTTACTGACAGCGAGAGGACGCGAGAGATAAAACAACTTTTCTCCCTCCCGCACTCGATACCCCGATAGCTCGGATATCTTTTCCGCTCGAAACTGCTCGACCAATTTGGCTTCAAAACCGTCAGCTTTGTCCCGCAGGTTGGTCGGGTTGAGGGTTGCTTCTTTGTAGAGGAAGTTAGCGTACTGAGGAGTTTGACGAAAATGCTCGAACTGCTCTCTGGCCGCATAGGCAGGAACGATTTCTCGAATAAATTCTTCTTCTTGCGCCAACTGAGGAGCCAACAGCGGTTGCACCTGGGTGCTGGTGTAGTCGCGTGCGGAGTTCATCGTTTGAATCAACATCTCCGCCCTCGCTGTGACCTCATCTTCTGCACGCTGCTGCATTGCCCGCGCTAAAGCCGTGCCGCTGAGAATGCTGCCGCCTAGAAAAATCAAGATCAGCAGTAGGGTAAATTTAGTTCCCAGTTTGAATTGTCCGATCGTCATGGCTTTTCCGCGATCGCGGCCGATACCGCGTGGGTTGGTTGAAAGGTCTTTCCAAAAGCGCCAGGGAGATGGGAGACATCAACAGAAACAAGCGAAGTGAATCGGCAAAATGAGGGATTGCACTGCTTCGTCGATCGCTCTCTGATTTGAAACTTCATCCAACGCCCCATCGAACCCCGGCCGACAGCACCCACAAAGCTTGTAATTCAGCAGGACGACCGATCTCGAACAGTTTCATCGCGATCGCGTCCGCCCTACAAGCGATCGCACCCTAACAGGCAGCACTTATGCATCCCCCTCGCCGGTCAAGAACGCCGCTTCACGGCCCTCAATACCATATTCTTCAAGGGGTGGGGAACCCAACTCAGGCAAAAGATCCTTGCTTACAATGTATTCTAGCCATTCCCTCGTACCTCGTTGCCCGTTGAGGGCCAGCGGACAAAGGCTGAAAACCCATTTCTTTTGGTAAAATTTCTGCTAGGATAGCGATCGAGAATAAGAATCGGTAGTAGTGTGTTTGTTTTTAATATTGGCAGGTTTTTCCCGTTTAGTATTGATAGGCTTCTCTCCGAAATCTGGTTCTCTCACAATCGCTACGAGTCGCTGATTTTGGAGAAAATCTATGTCAATTTACATCGGTAATCTTTCTTACGAGGTTACGCAAGAAGATCTGACTGAGGTCTTCGCTGAGTATGGAAAGGTCAAGCGGGTTCATCTCCCGACGGATCGCGAAACGGGTCGTCCTCGCGGTTTTGGCTTTGTCGAAATGGAGGCTGAAGATGACGAGGAAAAGGCCATTAACGATCTTGACGGTGCCGACTGGATGGGCCGTCAGTTAAAGGTTAACAAAGCAAAGCCGCGCGAGAAAAGAAGTTCGTTCGGCGGTGGCAGTGGAAATCAGCGCAGAGGTAACTTCTCACCGCGCTACTAAAGACCGAAGAGCTAAGCAAAACATTTGTGGAGTCAGCAGCTTCGCTTTTGAAATAGCCAGCTCTGTTCTCTGCTTCTGGGAACGATAATAGGGTTATCCTACAAGCATCCACCCAGAAGCTTTTTATCGTGCAAGGTCATCAATGAGGTAACTAACATGGCTAAACGCCGCAATTTGAAGAAAGAAAAAGCCGAGCGAAATCAAGCCTATGCACGTCAGTTTCGTCAAAGGTCCTCTCGGTATTCCTCTCGAAATCAGCGTTTTGGGTCTAACCAGAAGAAACGTGATGGCGAGCAAACTGCATCCGACAAAAACTAAGTCATAAATAAAAGTTCCTCTCTTGGGGAGCTTTTTTTTGGCGGCCGCTCGGGTCGGAGCTTCTTTGCTGTTTTGCATTGACCCATGTTGAGGGCTCAAAAATCAAAGTCACCACACCCACCTTGAGTGAGTGTCATTCTTAGCCCTTAGGTAAGTAGCTAACGCTCATTTCTACCCAAGTCTCGCAACTAGAGTTTGCTTCAAGAAAAATGAGGCGATCTCCGGTATTCAAGGCATTCCGAGGCGAACTCCAGGGTTCCAAGCAGACATAATCTTTCCCTTTAATCGTCCAGAAAACAAGGGTTGAATAGCACTCAGAGTAAGCGAGAGCAATCTTGAGGTTGCGACGATGGCTGGTTAGAGAAGCCAATTCCTCGCTCAAGGGTTCTAGAGCCACGTCAATCTCGTCGCAGCTAAAGTCAAAGGTATTCTGGAACGGATAGGCTTCTTGCTGTTCCCGATCGCGATATTGCGAGGCGGGAATCTCAAAACTTAACTGCGTTTTATCGGTTGCCCAAAAGTAGGGATGCAACCCCGTGGAAAAGGGCATCGTCTCATCGGATTTATTGGTGTAACACTGGCGAATGGTGAGGGTATTGCCTTTCAGTTCGTAGGTAAATTCGAGTTGAAAGTCAAAGGGGTAAACGGCGAGGGTCTCAGCGTTGCTTTGGAGACTGAGGGTTAAGCTGGCACAATTATCGGTTGAGCGTTCGATAACTTCCCAAGGTAAGTCACGGGCAAAACCATGTTGCTTGAGCGCGTACTGCTGGCCTTGGTGGGTGTAGGTGTTGTCGGGAAGATTGCCGCAAATCGGAAAAAGAATTGGAATTCCCCCGCGTACGCTCAGTTCGGGGTTGGCAAAGCGTTCGACATCGAGGTACAAAATATTTTGTCCTTGAATGCGCCAACTCGTGATGATGCCACCTCGTTCGGGGACAACTTCGAGGCGAGAGTGGGCTTCTTTGTCGGAAAGGATATAGGTTGGGTATCGATCTGGCTTGATCGCGATCGCAAACACTAAGCTTTTCCTCTCTGCAGACTGCTGTTACTCAGATGTAACAAAATCTGGCCCTAAAAAACTAGCGATTGCACGAAGTCTTTACAAAGAGAGCGCAACTCACAACCTGCGGGTCTAAAGCCCCATCAATCATCTCAACAAAAATCACCCGAGCGATTGATGGAGGAACAAACTTACGCTTCGCTTCAGTCGAAAAAAGTGTCGCTTCTTTCATAGCTCAAAACTGTATTGTGCAGCAGCATCGCCACTGTCAGCGGCCCGATCCCACCTGGAACGGGGGTGATGGAGCCGGCAACCTCGGCAACGGAGTCAAAAGCCATATCTCCCACCAAGCGAGCTTTTCCAGCAGCATCGACAACGCGGTTAATCCCAACGTCCACAACCACCGCACCCGGTTTGACCATATCGGCCGCTATCATGTGAGGTTTGCCGATCGCCGCCACGAGAAGATCGGCACTTCGAGTAATACTGGGCAGATCGCGAGAGCGAGAATGGGCGACGGTAACGGTGGCATTAGCTGCAGTCAGCATCAAAGCTAAGGGTTTGCCCACTAAAATACTGCGACCAACCACAACGGCCTGTTTGCCGGCAACATCAATCTCATACGCTTCTAAAAGTTTCATCACTCCCGCTGGAGTACAACTGCGTAACCCTGGCTCGCCTCGAACCAAACGCCCTAAATTCATGGGATGCAAGCCATCTGCATCTTTGTCTGGGTCGATTTGGTTGAGCAGGGCCACCGAATCAAGGTGTGAAGGCAAGGGGAGTTGGACGAGAATGCCGTCAATGTGATCGTCCTGATTGCACTCTTTGATTGCGCGTTCGAGTTGCGCTTGGGTGGCTTCTGTTGGGAAGTGCTGGCCAAACGAGGTAATTCCGACTTTAGCGCAAGCTCGTTCTTTATTGCGAACATAAGCCGCACTCGCCGGGTTGTCTCCCACCATCAGGACGGCCAGTCCTGGAGAGCGACCTTTGACTGCCTGTAGGTTGGGAATTTTGGCTGCAAGTTCTTGTTGAATCTTTTGAGCAAGGGCTTTACCGTCGAGGATGCGGGCAGACATTGAGCAATGGTGAATGGGTGAGCAACTATCAGTCTACTATTCGGGCGATTCTGAAGATTGAAAAAGCGACGCTACCTCATCCAGAAGCCGAAAAAAGTTTGAAAGAGACTGATATTCGGAGGGCGGATTTTAGCATCGCACAAGAACAACCGGGGTAAAAAAAGGGCGAGCTTTCCTCTTGAGATTATGACGAAGTCTTTGGTAACCCTCCTCGGAAAAACACGCTATTGAGAATAAAGTCTCCTAGCATTTGGGGCGGATCTTCATTAGGAAGGTGTTGAATAGTTTGTCTGATCTTCCACAAACTAAAACCCATAATCCATAACGCATCCGCTGCAGCCGTGTAGAGCAACCCGTGGTTTTTGACAAAGTACCTACGTCGCGACTCAAACCAGTACTGGGGCAAGCGCGATCGCACGTTTTCAACGAGAACTCCCGTACTTTTGCCGCCAATGTGCATCACTCGACTTTGAGGAACGTACCAGCAAGACCAACCCGCCTTTTTCACGCTCAAGCAAAAGTCAGTCTCTTCGTAATAAAGAAAATAGTCATCATCCATTAACCCAGCCGTCTCAAACACCTCGCGGCGAATCATCAAACTCGCACCGCACAACCAATCGACCTCGCACTCCTCTTCTGAGAGATTGCGCGCAACCACAAAGTCCGAGAGGAGCTTTGACACAATGCCAAGACGGAAGCCATCGTTCATCTCGCTCCAGAGCGACGGAAAGCGAAAAGCGAGATGATAGACGTTACCCTCTTGAGTTTCAAAACTGCTTCCCGCAATTCCAGCTTTGGGGTTGCGTTCCAGAAAATCGAGCAACGCCCGAACGGCCCCCGCACGCACCTGCGTATCTGGATTTAACAGTAAAAAATAAGGGGGTGGATTGTCCGATTCTAAGGACGTGCGAAAAATTGCATTGTTGCCAAAGGCGTAGCCGCCGTTGCGATCTAAAGGCATCAAAGTTGCCCAGTCGCTCCAACCTTCGCGTTCGATGGCCGCCCCGATTTTTTCAACCGAGTCGTCGCCCGAATCATTATCGGCCACGACAACATGAGTTCCCGGAATCGCCTGCACTTGATCGACAAGAGAACGCAAGCAATCTATCGTCTCGTCTGGTGTTCGGTAATTGAGAATGGCAATGAGTAAGTGTTCGGGATTTTTGAATTGAGTAACGCTAGACATCGTTTTTGGGCGCTCTATTCATTAAATGGGTAAGGACTTCAAGAGTTGGAGACGGCGAGTAGCGCATGAAACCACCGCTGTCTTTCGATCTCAATTCTGAATGCCGATCGGACTGAGATCGCGTTCGTTATACTTCCTCCCTATCATTCAAAGGCAGGTAAGGTCGATTTCAACCGAGAAATCGCGGCTCGATTGCTTACACGAGAACGGATTCTTGCGTTTCTCCTGTCTGCGTTGCTGCATTGATATAAGCCTGAAGATGTTCTGCCATAACCTTAACATTTGGATCTTGCAGCATACTCGAATGTCCGCCAGGAATCTGATAGATTTTGACCCCTTGAGTGGCTTTTGGCCCCCAGCCTAACAGCGGATCGTCATATATTTCCAATGCAGGCTTTTCGTTGCCCTCTCCCGCCGTTGAGAGAAAGAGCATCACTTCGCCGTTGAAAGGTTCCTGAGCGCCATATTCATCTTCTGCCAGGATATAGATGGTTCGGACGGGAATGTTTCGCACAAATGCGGGTAAGGGGAGCTTGAAGTCCAAGCAGGACCTCAAAAGCTTGACCTTGAATTTGTAGAGGGCACTATCTGGCTTAGTTACCAATTCGTAGACAAGTAGGTTCTTGGCCTTGCTGGTTACAGTTTTGAGGAGATAGGCTAACTTTTCATGGGGTTTGAGTTGCACGCCACCAGCCAGAGACTCGGACAATCGACTGAGGCGTTCTTCTGACTCGGTTTGCTTGAATGGAGTGCCCCAATAAGTGGTATCCATCAAAACAACAGCGGCGATCGCTTCTCCTTGAGATTGGAGCTTGCGAGCCATTTCCTCCGCCAGAAATCCACCCGTGCAGAATCCGCCGATAATGTAAGGCCCGTGGGGTTGAATGCTGCGAATTTTGTCGATGTAGTAGTCCACCATCTCCGAAATTCGCGTCTGAAGCAGGGGATATCCTTCTCGACCGTAAGGGCGTAGCGCATAGACGGGGTGTTCTGAGTCAAGGTGATAGGCCAGGGTGCGGTAGAGGATCGTTTCTCCGTCAGCATCGTGAACGAGGAAAATGGGCAACCCCGATCCCCCTTCTTTAATCGTCACCAGCGAGTCCCAAGTTGCTTCCTGGTTGTCCGGCCGCAGGCGATCTGATAGTTGCTCAATGGTTGGGGTATCAAACAGCATCGCCAGGGGAAGTTTTTTGCCAAATTCCCGCTCGATCTCGGCAAAGAGGCGCACGGCAATCAAAGAGTGACCGCCGAGATCGAAAAAGTTTTCGGTTACGCTGATTTTGTCAATTCCTAAGACTTTTTCCCACGTATTTTGCAATTTCGACTCGGTTTCATCGCGAGGCGCAACGAATTCCTCTGACGATGCGTTGCGGTCGATTTCTGGTGCAGGTAGGGAACGGCGATCGACTTTGCCGCCAGGAGTCATGGGAAAGGCATCCAAACAGACGAAGGCTGAGGGAACCATGTAGCCGGGCAACCCTTCTTTCAGGAAACTCCGCAGTTGACTGGTGGTGGGTGCAGCTTCGTCGGGTTTGGCCATGAGGTAGGCAACGAGGGCCTTATTCCCCGGTTGGTCTTCCCGCGCCGTAACCACGGCTTCCTGAACCTGCGGGTGTTTTTCTAAGGCCGCCTCAATTTCTCCCAGTTCGATGCGGAAGCCGCGAATTTTGACCTGGAAGTCAATGCGACCGAGAAATTCAACGTGACCGTCTTTGAGGTAGCGAACCAGGTCGCCGGTTTTGTAGAGCTTTGCTGCTGGGTCGTCGCTGAAGGGGTCGGAGATAAAGCGCTCGACGGTCAATTCAGAGCGATTGAGATAGCCCCGCGCCACCCCCGCACCGCCAATGTGAAGTTCGCCCGGTACGCCGACGGGAACGGGCTTCAACTGCTCGTCGAGAATGTAGAGGGTGGTGTTGCTCAGGGGACGGCCGATGGGAACTTCTGAGAGGGCGCGATGATTTTCTGAAGCAGCCTCTGAGTCATAGGAAGTTGCCGTGACAGTGGTTTCCGTGGGCCCGTAGCTGTTGAGCCAACGGCACTGACCCCCAACCATTTGCTGCCACTTTTCATACAGAGATTTGGAGGCTTTCTCTCCCCCAACAATGACTAATCGCACGCTCTTGGGAAGGACATACTGGCTCGCTTCCATCCCTTTGACGACTTCGTGCCAAAAGGCGGTGGGCAGGTTGAGGATTGTCAGTTGTTCGGCCTCGACGAAGCGCAGAAATTCTTCGATGGAGGGAACTTGTTCTTGAGCGCGGAAGACCAGCGTTGCACCGCTCAGCCAAGTAGGAAAAAGTTCTTCGACGGCGATGTCAAAGCTGATGGAGGCAAATTGCAAGGCGATATCGCGCTCTGTCAGTTCAAATAACTCAACTGTGGCGAGGTTGTGACTGACTAAACCGCGATGGGGAATCATCACGCCCTTCGGTTTGCCGGTGGAACCGGAGGTGTAGATGATGTAGGCAAGGTTTTCGGGGGTGACTGAGTTTTCGGGGTTTGCTTCGCTTTCTTTGGCGATCGCTTCCCAGTCAGTGTCGAGGCGCAGAACTTGAGCGTCATTGTTAGGAAGGGATTTGAGCAGGCGGTCTTGGGTGAGCAGAACGGGAGCTTGGGAGTCGGCGAGCATGTACTCCAGGCGCTCTTGGGGATAGGAGGGGTCGAGGGGTAAGTAAGCGCCTCCGGCTTTGAAAATTCCCAGAACCGCGATCGCCATTTCCACAGAACGCTCCAGACAAATTCCCACAAAAGTATCCGGCCCGATCCCCAGGGAGCGCAGATGATGGGCGAGTTGGTTGGCTTTGGCGTTTAATTCCCGGTACGCGAGCTGTTGCTGTTGGTGTTTAACCGCGATCGCATCAGGCGTGCGTTGGACTTGCGCTTCAAAGAGCTGATGGTAGGTTTGATCCTGAGCGCGATCGGAGAGCGTGGGGTTCCATTCGATTAGAACTTGCTGCCGTTCGGGTTCGCTGAGGAGGGGCAAGTCTAAGATGGGCCGTTCGGGGTTGGCAGCAATGCCTTCGAGCAAGACCTGGAAATTCGCAGCCATACGCTCGATGGTCGCCGCGTCAAACAGGTCGGTATTGTACTCAAAGTAACCTTGAAGGCCTTCAGCCGTTTCTTCTAGCTCTAAGGTGAGGTCGAACTTAGCCGCACCATTGTCAAAGTGAAGGCGAGTGACTTCTGTGCCGGCGAGTTCCAAGTGAGGCTTGGGCGTATTTTGCAGGGCAAACATCACCTGGAATAAAGGGTTGTGCCCAGCTTCGCGGTTGGGATGTAACTCTTCAACCAGTTGCTCAAAGGGCATATTTTCGTAAGCAAAAGCTCCTAATGCTGAGGTGCGAACGCGCTCCAACAACCCTTGAAAGCTGGGGTTGCCGTGCAGTTGGGTTCGCAGCACGATCGTGTTGACAAAATAGCCCATGACCGACTCTAATTCTGGGCGATTGCGCCCGGCGACGGGCGTGCCAACGGTGATATCTTCCTGTTTGGTGTAACGCAGTAACAGGGTTTGGAAAGCGGCCAGCAGGGTCATATAGAGGGTGGCATCCACTTCTTGGCCCAGTGCTTTGAATGCCTCAGTCAAGGTTGAGGAAAATTTTAGGGGATGCTTGGCCCCTCGATAAGTGGGCTTGAGGGGATGGGGGCGATCGCTCGGCAGTTGGAGAACGGGGACGTTACCGCCGAGTTGTTGCTTCCAGTAGTCCAGTTGCGATTTGAGGCGATCGCCTTGCATTTGCTGCCGCTGCCAGGTGGCAAACTCGGCATATTGTAGCGCGAGTTCGGGGAGCGGCGATTCCTGTCCGCTGGCAAAAGCGCTGTAGAGGTCGGATAGCTCTTGCAACATCAGTCCTTCCGACCAGCGATCGGTGATGATGTGGTGGATGACGATGCTGAGGATGTGTTCGTCATCCTTCAGTTTGAGCAATGTGCATCGCCAAACATTGCCTCGAGCGAGATCGAAGGGTTTTCGCGCTTCGGCTAACAGAAATTCGGAGATGCGATCGTCCGGATCGCGACTGTCCGAAGCGTCAGCGATCGCGAGAGAAAACGGTTGCGAGCCCCGCACCACTTGCGCCGGCCGTCCGCCTGTTAAGACAAATGCCGTTCGCAGGGCTTCGTGCCGCTGCTGAATCGTTTCTAGGCTTTGCTCCAACGCCTCTAGATTCAGCGCTCCCGTAATTTTGAAAGCGGCAGACTCGTTATAAACGGGGTTCTCCGGTTGCAGTTGGTCGAGAAACCAAAGTCCCTCTTGAGCAAAGGCAAGGGGAATCGGACTCTCGCGAGAGATCGTATCGAGATGTAGGCCCTGTTTGAGAAAGTCTAGTGCAATAAATTTGGATTGCCAGAGATTGGTGGGGATGGGGGTCGAAGAACTGGAGGATGGGGTTTCTTCGCCGGAGTTATCCAATGCTGTCGAATCAAAATCTGCCATAGTCTCCTATCTACTAGATTTGGGCTGCTGTTCTTATTGTAGATTTCTCTTTTGGAGGCAGAGCGATCGCGATCGCTCTCAAGGGGCGAGTTGTTGTTTCATCCCGCCTTTTTTTGCGCCAGCAAGGCCGCGATCGCGTCAAGGGAGCGAAAATTTTGAGGTTGCATATCCTCCATCCCGAAGCTAATGCCGAATTGGGATTCTAACTGCATAATGAGTCGGGGCGCATCGACAGATTGCAGTCCCACTTGACTTAAGTCTGCATTGCCGGTGAGTTGTTCGGGTCGAACGTGGGGCATGAGGGTTGTCAAAATCTCGGAGACTTGCTGCTTAATTACTTCAGAGTCAGCCATTGTTCTCAGGAATTTCTAATATTTTTACGTTAAGGTTTGGGTATTGGGAAAGTCAGCTTCAATCAAAGTGGTATCTAAACCTTTGCCTCCCAACAGCGCGTCCCGTCAGGTCGGCGCAGCCATCGCGCTTCAAGCTGCAGAACAGCCCAGTTCGCTAAAGTTGGGCATCACTTGCTTCGAGAACAATCTCATTGAGGCTTCTGCTGCCTCAACTGGAATGGTGTTGAAGTTGACCTGCATTGAGGCCACTTCAAAGCCGCCGATCTGGTGGTAATAGTCGGTAATTTGCGATCGCAACTCCTGAGGCGTTCCAACCCAAGCTGCGCCTTTCTCAACTTGAGACTCAAAGGTTTCTTTCCTCAAACCCGCAATAATCTTGTCGTAGTTCGGGTAGTCGTTGGCGGTCGTTCCCGATGTCCAGTCCGAGGCCGCATCGACGAGGGAGGTGAGGTAATCGTTGAGAGGCTGGCGGGCAATCTCAATCGCTTCCTGTTGCGTGTTCGTGCAGAGCATATGAAATGCGAGCATAACCTTCCCCTCACCAGGGTGTCCGGCCGCCTTCCACGCCTCGCGATAGGTGGCGATCAACTCGGCCATTCTCCCGCCAGCGAGGGGAATGGCCATAACGTTATAGCCCTTCTCTCCCGCTGCAATAAAGGAGCGCGGCGTTGCTAAGGCGGCCCTCCAAATCGGCGGCCGGGGAAGTTGGGTGGGGCGGGGCAAAGAGGTGGTGTTTTGGAAGCTGTGAAAGTGTCCTGCCATCGTCACATTTTCCTCTTCGAGCAGGCGGCGCACCTGTTCGACCCCTTCATCAAAGCGAGCATTGCTCTCGTCGAGGGGAACGCCAAAGCGATCGAATTCGTGGGGCAAAAAGGCCCGAGCAAAACCCACATCGAGCCGTCCGCCGGAAATCGCGTCGAGCATCCCAATTTCTCCCGCCATTTTTAAGGGGCTATTGAAGGCGGGAAGCAAAGCTCCAGTGACCAACCGTGCCTTTTTCGTTCGCTGAGAGGCGGCGGTCAAAAAGACGACTGGGTTTGGGCTGTAGCCACCGTAGTAGTGAAAGTAGTGTTCCACGATGCGGACGTGGCTGTATCCCAGCTCGTCGCACAACCCCACAAGGTGTAGCGCTTCCTCAAAATATTGCCGCCCCGATTTCTGGTCGGGTTTGACATCTGGGAAAAACTGAATCCCAAATTCCATGCTTTTTCTCCCCTGGTATTTTTCTTGAATTGACTCCACTTAATGGATTCTTATCGCAGGGTTCCTGATTTTATGCAAACAGCAACCCTAGCGCAAACATTCTTCACACAAGCGATCGCTAAATTTTTGACCGCAAGACTTTCCCCAGCTCGTTTTTCGGCAGCGCTTGGCGAAACTCAATCGAGCGCGGCACTTTAAAATCAGCAAGCCGCTCTTTGCAGTAAGTGGTGAGTTGTTGGGAGTTGCCTTCGCCTTTCGGAACGATGACAGCTTTAATCAATTCGATATCATCTGCTCCCTTCGCCCCAACGACAACCACTTCTTGGACTTGGGGATGGCCGATCAAAATATCTTCGACCTCCAGCGGATCGACTTTCTGCCCGCCGGCATCGATAAAGAGTTTTTTGCGTCCGGTAATATAAATCCGACCGCGATCGTCTTTTTTGCCTAAATCGCCGGTAAAGAAACAGCCGCCGCTAAACGCTTCTTTGTTGAGGTCGGGGCGATCGCTGTAGCCGCGCGTTAGCGTCTGACTTTTGATGACAATTTCGCCAATGACATCGCTGGCGCAATCCTTGCCTTCTTCGTCCACAATGGCAATCTCAACATTCTGCATGGGCAAGCCAATTGTGTTGTATTGCAAGTTGCTTTCTGCTTCCATATTGACGCAAACGGCTCCAGCTTCCGTACACCCATAGAGCTGCCGGAGAGAAACGCCAAAGCGCTGGCGGAATTTATCGAAGATATCTTGGGAGAGGAAGTTCCCGGCACAGAGGCACAGTCGGAGAGCGGAGAGGTTGACGCGAGCGTCTTGGGGGGTGGCGGCGAGGATGCTGGCAATGTAGGGAACGATGGGCAGGACAGTCACCTTCTGGGATTCGATGAGTTCGATAATGCGGCCCCGCCGGAAGAGCAAGGGCATTTCCACAGGTTTGCCGTCTTGCAGGACGGGTTCGAGGATGACGAGGGTTGCTCCTGTTGTCATGGCGGCTAACATACATTCGCCAAAGCCATAGGCATGGAACAGGGGGACGATCGCGAGAATGCTATCTTCAGCGGTGACTTGCATCGTCGCCGTACAGTTGAGGGCTTGGTGGTAAATATTTTTCTGGGTTCTGGAGAGTTTTTTGGGCCGTCCAGTGGAACCGGAGGAGTATTGGTAGAGAACATCGCCTTCGTAAGGGACAATTTCGTCGGACTCAAGGAATGCTGAGTTTTCTGTAATTAACCGATTGAAGCTGGTTCCGATCGAGGGTTTGTCGCCAATGACGATGAGATTGATGTTATGCCCCAGCCGCTCGATCGCCTGCTGGCAGAGCGGCGCTCGGGCTGAGTCGGTAATGATAGTGGTGGCGTTGCTGTCGTTGGCGTAGTACTGAATTTCGCTCGCTTTGAACATGGGGTTGAGGGGAAGCGCGATCGCGCCCAACCGAGCCGCTGCGTAAAAGGAGATTGCAAACTCCGGACAGTTGGGCAACACGAACATGATGCAGTCTGACTGTCTCGTTCCCAGCGATCGCAGTCCTCGGCTGAGGGCAACAACGCGATTGAAAAGGTCTCGGTAGGTGAGACGATCGCGATCGTAGACAATTGCTGTTTTATCGCCGTGGGTTTCGACGGTTTTCTGCAGCAGAGCATCTAGGGTTTGGGATTGGCGTTCTTGGATGGGTAAATGCATAGGTGAAGATCTTCGCTCCTCAATAACGGCTTCAATTTCTAAATCTAAATCCGAGCGACAAATGTCCGAGCGCAGGTAGATAATGCGATCGTCCTCTGTGGCAAACAGAATTTTGGGAAACTCCTCTTGGATATATTGAGCATCGGCTTCATGGCGGATGTAAACCTTGAAATGTCGTTCGTACTTCGCCGGATCGGGCATGGGGCCGCAATAACTCATGCGCTCGACTAAACCCATCCGCTCGCAGACAATACTCATATTGTCAATCGTGGTGTGGAGTTGCTGGGCAACGTCCTCGAGGGTGACGGATTTGTGGCCTTTGATGCTGGCCGTTCCCGAAACATAACCGATTTGTTGTCCGTCTTGAGCAATGAGGGTTCCTCTGGCAAAACTCGGAGATCGCGGCCCGTATTGTTGGGGGTATTTAAAAGCAGGAATCTGTTCGTAGTTCTCGATGTGTTCGTAGGTTTCCCGTTGATTTCCCCCCTTCTTCCCGGCAATAAAATAAATGACGAGTTTGTCGTCGTTAATGCCAACAGCGGAGGCGGCGGGAAGTTTGACTTCAAAGTTCTCGCCATAGAAATCTTCAAACCCTAAAGAACGCCCTTTACAAAACGAGCGATAGTTCTCCAAGCTGTCGGTATCTTCATTGATGTAAGGGACGTAGTGCCACACCCGAAATAAATCCCAATCTTGAGTAAGCTTCAAAAAATCCAGGTAAATCTTGTTGGTTTGCCGTTCTAGGGGGAACTGGGCCGTTTCGATGCGCGCCCCGACTAGAGCGTTTTCTGTCTCTAGCACCTGAAAGCCCAGCTTTTCATACAGATTTCCCGACTCGGATAGCAAGCACTCTTTTTGTTCCCCACCAAAAGTTGGAATTTTGAGATATAAGTTAATACTATTTTCGTCAACTTGACAGTGAGTTTGAGCTTGCCCAAAGATAGCGCGAACTGTTTTGGGGCTTGCGGAAGTATGAATAGACATGGCTTTCACAGGTTGTAAGACTTGAATTAAAACAATTTGTGGTGAAGTTTCCCGTTCGATCTGAGAGACTCTTCACGTTCTCGAAGCTTAATTCCTTAAAAGAAGAATAATTTAATTTGTTTCGTAATAGAGTGCTGAGTGAGTTGAAAGATCTAATGGCATTTCTGGCATTTGCAAGATCTCCCCTGAATCGAGGAGATCGATAGAGGTACCTTGCGGAAAAGGAAAACTACATAAGCCATAGAAGCTTCGCGAAACGGGCGTTGCTGGCTTTTGCGACTTCCAATCGAAGACGGAACTGCTACAGAGTATTTACGGTTAATGATAATTTTCCCCCGCAAGAGATTCAAGATGGAATACGTATCTTTACTAAATCTTCAAAGAAAAAATTAGTAGAGATACAGATTTATTGCCAATCCAAACCTTTGCTTTCTACGAACATTTAACTGCGAACTTTCGTGATATTCAACCGTTTGGGGCGCTGAATCGTTGCGATCGCTTCGCTGACCAGACAGGATGAGCGTCCGGGGACTCCGTAATTTAACGGTTATCTCCTCTCCCATGGAGGCGGCGTCGCTTCGAGAGATCGGGGTGGGTTGAACGCCCTTCGCTGCCTTGCTTTACAGCGCCTGACGGCGGGGGGGTCGGGTGTGGAGGAAACCTTCGGCGAAAAAGAACGGCAGAAACTAAGGAAATCTCCATCGTACAAAGAGTTTGAGGAGTTGAGCGCGATTTTGAGCTTCTGAAGAGAGAAAAAGAACAAAGGCTGGCTTCCTTTTTTCAATGCTGCAGTCCTCTCTCAACAGACGCTCGACAAGTCAACTGTCTCTTCGCACCATTCCTTTAATGGCTGAGTTTCGCCGGCCGCTGCCAAATTTTAATGGCGCGATCGCCGCTGCCGCTGACGAGCAATGAGGAAGGTGTAAAGACCAGGGAGTCAATTGCAGCCGAGTGTGCTTTGAAGGTTTGGAGTTCGCGTCCCGTTCCCAAGTGCCACAGCCCAATCTTGCCATCTCCCGTTCCGCTGGCAATCAATTCGCCGTCGGGACTGACGGCGATCGCGCCCACTGCACCCGTGTGACCCGCGAGGGTCTGAATCTCTCGCACGGCATCGGTTTGCCAGATTTTAATCGAGCGATCGTCGCTGCCACTGACGAGGAAGCGGCCGTCGGGACTAAACGCTAAGGCGTTGACGGCCCCTAAATGTCCGGCAAAAGTGCGGATTTCTCGGCCGGTTTCCAGTTCCCAGAGTTTAATGGTCTTGTCGTCGCCGCCGCTGGCCAGAATTTTGCCGTCGGGACTCAGGGCTAGCGTTTTCACGCCAGCAAACCAGCTTGAGTGACCGCTTAATGTCCTCAGCAATTCTCCGGTTTCGGCGTGCCAGAGCTTAATCGTTGCATCTTCGCTGCCGCTGGCCAAAATGGCGTTGCACGCGCTGAAGGCGATCGCTTTGATCGAGCCGGAGTGTCCCGTCAAGCCGTATCGTTCTTCGCCAGTTGCCAATTCCCAGAGTTTAATGGTCTTGTCGTCGCCGCCGCTGGCCAGAATTTTGCCGTCGGGACTCAGGGCCAGAGACTTGACCTCGGCTCGCCAGGCTGGTTCTTGCAGGCCAAACATCCGGATTTCTTGACTGGTTTCAAGATTCCAGAGGCGAATGGTTTTGTCTTCGCTGCCGCTGACGAGTACGTCGCTCTTCCCTTCAACAGCTAGGGCATTAATCGCTCCAGCGTGGCCTTGGAGAATGCGAAGGCACTGCCATTGCGACTCTGAGGTTTGGGGGTCTGAGGAACTGCTGGGCAAGGCTGGGAGTGCGGGTGGCGTTGTGGCGAGAGGGCGATCGTTGAGGTCAGTTTGCTGTTGGAGGTGAGAGACTTGTGCTTGCAGTTGGGCGATCGCGCCGCGCACTTCTTCCCAAGGCGGTTCGACGGGCCTGCGTTCTTCCAGTTGTGCCACTTGGTCTTTGAGCGGTTCGAGGAGTTGTTGAAGTTGTTCGCTGGCGATCGCGTCTGGGGAAACGGGAGATTGGCCGTTGGCAGACTGCAATTGCTGTTTTAGGGTTTCGATCGCGGCGAAACGCTGCTCGACGGCGGGAATAAATTGTTTGAGATGGCTAATTTCAGCTTCCAAGTCTTGAATGTTGCGCTCGACTTGGGGGTGTATTTGCTGCGTTGCGCTTTCCAATTTCCCCAAGTGGGTTTCGAGTTGGCGGAAAAGATGCTCGAATTGCGCGGCCACCGCTTCGTTGTTTTCCTGGCTGGCTTCTCTCAACTCGCGAATTTGCTTTTGAGTGCGTTCGTCTACCCCTTGCCACTCCGTTTTTAACTGGGCGAGCTGAATTTTGAGGGGGTTGACGAGTTGTTGAACCTGAGCGATCGCTTCGGTGACCTCTTCGTTTTGTTTCTGAGTGCGGAGATCGACCTGTTGGGCTAATTCTTCGACTTGAGCGAGATGAGTTTCGAGGGGTTCGAGAATGGTTTGGATGCGATCGAGAACATTGAGCTTGTTCTGTTGGTTGAGTTGATAGATTCGCTGGCGATTATCCATATTAAGGGCGAGCGCGATCGCCAGCGGAAATGCCGTCCAAGCAATTTGTTGCGTCAGGATTGAGGCAAACGTTCCTAAGGCGCACAAAGCCAGGGATGCATATTCAAGAAGGTCGAGCCAATACCGTTTCGTTTTGGCACGATCGAACTGTTTGGTGGGTTGCGATCCGCTCATTTCCGCTTCGCCCTCATTGGGGAGTTTGCCGACAGCCCAAGGATGGAGGCCAATTCCTTTCTAACTGACCAATAGTATCATTTCTGCCCTCTTCCATCTCTTGCTTTCGCTACTGTCCCAAGCGTCGCCGCAGAATCTCTCGGTTGTTGCGTGCGGACTCGTCGTTGGGATTGAGTTCTAGGACTTTATCGTAGGAGGCGATCGCTTCCTCGTAACGTTGGAGATCGGAGAGGGCAACGCCTCGGTTATACCAGCTAATGGGATCGGTGGGATCGAGTTCGACAGCGCGATCGTGAGCGGCTAGAGATTCTTCGTGTCGTCCTAATTTTGCTAAGGCAAGGCCCTTCATATCCCAAGCATAGGCGAGCTTGGCATCGCCCCAGCGCCCGTCTTTGTCAATCGCTTGCTGGCAGCTTACGACAGCAACTTCGTACTGTTCCAGACGAATTTGAGCGTTGCAGCGGTTGTAGTAAGCGAGGGAGTAGCTGGGGTCGAGTTCGATGGCGCGATCGAAGGCGGCGAGAGAGTCTTGGGTGCGTCCTAAATCTTTACCCAATCTTACGCCTCGGTTAAGCCAAACAACCGCGTCATTGGGGTTGAGTTCGATGGCGCGATCGCAAGCATCCACTGCTTCTTGGCCCCGGAGTTGCTGACAGCGATCGAACCATTCCTCAAAACTTCCCGCTTCTTGGACAAAGAGCAATCGCCCCTGATACTGGGTCTCTTGTCCTTGCATCTGAAAGCTGGCGGCCCAACTCGGCGCAACCAGCAAGCAAGACACTGCTGTTGGGATTGCGAACCAGCCAAACCATTTTTGCATCTGCAACCTTCCCTAAGCGATTTACCCTAGTATGCTAGCGCCAATTGGGTTCAGAGTTATGAGTTCGGGGTTACGAATGCTGAGTATGATATACAGCCGGAGTGCCGGGTAGTTCACTCTCTTGAGCATTCAAGATAGTATTAAGCTTGTAGCGAATTGAGCTTGTCTGCGGACTCAGAAGCGATCGCCCTCAAAATTTTCTCCTGAGCGATCTGACAGCCCATGGAATCGCGAATTGAGCATTCATCCTTTCCTCTGATGACCTATGTCCTCTCAACAGTTTCAAGACACTTACGAAAGCATCTATACCACTGGCGTTAAACTCCTGCAGTACCTTCAAGAAATGCAGGTCAATCAACTGAGCGAAGGTCGAGAGACAGAAGGATTGAAAACTGTTGAAGCAGACATTACCAAAGCGTTAAATGCGCTGCACGAACAAAAATATCAAGTGGCTGTTATTGCCGCTATGAAAGCCGGGAAAAGTACCTTTCTCAACGCACTCATTGGCGCAGATGTCCTTGCCAGCGAAACAGAAGCTTGTACGGTTTGCCGCACGGATATTTCTCCGCTAAAAGAAGGCGAAACGCCTCGACTGTTGGAATATCGGCAAAACCAAAAGAAACCCATTCTTGTGGCTGAGGGAGTAGCTCAAACGATTCAGCAGCAATTTCTTCAGCGAACTCGCGAAATTCGAGCGACCGCAAACAATGATAATACCTTACGCTTTTGCCTCGAACATCCCATCGAAGCGATTGAAAACCTATCCTCTCTCAACGGTTTAATTTTAGTCGATACTCCCGGCCCGAATGAGTGGCAATCAGTTGAGTTCAACACCGTCTCTCTCAAAGAAACGGCCCTTGAAGCATTGCGAACCTGCGATGCAATTTTATTCATCCTCGACTACTGCTCGTTCAAAGATAATACAAACTCCGAGCTTCTCCACGAACTCATCGAACAACGCCGAGAATTCGTGACCGAAAATACCGGAAAAATTTACTTCATTCTCAATAAAATAGATCGTCAAACGGAAGGCGATCGCCCTATTCGCGATGTGATTGAAGATTTAACTAAAATCTTGGTTGAGATGGGAATTTCCCACCCCCTCATCTATCCCGTGAGCGCCTGGCAAGGTTTGCTCGCCAAGCTTATCCAACAAAATGCCGCAACGTCGAGCCATCTTAAAAACTTCAAGCGCTTTTTTAGCGCTAAATATGCAACAGAAACAGAAGAAGGCGATCTAATTTCTCCCGCACCGCAAAAAGTTGCAGATCGCGCTCTAGAAGAAAGTTTAATCAAATCGATTGAAGCTTCAATGATTCAAAGTCTAATTCGCAGCTCTGGTTGGAATCTCTTAAAGGAAGTATTGGCAAAGCTCGATAAAACAGCCAAATCAATTGAAGACAGTCTTAACCTGCGGATCAATGGTTGGGAAATGGAAATTCAACCCCTCAGACAAAAAATTGAAGACTACAAACATGTTGCTCAAGCGGCCCTCGTTCAAGTTAAGGGAGTGAAAGCTCTCGTCGAACAACAAGAGAAGAAGTTAGTCGCTCAATTTCGCGATAAGATCGCCGAATTTGCCGAGCGAGCTAAACTCACAATTCACGAAGAAATCAATTTATTTGTTCAGTCTTGGAGTGCAGAAGTTACAACAGAAGAGGAACCTATTATTGCCGATCCTGCTACAGAAAATGTCTTAACTTTTGAAGTCCCACAACGCCTCACAGACTCCTTGAAAAAAGCTGTTTTAGATTTAGTTCGTCCGTCAGAAAACCCGTATGAAATTCGCTGTGAAACCGAGACAGAAGTGGAGAAAGTTCGAGAAGATATTAACGGATTTTGTGCGGTTTTGATTAAGAGCTGGTGGGCAAATACTCAAGACAAACTGGCGCGAGAAGGGGGAGAAATTCGCGAAGAGCTAGCGCGAGAAATCCACACCAACGTCCAGATGATTTCCGACGATCTTTCCAAGCACATCGGAGAATCCTTGAACATTTCGATCAATATGAATCCTATTCAAATGATGAGCTTTGAGTTTAAAGGAATTGATGCTCAGGTGCAACACCATACAGAAACCTTTACTCGCTTAAAAAAGGAGAAACGCAAAGCGTTTTGCCGCAACTATGAAGTAGACGTTCCGGTAGACGATCGACATTCTTATTACGGCATTGATTTAAGAAAAACAGTGGACTCGATCGAAGCAGAAATTGACAATCAAACGGTGGGAAGTTTGGCAATTGTCGAACGAACAATTAAGAAACAAGTGGCAGAAGATTTTCGCAATGCAGAACAGCAGATTCACGACTATATCGATCGCTTTCAGTCGGAGTTTAAGCGACTGTTGAAGGAGCGATCGAGTAAGGAAGTGGAAGTCGATCGGGCGATCGTGATTCTTGAATTTCAGCGAGATGAACTGTACGACTACATGGAGGAGTTAGCAGTCATTCGAGATTGGCTTGAATCTTGGAGACCAGAGACCGTTAACACTTAGAGAAAGAGTAGTGAGAATCTGTAAAATAAAATATAAAGCTGCTGTCTATCCTTAGACATCTCCAATAATCTATAACCTAGTCATAGCAACAAATAGATGGCAATTTAGCAAGGGGTTAAATTTGAGGCTTAAGAACGAATTCATAAGCTTTTTAAGTCTCAAAATCCAATTCAGCCGTAAAACGATGACGGGTTATAACGTCAAGAATTGTCCCAAATTCGGGCGATTCTACAATTTCT
>Ga0207422_1002207_pt1 | contig 27959 bp, 27 predicted proteins | sample MarCyaLeptolynsp_FD_187757 | JGI IMG/M metagenome (GOLD analysis project Ga0207422, IMG submission 187757) | Marine cyanobacterial communities from Panama - species 1 Leptolyngbya sp. (SPAdes) | ecosystem: Environmental > Aquatic > Marine > Unclassified | place: Panama: Panama City | collected... | reverse complement strand
GATCCAGATCGCACCGAAAAGCTCTCGCACCGGCTTGAGGCTTCGCTCGGTGACTTGGGGGAGCTGGGTATCCTCTTCGATTGGTCCAAGACGCACTTGGACGACAATGTGATCGAGGGGTTCGAGCGGCTTGCAAAAGCGTGCGAGTTCGAAAACCAGCGCGCTGCCTTGTTCAATGGCGGGATCGTCAACGCCACTGAAGGCCGTGCGGCCACTCACGCAGCGATGCGCGGAAGCGGCAAGCCAGCCGATGTTGAAGAAGGCGAAGCGCTGTTGGCGCGCATGGGGATGCTGGTCACCGCGATCCATGAAGGCGCGCTGGGCGAAGTCAAACATCTGATCCATATCGGCATTGGCGGGTCGGCATTGGGGCCTGATCTCGCGGTCGATGCACTGACGCGCGATCTTGCTTTGGTTGACGTCCATGTCGTGTCCAACATTGACGGCTTGGCCTTGGAACAAGCTTGTGCCGCGTGTGATCCGGCAACGACATTGATCGCCGTTGCTTCCAAGACATTCACGACCACTGAAACAATGACCAATGCGTCAAGCGCGCTTAAATGGTTGCAGGACAATGGTGTGTCAGACCCAAGTGGCCGCGTCGTCGCGCTGACCGCCAATCCCGAACGCGCGGTGGAATGGGGAGTCGATGAGACCCGCATCCTGCCATTCCCCGAAAGTGTGGGCGGTCGCTATTCGTTGTGGTCGAGCATCGGCTTCCCTGTCGCATTGGCCGTGGGGATGGATGATTTCAGCGCGATGCTGGCAGGCGCGCAGGCGATTGATCTGCATTTCCGCGAAGCCGAGGGGAGGGCAAACCTGCCGCTGCTCGCTGCCTTCGCTGATCAGTATTATTCGCGCATTCGTGGCTGCCAGACCCGCGCCGTATTCGCATATGACGAGCGTCTCGACCTGTTGCCTGACTATCTCCAACAGCTTGAGATGGAATCGAATGGCAAATCGGTGACCGTTGACGGTCAGGCTGTGTCGGGACCGACGGCAGCGATCACTTGGGGCGGAGTGGGGACTGATGCTCAGCACGCCGTGTTCCAGCTGCTGCACCAAGGAACACGCCTTGTGCCGGTTGATTTCATCGCCAGTGTCGCGCCAGGCGATGAGCTTGATCCCGCGCATCACAAAGCGCTGCTTATGAATTGCTTCGCTCAAGGTGCAGCGCTGATGGCGGGCAAGAAGTCCGATGATCCAGCGCGCGCCTATTCTGGCGATCGACCCAGCGCGATGATGCTGGTCGATGATCTCGACGCTGCGGCTCTGGGTGCCCTGATAGCGTTCCACGAGCATCGCACCTTTGCCAATGCGGTACTAATGCAGATCAATCCGTTTGATCAATTTGGCGTGGAGCTGGGCAAAGCTATTGCAAAGCAGCTCGAATCCGGCGAGGGCGATTTCGATCCAAGCACCGAAGCGCTGATGAAGGCTGCTGGGCTCTAAAGGAACCAAATTGCGACCTCTGCGCTGATACAACTCTGTCTCTCCCAAAAATCATCGATCAAGGACCCTCCATGACGCTCAAATTGATGCTGCCTGCCGCCGCTCTCAGCGCTCTCGCCAGTGCTTCGCACGCTGACGAAATGTCGGTTGACGGATCTGGCCCGCAATTGATCGCTTTTGACGGAGTACAGCAGCTGACCCAGGCCGCCAGCCGGCAGCGCATGCTGACGCAAATGCTTGGCTACACTTTGACGGTCGACGCAGCGGGCAATGCCACCGAGTGTACGCTTTCGCGCAAGTTCCGTCGCAAGGCGACGGAGCTTGCTCTTTGCCGTCCATTGCTGCGCTTCTCGCGCTTCGAACCGGCGCGTGACGCCGCAGGCAATGCAGTCGAGGGCACCTATTCGGGCACGATCGATTTTAAGATGCTTATGAGTGGCAAGGGCCTGCGCGACGAAAGCGCCGGATATTGACTTATCGCAGGTCAGCGCCCATCTGCCCCGCATCGAAACGCACCACGCCAGCGTGAAGCGGCGGCTCTGACAGATCATCCGCCCCGGCAGCGTTTCGACAATTTTCCAATAGCTTCCCATTTCACGCGGGCGGTTCTGTTCGAACCCCGCGACAGTGCGCTCCTGCGCGCCGTGCGCGCAAGTATGAGTGTATATGACGCATTTCGAAGACCTCGGGCTGTCTCAGCCCGTCCTCCAAGCGCTTGACCTGAAGGGATATTCCACCCCGACACCGATCCAACAGCAAGCCATTCCTGCTGTGCTCGATGGCCGCGACCTGCTCGGTATCGCTCAGACAGGCACAGGCAAGACGGCGGCATTCATGCTGCCAAGCATTGACCGCCTGCGCGAGTCTGACAATCGAATCCCGTTCAAGAGCTGCCGCATGCTTGTGTTGGCGCCGACGCGGGAGCTGGCCACACAGATCGCGACCAGCGCCAAGGATTACGGCGCGCTGGCCGGCCTCAAGGTCCATTCAATCGTCGGCGGCACCAGCGTCAACAAAGACCGCAACAAGCTCCACCGCGGGACCGATATCCTGATCGCAACGCCTGGGCGCTTGCTCGATCTGGTGGATCAGAAAGCCTTCAACCTCAATGGCGTTGAAGTGCTGGTACTCGACGAAGCCGATCAGATGCTCGATCTGGGCTTCATCCACGCGCTGCGCCGGATCAATCAATTGGTGCCGAAGGAGCGTCAAACGCTGTTCTTCAGCGCGACCATGCCCAAGGCGATCCGCGATTTGGTGAGCGGCTATTGTCATGATCCTGTCCAGGTATCGGTCACGCCTGAGAGCACGACAGCGGAGCGAGTTGAGCAATTCCTGTTCATGGTTCAGGCTGATGAAAAGCAGGCGCTGCTCGATCTGATCCTCTCGGGTCGTCATCAGGTTCCTGGCGAATTTGAGCGTGTGCTGATCTTTACCCGGACCAAGCACGGTGCCGATCGCGTCGTCAAAAAGCTCAGCCGCAATGGCATTGAGGCCAACGCGATCCACGGGAACAAATCACAACCGCAACGCCAACGTGCTCTCGATGAATTTCGCCGCGCCAAAGTGCCGATCCTGGTTGCTACCGATGTCGCTGCGCGCGGGATCGACATTCCCGGGGTCAGCCATGTCATCAACTACGAACTGCCCAATGTGCCCGAGCAATATGTCCACCGCATTGGACGGACAGCGCGGGCTGGGCGCGACGGCATTGCCATTGCCTTTTGTGCCGAAGATGAGCGGGCCTATCTGAAAGATATCCGCAAGCTGACCAATGCCGAGCTGGAGCGACTGGCCTTGCCGGATAATTTCCGCGCCGTAGTTGAAGGCGTTGGTCCGACCAAGCCACCTCCGCGGGGGCAGACCAGGGTTTCAAAGAAGAAGGTCAAGCCAAAGCCCCTGGCTGGCAAGCCCAAGGGGCAGGGTGCGGACAAGCCCAAGGCCAAGCATCCCGCTCGCAAGGGCAAACCCAAAAACGCGGGTGGTCCAAGGCCGGGCGGAAACCGACCGGGTGGCGGTCGCAAGCCCGGTTCGCGTCGGCGCAACAGTCGCAAACGCTTCTCTTCGTAAACAAACTTTAACCATAACGCCCTTATCTGCTGCCAACGAGCAAAGCGGAGAAACGGCGCGCAATGATCCGGACTGAGACAACACTCATTGTCGGTGCAGGAGCCAATCGGGAAATCGAAATGCCCGATGGTCCCGAATTGCTGAATTCGGTCGCTTCCGGCTTTGACTTCGAGCGGCTCAATTCCGAACTCAAATCGCGCGACATGATCAATCTGGCGGCTCTGTTTGAACAGGTCGCTCCACAGCTCGAAATGACACCAGAGGCGCTGATGCAAGGCGGGATGGCGATCCGGCAGGCGGCGAAAGTCAGCCCATCGATCGACGCGATCCTTGAGCAGTTTGGCCATGATCCAGCAGTGTTGGCCGCCGGTAAACTGGCGATCATCTATTACACGCTTCAAGCCGAGGCGAAGGCGACCTTGAACGTCGAGCCTCACGCGTCAGGAGAGCTGCCGCTTCGCGGGACCGAGAATTGGCTGTTCCAGTTGGGGCAATTGATCGTCAACGGAGTACCGCGGGCGAAGGCTGAGGAATGCCTCGACAAGCTTTCAGTGGTTTGTTTCAACTACGACCGTGCGATCGAGCATTACCTGCCATTCGTGTTGCAAATGGCGTTCGGCATGCCGCTCGACGAAGCCCGCGAATTGGTCGGATCGCGTCTGCAGATCATCCATCCTTACGGCTATGCTGGCCGCTTGCCCTGGCAAGCGAACAGCAGCGCTGAAGTCGATTGGAGCAACGAAGCGCCCAGCGATTATGTCAAACTGACCAAGTCGATATTCACCGCCAGCCAACGCGCCGCCTCACGTCAATTCCAAAGCTACTTGTTGGCGGAAATGGCGCGCGGGAAGCGGCTCGTTTTCCTCGGCTTCGGGTTTGATCCGATGAATGTCGCGATGCTGTTCGACGATTCCATGCTTCAGGACCCGGATATTCTGATCGCCATGACTGGGGTTGAAGAGACCGAACGCAAGGCGATCATTCGCCTGCTCAAGCGTCAATCGGGCATCACCAAAGACGATCTGATCTGTTTCGAAAGCAGCGCCGCATTTGAAACATTGCAAAATTACGGCCGCTTTCTCCAAAGCTGATCTTGCTCGCGAGGGCTAGGTGGTTGGCAATTCCGCCTGTGCTCGCCATATCGCTTCGCAAACAGCAGGAGCGTGGCGCATGGCCGATTACGAATATGACCTTTTCACCATTGGTGCAGGATCAGGAGGCGTTCGCGCGAGCCGGATCGCAGGTGGCGAATATGGCGCCAAAGTCGGCATTGCTGAGGAATATCGCTACGGCGGCACCTGCGTCATTCGCGGCTGCGTACCCAAGAAAATGCTGGTCTATGCCAGCATGTTTGCCGAGGAACTGAGCCACGCCGCGCATAAGGGCTGGACCCTGGGCGATCGGACCTTCGATTGGTCAACCTTGCGAGACTTCGTCAATGGCGATGTCGACCGGCTCGAAGGCCTCTATGGTCAGACCTTGGGCGGGGCGAATGTTGAGAGTTTCTCAGAGCGCGCGACGATAACCGGACCGCACTCGGTCAAGCTGGCTTCGGGTCGCGAGATCACAGCCAAATATATCCTCGTTGCGACAGGGGGCACGCCTGTGATCCCTCCGTTCGAGGGGTCAGAGCATTGCATCTCGTCCAACGAGATTTTCTACCTCGATGAGCAGCCCAAGCGATTGATGGTGATGGGCGGCGGCTACATTGCGGTCGAGTTCGCGGGTATCTTCAACGCGCTGGGAAGCAATGTAACTCTGGTCAATCGCAGCGAGACCATCCTACGCACTTACGATCAGTCCATTGTCGATCGCTTGCCTCCGATCATGAAAGCGCGGGGCATGGACCTGCAAATGGGCGCACAGATCGCAAGTGTGACCAAGAACGATGACGGTTCACTCACGGTAGCGCTGACCAATGGCGTAACCAAACAGGTTGACCAGGTGCTGGTCGCGACGGGCCGCAAGCCGAACACTGAAGGCTTAGGCCTCGAGAAGGCCGGCATCGAACTGGGCCGCAAAGGCGAGATCCCCGTCGACGCATCGAGCAAGACAAGCTGCGACAGCATCTATGCCGTGGGCGATGTGACCGATCGGGTCCAATTGACACCGGTCGCGATCCGCGAAGGCCATGCGTTTGCTGACAGCGTGTTTGGCGGCAATCCGCGCGTGGTCGATCACAGCTGCATCGCCAGCGCGGTGTTCTCGCAGCCCTCGATCGCGTCGGTTGGACTGACCGAAGAGCAAGCGCGGTCCGAGCATTCGCAGATCAATGTCTACACATCGGACTTCCGTCCCATGAAGAACATCTTCTCGGATCGGATGGAGCGCGGTCTCTACAAGATGATCACCGACGCCGAGACCGATAAGGTGCTGGGTCTGCATATGATCGGGCCCGAATCCGCCGAAATCATCCAGGCAGCAGCGGTCGCTATCAAGGCGGGGCTGACCAAGGCCGATTTTGACGCGACGACGGCGATCCACCCGACCATGGCCGAGGAATTGGTGCTGCTCAAATAGATTGCCACTTGCAACTGAGCTGGATAGCCTCCCTTCAAAAGGGGAGAGCACATGGCGCAGACAATCCTGGTGACCGGCGGCACCGGCTATATTGGCGGGGAGTTGATCGATCAACTTCTGGCTGCAGGCAAATCAGTCCACACGACGGTTCGTAATGCTGAGAAGAGCGAACCGCGCCTGCGCGCGCGCTGGCCGGAGGCTGGGGATCGGCTCAAAGTATTTCAGGCCGATCTTGAGAATGACGCCGGATGGGGAGAGGCCAATGCCGGATGCGACGCAGTGGCGCATGTCGCCTCACCGTTCCCGCTCGACGTTCCGAGCAATAAGGATGAGATTGTAATCCCGGCGCGCGAAGGGACGCTGCGCGCGCTGCGGTTCGCCCACGCAGCCGGCGTCACCCGTTTCGTCCAGACCAGTTCAGCCGCGGCGATTGCCTATGGCCATCCCGACCAGGACGATTTCGATTACACCGATTGGACCAATATCGAAGCGGGCGTGCCGCCCTACATCGAGTCCAAGACGGTTGCAGAGCGCGCCGCGCGCGAATGGGTCAAAGAGAATGCGCCTGACATGGTGTTCTGTTCGATCAACCCGGTCGCGGTCTTCGGACCCATCGCCAATGATGACCTTTCGACCTCGATCGAGGTGGTCAAACAGCTGATCGATGGCTCGATACCCGCGCTGCCCAATATGGGCATTTCGGTCACCGATGTGCGCGATGTGGCCAAGGCGCATGTGCTGGCGCTCGAAGGTCCTGACGAAACCATCCGCGACGGCCGTTTCCCGACCGCCACCAAGTTCATGTGGATCAGGGAAATGGCCGCCGTCCTGCGCGAACGCGCGCTGGATCTCTCCAGCAAAGTTGCGACCCGCAATATGCCTGACTTTATCGTCAAGCTGCTGGCGCTGTTCGTTCCGGCGATGAAGCAGATCCGGCCAGAACTGGGCAATGTCCGCGAAGTGTCTGGCAAGCACACCGAAGAGGTGCTGGGGTTCACTTTCATAGATCCGGACCAGACGCTGGAAGACACAGCTCGCAGTCTGGTTGAACATGGGGTGGTGAAACTCTGATGGAACTCAATGGCAAGGTGATATTGCTTACTGGCGGCAGCGCCGGGATCGGCCGAGAGATGGCGAGGCAGCTCAAAGCCAAGGGCGCGAATGTCGTGCTGACCGGGCGAAATCCAGAGCGGCTCCAAGCCATGCAAGATGAAGGCTTTGAGACGATAAGCGCCGATCTCTCCAATGCGGCCGGTGTCGATGCCCTGGTCGCAGCATGGGGTGACCGCGAGATCGATGTTCTGCTCAACAATGCAGGGCAATTGGTCGATCACGATTTTCGCAACGCACCGCCTGATGCGGACGCTGCGGATGCCGCAATCTATGCAAACCTCAATGCACCGATCCGTTTGACGGTGGCCTTCATGGACCGCCTCAAGGCGCGTCCCAAGGCAGCGATAGTCAATGTGACCTCCGGGCTCGCCATCGCCCCCGCAGCGCGAACGCCCGTCTATTGCGCGACCAAGGCAGGGCTGCGGTTCTATTCGCTGACGCTGCGCGAGCAGCTCAAGGACACCAATGTTCACGTGGTCGAGGCGCTGCCCCCAGTCGTCGATACGCAAATGAATGACGGCAATCCCATGAAGAAGATGCCGCCCGAGGAATGCGCACGGCAGATCATCCAAGCGCTCGAAAAGGATCGCGACGAAGCGAATATCGGGATGACCAAAGCCTTGCGCGTGGCGGAGTCGCTGTCGCCGGCTCTGGCAAAGAGCATCACGTTGCGGTTCTAATTCAAGGCAATAAATTTACGTAAAACATAAAAAAACTGTTGCGAATCGCGAAGATCGCTGTATGTGACCTGCCAGATTGAATTCAGGGAGTTTGTCATGTCTGCCAAGTTGATCCGCCGCGTTGTCGAGCTGGTGATTGTTCTGTTTTTCGTCAGCGGGTTTCTGCTGATCGCGCGTGCCGCTGCAGCGATTCTCGACGGCAAGTTCGGGACGATCCATTGGCCGGTCCAGGCCGGAGCCTATGGGCTTGAAGCTCAATTGGGTGAGGGCGCACAGGTGTCCTTCCTCGACGGTAATCTCGCGGTCGCGGGCCAACCATTCTGGCACAGCATCGATCTGGGCTTCTCTATCGCCATCATCGGCATTTTCATCGCGGCCCTGGTGCTGCTGCGAGGTGTGTTGGTGAGTTTCGCAAAGGGAGAACTGTTGAACACCGCTAACGCTGACGCTCTGCGAAAGATTGGCGTGATCTTGCTGGTGGCGTGCGGCTTGTCTGTCCTCAACGCTTTGCTCCTCCAGCCTGCGATCCTGTCCGTTGTAACGCCGGCAGAAGGTACGGTGCTCCACCCCGCGATATCTTGGGATGTGAAGGGCATGACCAATATCTGGCTGCATTATGATCCGCCGATCGTAACCTTCGCGCTGGGCGGTCTGGCCTGGCTGTTTGGAGAAGCAATCCGGAGCGGTGCGAATTATCGCCAGGACAGTGAGAGCGTCGTCTGATGCCGATCATCACCAACCTTGATGTGATGATGGCCAAGCGCAAGATCAGCTTGAAGGAGCTGGCGGATCGGATTGGCATCTCCAACACCAATCTCTCGCTGCTCAAGACCGGCAAGGTGCAGGGCGTCCGCTATCGGACGCTCGAAGCCCTGTGCAAGGAGCTGGATTGCCAGCCCGGCGACATCCTCGAATATCGGCCAGATGACGGCTGAGAGCAGCGATAAGTCGCGGCGAAACTAGCAGATTGGTCATGATGGAGTGATTGACGCTGCGGCTTCGCTGCGGCAACGACCTCGGCACGCAACGAGGTTAGAGGACGTATGTCAGCCAATATCGCCGAAATGGAACGCCGCCGTGAAGCCGCCCGTATGGGAGGAGGCCAAAAGCGGATCGACTCGCAGCATGCCAAAGGCAAACTGACCGCGCGCGAGCGGCTCGATGTTCTGCTCGACGAAGGCAGCTTTGAAGAGCTCGACACCTATGTTGAGCATGATTGCGTCGATTTCGGCATGGAAGATCAGAAAGTGCCTGGCGATGGTGTGGTAACCGGCTCGGGCACGATCAATGGCCGACTGGTTTATGTTTACAGCCAGGACTTCACTGTCTTTGGCGGCTCGCTGTCAAAGCGCCATGCCGAGAAGATCTGCAAGGTGATGGACACCGCGATGAAGGTTGGCGCGCCGGTGATTGGCCTCAACGATTCAGGCGGCGCGCGCATTCAGGAAGGCGTGGCGTCACTGGGCGGCTATGCCGAAGTGTTCCAGCGCAATGTCCTCGCATCGGGCGTCGTGCCGCAAATCAGCCTGATCATGGGCCCGTGCGCGGGCGGGGCGGTCTATTCGCCAGCAATGACTGACTTCATCTTCATGGTGAAAGACAGCTCTTACATGTTCGTGACCGGGCCTGACGTGGTCAAGACGGTCACCAATGAGGAAGTGACCCAGGAAGAGCTTGGCGGCGCGGTCACGCACACCACCAAGACCTCGGTCGCCGATATCGCGTTCGAAAACGACATTGAAGCGCTGCTGGCCACGCGCGACTTCTTTGACTTCCTCCCGCTCTCAAACCGCGAAGAGACGCCTGAATATGTCACCAATGATGCGTGGGACCGCGAAGAGCCGTCGCTCGACACGCTGATCCCCGACAACGCCAACCAGCCCTATGACATGCACGAAGTGATCGCGAAGACGGTCGACGAAGGCTCATTCTTCGAGATCCAGCCCGCGCATGCTGCCAACATCATCTGCGGCTTTGGCAGGGTCGAGGGGCGCACGGTGGGCGTGGTCGCGAACCAGCCAATGGTGCTGGCCGGCGTGCTCGACATTGCCTCGTCCAAGAAGGCCGCGCGCTTTGTGCGCTTCTGCGACGCGTTCGAAATTCCGATCGTTACATTTGTAGATGTTCCCGGCTTCTTGCCCGGCACCGCGCAAGAGCTGGGCGGCATCATCAAGCATGGAGCCAAGCTGCTGTTTGCTTATGCCGAAGCGACCGTGCCCAAGATCACCGTCATCACCCGCAAAGCCTATGGCGGCGCCTATGACGTGATGGCGTCAAAGCATTTGCGGGGTGACCTCAACTATGCCTGGCCGACCGCGGAGATCGCGGTGATGGGCGCTAAGGGCGCGGTGGAGATTATCTTCCGCCAGGATCGCGACGATCCGGACAAGATCGCCGAGAAGACCAAGGAATATGAGGATCGCTTCGCCAATCCATTCGTGGCGGCACAACGCGGCTATATCGATGAAGTGATTTACCCCCACTCGACCCGCAAGCGGATAGCCGTGGGCCTGCGTAAGCTGCGTACCAAGCAGCTTGAGAACCCGTGGAAGAAGCACGACAATATTCCGTTGTGATGGTTCGTAAGGATGCAGTCAGTTGGAAGGCAGCAGGATTCCTGTTCGTTTGGACAGGCCTAGTATCGGCATTCTCTTTGCTCGGCTTCAATCGACTTGAATACGCCGAAAAAACGGGAGCATTCCAATACCTTTGGCACGGAGTCGGTGAGGAAAACCTCCCCTGGCTTTTTCCCATTATGACGGGATTCTTGACGGTATGGTCGTGGGTTGCACTCGGAATGGCTATGTTTGGCGCAATCTGGTTCATGATAGTTTTTTTCAAGTTGCTATTTAGAGGTGCGCGGTGAAACTAGGCCGACTTAATCACATCGGGGTGGCAACACCCTCAATTTCGGACTCGATCACGTTCTATCGCGAGGTCATGGGCGCGACATCGATCACCGAACCCTTCGATCTGCCTGAGCAGGGCGTGAAAGTCTGTTTCGTCGATACGCCGACTGATTCGGGGATGAATGGGACGCAAATCGAGCTGATCGAGCCGTTTGATGACAGCTCACCGATAAAAAATTTCCTCGAAAAGAACCCCGCTGGCGGACAGCATCACATCTGCTTCGAAGTTCCCGATATCGCTACGGCACGCGAGGAATTTGAAGCCATGGGCAAGCGCATTCTTGGGCCGACACGGATCGGAGCGCACGGCACTCCTATCTTTTTCGTCCATCCCAAGGATATGCAGGGCATGCTTACCGAGATTATGGAAACGCCGAAAGAAGGCGGTCACTAGGCAAATCGCGTCACCCCAGCGAAAGCTGGGGTCTATGGCCGCCTGAGATGCCAGCTTTCGCTGGCATGACAGGATTGGGAGAAAGAGAACAGCCATGTCCTATGAAACCATCAAGGTTGAGCGCGAAGGTCCGCTCACAATCATCACCCTCAATCGCCCAGAGCGTTTGAATGCGATGCCGCCGCAAATGGCGGATGAAATTGGCGAAGCTTTCTACGATCTGGGTGACAGCCGCGCTGTACTGATCACTGGCGAAGGCAAGGGCTTTTGCTCAGGCGCTGACCTGGCTGCGCGCGGTGAGAACAACGCGCTTGGTAGCAAGGGTGGCAGCCACCAGGCTTTGTCGCAGCATTACAATCCTGCGATTAGCCAGCTGATCCGTGCCGAGGTCCCCGTGATTTGCGCGGTCAATGGGCCGGCAGCGGGCGTGGGTTGCTCGCTCGCTTTGGCGGCCGATTTTACCATCGCTTCGAAGAGCGCGTATTTCCTTCAGGCCTTCGTCAATATCGGCCTTGTCCCGGATGGCGGCTCAACCTGGTTGCTGGCGCGCGCCGTTGGCCGTGCGCGCGCGACGCGGATGATGATGCTGGGCGAAAAGATTGGCGGCGAACAGGCCGAAGAATGGGGCCTGGTCTACAAATGCGTCGACGATGCTGACCTGATGGCTGAGGCCAAGGCGTTGGCGACCAAACTCGCGAACGGTCCGACGCTCGCTTACAAGACGATGAAGCGCAATATTGCGACCGCGCTCGACAATGATCTCAACCATGTCTTCCTGGTCGAAGCCGAAGGACAGCGCCTCGCTGGCGCCTCGGACGACGCCAAGGAAGGTGGCCGCGCATTCCTTGAGAAACGTCCGGCTGAATTCCGGGGATCATAGGGGCAGGCGCACTGCTCCGGCCCGGGCCGGAATCCGGCCGCTACCATAGATGCCAGCTTTCACTGGCAGGATGACTTATGTATGGCCCTCGCATGAGTGAGAAACCGACCCCCGAAGACTGGAAAGCGCTCGCCGACAAGGAGAGCAAGGGCCGTGACCTGACATGGGCGACGCCCGAAGGTTTTGACATCAAGCCGCTCTACACGGGAGCGGATCATGCGGATTTCGATCCCGGCCTGCCGGGCTTTGCGCCGTTCACCCGCGGGGTGAAAGCGAGCATGTATGCCGGCCGCCCTTGGACGATCCGGCAGTATGCGGGCTTCTCAACCGCTGAGGAATCGAACGCCTTCTATCGCCGCAATCTTGCGGCGGGCCAGAAGGGTCTGTCTGTCGCGTTCGACCTGGCAACGCACCGTGGCTATGATTCCGATCACCCGCGCGTTGTGGGCGATGTCGGCAAGGCGGGCGTGGCGATCGATACGGTCGCCGATATGCAGATCCTGTTTGATCAGATCCCGCTCGACACGATGTCGGTCTCTATGACGATGAACGGCGCGGTGATCCCGGTGATGGCGTTCTACATTGTCGCTGCAGAGCGTCAGGGTGTTTCGCAGGACAAGCTGGCAGGGACGATCCAGAACGACATCCTCAAGGAGTTCATGGTTCGCAACACCTATATCTATCCGCCTGAGCCGAGCATGCGGATCATTTCAGACATCATCGCATACACATCGGCCAATATGCCGAAATTCAACAGCATTTCGATCTCGGGCTATCACATGCACGAGGCTGGCGCGACGGCGGTGCAGGAGCTCGCCTTCACGATCGCTGACGGCAAGGAATACGCCAAGCGCGCAATGGCGACCGGGCTCGATATTGATGCCTTTGCGGGCCGCCTGTCGTTCTTCTTCGGCATTGGCATGAACTTCTTCATGGAGATCGCCAAGCTGCGCGCCGCGCGCACGCTGTGGTATCGCGTGATGGACGGTCTGGGCGCCAAGTCCGAGCGTTCGAAAATGCTGCGCACACACTGCCAGACTTCGGGCGTGTCGCTGCAAGAGCAGGATCCGTACAACAACGTGATCCGCACCACGGTCGAAGCGATGGCTGCGACTCTAGGTGGGACGCAGAGCCTGCACACCAATGCGCTGGACGAAGCGATCGCATTGCCGACCGATTTCTCCGCCCGCATCGCGCGCAACACTCAGCTTGTGCTGCAGGAAGAGAGCGGCATCACCAAAGTGGTCGATCCGCTTGGCGGCTCGCACTATATCGAAGCGCTCACGGCGACCTTGGTCGAAGAGGCTGAAAAGCTGATGACCGATGTTGATGAAGCGGGCGGGATGACCGCCTATGTCGGCACGGGCGCTCCCAAAGCGGCGATCGAACGCGCGGCGGCCGAGAAGCAGACTCAGATCGATCGCGGCGAGACCGTGATCGTGGGCGTCAACAAATATCAACTGGCTGAGCAAGAGCAGATCGAGACGCTCGAAGTCGACAACCAGAAGGTGCGGGCGGGACAGATCGCCCGTCTTGCAGAGGTTCGCGCCAATCGTGATGAGGCTGCGTGCCAGGCCGCGCTCAAGGCGCTCAGCGAGGCAGCGGCGACTGATCCCAACACGCACAATGCCGCGCTTGCCAGCGGGCGTGATGAGAATGGCATTCCGCTGCCGCCCTCCAAGCTCGCCGAGCTGGAAGAGCAGGCCAATGTCAACGTGTTGGCGCTGGCCGTCGAGGCCGCGCGGCATGATGCGACCCTCGGCGAGATCTCGTCAGCCATGGAACAGGCGTGGGGCCGCCACGATGCGACGCCCAAGCCGGTGAAGGGCGTCTATGCGACGGCCTATGAGTTTGATCGTCGCTGGAAGCAGGTCACTGACGGTGTCGAGGCGGTCGAGCGGCGCATGGGCCGCAAGCCCAAAGTGTTGATCGCCAAGATGGGGCAGGACGGGCATGATCGCGGCGCCAATGTGGTCGCCAGCGCGTTTTCCGATATGGGTTTTGATGTCGTGTCAGGCCCACTGTTCCAGACCCCGCAAGAGACTTGCGAGATGGCGCTCGCTAATGGAGTCGACGTGGTTGGCGCAAGCTCGCTCGCCGCAGGGCACAAGACTCTGATCCCCGAGCTGATCAATCTGCTCAAGGACGCGGGTCGGCCGGATATCAAGGTGACGGCCGGAGGAGTGATCCCGCCGCAGGATTATGACTTCCTGCGCGATGCGGGCGTGCAAGGCATTTACGGGCCGGGCTCGAATGTGGTCGAATGCGCCGCCGATATCCTGACTCTGCTGGGTCACAACATGCCTCCGCCCGATGACGAGCTGAACGAGGCCGCGGAGTAGACGCTCCGAGAAGATAGATCTTATTTGTCATTGCGAGCGGAGCGAAGCAATCCATTGACCGGCCGCTCGAATGATCGCAATGGTTCATGGATTGCCGCGTCGCCCCGAACCAGTTCGGGTCTCCTCGCAATGACCTAGGGGGAGGGAGTAGAAACTTGACCCACATCCGCAATGATTGGACCCGCGAAGAGGTCGACGAGCTGTTCGAACTGCCGTTCACCGAGCTGCTGTTCCGCGCTGCGACCACGCATCGCGAGAACCATCCGCCAGAACAGATCCAGCTGTGCACCTTGCTCTCGATCAAGACCGGCGGTTGCCCGGAAGATTGCGGCTATTGCTCGCAATCCGTCCACGCCGACAGCGGCGTTGAAGCGACCAAGCTGATGGATGTGCAAGCGGTGCTGCAGCGCGCCGCGCAGGCCAAGGATGCCGGCTCGCAGCGTTTCTGCATGGGGGCCGCCTGGCGCAATCCCAAAGACCGCGACATGCCCGCGATCGTCGAGATCGTGAAGGGCGTGCGCGATATGGGCCTGGAAACCTGCATGACATTGGGCATGCTCGAACCGCACCAGGCCGATATGCTCGCCGAAGCGGGTCTCGATTATTACAACCACAATATCGACAGCAGCCCGGAATATTATGAGCGGGTGATATCGACGCGCGATTTCCAATGCCGCCTTGATACGCTCGATCACGTCCGCGAGGCGGGCATCAATGTCTGCTCGGGTGGTATCGTTGGCATGGGTGAGACGCGCGAGGATCGCGTCGGCTTCATCCACACGCTGGCGACATTGGAAGCGCATCCCGAAAGCGTGCCGGTCAACGCGCTGGTGCCGGTCAAGGGCACCGTGCTGGGCGACATGCTGGCCGACACACCGATGGCGAAGATCGATGACATCGAATTCGTCCGCACGGTGGCTGTCGCGCGGATCACCATGCCGATGAGCATGGTTCGCCTGTCTGCGGGCAGGGAGAGCATGTCTGAGGCCACACAGGCCCTGTGCTTCCTCGCCGGAGCCAATTCGATCTTCACCGGAGACAAGCTGCTGACCGCGCCCAATGCTGGCGATGACAAGGATGGCGCGCTGTTCGACAAGCTGGGGCTGACCGCGCTGCAAGGCGATGAGCCAGCGCGCGCGTGCAAAGCAGTGGAACCGGCCGAATGAAGAAACGGTTCCTGACCGTTTCGGCCATCTATTGGTTTATCGGCATCATCGTGATCGCGTTCTACGCGATGTCCTGCGGATTTAGCGCAGGGCATGATGAAGAGAGCGCGGCGCTGATCACCGAATGCATCTATGAGGTTCGTTCGCGCATGCCGCTGGTCGTGGCCGGGATCGTCGCGCTCTACGTTCTCGTCATCTATGTCATGATCGGCCGCTGGGAAAAATCCGGCACGAAGACACGAAAGAAGAGAAGATGAGCCTTTCGTCCGATTCCTTCGCCGCTTTGGCGCTGCTGATGTTCCTGACCGGCGTGGGCATTCCGATCATGGCGACCTTCAATGGCGGGTTGGGGACGCAATTGGGCAGCCCGATTGCGGCCTCACTAATCTTGTTTGGGGTCGGCGGTGTGCTCGCCGGTGCCTTGCTGCTGGTGGTAGGAGGAGCGCCATCTGTTGAGGCATTCACGCTCGACAAGCCCTACCATTATCTCGGCGGCTTCTTCGTGCTGTTCTACATCCTCTCGATCACCTGGGCTGGGCCCAATATGGGGATCGGCAATGCGGTATTCTTCGTGCTGCTCGGCCAGCTGGTTGCCGCGGCCGCGATCGATCATTTCGGCCTGTGGGGCGCTCTCAAGAGCGAAATCACTCCGCGACGCGTAGCCGGCATCGCGCTGATGGCGGCGGGTGTTTACCTGGCGAGAAAGCCGGGATGAGCCTTGGCTTTTCGGTCAACGAATTGCTGCCCAAGGCTCGTGGAGGCGGGCAGCTCAAAATGGGTCTGGTCAAACTGACCGAACAGACCTGGCTTCAGCCAGATCCTGATCTCCAAGCGCGCAAACAGGCTTTTGCGGCCCATCCCGAAGGCGTGCAGCTGCTCGAAGAGGCTGACGCTCCCGGACGAGAACTGGCGGCCATGCTAGGTGTGGAAGGCGCGCTCCCTGAAGCGGTCCAGGCTGCGCATGAGGATATGTGCCTGCTGACCAAATATCCCGGCGAGGAGGTCTATCGCCTGATTGGGGCAGCGGTTGCCTGGCCATCAGACTGGCACCCCAAAGACAAGCTAGGTCTGCCGCTGCGCGGACTGCACGCGCCGATCGCTGGCTATGAAGAGCAGCTGGCGACCGGTGTCGATCGGTTTATGGAAACGCTCAGGCCAGGTCTGATCTTTGGTCGCTGCAATTGGTTCATCGCGCCGACGGGCGCGGGCAAGTGGCTGGCGCAATCGACGCCGGAACAGGAATTTGCCCATGTAACGGCAGAGAATGCAGGTGAAACGCTGTTCGTGCGGTCTGAACGCCAGACGCTGCGGCGCTTGCCAGAAACGGGCGCAATCCTGTTCACGATCGGGATCTATGTCGAGCCGCTTGGGGCTCTTCGTCCCGAAAATATCATACGGCTCGCCGATGCAGTGACCGACCTGGTAAATGGGGAGGGTGACCGACGCGGCGCTCCGCACTATGCAGACAGCCTGATAGCCTTTGCCAATCAAGGGGATGACAGATGATTTTCGCGCTCGCACTAGTGCTCCAGTCAGCAGACTTGCCGCCCTGCAATCAGGATCGTGCGGATGAGGGTATCCAGCAGGAAATGAACATCTGCGCAGCCCATGATCTCAAGGCGGCAGACGATGCGCTCAACGCGCAATGGACAATCACACGCGACAAGATGAAGAGCCGCGACGCTGACTACGAAGCGTATCAGTCGACTTGGGATGACGGTCAGCCAGGCTATTTCGAAAGTCTGCTGGAGGCCCAGCGCGCGTGGCTGAAATATCGCGATGCCCATTGCCGGCTCGACGGCTACAATGCGCGCGGAGGCAGTCTGGAACCGCTGCTGGTGACGACATGCAAGACTGCGCTCACTACTGCGAGAACCGAAGAATTACGCCAGCTTGCGGAGTACCCTCTATGACCGATTTCCGACCCGAAACCCTGTCTGTCCACGCCGGGTGCGAGCCTGATCCGGCAACCAATGCGCGGATCACGCCGATCTACCAGACGTCGTCCTATGTGTTCGACAGTCCAGACCATGCGGCCAAGCTGTTCTCGCTCCAGGAATTCGGCAACATCTATTCGCGCATCATGAACCCCACCAATGATGCGCTGGAAAAGAAGATCGCCGCGCTTGAAGGTGGTGTCGGCGCGCTCGGTGTCGCGTCAGGGCATGCCGCGCAATTGCTGGCCTTCCACACCTTGATGGAGCCGGGCTGCAATATCGTTGCGGCGAAGAAGCTCTATGGAGGCTCGCTCAACCAGCTCGGCGAAGCGTTCAAGAAATTCGGCTGGGAAACCCGCTTTGTCGATGTCGACGATCCGGAGAATGTGCGCGCGGCGATGGATGACAAGACGCGCTGCGTGTTCATTGAAAGTCTCGCCAATCCCGGCGGTGTGGTGTGCGATATCACCGCGATCGCTGACATCGCGCATGCTGGCGGCGTGCCGCTGATGGTCGACAATACGATGGCGACACCAGCTCTGTGTCGTCCCTTCGAGCATGGCGCGGACATCGTGGTCCACTCGACCACCAAGTTCCTCAATGGACACGGCAATGCGATTGGCGGGGTGATCGTCGATTCTGGCAATTTCGATTGGAAAGCGCAGGGCGACAAATATCCGTCTTTGACCCAACCCAATGGCTCGTATCACGGAGCGGTCCTCGCAGACGCGCTTGAACCAATCGGGCCGATTGCCTTCATTATCGCCTGCCGTGTGCTCGGCTTGCGCGATCTTGGGCCAGCCATGGCGCCGATGAATGCGTTTCTGGCTCTCACAGGCATGGAGACATTGCATCTGCGGATGGAGCGGCACTGCGCCAACGCGATCGAGCTGGCGAAATGGCTCGAAGCCCACGACCAGGTTGAGTGGGTGTCCTATGCCGGGCTGCGGTCGAGCCCCTATCACGAGCTTGCGCACACCTATCTTGGCGGACGGGGCGGGGCGGTGTTCACTTTTGGCCTCAAGGGCGGATACGACGCCGGCGTCAAACTGGTGTCCAACGTCAAATTGTTAAGCCATCTCGCCAATATCGGAGATACGCGCTCGCTGATCATCCATCCGGCCTCGACCACGCACAGCCAGTTGAGCGAGCAGGAATTGCTCGACGCAGGGGCCGGTCCGGACGTCGTCAGAGTGTCGGTCGGCATCGAGCATATTGACGATATCAAAGCCGATCTTGAACAAGCGCTGGCGCAGGATTGACCAGCGCGAACGCATAGGCACATTTCCGCTAGGTTGCCTGCTGGCACAGGAGGCGGCATAGGCGCTGAAACAAACGGCTGTGAGCTGGAGGTTACGCTTGTTTTCTAAGATTCTGATCGCCAATCGCGGGGAAATCGCCTGCCGCGTGATCAAGACCGCCCGACGCATGGGCATCGCCACGGTCGCCGTCTACTCCGATGCTGATGCGCGCGCTCCCTTTGTCCGCATGGCTGACGAAGCGGTGCATATCGGCCCGGCACCGGCGGCGGAGAGCTATCTGCTCCCCGAAAAGATAATCGCAGCCTGCAAGGAGACCGGAGCGGAAGCGGTTCACCCCGGATATGGCTTCCTGTCTGAACGCGCGAGCTTCGTCGAAGCGCTCGAAGCGGAAGGCATCGCGTTTATCGGCCCGCCTCCCGGCGCCATCGCGGCGATGGGCGACAAGATCGAATCCAAGAAAATCGCCAAGGATGCCGGCGTCAATGTGGTGCCCGGTTTCGTTGGTGAGATCGAAGGTACCGAACACGCTGTCGAGATTGCCAATGGCATTGGCTATCCGGTGATGATGAAGGCGTCTGCTGGCGGCGGCGGCAAGGGCATGCGTCTGGCATGGTCAGAAACGGATGTCCGCGAGGGCTTTGAGAGCGTTCAGCGCGAAGGCCTCAACTCGTTCGGCGATGATCGCGTTTTCATTGAGAAATTCATCGAAAACCCGCGCCATATCGAAATCCAGATCCTTGGCGATAAGCATGGCAACACGCTGTATCTGAACGAGCGCGAATGCTCGATCCAACGCCGCCACCAGAAGGTGGTCGAAGAAGCGCCATCGCCCTTCGTGACTGACAAGATGCGCAAAGCCATGGGCGAGCAATGCGTCGCCTTGGCGCAGGCGGTGGATTACCACTCCGCTGGCACAGTCGAGCTGATCGTGAGTGGCGCCGACAAGACTGGCGAGAGCTTCTACTTCCTGGAAATGAACACGCGTCTCCAGGTTGAACACCCGGTCACAGAAGCGATCACTGGCGTTGACCTGGTCGAGCAAATGATCCGGGTTGCGGCGGGCGAAAAGCTTGAACTGACGCAGGACGATATTGGCATTGAGGGCTGGTCGATCGAGAACCGCGTCTATGCCGAAGATCCCTATCGCGGCTTCCTGCCGTCGACAGGCCGCTTGATCGAATACAAGCCAAGCCTGAAAGGCTGGATCGACGATGGCGCCGCCAACGGGCGCCGCGGTGTCGATGGCGTGCGTGTCGATGACGGCGTCTATGAAGGCGGCGAAGTGTCGATGTTCTACGATCCGATGATCGCCAAGCTCATCACCTGGGGTGAGACCCGTGATGAAGCAGCGGACAAGCAAATCGACGCGCTTGATCGTTTCCGCATCAAGGGTCTCGGCCACAATGTCGATTTCCTCAGCGCGATCATGCAGCATGATCGCTTCCGCTCGGGCGAATTGACGACCGGTTTCATCGCGGAAGAATATCCCGATGGCTTTGTCGGCGCACCCGCAGACGATGCCTGGCTGCGCCAGCTCGCAGCTCTGTTTGCCGGAGCCGAGTTCACTGAGCGTTTCCGCGCTAGTCAGATTTCTGGCCAGCTTAGCGGTTCCAAGAACCCGCCATCCGATTGGCTGGTCAAGATCGGCGATCGCTCATTCAACGTGACCCTCGAAGAGGGCGGAGCGACTGTCGACGGAGAGGCCATACGCGGCACCTGGGACTGGGAAGTCGGCATGCAATTCGCCCAGGTAACAGGCGAAAACGAAATGGTGATTCAGATCGAGCGCCACGGCGTGCGTTGGAGGATCACCACCCGCGGCGCGTCGCATGAAGCATTGGTGCTCCCCGCTCGCTTGGCCGATTTGACCGGGCACATGATCGAGAAAGAACCACCGGATCTTTCCAAAATGCTGATCTGCCCGATGCCAGGCATGCTGGTAAAACTGCACGTTGCCGAAGGCGAAGAGGTGCAGCCCGGCCAGCCCCTGGCGACCGTCGAAGCGATGAAGATGGAGAACATCCTGCGCGCTGAGAAGGACGGCACAATCGCCAAGATCAACGCATCGGAAGGCGAGAGCCTGGCGGTCGACGCGATCATCCTGGAGCTCGAATAGCATGTCAGGCATAGCCGGTTGGAAAGATATCAATCCGGCATGGGAACAGGTCGATGACCTGATCGAAGCGGCATTGCTGGCCGAAGATGCCGCGCTTGAGTTCGCAATCAAGAATTGCGTCGAGAACGAGCTGCCTGACATTGCCGTCTCGCCGGCGCAGGGGAAATTCCTGCAATTCCTGGTCCAGGTCAGCGGAGCCAAGCGCGTGCTCGAGATCGGCACATTGGGCGCTTATTCAACGATCTGGCTGGCGCGCGGCGCAGGTCCGCAAGGCAGTGTCGTCACAATCGAAACGGAGCAAGACTATGCCTGCGTGGCGCGCGAGAACCTCAAACAGGCGGATTTGAGCGCGCGGGTCGATGTTCGGGTTGGTGCGGCGCTCGACGTGCTCGAATTGCTGTCAGGGCCGTTCGATTTCGCCTTCATCGATGCCGACAAGGTCAACAATTGCAATTACGTCGACCATGCGCTCCGGTTGTCGTCACCGGGAGCGATCATCGTCGTCGACAACGTGGTGAGGCAGGGCGACATACTGCAGCCGCAGGACGAAAGCGCTCTCGGTACGGTTGAGCTCTACAAGCATCTGACCAGCCATCCGCGGCTCGATGCGACAGCGGTCCAGACCGTCGGCCCGAAGGGTTGGGACGGTATGCTGTTCGCCACTGTCACGTGATCAGGCTCAAACAACCCCTGTAGTGGCCGTAAAGACGTGTCTTGTTGATTCTATTGAGCTTTGGCACCCCAAGGTGCCGAAAACGGCTCGATGCAATCCTGAGCCTTTTCCACAGCCAGATTGGCCTATTGGGCTCAAATTGTAGAACTTTGATCGTCCGAATCGCCGTAACGACGGACCGGAGGGTGATCATGGCGAAAAGTGGGACAGGGTTTTTCGACAGCAAGGGCAACTTTTTCCGCAATCCGGAAGAAGCGACGATGAGCGATATTGCTGCTTTGCTTGGCCAGATCGGTGAAGGTGAAAGCCTGGCGCCGGGAATTGCCCATCTATTATTGGAAAAGCGTTCCGATCTCGAAGCTCTATTCGCAGAGCACGACACGATGATGGAAGCGGTCAAGGATCGCGGAAACGTCGCGGATATAACGGACAAGGTCGCCAAGCTTCCAAACTGACGGGTCATAATCGGAGGGCATCATGCCACTACCCATAACTTCTGCCACCGCAGCTGCTTTGGCTTTGCTTCTGCTGCTCACCGCCATCCTCACTGTTCGCAAGCGCCTTCAGCTCAAAGCAGCTTTTGGCGATGCCGATGATGATGGTCTGATCGCGGCGAGCAGAAGCCACGGCAATCTGGCCGAGCACGCGCCGATTGTTCTGATCATGCTGGCGCTGCTCGAATATGGAGAGGCCAACGCCGCGCTGCTGATGTGGACCAGCATCGCCTTCGTGGTCGGGCGTGTGGCGCATGTCATTGGCTTGTATCAAAATTCCGAACCCGGCAAGGCGCCGCTTCCGCGCCAGTTGGGCGTGATCATCACCTGGCTTGTGATGCTGGTGTTTGCCGCACTGCTGTTGCTCGGCGTGTTCGGTTAGCGCCCGCTGATCAATCCTCGATCAAGGCAACGGCGCGGATCCAGCCCGCGCTGGCGCGTTCGATCTTCACCGGGAAGCAGCTGAACATGAAGCCGTGGCTGGGCACGCTTTCCAGGTTGGTCAGCTTTTCGATCTGGTAATAGGGGCGGATACGACCGGCCTTGTGTCCCTCCCAGATGATCGAGGGGTCCTTGTCTTCAGCCCATTTCTTGGCGGTGTGGCTGAACGGCGCGTCCCAGCTCCAGGCATCAGTGCCAACCACCTCGACGCCGCGTTCGGTGAGCCACAGAGTCGCTTCCGCGCCCAGCCCAACGCCCTGATCGATGAAATTGTCGGTGCCATAGACAGCGCCAGACTGGATCAGCACGATATCGAGCGGTTTGAGCTCGTAACCAATGGCCTCGAATGCCTGTTCCAGCTCGGCAGCGCTGACCACATGACCATGCGGCAGATGCGAGAAATCGATTTTGACGCCCGGACGGAAGAACCGATCGAGCGGAGCCTCGTCGATGCTGGGTGCGGGTTTGGCGCCGGCATCCGTGGTGGAATGATAGTGCCATGGCGCATCCATGTGGGTGCCATTGTGTGTCGCCAATTCGACCCGCTCGACCGCCCATCCTTCGCCATCGGGCAGGTCGTCTTTCTCCAAACCCGGAAAGAACATCGCGATTTGAGCCCAGGTGTCCTCGTGCGTCATGTATTCGATCTTGGGCCGCATCACTTCCGGGTCAGACACAACGTCATTGGTGATGGGGATCGAAAGATCGACGTAACGCGTCATCACATGGCTCCAGGCTGCTGCAATTGCTGGTCAAGAAAGGCGGTGACGTCAGACAGGTCCACATCGTGATCCATATAGGCATCGCCGATGGCCCGCATCAGGATCAGCGGCACCGAATTCGCGGTCGCCTTTTTGTCGTGACGCATGTGATCGGCCAGTGCTTGTCCGTCGCATTCGAGCGCCAGCTCGGCGATCTCTGACGGCAATCCGGCAGCGGCAATTGCCTGCGCCGCACGTTCGGCGTCATCTGAACCAATCAGCCCACGTCGCGCCGAATAGCGTGCTGCCAGGACCATGCCCAAGGCGACGGCCTCGCCATGCAGCAAGCGGTCCGAAAACCCGGTTTCTGCTTCGAGCGCATGTCCGAATGTGTGGCCCAGATTGAGCAGGGCACGCCTGCCGCTGGTTTCAAGCTCATCCTCGGCAACGATGCGCGCCTTGGTCGCAACGCTGGTCGCGATGGCTTGGGTCAGCGCCTCGCTTTCACGTGCGACGACGCTTGAGCCATTCTCAGCCAGCCAATCGAAGAATTTGGCATCGCCCAGCAGGCCGTATTTGATCACTTCGGCGTAGCCGGCGAGCATTTCGCGCAGAGGCAGGGTGTCGAGCGTGCTTGTGTCGATCAACACCAAAGAGGGCTGGTGGAAGGCTCCGATCATATTCTTGCCGATCCCGGCATTGATCGCGGTCTTTCCGCCGACAGAACTGTCAACTTGCGACAACAGCGTGGTGGGCAATTGCACAAAGCCGCAGCCGCGCTTGAGGATCGCGCAGGCGAAACCGACCAGATCGCCAACCACGCCGCCACCCAGCGCGAACACATGGTCGCTGCGGCTGATGCCAAGCTCGAGCAGCCAATCGGTCAAACGTTCCAAGCTCGACCAGCTTTTGGAGCTTTCGCCCGGTGCAACATCGTACCAGGCGATGCTGTGACCGGCGGCTTCGAGCGATGCAGCCAGTCGATCGCCGTGATGCCGTCTCGCATTCTCATCCGCCACGATCGGGATCGAGCGTCCGGCATAGGGCTCGATGAATTGGGCGGCCTGGCTTGCAAGATCGTCAAGCAAGCCTGGGCCGATCCGGACGTCGTAGGACCGTCCAGCCAGTTCGACCCTGATTTCGGAATTGGGTGTCAAAGCCATGCCTGGATCGCCTCCACAATGCGCCGGGCTGTGTCGGCATGGGGTCCGTCTTCGCTCATCACATGGATTTGCGCCTGCGAATAGAAGGGCTCACGCTCTTGATAGAGGCGAGTCAAAATCTCTTTCGGGTCGCCCGTGCGCAAGAGCGGGCGCGTGTTTCGCCTGGACACGCGCTCAACCAGAGTGTCCATGTCGCAATCGATCCATACCGCAATACCGTGCTCAAGGATCAATGCCCGCGTCTCTGGGTCAACGAACGCACCACCGCCTGTGGCGATCACCCCGTCATGCTCCTCGAGCAAGCGGGCGATCACGCGTCGCTCACCGTCGCGAAAATAGGATTCGCCGAATTCTTCGAAGATTTCCGCCACGCTGCGCTGCGCCGCTGCTTCGATCGCGTCATCCGCGTCGACAAAATCGCGATCGAGCATCGCAGCCAGCTTTCTGCCCACGGTCGATTTTCCAACACCCATCAGGCCGACCAGCGCAATAGGACGGTCGATGCGCGACGCGGTCTGCGCAATCTCGGCGTCGTTGAAGGTCGTGTGCTCGGTCATTGCCGCATCGCCTATAGATGGGGTAGGGCGCATGCAATATGTCAGAAGGTCAAAACCCAATCTTGAATCGTCTCTCGGATTCGAACGAATCTGATCGTTGGGAAGGTTTCAAAGCGCGCTGGAAATACTATGCTGTCGCAACAGTGGTTATATTTCTGGCCCTGGCTTGGATTGATGGCGGAGAGGAACCGTTGCGGCCAATCACTCAATCAGTTGATCTTGCAGGACGCGACTAGTGAAACGGAAATGGATTGCGACGACGACCGGTGCGATCGTCATCAGCTCTGCGCTGGCGGGCGGATTCGCCGTCGCTCAGAACGCGCCTGAGTCGCTGTTGCCGCCTGGGTTTGACGATCCAGCCCCTTCGCCAACGCCTGCACCGCCGCCTCCGCCGACCACCGCGCAACCGGTAGGACCAGCGCCGGCAGCCCCAGTGGCTGCCCCTGTCGGACCAGCAGCGCCATTGCCGCCATCTCCGGCCGAAACGGGTCCGGTCGAGCTGCCGCCTGTCCCCAGCATTTCAAGCGAGGAGCTGGCGGAACTGCCAACCTTGGAACAGCTTGAAGAGCTATCGACTGACGAGCTCGACGATCTGCTGGGCCTCAAGCCGCAATATGACATTCCGCCGGCCGCGCGCCGATCGCTTCGCCAGGTCGGCATTCTCGGTCCTGACGAAGGCGGATTTGTCACCCAGTCGCTGGCATTGCAGCCGGGATCCCTGGTCCGCGCGACTCTGGCTGGCACGACCCGGCCATTGGTGTCTCGCTGGGGGCACATCCTGCTGCGTCGTGTGCTTTCAAGCCGCCTGGCCGCGCCGGAATCGATGAGTCCGGTCGAATTTGCGGCATTGCGCGCGGGTGTCCTCAACCGGATTGGTGAATTCACGGCTGCCCGCGCGATTGTGCAAGACGTCGACACCGGCAATTGGGATGAATTGCTGACCGCCAATGCGGTGGATGCCTATATTGCGAGCGCTGATTTCGTCGGCGCTTGTCCGGCCGTGCGTTTGCAGGGCGGTGCGCGCGAGGACGCGCAATGGGTCATGCTCCAGGCGATTTGCAACGCCTATGGCGGCAACACCTCGCTCGCCAACGCTCAGCTGGGCGATGCGGTGGATGACGATGTTGCGCCCGAAATCGATATCCGTCTCGCGCAGCGTTATGCCGGCGCAGCGGGGCGGGGTCGCCGCGCTGTCACAATCGAATGGGACGGCGTCCAATCGCTCAATGCCTGGCGCTTTGCCTTGGCCAATGCCGTTGGTGAACCGATCCCCGAGCGCTTGCTTCAGAATGTCGATCCGATGCTTGCGCGGGCTGGCGCCACAAGCGCGACGGTTCCCTTGGGAATGCGGGCTCAGTTCGCGCAGCGCGCCGGACGCGAAGGGATCCTGTCTTCGCGTGCGATGGTCGGGCTCTACAGCCAGATCTATGCTGACACCGGCATGTCCGGTGAAGCGACAGATGACGCAATCCGACTGCGCGAAGCCTATGTCGCAAGCGATCCCGCCGAGCGCTTGGCCGCGATGCGGGCGCTGTGGGAAGGATCTGACAGTGAGGACATGTTCGGCGCTTATGTGATGACGGCCTATGCCGCCGCGCGATTCCCGCCGAGCGCTAACTATGCCGCGGAGGCTGACCAGCTGATCGCATCCATGCTGACCGCAGGGCTTGATCGCGATGCCGCCGCCTGGAGCGCCCAGGTCGCGCCGGGCAGCTTGGGATGGGCGCTCATAGCCGTTTCAAATCCCAGCATCGGATCAGCCGACTCGTCGGCACTCGATCAATTCGTCGATAGCGATTCGAGCACAGACTCGCAGAAATCAGCCTTCCTTGTCGCTTCGCTGGCGGGCTTGGGCAGAATCACGGCATCAGACCGATCTTCGTATGCCAGCAGTCTTGATCTTGGCCTGGATCGCCAAACGCGATGGACGCGGATGATTGAGCGCGCTGCAGAAGTCCGTAATCCGACCTTGGTGGCCATGCTGGTTGGCCTGGGCATGCAGGGCAGCGATTGGGACCAGATGACACCTTTGCATCTGTTCCACATCACCTCTGCGCTGAGCCAGGTCGGACTGTCGGCGGAAGCACGGATGATTGCAGCTGAGGCTGTTGCGCGGGGCTGACGGGCAGTGATGTCCAGCGCCACCCAATCCTTCCTTGATATGCTCGCGGCGGAGCGCGGCGCGTCGACCAACACTTTGGCGGCCTATGCGCGCGATCTGGCTGGCGCAGAAGAGCTGATCGGGGATCTAGCGGCGGTTGATCGCAATGCGGTAGCGAAGCTTTCAGGTGCATGGGCACAGCTGGCGCCGTCTACTGTGGCACGTAAGAGCTCTGCTCTGCGGCAGTTCTTTGGCTTCGCGATGGATGAAGGCTGGCGCAAGGACGATCCCTCCGGTGCGCTGCCGCAGCCCAAGGCCAGACGTCCTTTGCCCAAAATCCTGTCGCATCAGCAGGTTGAGCAATTGTTCGAGCGGGCCGAGCTCGAGGCCGATAGCGGAAGGCCCGCGGCTGTGCGGCAATTGACGCTGCTCGAATTGCTCTATGGCTCGGGTTTGCGGGCGACCGAGCTGGTCTCGCTGCCCGTTTCCGCGGTTCCGCGCGATGCACCTTTGCTGACCGTGATGGGCAAGGGCGGACAAGCGCGCATGGTTCCTGTCAGCGAACGCGCCAATGCAGCGATTCATAAGTGGCTACCGCTACGACCAGACGATTCGCGGTTTCTGTTTCCGTCGCGCGGCGGGAAACATTTATCCCGGGTGCGCCTGTTCCAGATGCTCAAGGAGCTCGCTGTGCGCGCTGATCTCGACCCTTCGGGCATAAGTCCGCACGTTCTGCGCCATGCCTTTGCCACCCATTTGCTTGAAGGAGGGGCCGATCTTCGCGTGTTGCAAACCCTGCTTGGCCATGCCGATATCGCCACCACGCAGATTTACACCCATGTCGACGCCGCCCGACTTGTCGAGCTCGTCAACACACGCCATCCGCTCGCCGGACAGCGATCCTGAACGACACATATGCAAAGCCTAGGCTTGCCCAGCGACGAACATCGGACTAGCGCAGCAGCATGATTTCTTATCTCGAATTCGA
>Ga0207422_1002206_pt1 | contig 27960 bp, 23 predicted proteins | sample MarCyaLeptolynsp_FD_187757 | JGI IMG/M metagenome (GOLD analysis project Ga0207422, IMG submission 187757) | Marine cyanobacterial communities from Panama - species 1 Leptolyngbya sp. (SPAdes) | ecosystem: Environmental > Aquatic > Marine > Unclassified | place: Panama: Panama City | collected... | reverse complement strand
GCCACCTGTTTTTGCTGACACCCGCACTTCTCGTGTTGATCTGGTTTTCCTGGCCCTATGTGCGCGGCAGCTGGGCAATCCTGGAAGGGCCGATTTCCGTTGGAGGAATTCCGGCATCCTATCTGCTGAAGACCCTCATTCCCGCCTATTGTATACTTCTGCTGATTCAGGGTGTTGCCGCCTTCCTCCGTGACCTTCAGAAGCTGAGGGAGACCGGCGCATGAGCCCGCCGCTCGACCTGATCATGTTCGGTGCCCTGATCGCCTTCATCCTGCTTGGCTACCCGGTCGCCTTCACGATAGCCGGTGTTGCCACTGGATTTGCGCTTCTCGGTTGGATGCTGGGGGATTTCAATATCCAGCTCATGGGCGCAATGGGCCAGCGCTTCTTCGGCGTCCTCATCAATCCGGTTCTGACCGCCATTCCACTTTTTGTTCTGATGGGCGTCATCCTGGAAAAGAGCCGAATTGCCGAAGAACTGCTTGAGACAATGGGGCGTCTCTTCGGACGCATGAACGGCGGTCTCGGTGTTTCGGTCGTGCTTGTGGGCGCGCTGCTGGCAGCTTCCACAGGAATTGTCGGCGCAACGGTGGTCGCCATGGGTCTGATCGCCCTGCCGACGATGCTGCGCAATGGCTACGATCCGAAGCTGGCTTCCGGCATGGTTTGCACCGCTGGAACGCTCGGCCAGATCATCCCGCCCTCGACGCTTCTGATCATTCTGGCCGATGTCATGTCCAACGCCTTTCAGCAGGCGCAGTATGCCCAGGGCAAGTTCACCATCGAGACCATCTCGGTCGGTCAGACATTCGCTGCCGCAATGGTGCCAGGCTTGCTGCTGGTGGCGGTCTATTGCGTTTACATTCTCGCCCGCGCCCGGTTGTTCCCGAGTGATGCGCCGGCAATGCATGAGGACGTCGACCATCCGTCGACAAAGGAAATAGCCGCCGCCATCGTCCCGCCTATTTTGCTGATCATCGCCGTTCTCGGATCGATCCTCGGCGGCATCGCGTCTCCCAACGAAGCCGCCTCTGTCGGTGCGATCGGCGCCATTCTGTTGGCCGGACGCCGCCTCGGCGTTTCCACAAAGCTGATTGTGCTGGCAACGCTCGCGCTGCTCGTTCTGGCCGTTGCCGCAACCGCGCTTCCTGTGCGCCTGCAGCGCTCCGACGTTACATTTGGCGGGTATCTGCTCGCTGCGACATACGCAGGCCTGGCAGTATTCGCACTTGCCGTCGTGCTGCGTATCCTGGTGGCCGCTTTTAAGGACGGCCTTTTAAAGGCTTCGCTGCTTTCCACGCTCACCGTCACCTCCATGATCTTCGCAACCATTCTGATGGCGAGTTTCTTTTCCCTGGTGTTTGTTGGTCTCGGTGGTGAGGATCGGGTGCACACGATCTTGAACGAAATGCCCGGCGGGCCGACCGGAGCCCTGATTTTTGCAATGCTGTTCGTGTTCGTGCTCGGGTTCTTTCTCGACTTCGTGGAGATCTCCGTCATTTTGCTGCCGGTGCTGATCCCACCACTCATCCTGATGGGCATCGACCCGATCTGGCTAACGGTTCTGATCGCGATCAACCTTCAGACGTCGTTCCTGACACCGCCTTTCGGCTTTTCGCTGTTTTACCTGCGCGGGGCCGCGCCTAAAGAGATCACCACGGGTCAGATTTACCGGGGCGTCGTGCCTTTCATCCTGCTTCAGATAGTTGCCGTCGCGATCCTGTGGCTGTTCCCGCTTCTTGCCACCTGGCTGCCACGCTCGCTTTATTGACAAGCCATAGGTCAAAGCTCTAGAGCGGAAGCCCTTCGGGCAACACGAGCCGGACGCTGCGAATGGAGGCGTCGACATCTTCCGGGGTCAGCACCTTTTGGTCCGGATCTGCTGTTGGCTCCGCAATCGTCTGCCCGGATGGCCGTGGGGCCGGTTTCGGGATTGGAGACACTTTCAACCGGCTCTTGAGCGCGCGTACCCTTTTATAGGCCGCTGCGATTTTCTGCCTGAGCGCTGGGTCACTCTCCGCGGCTTTTACGAGAATGTCCGTGACCTTGGCCGGAACTTCGGGATCGGGACGTTTGTCATTCGCAAACACCAAAATGTCTGTACCCGCCTCGACAGCCATTACCACCGCGTCCCGGAACGAGTGGTTCTTCCGGATCGCGTCCATCTGCAGATCATCGGTTATGATAACCCCGTCATAGCCCAGATCCCCCCGCAAGACACCTGCAAGCGCTGTCTCGGAAAGCGAAACCGGTTTGCGCTCGCCCTTGTCCTGAAGACCTCTATTGTGGACATGCGCCGTCATGATCAGATCGGCCTTGTCTTTCGCGATAAGTTGCCGGAACGGTTCCAGTTCGTCTGGAGACCATGTCCTGGAAATGTCGACGGCACCCTTGTGGCTATCGGTATGACTGGACCCGTGCCCGGGGAAATGCTTCAGCGCGGTGAACACACCGTGTCGCCTGTGCGCGTCGATAAAGGCTTCGCTAAAAGCCACAACGATCTCCGGATCGCTCGAAAAGGACCGCCCAAGCCTGCCGATAATTGGGTTTCTGGGATTTTTGTCGAGGTCCACCACGGGACCAAGATTGAGATTGAACCCCCAGTCGGCGAGCGCTTCGGCCATAAGATCATAGGCGGTCGCTGCGTCGGCTGGTGACGCTCTTTGTGCCATGCGTTTCGCGGACACGGTCTGGGGAAACCGGTGCCACCCTTTAAGACGCTGGACAACGCCGCCCTCCTGATCGACCGCGATGAGCGGTGGAGCAGGCGCTGCTGCGTTGAGGCCTGCGTTCATTTTTCCAACGGTGTGCCGGTCAAGAATGTTCCTGCCAAGATAAAGCACACCTGTAATTTCGCCCGCCTGAAGCTGGGCTTTCACGCGCTCGTATCCACGTTTGTCGATTGAGTTTCCGACGAACCCGACTAGGATCATCTGACCGATTTGTGTCTTGATATCAGGAAGGGTGTCGCCCGGCGCTGTATCGGCTTGCCGAGCTGGCTTGGGCAACGGTTTGGCCTCGACCGCCTGGACACGCTCTGCCGCCGGCACGATCGCACCAGGACGCGCGTTCGGTGTTTCTGCGCGGCCGGGCAAGGCCGTCAACAGGGCTAACAGAATTCCGGTGCTCAGGATTCGAATGGACCTCATCGCGGTCTCCGACGTTTCCACCGTCACTCACAAACTTGCGTTCTTTTGGTTAACGTATGGTTAACCTAGATTAACAACTCGCTAATTTGCGCAAGAGCTTCACAACACACGCCCTTTTTGACACGATTCTCACCTTTGATTGCCCAAGCCCTGCCCCTATCTGGGGACAAGTTCCAGAACGAAGGTCGCCTAATCAACGGCGGTAACTGGATACACCCGGCCGGGCGTGACAACCCTGTCGATCCGCCGCGCCGAGATCAGGCCACTGCGCGTGTTCGCCGACAGATAAGGTTGATTGGTAAATCCGCTCTTCAGCCAACACCGGTTGCGTTTCAAAAACCCTGCAAAGGTGAAACCACTGCAACTGGAATGCCTTGCGCAGGATTCCATGCAGCCCTTGAAGGTAAGGTCCCCGGTCGACCCGAGGTCCGAGCCGCTGAGATCCCTCCGGTTGAAGAGCTCCCACGTTGCCCGGACTGAAGGCGCATCGCGTTCGCTGCCACCACGGAAGTAATATCCGGCAACAGCGCCATCAAAAACCTGGGCGAAACTGTAGGAACTCTTCAGAAAACACCGGCGTGCCTCCGCATTAAACGTAAAGGCCCGGCAAGCTGTTTCATTGCCGCAACTTTGCGCACATTCCGACACGCTTTGCGCCCGAAGACCCTTGGGATGAATATCGCCGCCGAATAGGTCGAGATTGGCATAGGTCGCCAGGAACCAGCTGTCTCTTCCTGTCTCAGACCCAAGCGGACCCTGACCGGGATCATCAGGAGAAACCGATGCCTGCAACTGCTTCTTGCGACCAATCGCCAGCTGCTCATAGATGGTTCCGGAATAAGCTGAGATGATGACGTCGAAGTCGCTGATGACGTTCGAATCCCGAACCGCTTCCCATGCCAGCCTGGCGTCCTCCAGGTTGCGGCCGGGCTGCTCCGTCGAAGTTCCGGACACGGCCGGCGTCACCCCGCTTGGGCTCGTTGCCACCTGGTCATCGCTCGGATGAAGCGACACGGTTCCGGCCGGCAGAGAACCATAAAGAAACGGCTCCTGCTCCCGCCCGGTCGACGTCAGAACCTCGTCCCGAATAATGCGGAACATCTGCCCCACATCGAGCCCGCGTGTGGGAATATGTTTCAGCAAAGCCGTCGTGTACGGGCTGTTGCGTCCAACACCGTCGCTCGCCGTCGTCCCTTCCTTGGCTGCAAAACCAATAATGGTTCCGGTGTCCGGTTCGATCGAGGCAAGACCGCCCGGCAAGGAAGATCTTGATGCACCACTGGTGGAGCGCATCGCCCGCAGGAACGGATTATCCCTGCAGGCATCCAGTATGATGACGTTCAACCGAGAGGCACCCGAAGCTGCCCGTTGCACCATGTCGAGAGAAATCGCCTGGAATTCGACGTCGTGACCTGTCTTGAGGTCCGCGTCCACCGGTATCAGATAGTTCTTCTTCTCAACTTCAATGCCATGTCCGGCGAAAAAGACCAGAGACACTTCGGCTCGACGGGCCTTGCCGGAGAATGTTTGCAGGGCGGCCCGCATTTCCTCGTAGCTCGCATCCTGAAGCAGGCTGACGTCATACCCCATTCCGGCAAGCGTTTCGGCAAGATCCGCAGAGTCGTTTCCGGGATTGGCCAGCGTGCTGGAGACTTCATAGCCGGAATTGCCGATAACAAGCGCAACGTGGGAGCTGTTCGCCGCAGTCAGAGCGCGAAGCGCTACGGGGTTCGCGAGGCTGAAAAGGCCGGCCAACAAAAGGATCAAACAAAGTCGCACGAGCGGTAGGAAAACTCTGCACATGCCGCAACCGCCGAAAATTGGCAAAAACTAAGAAAACTTTCGCTACGAAAATTCTACGAGAGCCCAAACGGATAAGCAACCCGCATGGGCTCCCTGCATGATTTGACGATCGCTCGGTGTCCCCTTGAATGGCTGTGTGTGCCCTATGAAACCAAGACTCCAGCTGCCGCTTCCAGCGCCGCTTCGGTCTGTACAAGATCGGCTTCTGTCAGAGCCAGATGCGCATAGAGCTTGCTGTCCGGCTTCAGGATACCGCTTGACCGAAGGCTCCGGTTGAAGCTCTTTGCCCGACTGCTGTCGGCATTGAACATGTCGCGATAATTCTCGACCGGCTTATCGGTAAAGGCTACGTCGAACAGAAACGGTTCGCCAACGATCTGATACGGAACGCCGACAGCGTTCAGATGCGCTCTGAAGGCTGCCATCAATCTTTCGCCGTTGGCGCGGATTGTTTGATAGCTGCCGGGCCGTTTCAGGATTTCCAGGGTCTTCAGTCCGGCAACGCTCGCGACCGGGTTTCCGCTGAGCGTTCCGACCTGGTAGGTGAAGCCTTTCTCGCCGACAATCGCCTTGTCGAAATGGTCCATGATCTCCTTCTTGCCCGCAATCGCGGCCAGAGGGAAACCGCCACCGATGATCTTTCCGAGCGTGCACAAGTCAGGTGTAACGCCGTAATATTCCTGCGCACCGCCATAGGCAAAGCGGAAGCCTGTGACGACTTCATCGAAGATCAGAATAATGCCGTGTTTGCTGGTCAGATCCCGCAGGGCCTGCAGGAACCCGGGAGCTGGCGGGATCAGCCGCTGCAGCGGTTCGACAATGACACAGGCAATCTCGCCTGCATGCTCCTCGATCAGCGATGCAACAAAGTCCGCATCATTGAACGGTGCGATCAGCATGTTGTCGCGCACAGCCTCCGGAATACCGGCGGAATCCGGCACGGCCTGCGGGAAGTTGATCAGCTTGCCGGGTGCCAGGCTCATCAGCGCCTCACCGGACATGCCATGGTAACCGCCTTCGAACTTCAGGATCTTGTCCCGCCCTGTGAAGGCGCGCGCGAGCCGCATGGCATACATGTCTGCTTCGCCGCCGGTTGAAACGTATCGCACCTGTTCCGCACACGGCACGGCGTCGACAAGCACTTCGGCAAGCTCAATGCCGCGCGCGTTGTTGGCAAAAAAGGTCATGCCGTCGGCGAGATGTTCCTGGACGGTTTCCAACACTTCCGGATGACCGTGGCCGAGGATCATGGGTCCCGATCCGATCAGGTAGTCGATGAACTCGTTGCCGTCCTCGTCCCAGACCCGGGCGCCCCTGCCGTTGCGGATGATGACGCCGGGATCGAAATTTCCGAAACCGGCGGCCGGCAGAACCTGCGCTGCGCGTGCCTTCCAGTCTTCCTGGGAAATGGATGTTTTCATCTGACGGCCTCCTTCAGGCAGCAAGAGATAGAACAGGTTCACCCAGAACCGCCGGATTTGGCGTGACGCCGAGACCAGGTCCGGCAGGCGGAGAAATCCGCCCTCCGGATCGGGTCGGTGCGTCCGGGTCCAACCTCGGATAAACATAGCCGGAAAGGTCGCAAACGTTGAGAACGGCCTGCGCCGGCGACGATGCGGCAACATGAAGAGCCGCCGCCGTCGCTATATCAGTGCCCCATGTGTCTTCAACACACATCTTCGTGCCGAAGTGCAGACAAAGATCGCGTGCCCGCCGAAGCTCGGAAATGCCGCCGAATTTGGACAGTTTCAACGCAACCGCATCCATGCAGCCGAGCTCGTAGGCCTTCAGAAGGCTTGTCGTGTCGTGAGCGTTCTCATCCAGTTTCATCGGCAGACCGGTCGCGGACCTGACCGCCGCGCACTCCTCGAGCGTCGCACAGGGTTGTTCAAGCATAATGTCGAGATCGCGCACTGCCCGGCCGACACGTGTCGCGTCGAGCCGGCTTGACCCGCAATTCCAGTCTCCGTAAACAAGCGGCCCCTCACCGACCGCTTCCCGGACCAACCTGAGCCGCGCGACGTCCGCCTCCCAGTTATTGTCGGCACCGAGTTTGACCTGAATCTGACGCATGCCCGCGGCAAGAGCATCCTTTGCGATGTCAGCCATGTCCTCAGGTGCGATGCAGGTGATCGAATGATAGAGCGGGAGGTCGGCTGACTGCAGCCCGCCAAGCAACGTATAGACCGGAAGCCCGCACGCCTTGCCGGTCAGGTCCCACAGAGCGATGTCGATTGCCGATTGTGCGTAAGGATGGCCCAGAAGATGGGACCGGCAGGCCTTCATCAGCGCTTCGACACCAATCGGACTTCCGCCGAGGAGAACAGGTGCGAGCTCCTCAATCGCCGGCGCGACCCCTCTTGCATAGGACGGAAGATAATGCGGGATCGGACAAACTTCTCCCCAGCCGGAGACTCCATGATCGGTGTCGACGCGAAGGATCATGCTGTCGACTGTCGCGCAGGTCTTGCCTTCGGCCATATAGTAGGTTTCGTGGCTTGTCAGAGGCACTTTCCAGAGCGTCAGCCCTGTAATCCGGTAGTCGGGATAGTTGCTCATCCGGCATCTCCATAAGTCGCGACCGGCGCGCCAAGAATTGAAGGATCTGGCGTGACACCGATGCCCGGTGCGTCGCCGAATTGAACCAGACCACCGACGTTGCGGGCGCCTTGTCCCGGCACGGGGTCGACTGCCAGATGCGCGTGACACAGCCAGGCAGCAAGCCGGTTGGCGTCAGGTGTCGACGCAGCCAGATGCAGCGCAGCAGTGTCGGCAAAGGCACTTCCGCCGGTGTCCTCGATGTGCATTTGCCAACCGACGGAAACTCCGAAATCCCGGATTTGCCGCGCTTTGGTCAACCCGCCGACGCGATTGGGCTTCACCTTCACGCCCTGGCAGACAGTCCGTTTCCAGGCGTCCAGATGGTCCTGAAACGTATGCAGACATTCGTCGAGCATAATCGGCTGCGGTACCTTGCCGGCAACGAGAGCGCATTGGTCCAAGGTCTCGCAGGGCTGTTCGACCCAATCCCGCGCCGACACAGCATTCAGCACCTGAAGGGCGATGCCAGGTGTCCACGCCCGGTTGACGTCAAAGGTGACCTGTTCGCCCTTCGGCAAAGCTGCCGAGATTGCTTCGATCCGCTCGATATCGGCACTGAAGTCGCTTCCGCCGACCTTTGCCGAGTGTGTCCGGTATCCCATCGCGCTCGCCTCCCTGATCAGCGCGATCATCTCGTCCGGCGTCCCGGTCGAAATAGAAGAATTGACGGCAACAGCGGCGGGCTTTTCGGCACCAAGCATGCGCCAGAGCGGGTTGCCGCTTGCCTTGCCGCAAATGTCCCAGCAGGCGATGTCGAGCGGTGATTTGGCATAAAGGTGGCCTGGAAGCTGAAGATCCATCGCACGATTGATGTCATCGAGCGCGCGCGGATCGCGCCCCAGGAGGGCGGGCGCAAGAATCTCCAGGGCCGCACGAAGGCCATGACCGTGCGCCGGAAGATAAGTGTGACCCCAGGGGCAACCTTCACCCCAGCCGGACACGCCCTCATCTGTATCGATCCGGACGAACGTGCTGTCGATTTTCTCAAACTTCAACCGACCGCCGGAGAGCCAATAGGGTTTCGTCAGCGGCAGATCGATCTGGAAGACGGTGATCCGCGAAATCCTCATGCAGCCTCTCCGTAAACGGCAATCGGAGGCCCGAGGCTTTCATAATCCGGCTCCACGCCGAGTCCGGGCGTGTCGAAGGCGTAGAGTTTACCGTTCGCGGTTCCAGGACCCGGCGTTCCGGTCGATCTGGTGTTGTAGTTGTGTAGATCGGTCGTGTTCTGGAGATAATCTTCCGGCGTCGATACCGCAAAATGCGCAAGGGTAGCGGTTGCAATCTCCCCGCCCCAGGTGTCTTCGGAAACGACAGGAATGCGGTTGTCGATGAAGAAGTCCCGCACGCGCCGTGCCTTCGAAAGACCGCCGAGATTTGAAATCTTGAGACAGACGAGATCGGCCCCACGGTCGGCAACGATGCGCTGCGCCGCCTGCATCCCGGTGACGCACTCATCCAGCTTCATCGGCAGGTCAATGCGCGCACGGACCTGCTGGCATTCCTCGTAGGTTCTGCAAGGTTGTTCAAAAATGAAGTCAAGGTCACGTGTGGCCCGGGCAACCCTGAGGGCATTGTCGACGCGCCAACCCTGGTTGGCATCCGCCATTGCCTTTTCGCCCGGTTTGAGCAAGGGAACCGTCGCCCGGATCCTGTCGATGTCCTCTACCCAGTTCGCCCCGACCTTGATCTGGAACTGCCGGTACCCGCTGCTGCGGTGACGCTCAAGCTCGGCGACCGTTTCTTCGGTCGAGCGATGCGGCGCGACCCTGTACATCGGAGCACCGTCCGTCAACTTGCCGCCCAGCAGCATCCAGACAGGTACGCCGAGCGCTTTGCCCGCCAGATCCCAACATGCAGCGTCGAAGGGCGCTTTGGCATAACCATGCCCCTGGATCAGATGATCGAGAAGCTGTTCGATCCGCGCCACCTGGCGGGGATCTTCTCCGATGAGCTGCGGCGCCACGATCCGGGCAAGCGCTTCGACCCCTTCGGAATGGGCAACCATGTAGTTCTCACCGCAGGGTGTGAATTCGCCGCATCCTGACAGACCGGCATCGGTATCGATCACGACGACGGTTGCCTTGGCCGTGGTAATGGAATTGCCTGCCCCCCAGCCATAGGCCCCGTCGACATAAGGCAAATCAGTCTTGAAGATCCGGATGCGGGTGATCTTCATGGAACCACCACGATGTTTCCTATGTGGTTTTTCTCGATGAAGGCTGTTTGCGCGGCGTGGAATTCCTTCAGCGGATAAGTGGCTGCGAGCACTGGCCGGATTTCGCGGCGTTCGACATAACCGACGAGATCCTTGAAGATATGCGGTTCGACGACAGTCGATCCGATCAGAGTGAGATCGTTGAGATAGAAAGTTCTGAGATCCAGATTGACGATCGGCCCCGCAATGGCGCCGGAACATGTATAGCGAGCGCCGCGTTCCATCACGTCGATCAGATGGCCCCAGTAAGGGCCCCCGACCACATCGGCAACAACGGAAACCTTGTCGCGTCCGATGGTTGATTTCAAGGCCGCGCTGAGGTTCGAAGGAGCACGTTCCAATACCACATCGGCACCGAGCGCCTTGATGTCGGCGTGCTTTGCCGGCGAGGCCAGGGCAACGACAGTCGCACCTCTTCTTTTTGCAAGCTGTATCGCGGCCGAGCCGACGCCGCCCGAAGCGCCGGTGACCAGAACCGTATCTTTTTCACCGACATCTGCACGGCTGAGCATGCCTTCCGCCGTTGTGTACGAACACGAGAATGTGGCCAGCTCCGCATCGCTCAGGTCAGATTGGACAACCCCTACGTTGTTGGCATCGGCGACCGTATATTCGGCGTAACCACCATCGCACTCGGAACCGAAGTAACCGGCCTTGTTCTTGTTGAAAGGATCAGACCAGTCACGAAGCCAGCCATCCACCATCACCCGTTTGCCCAGGAGCGCTTCCAGGGCACCGTCGCCAAGGGCAACAACCTCGCCAACCGCGTCCGCTCCCTGGATGCGTGGAAACGTGATCGGCGCCCCTCCCCAGGTCGGATCCTCCTGGCCGACTTCCTCGTAAGCGCCTCCGGTCGTTGCGTCGGAAACCGTCTTGGAGTACCAGCCCGAGCGCGTGTTGACGTCGGTATTGTTCAACCCGCACGCACCGACCTTGATCAACACCTGACCTTGGCCAGGTTTTGGTGTCGGCCAGTCTTCGTGCCAGATGATTTTGTCCAGCCCGCCATGCCCTTCCAGGACCATTGCCTTCATTGTCGCCGGTATGGTCATTCGGCAGCCACTCCCACTGCTGCATCCGTCCTCGGCAGGAGGCTATCCGGATCATAGGCAGGCGCATCGAGCACCCTTGCCTTGCGGACACCGTTCATGATGACGACTTCCAGCTGCTGGCCCGGCTCGGCCGCTTCCGGTTTGACATAGGCAAATGCAAGGATTTTCCCGACCGTGTGGGCATAGGCAACGGAACTGGTTGCCCCGACCGGGTGCCCATTGAGAAGCACGGCTTCACCGCCATGACCGTCTTCGACCCCATCCGGCTCGATTTCGAGATAGACACAGATCCAGGGCAAGCGCGAAGACGCGGCGCTTGTTTCCGTTGCTTCCTTGCCAAGGAACTCCGCCTTGTCGAGCTTCACAAAGCGCATGACGTCGGCTTCGGGCAATGTGACTTCGTTGGTCAACTCCCCGGCCCCCTTGAAACCTTTTTCAAGACGGAGCGCGTTCATGGCAAAGGATCCGTAATCCGCAAGCCCAAGCGGCTGACCGGTTTTCCAGAGCGCATCATAGACCTCCAGCATATGCTCGCGCGGAATATGGAATTCCCAGCCGAGTTCCCCTGCATAGGACATGCGGAAAGCCCAGACCGTATGTCCGGCCACTTCGATTTCCTGAGCTGTCAGCCAACGGAACGAACCGTTGTCGAGAGCTGCTGGTGTATTGGGGCCCAGAATATCGCGCGCCAGCGGGCCGTTGAGCGTCATCGCTCCCCATTCGGTGGACAGGTTGCGGACGCTGACGTCGTCGCCGTTGCCATTTTGGGCCAGATGATCCAGCAGCCGTTGCTCGAAGAAAGCCGCACAGACCAGGTAAAAGCGGTCTTCCGCAAGCCGGACGACCGTCAATTCCAACTCGATCCGGCCGCGCCGGTTGAGCATGTGCGTCAGGGCAATGCCGCCAACCTTCTTGGGCAGACGATTGGCCACCAGCCGATCCAGATAGCTTTCCGCATCCGGGCCTGACAATTCGATTTTGGTGAAGGCCGAGATATCCATGATCCCCGCCGTTGTGCGCACGGCCTGCATTTCCTTGGCAACGGCCTCATGCCACGCGGCACGGCGGAAGGAATAGTAGTCCCGCTGCTCCAGGTCACCAGTCGTGAACCAGCGCGGACGCTCGTGACCGTAGACTTCCTCGTAGACCGCCCCTTTCTCCTTAAGCCGGTCGTAGAGCGGGCTCGGTTTGATCGGGCGCCCTTCCAGCCGGTTGAAATGCGGGAACGGGATTTCGTGGCGCAGGCAGTAGTCTTCTTTCGCCTTGATCACCTGCCAGTCCTTGTCGGCATAGTCGCCGAAGCGGCGCGGATCGAATTCGCGCATGGAGATGTCGGCCGAACCGTGGACAATCCAGCGTGCAAGCTCACGGGTCAGACCGGGGCCCCATCCGATACCGATCTGGGTGCCGCAGCAGCACCAGTAGTTTTTCACGCCCGGTGCCGGACCGATCAGCGGGTTGCCGTCCGGCGGATGCGAAATCGCTCCATGCACCTCGCGCTTGATGCCGAGTTCGGCAAAGATCGGCATCCGGTCCATGGCGTTTTCAAGCCAGGGCATGATCCGGTCGTAATCGGCATCAAACAACTCGTTCTCCGCTTCCCAGGGACAAAAGTCTTCCCAGACCGTGTTCGGATTTTCCTTTTCGTAGATCCCGATCAGGCCCGACTTCTGTTCCATGCGGATGTAGCCGGAGACGAGTTTGTCGTCGCGGATGACGGGAAGCTCCTTGTCCAGCTCCTTGAATTCAGGAACCGTGTCGGTGACGATGTAGTGATGGGTCATCGACGTCATCGGCAGCTGCAAACCGCTCCATTCGCCCATCTGACGGGCGTAAGTACCACCGGCATTGACCACGTGCTCACAGGTGATGTCGCCAAGCTCGGTGGACACTTTCCACTCGCCATTCGGCTGCTGCTTGATATCCGTGGCCCGGCAACGGCGAATGATCTTCACGCCAAGCTTGCGCGCGCCGATCGCGAGCGCCTGGGTCACGCCGGACGGATCCGCGTGGCCGTCGTCGGGCGTATGCAGGGCCCCAAGAACACCGTCGAGATTGTAGAAGGGATGCATTTCACGAATGCGCTCCGGCCCGACCAGTTCCATCGGAAACTGCAGGGCCCGGCCGACACTCATCGTGTGCCGCAGCCAGTCCATCTCGTCTTCGGTGTAAGCCAGACGGAAGGACCCGCAGCCATGCCAGGTTACCGATTGGCCGGTCTCTTCCTCCAGCAAGCCGGAATAGAGATCGATGTTGTAGCCGACACATTTTCCAAGGCCGAAACTGGACGTGGAATGGGTGATCTGACCGGCGGCGTGCCAGGTCGACCCGGAGGTCAGTTCCGCCTTCTCCAGAAGAACGACATCCGAGCAGCCTTCGTGGGCCAGATGGTAGGCGAGGCCGCAGCCCATGATGCCGCCGCCGACAATAACGACGCGAGCTGAAGACGGCAGTTTGGAGGTTCCAGTTTCCGACACGTGTGATCTCCCAGGCCGGTGATTTTTCGATGGACATCGTAATTGTACAAATGTACTCTCGTCAATCATGAATGATATGAATGTACCAAAAACCGGATTGAAGGCCCCGCAAGCGGTGCTCGACGACCTTGCGTCAGAGCTCGAGGAACTGACGCCAGAGTTGCGCAAGGCCGCAAGCTATGTCCTTGAAAACCCGAACGATGTCGGCGTGAGCTCGATCCGTGAGATCGCCGACGCGGCAGGGGTCAAACCGAATACATTCGTGCGCATGGCACGCTCGGTCGGATTCGACGGATACGAGGATTTTCGCCATCCATTTCGCGAAGCAATCCGCAGCCGTGGTACAGATTTCCCAGACCGGGCGCGATGGCTGCAGTCGCTCGCCAAGGGTGGCCAATTGGGAGCGCTGTTTGCGGAGATGGCCGCCTGCGCAATCTCGAATATCGAGAACACCTTCGCGACGACCAACGCCAACGCGATGAAATCGGCCGCCGACGCAATCGTGAATGCGCGTCACACCTATGTGCTGGGTGTCGGCGTCAACAATTCCAACGCCCGGAACTTCTCCTACCTCGCGGACATGGCGGTCGACACGATCTGGACCATTCCAAGGATGGGGTCGGTCGCGACCGATGACCTTGCCCGCGCGAACGAGCAGGATGTGCTCGTGGCCATGACCTGCAAGCCCTATAGGACGGATGTCATCGCTGCCGTGGAAACGGCGCGCGAACAGGGGCTGACCATTGTGGCGATTTCCGACAGCCCCGCCTCACCCATCGTCGTCGGCAGCGACCACGCCTTCGTCGTCGACGCGGAGACGCCCCAGTTCTTTCCCTCGTCGGTCTCGACAATCGCATTGCTTGAGACCCTGCTTGCATTCGTCATCGCCGATGCACCGGAAGACGTCATTTCCAGCATCGAACGCTTTCACACCCGCCGCCACAAGATGGGGCTCTATCAGGAAGAGTGGAAGGACCGCTCATGAACGTTCACAGCCAGCTCATTCATTCCCTTGAGGCCCGCTACTACACCGATCCCGAACACTTCGAACGGGAGAAAACGGGCTTGCTGGCACGAACGTGGCAGTTTGCCGGTCACGGTTCGCTCCTGGAAAAACCTGGCGACTATTTCACCATCGACATCTCCGGGGAAAGCATCATCTGTCTGCGCGACAGAGACGGCGACCTGAGGGCCTATTACAATGTCTGCCAGCACCGGGCCCACCAGCTCGTTCAGGGCGAAGGCAACACAAAACTGCTGGTTTGCCCGTATCACAGCTGGACATACGAACTCACCGGCGGGTTGCGGTCCGGGCCCAATGTCCGAGCCGTCCCGGGCTTCGACCGTTCCAAAATCTGCCTGACATCCGTCCGTATCGAAGACTTCTGCGGCTTCCTGTTCGTGAACCTTGATCCGGATGCCAAGCCGATGGACGAATGGTTCCCGAGAGTGCGCGAAGAGCTTTGCGCCTTCGTACCGAATATCGACCGCCTCAAGCCGCTGGAATGGGTCGAAATTCCTGAAAACTGCAATTGGAAAGTCTCTGTCGAGAACTATTCCGAATGTTATCACTGCCCCATCAACCACCCCACATTCGCAACCGGTGTTGTCAAGCCGGAGACCTACGACATCCAACCGCAAGGGTACTGCCTCCGGCACACCACGGAGTGCCAGAACCTTGACCGGATGACCTACGATATCGATCTGGACTCGAACGAACACGCTGGCGATTATTCGTCCTGGTACCTTTGGCCGCTGTTCTCGTTTCAGGTCTATCCCGGCAATATCCTGAACACCTATCACTGGCGCGCCGTCGATGCCGATCACGTGGTCGTCTGGCGGGGCTGGTACACGGTGGATGGCGTCGATTCCGAAGTGATCCGCAGGCTCGCGGTTCAGGACCGCTCAACAACGGTCGAAGAAGATATCTACCTTGTGGAATCGGTCCAAAAGGGTCTCCACAGCCGCGGCTACAAGCCCGGCCCGCTGGTGCTCGATCCGGCCTGCGGCGTCAATTCGGAGCACTCGGTACAAACCCTGCAAAGCTGGATGCGCGAGGCCTGATGTCCCGGCCGGGTTCAAGTGCGCAAGGCATGCCGCGGGAATGGACAGCGGCTCAGAAACTGTTTCCGCATCAGGTCGGTTTCACCTGTCCGCCTCACGACTGGGACGCCGCGCCGAGCGACTTTTTGCGCATCGCCCCTGAGAGTGTCGGCGTTCACGGCTGGATGCTGCACGTACCCGACTATCGCCATCGCCTCGACCAGCGCGCGCAGAACTTCGACATGCTGGAGGATTTTGCCGCCGTCATGGCCAACAATGGCGCCGATGTCTGTGCCCAGGTCGGCTCCAACTGGGTCCATGCCTCAGGCCGCGGCGTCCAGGGCATTGCCGACTTCTGCAAAAGGCTCAGCGACACATACGGCCTCGCCTTTCACATGGCTGGGTATGCCATGGTCGAGGCACTGCGTGCCATGAATGTCGAAAAGGTCGCCCTGAACGCCGTCTATCACTGGCCGGAGTGGTGGCGAGGGACGGTGCGTTTTCTGGAAGAAGCCGGTTTCGACGTGCTTTGGGCCGGCAATTTTGTAGACCAGGGCTGGTTTTCGAGCCAGGAAGACGTAAACGCCAGACGATGGATTTTTGATGGCGACATTGCGCGAAAAAGCTTCGAATACGTCGCCGACAAAGCGCCACAGGCCGACGCGTATCTTGCCAACGGTATGGTCAACTTCCGAACAGGCGTGAATGGCCAGCCGCAACGAATGCTGCATTTGACGCCCGCTCTGGAAGCACAGCTCGGCAAACCCGTCATTGCCCACGACACCGCGCTTTACTGGCGCATTTTCCGCTCGCTTGGCCTCGCCCCGGAAAGACGGCACGGTCGGCTTTTGGAGTCCCTTGATGCATAAGATTGTTGCACTGTGGGCCGTGCCCCGCTCAACGTCCACGGCATTTGAATGGATGATGCGCCAGCGTGGTGATCTCGACTGTCTGCACGAGCCGTTTGGAGAAGCCTGGTATCAGGGGGAAGAGCCGCTTTGGCCGAGGTGGCAACCCGGCGAGAAGACAACGCCCGGGCTGACATTGGAAAGTGTCTGGGAAGGCATCAGGGCAAGAGCCGAGAAAGGCCCGGTCTTTCTGAAGGACTTTCCCCACTATATCAGCCATATGTGGGATGCGGAGTTTCTGTCCAACTTCATACATGCCTTCCTGATCCGGGATCCAGCCCTCACGATCACGTCCATGTACGACAAGTGGCCCGATTTCGACACCGCCGAAGTCGGATTTCCGGAGCAGCGTGCGCTGTTCGATCTTCTGTCGGCCCTGAACGGCACCTCACCCCCGGTGATCGACAGTGGAGACCTTCTGGAACGGCCTGCCGAGACGGTTGAAGCTTTCTGTGCCGCCGTTGGCATCCCTTTCATTGAAGAGGCGCTGAGCTGGGAACCGGGTGCCGATACGGCACAGTACAGCTGGTGGGACGGCGGGTCTTTCCACGCCAATCTGAAAAACTCCACAGGACTTCGGCCTCAAAAACGAAAATATGTCGAGCTTGCCGACGCGCCCGAGCGTGTCCGCCACGTCTACCGACGCATGAAGCCTCATTACGACCGATTGTACTCCAGCAGGATCAGACCACAGTGACCGAGATACCGGCCTATTGGCACAACTTCATCGACGGCGATTATTGTGAGGGTGGCGCTGGTCGGTACCCGGTTCTTGACCCCGCAACCGGTGACTGGCTCGCCGACCAGGCGCTTGCGGACGAGGCCGATGTTGACCGGGCCGTCAAGGCGGCGCAAACGCTGAGTGACAGCGGAGCGTGGTCAGGACTTCGTCCCGTCGAACGCGGCCGTCTTGTGCGCAAGATGGGTGAATACATCCTGGATCGGATCGACGAGATCGCCCCCGTCTTGACGAGAGAGGCAGGCAAACCGCTCTGGGAAGCCAGGCTTGAGATCGAGGGTGCCGCCCGTTACTTCGAGTATTACGGCAACCAGGCCGAAACAATGGAAGGCCGGTCGATCCCGCTAGGGGATGGATATTTCGACTTTACGACCCACGAACCCTTCGGCGTCTCCGCACAGATCATTCCCTGGAACTACCCGATGGAAATGACAGCCCGTTCATTGTCGGCCGCATTGGCCGTCGGATGCGCGGTGGTTGTGAAAACACCTGAACTCGATCCGCTGACGAACCGCTACTTTGCCGATGCCGCGATCGCCTGCGGGCTTCCAAAGGGAGCCTTGAACATTCTCTGCGGCCTCGGCAAGGACGCCGGTGCTGCGCTTTCCAGTCATCCCGGCGTCAACCAGATCGTCTTTACAGGCTCCGTTGCGACAGGCGTTTCGATCGCGAGCGCTGCTGCCCGGAACGTGGTTCCCTGCGTCCTCGAACTTGGCGGCAAGTCCGCAGCGATCGTCTACGACGATGCCGATCTGGACAGCTTCTTGTCGGACGTTCGCTGGGGCATCTATTTCAATGCCGGTCAGGTCTGTTCGGCCATGTCCCGCGTGATTGTACACGAGGCTGTCCACGACAAACTCGTTGACGGGATCATTTCCGTGGCGGAGGGTCTTACCGTCGGCAGTGGTCTCGACTTCCCAGACTTCGGCGCGAATATGGGGGCAATGATATCCGAAGGACAATGCCAGCGGGCTGCCGGAATGGTGTCTGAAGCAGAGCGCCAGGGTGCCCGCATCGCAACCGGCGGTCACCGCATGAACCGGCCCGGGTTTTTCCTGGAGCCGACGGTGATGACCGGCGTCTCCCCAGAAATGACGATTGCCCGGGACGAGGTTTTCGGTCCTGTCCTCTCGGTTCTGAAATTCGGCCAGGAAGACGAAGCAATTCAAATAGCAAACGGCACACCTTACGGACTTGTCGCCGGTGTCTTCACATCCGATATCGACCGGGCCATGCGGGCATCGAAGAAGCTGCGCGCCGGGCAGGTCTTCGTCAACGAATGGTATGCAGGCGGTGTCGAAACACCCTTTGGCGGCTTCGGCAAATCCGGCTACGGTCGCGAAAAGGGCCGCGAGGCGCTTCTGAATTACGTTCAAACAAAGAATGTCGCGATCAAGCTGAGGTAAATGATGGATCAGGATCTGTTCGAAAAGGGTCTGGAGCAGCGCAAGGCAACGCTCGGCGCAGAGTATGTCGAGAACAACCTGGCCAAGGCGGATGATTTTACGCTGCCATTCCAGGAAGCCATGACCGCCTGGTGCTGGGGCTTCGGTTGGGGCGACGAAACGATCGACGCCAAGACCAGGTCCATGATGAACCTTGCGATGATTGGCGCACTCGGCAAGATGACGGAATGGGAAATCCATTGCCGGGGAGCTCTCAACAACGGCGTCACCAAAAAAGAAATCCAGGCAATCATCCACGTGGTCGGAATCTATTGCGGCGTGCCGCAGGCGCTTGAATGTTTCCGTGTTGCCAGGAAGGTTCTTGAAGAGCGCGGCATTGAATAAGGCAGCAGCTTTACCGTCCGTCTGCCGCATTTCCAGACAGAATTTGCCCTTGAACCAGCCAATGCGTTCCTCACGCATCACTGGCAGTTTCACCTCTTTTGGCCTGAGGTGAAAATCAGCGGCGAATTTTGTCGCAGGTTGCCCCGTCCATGATTTGGTTTTTTGTGCATTTTACGTTATTTTTTCCCAAAATTGGGAGGAATGACAGGAATGGACAGTTTCTGGAGCGTGCTGGGCGGGGCGTTCGCCCTCGTTTTCGCACTCGATCCGGATCTCATGGAAATCATCGGGCTGTCGATGCGCGTCACCCTGACGGCTGTCTTCTTCGCGTGTCTGATCGGACTGCCGCTTGGCGCGGCAGTTGGCGTTTTCAAATTCCCGGGGCGCACTTTTCTGGCCGTCAGCCTGAACGCCCTTATGGGTTTGCCGCCCGTGGTGGTCGGTCTGGTTGTTTATCTGCTGCTGTCCGCGTCCGGTCCGCTCGGCCCGCTCCGTCTGCTCTATACGCCGACAGCCATGATCATTGCCCAGATGATTATCGTGACCCCCATCGTCGCGGCGCTGACGCGCCAGGTTGTTGACGATCTGAACCGGGAATACGCGGAGCAGTTTGCTTCGCTTGGCGTCAGTGCGATTGACCGGCTCGTGTCGTTGCTCTGGGATGCCCGATACAGCCTTCTGACGGTCGCACTGGCGGGGTTCGGGCGCGCGGTTGCCGAGGTCGGGGCCGTTCTGATCGTCGGCGGCAACATCAACCACGTTACCCGGGTCATGACGACGACAATTGCTCTGGAAACATCCAAGGGGAACCTCCAGCTCGCGCTCGCTCTTGGTGTCATCCTTCTCTTAATCGCCTTTGCCGTGAACGCCTGCGTCATGGCGATCCGGGCCACTGCCGTGAGGGCCGCCTATGCGTGATCTTGCTTTCGACATGCCGGCAGCCCCCTCCAGTTGCCACAGAACCGCAACTGGTGAACCCATCCTTGAAGCCCGTAACCTCGGTTTCGAAGCAGGCGGACAGAGACTTCTGCACGGGGTCGATGTGTCAATCCGGCGCGGTGCCCGCACGTTGATCATGGGTCCGAACGGCGCCGGCAAGAGCCTGCTCCTGAGATTGATGCACGGCTTGATCAAGCCGAAAGAGGGCGAGGTCCTTTGGCAGGGCAGTCCCTTGACGAAGAAGACCATGCGGGCGCAGGCGATGGTGTTCCAGCGCCCGGTGCTGCTGCGCCGCTCCGTTTTGGCCAACCTCAAGTTTGCGCTGTCAGTCAGAGGACTGCAGGGACGCCCACGCGCAGAAAAGATCGACCAAGCCCTCGCCTCCGCGGGTCTGTCTCATCTTGCGCATCGTCCGGCACGGGTCCTGTCCGGCGGTGAACAACAGCGTCTTGCCGTGGTGCGGGCACTTGCCTGCGAGCCCGACCTCCTGTTTCTGGATGAGCCGACGGCGAACCTCGATCCCGCATCGACCGCCGCCATCGAAAAGCTGGTTCTGGAAGCGAACGCTCAAGGGATCACGATCGTGCTTGTGACCCACGATGCCGGCCAGGCAAAACGCCTTGGTGAGGATGTGATTTTCCTTCAGGACGGTCGCATTGCTGAGACCGGGCCGGTCGATCAGGTTCTCAACAGGCCGCGCAGCGAGCCTGCACGCGCCTGGCGCGACGGTCGGCTTTATCTCGGACCAGATCTTCATTCCGTTTCAAGCTATCCCGGGAGTAACACTTGAACAGACGGACATTTCTGGCAACGCTTTTGCTCGCGTTGCTGTGCGCCACCTCCGCCCAGATTGCAAAGGCGGAAGACAAATTCATCATCGTTCAGTCGACGACCTCGACGCAGAATTCCGGGTTGTTCGAACACATCCTTCCGATCTTCCGCGACAAAACAGGTATCGAGGTTCGGGTCGTTGCCGTCGGCACCGGACAGGCGATCCGCAACGCCACCAACGGCGACGGCGATGTGCTGTTCGTGCATTCCAAGCCGGCGGAAGAAAAATTCGTTGCGGACGGCTTCGGCGTCTCCCGGTCCGATGTCATGTACAACGACTTTGTCATTGTTGGCCCGGCAGCAGATCCCGCAAGCGTCAGGGGTATGAGTGACGTTGTCGCCGCCTTGCAGAAAATAGCCGGCGCCAAGGCAACATTCGCCTCGCGCGGAGACGACAGTGGCACGCACAAAGCCGAGCTGCGGCTTTGGCAGGCCGCGGATATAAACGCCCAGGCCGCCTCAGGCGATTGGTACCGCGAAACGGGTTCCGGCATGGGGGCCACGCTAAACACCGGAACCGGAATGGGCGCCTATGTTCTGACCGATCGCGCCACGTGGATTGCATTCGGCAACAAGGGCGATCATGACATCGTGGTTGAGGGCGACCCAAGAATGTTCAACCAGTACGGCGTCATTCTGGTGAACCCCAAGGCCCACCCGCATGTGAAGTCCGAAGAAGGGCAGGTCTTTGTCGACTGGCTCTTGTCGAATGAAGGCCAGAATGCGATCGCCGACTACAAGATCGACGGACAGCAGTTGTTCTTTCCGAACGGGAATGGCGGTCCGAGCTGATCTGGTATCGGCACTGCGCTTGCTGGGCGACTGGTGCCGCGGTTCACTCCAGGAAATCGCGGCAATTCAGGTCTTCGAACGCAAGAAACCATCGTTCCAGATGCGACCACCAGCTGGCGTGTTTGCTGCCGGCAGCATGCTGGAAGACCGGTATGATCGCATTGCAGATGTGGCCAAGACGGTAGTCGTGCCAGAACGCATCCCAGGAGATGGCTTCGGAAGCACAGGCGTTATAGGCCCTAAGATAACTCTTGAGCAGATCCGCTTCGTGCAAGGCCCGGCGTTGGGGATACCAGTGCATGGCAATCATCAGGGCCAGATCCAGCCCTGCAAAATCGACCCGCCAGTCTTCCCAGTCGATCAGAATGGCTTTGCCGCCCGCCTCGTCCCTTGGATACAGGACGTTCCAGAAATGGGCGTCACCATGAATTCGGGTGACAGGCGCTCCGCTTTCGTACCGCGTTGCTTTCAGCGACGGTATCAAATCGCAGACTTTGACCAATAGCGCGGCTCGATCCTCGGAAAGCCTGTCTCCAAGTGCATCCAGAAATGCCGGCAACATTTCAGACACGTATTGGTCGAGAAAGTCTTCGCGCTTGTTAAGCGCATCTGTTGCATCTTGAGCCCATTGCGCATGTATCACAGCCAGCGACTGCATCGCCGCATGGCACCGGGCAATCGTTGGCGGCAGGGGCCAAGGCGTCGCAACATGTGTCGTTGAAAGATCTTCAAGCACGATGCACGTGGCACCGCTGAAAGGATCGACCAGCGAAGCCAGACAGGCCGCAAGCGGAAGACCTGAGCTCGGTGCGTCTTCGTAAAACGTCTGCTCGCCGGGAAAAATGGACGAAAGCGGATCCGGCTCCTGCCTGATCTTCAGGAAAAACCTCGATGGCAGGTCGGGGGGTGGATTGTCGAATACGGCTTCAACAAACGCGGTATCTGCAACATTCCACTTTGTGCAAGAGGTGACAGAAAGGGTTTCGACTGTCACCTGACCGTAGTGGCCGTCACTTGAGAGCACATCAGACAGCCATTTTCCGTCGATGTCGAAGGGTGAGAGCGGAACGGCAATGGACACGGGCACGCCCCAAGAGATTGCTGATAAACACTGTGCCGTTCGGACGAGAGAGCAATTGGAATCGATTTTAAGGTCCGTTGTCGGTCATCGCAGTGCGGATGCCAACAGGCCTACTCCCCCAGTCTCACGGACGAACTGCTGGCTTGTTCGGCGCTGGAAAATCCAGCGCGATCCAAAAACTCGCTGGCACCAATCGAGATAACCACGATTGCAGCAAAGGCAGCAAGCATCGCTCTCATTGCGTTTCTCCACTCTTGTTCCCGGCGGTTGTTGCCGTTTTCAGGTAGTCGACCAGATCGCTCCGGTCTTCCGGACGGGCAATGACCTGCATCGGCATCTTCGACCCCGGAATAAAATGATCCGGACCGTCGAGAAACAATTGGTCAATCGTCTCCTCTGTCCAGATGATATCAGATCCGCTCAAGGTTTCCGAATAGGGATAATTCGGCAGCGTTCCCGCCTGTCTGCCGAAGACAGCATAGAGCGTCGGCCCCGCCTTGCGCCCTCCATCTGCCGTCAAGGCATGACAGATGGAGCACTTGCGGGCGAACTGCCGTTCACCATTGGACATGTCCTCGGGCTTGCGCAGAAACTGAGGTGTTTCCTGAGCCATCGGATCGAACGTTCCCAGATCCTCGACCGGCCAGGAATAGACAATGTTCTCAATGCCACCGGCATGAAGCACTTCTGCGTCTTTCGAAAACGCAAGCGCCCAGATCGGGCCCTTCAGGGCAGCCTTGAAATCGGCCTCGATGGTCCAGCTCTGAGTGTTGAAGACGGTGATGTAGCCGTGACCGTCCCCCGTTGCCAGCAACTCACCATCCGCGCTGAGCGCCATGGCAAGAATCGGCCGCCGTTCCAGCGTGAAGTCGTGGAGCCGTTCGCCACTTTCGATATCGACGATCCGGGTGACGCCGTCCTGCGACCCGTAGGCCACCCAGGTTTCATTGCTGTTTGCGCCACCGAGCACCATAACATTGATGCCGAACCCGTTGCGCTCGATCACTCGCTTTTCAGACTTCTGAACAAGGTCCCAGAGTTTGATCGAGCCGTCGACCGAAGCGGAATAAAGCCAGGCGCCATCAGCGGAAAACGCGACCTTGTTCACGCCCGCAGTGTGCCCGGAGAGAAAAACGGGCTCTCCGCCATCCACCGGCCAAAGCCCGATCCGGGTGTCCCAGCTCGCGCTTGCGATCGTCCTGCCATCCGGTGAGACCGCGAGCCCCGTCACCTTGGCAGTGTGCCCTTCCAGTCGCGTTCCTGATCCGTCGTCGAGGTTCCAGAACATGATGGCATTGTCGTCGCCGGCGGAAACGACCCGGCTCTCGTCAACGAACCTGACCACCTTCACGGCTGCGTCGTGGCCATCGAGCCAGCGCGGCGTCCGTCCCGCCCAGATCCCGACGGCGTTGTCGAAACTTGCTGTGGCGACAAGCCCTGCTTCCGGCGAGACGGTAATGTCCATGACCGGGCCGCCATGCCCCTTGAGGGTTTGGAAGTCTGCAGCAACTGCGAGGCCGGCTGGCGAACAGGACAGAAAAACGATCAGCGCGAACCGAACAGGCAGCGACGAGATCCGGTTGTTGCTCGATCCCGCGCTCCTGAACACTGTCGCAACCAGCTCCTGGCTCCAGGCTATGCCAGCCCGGAGTGACGCCGAAGCGGAGTATAAGCCAATAGTCACCGGCCCGGTCCTACTCGGCAGGAACCGCGCTCTTGTCAGGCGCTTGGGTTTTTTGCTCGGCTTGTTCAACCTCTTTGACCCAGAGGCCATGGTGTTCGCGCGCCCATTGCAGCTCAACCTCGCCGGACCCCATGGCGTCATAGGCACCCTCCATGCCAACGGAGCCGATGTAGATATGGGCAAGGATCATGGCGATCATGACAAAGGCAATGATCGTGTGCCAAAGCTGCGCGTACTGCATTTCCTCATGCGGCGCGAGTTCCGTCGGCAGTGTACCGAGTCCAACCAGTTGCGGCAGGCCGAGATTGTTCAGTGCTTCGAACGTTGCTGCGAACATCGGGAATTCGAATGGGAACAGCAGGGAGATGCCGGACGCCGAAATTGATGCTCCGAGAACGATGACCCCCCAGAAAATCATTTTCTGGCCGAAGTTGAATTTCTTGGCCGGTGGGTGCACGCCCTTCTTGAGCAAACCGCCCCCGACGGCAATCCACTTCAGGTCCGTCTTGTTCGGTATGTTGTGCACCACCCACATGACGAACACCATGACGAGGCCCAGCATAAACGCCCAGGACACGTTGTTGTGGACCCATTTCGACGCCAGTGCGACCGGTGCGTAGGCGTCTTTGCCGATCAGCGGAATGATTGCGATCCGGCCGAACAATACGATGAGGCCGGTCACCGCAAGCAGGATGAAACTGCCTGCGAGCAGCCAGTGCCCGAACCTTTCGACCGCCTTGAAGCGCGTAATCGTGCGGCCGGTTTTGTCCCCATCGATCCTGATCTTGCCGCGAAGCAGGTAGAACAGGACCAGGAAGGCGAGTGTGCCGGCGAGAAGATAAGCACCGTAAATCTTCAACGGCCCGTTGCGTATTTCAAGCCAGCGCATACCGCCGTCCTGCATCAGGACGGTGGCTTCCTTGCCGCCGGACGAGACCTTGATATCGGCGGATCCGAAGCGAAGCGCACGCCACAGTTCCGGATCTGAGACACCGCCGAGTGTGCCGAGTTGTGAGGAAATTCCAGCTGCTGAATCCGGATCACCGGTCGCGTTGCTGCGGAAGTCATTGTCGACTTTCTCTCCGCGCTGGCGCTTCATGATGTCTTCCAGCGTCTGCGCACCGCCCGTCGCCGAACGGTCTGCCTGCTGTGGTTCCTGTGTCTGATCCTGAGCAAGTCCTGGTGTCAGGAATGCCAAGAGGACAACAACAGCCAAAGCGAAGCGTTTCATTGCCGGTTCCTCATACTTGTTCGTCATTGCATGTGTGCGAAGGCGAACAGGGCGGCACTTTTGCCGCCCCGCACGAAGTTTTGAGCATGCTGCCGGGAGGCCTGGCGGCGGAACCCCTCCAACGCCGCCAGGCTTGTCTCCCGGTCTACCCGCCCCTTTGGCCGTAGGCGGAACCCCAGCCCCATGCGCCGGAACCGAAGCCCCGGGCAACCACGCGCTCGCGGTAGATGGCGGAAACGACGTCGCCGTCGCCTGCCAGCAGAGCTTTGGTGGAGCACATTTCAGCACACAGGGGCAGTTTGCCCTGTGCGATACGGTTCGCGCCATATTTGGAAAACTCAATGGTTGAGTTGTTCTCTTCGGGTCCACCGGCACAGAAGGTGCACTTGTCCATCTTGCCGCGTGATCCGAAGTTCCCGGCCTGCGGGAACTGGGGCGCGCCAAACGGACAGGCGTAGAAGCAGTAGCCGCAGCCAATGCAAAGGTCCTTCGAGTGAAGAACCACACCTTCTTCGTTTTGGTAGAAACAATCGACCGGGCACACCGCCATGCAGGGTGCGTCCGAACAATGCATGCAGGCCACGGAGATCGACCGTTCGCCCGGACTGCCATCATTGATGGTCACGACGCGGCGGCGGTTGATCCCCCAAGGCACTTCGTTTTCGTTTTTGCAAGCCGTGACGCAGGCATTGCATTCGATGCATCGCTCGGCGTCACAAAGGAATTTTGCTCTAGCAGCCATTGCGTCTCCTCCTTACGCGGCCGAGATCTTGCAGAGAGTCGCTTTGGTCTCCTGCATCTGTGTCACCGAGTCATAGCCGTAGGTCTGAGCAGTGTTACAGCTCTCGCCCAGGACGTACGGATCGGCGCCTTTCGGATACTTGGACCTGAGGTCTTCGCCCTGGTAATGGCCGCCAAAGTGGAACGGCATGAAGGCAACGCCCTCACCGACCCTTTGTGTCACCATTGCCATGACCTTGACCTTGCCGCCCTCCGGACCTTCAACCCAGACCTGCGAACCGTCGCGAATACCGAGATTGTTTGCATCTCTCGGATTGATCTCGACGAACATGTCCTGCTGCAGCTCTGCGAGCCACGGGTTGGAACGGGTCTCGTCACCGCCGCCCTCATATTCCACCAGGCGCCCGGACGTCAGGATGATTGGATAATCCTTCGAGAAGTCCTGCTTCTGGATGGACGCATAGAGCGTCGGCAGGCGGTAGAACTTCCGGTCCTCGTAGGTCGGATAGTCTGCCACCAGATCCCTGCGGTTGGTGTAGAGCGGTTCACGGTGGAGCGGAACCGGATCCGGGAAGGTCCAGACGACTGCACGCGCCTTGGCGTTGCCGAATGGAGCACATCCATGCTTGATCGCAACCCGCTGGATACCGCCGGACAGGTCGGTTTTCCAGTTGGTCTTCGGTCCGGCAACTGCCTCGATGGAAGCGCGTTCCTCGTCGGTCAGATCGCCGTCCCAGCCGAGATCCATCAGCATCTGCATGGTGAACTCAGGATAACCGTCCTGGATTTCCGCACCCGGGTTCGACACGCCATCCGCGAGAAGGTTGTCACCATCACGCTCGACGCCGAAACGTGCCCGGAAGCACAGGCCGCCTTCGGCGACAGGCTTGGACATGTCATAAAGGTTCGGCGTTCCGGGATGCTTCATATCCGCAGTGCCCCAGCACGGCCACGGCATACCGTAGTATTCGCCGTCGTTCGGACCACCGATCGCCTGAAGCGTCGTCCGGTCGAACGTGTGCTGGTTTGCCATGTGCGATTTGATCCGCTCCGGCGACTGCCCGGTGTAGCCGATCGTCCACAGGCCGCTGTTGAACTCGCGGGTGATGCTTTCGACGTTCGGTGTTTCCGGATCGTCCATCTCAATGTTGCGGAAGAGCCTGTCGCCCCAACCGAACTTGTTCGCGAGCTTGGCCATAATGACTTCATCCGGCAGGCTTTCGAACAGAGGATCGACAACCTTGTCACGCCATTGCAGCGACCGGTTCGAAGCGGTTACGGAACCGCGGGTTTCGAACTGTGTACAGGCCGGCAGCAGATAGACACCGTCTGTGCGGTCATGAAGGACAGCGGAGACAGTCGGATACGGGTCGATCACGACCAGCATATCCAGCTTTTCCATCGCCGTTTTCATTTCCGTCATACGGGTCTGCGAGTTCGGAGCGTGGCCCCAAAGAACCATTGCCCGGACCGCATTCGGCTGGTCGGTGTTTGCCGGGTCTTCCAGCACACCATCGATCCAGCGGCTGACGGGGATACCGGTCAGGTTCTGAAGGTTCTTGTCCTTACCGTCGGACCCTTTGACGGTCGCAAACTGGGCTTTCAGCCAGTCGGGATCCTCATCCCATACGCGGGCCCAGTGACCCCAGGCACCAGCACTCAGGCCGTAGTAACCTGGAAGCGTGTGGCTGAGAACGCCAAGATCCGTCGCGCCCTGAACGTTGTCATGGCCGCGGAAAATGTTGGTTCCGCCGCCCGTGGTGCCCATGTTGCCCAGAGCAAGCTGAAGCACGCAGTACGCACGGGTGTTGTTGTTACCGTTGGTGTGCTGGGTTCCACCCATGCACCAGATCACGGTGCCTGGACGGTTGTTGGCAAGCG
>Ga0207422_1002205_pt1 | contig 27961 bp, 19 predicted proteins | sample MarCyaLeptolynsp_FD_187757 | JGI IMG/M metagenome (GOLD analysis project Ga0207422, IMG submission 187757) | Marine cyanobacterial communities from Panama - species 1 Leptolyngbya sp. (SPAdes) | ecosystem: Environmental > Aquatic > Marine > Unclassified | place: Panama: Panama City | collected... | reverse complement strand
AGTCGTCCGGGCAATCCGGATCGCAGAGCTTTCGCCGCAAGCTCTTGCCGGTGCGAAGAACCGTGGGCAGCGGGTTGTCCTGATATTCCGCGCCGTCAAACGCCGTCATGTCGGCATCGGACTGGTCGACCCCTTCTCCTTTCAGCCAGCGGAACCGGCGACCACGAAGATTGGGATGGAGCGTATAGATAAAGAGTGCGAACCGCTCAACGGGAACCCCAGCTTCAACCAGACCTTCGCAGATCCCGCTCACGATCTCCCGCGGATCCGCACTCGGGCGCGCGCCATCGAGCATCCACCAGAACAGGTCATCGAGTTTTTGCGTGTCGGGCATCTGGGAAACCACCGAGACTGTTTCCTGATCATGACATCCGGGGTGAGACTTTCAAAGCTTCCCTCTCCTTGATGCCGGCTCAAGCAAAGGTCCGGCGCTTTCCCGGACTTGATCCGGGAACCGCTTTCCAACAGGAAATAACCCTTGCTAAACGCCAGCGCGGCACACCGCCCAACACTGTCACCCCGGACAAGCAGCGCGCAGATCCGGGGCCCACTCACCTGTCAGCTTGCCAAAGCGTTTGTGTTGGCAGAGGCGCCACGTTTTTCCGCCAGAAACTCTCTGCGAACGAGTAGGCCCCGGATCTCCGTTTCACTGCGTCCGGGGTGACATTGGGCTGTGGGGCACGTATCACAAACAGGCACCCATCCGCTTCGGGCTTGATACGGGAACCAATTTCCAACCGGAAATAACCCTTGCTCAACGCTAACGCGGCACAGCGCTCAACAGTGTCACCCCGGACAAGCAACGGGCAGATCCGGGGCCCACTCACCTGTCAGCTTGCCGAAGCGTTTGTGTGGTCAGAAGCGTCACCTTTTTCCACCCGAACGCTCGGCAAACGAGTAGGCCCCGGATCTCCGCTACGCTGCGTCCGGGGTGACAATGGGTTGTGGGGCACAACGCCAAAGATACGCCCAGCGCTTTCCCGGACTTGATCCGAGATCTCGCGCGCCTGGTAGATAACCCTTGCGCAAGGCCAACGCGGTGTCGCAGCAAAGACTTGTCATCCCTGCGAAGGCAGGGATCCAGTACACCTGGAATATGCGTTTTTACTTCTGAAGCTGCGGCGTACTGGACCCCGGCTCGCACTGCGCTTGCCCGGGATGACAATGAGAATTTGAAGCCGATTCGAAAAAACAAACACCGTCACGGACCGGGTGTTGGCGGACTTGGCGGAAGGAGCGGCTTTGTCCTGATCGCCCGAAAGGTAACGCGCCCTTAAAACTTGAGATTTAAAGAGCGACAAGGTTTCAACCTCGAAAAATTCGTGTTCTCCATGCAATTCGACCCCAATGCGACCGTGAAAATCAGACGCTCCGTGGTGCCGCTCTTTTGCTGGTTTGTCGTTTCGGCCTTGCTGGCAACTTTTGGGGCATTCGTCAGCTATGAGGTTGTGACATCGGGAGGCATTTCCGTAAAGCACGGCCTCATGGGCATGTTTTTTCTACTCGGCTTTGGCGCTTTCGCGCTCCTCAACCTGAAACGGCTTTGGAATGCCGTGGATCCAGTTGTTCTAATCGGACCTGATGGCTTTCACGACAAGCGTCTATTCAGTCAGCCAATCCCCTGGAATGTGGTTCAAAACATCTATGTCAGAAAGCACGGTTTCAGCCAATTTCTTTTTATTGAGGTGACCGAGTACAAATACATTGTTCCCAAATACATCGATTGGCTCAAACGCTGGCAACGGTACCACGGTGAAGGCGAATACTTTTATTGGATAGGCGGCCTCGCCTTTGAAACAAGACTGCTCGAACCGCTTCTACGCGCCTATGCCATCACCTGGAACAGTGGTAGCGCGAAAAAACACCCATCCGCTCTGAGCGTTGTTGATAGACATTTCCCACCCGTTTGTTAGAACCTTCCCGAACAAACCGCCTTTGTCTTTAGAAGGGCTGGCTTTTGATTGCGTACAATTGTATACGCTGGTCGAAATCCGATCCGGGGACGCCGAATAGTCCTCGCCGACCCCACTTCGAACACTGGGAAATGTGAGCACCATGGCCGATATCATCTACACCAAGGTCGACGAAGCGCCCGAGCTGGCAAGCGCCTCGTTCCTGCCCATCATCCGCACCTTCACCAAGGCCGCGGGACTTACCATCGGAACACGCGACATTTCCCTTGCCGGCCGCATCCTGGCGAATTTCCCTGAGTATCTGACTGACACCCAGAAGCAGTCGGACGACCTGGCCGAACTCGGTCAGATGGTGAAACAGCCGGACGCCAACGTGATCAAGCTGCCGAACATTTCCGCCTCCCAGCCACAGCTCAATGCTGCGATCAAGGAACTGCAGGCACAGGGCTACAAGCTTCCCGATTACCCTTCCGATCCGTCGAGCGAAGAAGAAAGAACCGTCAAGGCGAAATACGACGCCATCAAGGGCTCAGCAGTGAACCCGGTTCTGCGTGAAGGCAACTCCGACCGCCGCGCGCCGAAGGCGGTCAAGGAATACGCCAAGAAGAACCCGCACCGCATGGGCGCATGGTCCAATTCGTCCAAAACCCACGTGGCAACGATGGGCGCCAACGACTTCCGCTCCAACGAAAAGTCGGTCACCGTTCCGGCTGTTTCCACCGGCACGGCAAAGATCGAATTTGACGCCAAGGGTGGTGACCTCACTGTTCTGAAAGCCGACTGGCCGCTTGAAGAAGGCGACGTTATCGACGCCACCTACATGAGCGTCAAAGCGCTGAAAGCGTTTCTGGAAAAGGAAATCCAGGACGCCAAGGATCAGGGCATTCTGTTTTCGCTGCACCTGAAAGCAACGATGATGAAGGTGTCCGACCCGATCCTCTTCGGCCACTGCGTGAAGGCCTTCCTGAAAGACGTTTTCGACAAGCATGCGGTTACCTTTGCCGAAATCGGCGTCAATCCGGATCTCGGCTTCGGCGACCTGGAAGCCAAGGTCGCGACGCTGCCGGCGGACAAGCGCGCGGAAGTGGAAGCCGACATCAAGGCGGCTCTGGACACCGGCCCGGATCTTTACATGGTGAACTCCGACAAGGGCATCACCAACCTGCATGTTTCATCCGATGTCATCATCGATGCCTCCATGCCGGCGCTGATCCGCGCAGGCGGCAAAGGCTGGGGCCCTGACGGCAAGGAACACGACGCCAAGTGCGTTATTCCCGACAGTTCCTATGCCGGCGTCTATTCCGCTGTCATCGACTTCTGCCGGGAAAACGGCGCGCTTGATCCGGCCAAGATGGGCACCGTACCGAATGTCGGCCTGATGGCACAAAAAGCAGAGGAATACGGCTCCCACCCGCAGACCTTCAAAGCGCCTGCCGACGGCACGATCCGTATTGTCGATGAAGCCGGTAACACCCTGATCTCACATGAGGTCGAGGAAGGCGACATTTGGCGCGCCTGCCGGACCAAGGACGCACCGATCCGTGACTGGGTCAAGCTGGGCGTCACCCGTTCGCGCCTTTCCGGCATGCCGGGTGTCTTCTGGCTGAACGAAAATCGCGCTCACGACGCGGAACTGATCAAGAAGATCAACACCTACCTGCCCGAACATGACACGTCCGGTCTCGACCTGAAGATCATGGCGCCCGCCGAAGCGGCCAAATACACCACAGAGCGCATTGCCCGCGGTGAAGACACGATTGCCATCACCGGCAATGTGTTGCGTGACTACCTGACCGATCTCTATCCGATCCTGGAAGTCGGCACGTCCGCAAAGATGCTCTCCATCGTTCCGCTGATGAATGGCGGCGGCCTATTTGAAACCGGCGCCGGTGGTTCAGCACCGAAGCACGTTCAGCAGCTTCAGGAAGAAAACTACCTTCGCTGGGACTCCCTCGGCGAATTCTGTGCCCTCGGAGCATCGCTGGAACATCTCGCCAACGCCAAGGACAATGCCAAGGCTCAGGTGCTGGCCGATGCACTCGACACGGCGATCGAAGGCCTGCTCGACAACGACAAGTCCCCGGCCCGCCGCGTCGGCGGCCTCGACAACCGCGGCAGCCATTTCTACATCGCGCTATACTGGGCGAAGGCCCTGGCCACCCAGGACAAGGACGCGGAGCTGAAGGCGCACTTTGGCCCGATCGCGGAGGCGCTTTCTGCCAACGAGGACAAAATCGTCGGCGAACTCAACGGCGTCCAGGGCTCTCCGGCTGACACCGGCGGCTACTACCACGCGCCGCAAGCCAAGGTCGACGCGGTGATGCGCCCAAGCGCGACGCTGAACGGCATTATCGGTTGATTTCAGAATACAACCTGTGCTTGAAAGGCGGCCTCGGCCGCCTTTTTTGCGTCTTGAGCGAACTGGGAATACAGCAAATGACAATTGAGCAGCACACGTTTTCAAAAACCGTAACCAACGGCGCTCAAGAAGAGTTCGTCGTCCAGACCCGAACAGATGAGCCAAGACATCCGCATTGGTGGGCGGATACCTGCTACATGTTTCACGCGTTGAGCAATGGCGACCGGTCTAACCTTCGAGGTTGTATCAACCTCCTTGCTGACGACAAGCTGCCCGTCTTCATGACCGGACTTGAGTCCGTCACAAACGAACTTTACGCGCGCCTTTCCTTTCTAGGATACACGCAGGAAAGCGCCGAAGATTTGCCAGAAGAAATGCAGGAGTTCCTGAAGTCCCATACTCTTACGGACTACGGTATTGAGAACCTGCCTGATTTCTGCGCTGCGCAGACCGCTCAAATGGAGCACTTAAACGGTGACGTTGGCCCAATCCGCGCATTTACAGAGAAATTCTTTCCCCTGTGGGATCATCACGACACGTTCTCCGTCGAAACGCTCATGACGCTCCGGTATTTTTTCTCAGATCCCAAACACGCGTTGGAAACCAAGTTCACTGATGGCTCAGCCCGGCTTTACGAACTTTATTCGGAGCTGGGAGTGGTTGAATTCGTTGAAGAAGATTCGCTGGTAACGCCGACGATACTCGGTGCGGTCAACGTTCCTTTTCTTCTCGACATCCTGATCCATGGAAAAGGCGGAGCCCGGTCTCATTAGAGCGCATCCTTATCGCGAACAAGGCAAGAGCTGAACGCATTACTGGGCAAGCGACTGAAAACGATTGACAGCTCTAAGGCGCAGAGCTTTCCGCTCTCTGTTTTTTGGAGATGAAGTTCACGCAACCTGCACACTGCCGGCGGTTACCGCTTGTGTCATCCCGGACTTGATCCGGGATCCAATACACCGTGCCTCACAACGGGCTAGTGAATGTCGGACGAAAGAGGCCGCACTGGGCACTTAGAAGACGCGACCCATCCTTCGAGACGGATCTAGCGTTCCTCCTCAGGATGAGGCCGAACGATTGGCGACTGCTTGCTCTGATTTCAGCATTTGGCTGAATCTGCAAACGAACGGCGCCACACCTTCACGCCTCATCCTGAGGAGCCGCGCAAGCGGCGTCTCGAAGGATGGGCTGCTAACTTCAGAAATCGCTGCCCCTGATCACTAACCAGCCTTCTAATCGAAGCCGATCAATAGAAGGTCTTTGTTTTTTCCACCGTCACCCTTGCCCCATACGCCGCATCTGGCCGGAGACTGCTTAAACCGGCGCTCAGAAATCGCGCTTCTTGCCAATCACCATGCCGGTTGTTCACGCCATCGATCCTGAAACTGATTGCGTTGGTCACTAACCCGTCTCTGATCTTCTATGCGAGTGAACAACCTTTATGGGCTCCACACCTAGTTCAGAACCTTCATTTCGACCCGCCGGTTCAGGCTTCTACCGTTCTCGGTGCTGTTGTCGGCAACTGGAAATGCCTCGCCGTGCCCCGTGTGTGAAAGACGGTTCAGACCGATACCGTTTGCACTTAGCCAAAGTACAACAGCGGCGGCGCGCTTGGCGGAAAGCGTCTGATTGTAGTCGTCGCTTCCCTTGGCATCCGTATGGCCTTCAAACACAACTGTTTTTCCGGGATTTGCCGCAAGCCACGCTTTCACGTCCGCAAGGGTTTTGGCCGAGGCTGGCTTGATGGCATCGGAATCGAAATCAAAATAAATTCCGTAAAGCTTCGCGACACCATAAGTGTCCAGAGCCGCCGCCACTTGTGTTTTTTTCTTTTCAACCAGTGAAACGGCGCAGGCCGGTTTCGACAACTGGTCAGCCGACAGGACGCCGGCCCAGGTGCCCTGCAGCTGCGCATTTTCATACCAAAGTCCGCTAAAACTGGTTCCGTCGTCAGTAATGGCAAGTGCGGCGCTTCCGGTTTGGTCCCCAGTTTCTCTCCACTCGATGTTCATCAGACCGTCGACCTGCTTCCCGCTGAAGGTTCCTGCATCGTGATCGTAACACCCATCAAGTTCGCCATCCTTGTGCTTGAGAAAGAAGCGGCCCCAATTCGTGTCATAAACACCTGTAAAATTCTGACTGGGAGCACGCTCTTCCAGCGGCACTCCAATTGCGGAAAACTCCATCAATTCCGTATATTCCTGATGACCGCCATTGCCCGCAATGACCAGTTTCACCCAACGTGCCGCGACCGGCTCAGGCAAAGCGACCTCGGAAACGCTCCCAGCTGCAATTTCTCCGGAAATAATTTTCTTGTACGGGCCCTTTTCACTGTCAGCCGACACATAGATTTCGATTGATTTGGCGGAAATCCCAGGATGGGTCGGCTCGTCGGTGCGCGTGTTGTCGAAAGAAAAGGACTTCAGTGAAAAGTCCCTTTCCAACTCGAAAAGAAATTCGTTTGGCGCACTCTTGAACTGCTCACTCGACCATCCGACAGCCGGATTTCCATCAATGAGTGCAAGAGCAATCCATTCGGAACTGCCTCGTCCACCATATTCCGATGTATAGGATTTCAAGACCGCACCGTTTGAAAGCGCCAGGGCATTCATTTCTTGCGCGGTGGCAGTGACGTTCATCGCACCCAGGTAAAACAAACCGGCCAAAGCTGTGCGAGCGACGTTAAAATTCCCAATTATCAAAGGCATATATTTCATTCCTGCAATTTTTTCGACTGAACGAGCCATCGCTCAGTAGAACCGGCCGGATTGGCCGCGGCAAAACAAAGCCAACATAGTTTTCAATCGAGCGGCCTTTTTTCGTAAGCAGTCGCGCGCCCGTTCCTGACAAGGACAAATCCACAATAGACAACCGGGAAAGACGGTCTGTGGCGGAAGTCACACTATGAAAAACTATCGGCAATTTGCTCAATTCACAAAATGGATAGCGCCTTCAAATTAAAGTTCATTTGTCGCGTCACCAGTATGAGATAGCGCCTTGCGCCGCATCTGACCGGGTGTCTGGTTGAACTGCCGCTTGAAAGCACGGTTGAAGGCGGCTTCGGAGGCATAACCGATGGTCTCAGCGATATCGATCAGCGGGAGGTCGGTCTCGCGGATGTCGCGGCGGGCCTTCTCCATGCGCCAATGCGTAACGTAGGCGAGCGGCGTCATTCCAACGAGATCTGTGAAGCGTTCCGCGAACACCGTGCGTGACATCCCAGCTTCCCGGGCCAGAGTCTCCACGGTCCAGGGCAGTTCCGGCGCCTGGTGGATCTGGGACATCGAGCGGCCCAGCTTCGGATTGAGAACGGCGGCGAGACACCCTGCCCTGTCGCCTTCCTGATCAACGAATGTGCGCACGACCTGAATGAAAATGATTTCGGTCAGCCGGTGCACGATGGCATCTGAGCCGGGCAAGGTTGCGCGCACTTCACTGGCGACGAAACGCATCACCGTTTCCAGCCAGAATGCGTTGAGCGTTTCCGTATTGGGAACGTGAATGACCTCGGGCAACGCGTCGAGGATCGGATGGACGGACCCGTCCTCGAACTCGAAATGTCCGCAAAACAGCTTGCAACTCTGTTCTTCTTCCGGTCCGCCGAAAAAAAGCGCACCTTCGCCTGTGTAGCCTGTCTGCTGCAGCACCTGGTCGACAGCCGTCGCCTCCCGGCCAAGTTCATCGCAAAGAACGTGAGCAGCTCCATGCGGAATGACCACCAGGTCGCCGGTTGCGAGATAAATGGGCGCGGCGTGCCCTTCGACCTTCAGCCAGCAGGCGCCGCGCATTGCCATGTGGAACCGCGCAACATTCCCGAATGCCGGAACCGCGACCGCCCAGGGTGGGGAAAAATTGGTGTGAAAGTAGATCGAACCGCGCAACTTCAGCGCGTCGAGGATCTGGCTCAGGGCATCGTTTTTCATGCTCTTCCCTCATTGGGCCTGTTTCGCCCTTGTTTTGCGGAACTTGGACAAGCAACACAAGGCTCCCGGACTATTGATCAATTTTCGGGGACTTTCGTGCATGGATCAATCCAACGCCGCGGATCACCTTAAGCCACGAGAGGCAGCTGCCTCCAACCAACCTTGTTTGAGGAGTACGACATGAACATCCGCTTTGTTACAAAAACAATTCACGCTTATCTGGACTATCCGGTCGCCATCGGCCTGATCGCCTTGCCGATGCTGCTCGCACTCGGCCAATCAAATCCTCTGGCTTTCTGGCTGTCGGTGGTAACCGGGATTGCCGCATTGATCCTGACTTTCCTGACCGACCACGAAACCGGACTGATCCGGGTCCTGCCCTACTCGTTTCATCTGATCGTCGACTTTGCGGTCGGCGTTGTCTTCCTGGCAGCCCCGTTCCTGCTGGGCTTCAACGGCATCGATTTCGCCTACTACATCGTCAACGCTGTTGCGGTTCTGACTGTCGTCGCCCTGCACAAGCCGGAGGAGACCGAACCGCTGGCGGCGTGACGGCTAGGGGTGCCTCCGGTCTCCAGCCAGCCTTCCCGAGATCCAGACTTGAAATGCACCGGCTTTATGCTGGTGTTTTTCGTTTCGGCCCGAAGCCGGACGATCTGCAAATTCCGGCGGTCCATCGCGCATGGATCAATCGTCACGGCGAACGCAAAGTACAGCCGGTCGGTGCAGACCGGCCAAACATCTTTCAGATCCAGATCAGGAGAATTCAATATGCCCTTCTCAAAGACACTCATCGCCGCAACGTTGCTGAGCATCGCGAGCCTGTCGGGACCGACCTTTGCAGCCGACGAATACAACACCTCCAACGGTTTGACCGCAGCAGGTGCCCCGCTTGGCATGCATGGCGTTGATCCGGTCGCCTTTGTCAATCTCGGTAACCGGATCGACGGCGCGGCGCGGCACACCGCCGTGCACGACGGCGTTGCCTATTATTTCTCTTCCAAGGAAACCATGGAGACATTTGAAGCAAATCCGGCTGCGTACCTGCCCCAGAACGGCGGCTTCTGCACCTTCGGAGTATCGGTCGGCAAGAAATTCGATGGTGATCCGCAGTATGCCGCCATCGTCGACGACAAGCTCTATCTCTTCCTGAACGAGCAAATCTTCCGCGAGTTCCAGAAAGATGAGGCCGGTACCATCGCAAAGGCCGAAGAGAACTGGAAGACCATCCGTTCGTCAGCCGCAAAAGATCTTTGACGATAGCCCTGCGACCTCGGTCGCTGGATGCGGGAACGTATCAGGCACACCTTCGGGTGTGCCTGACCTCGTTTTCTGGCTCGCCAATCCGACCGTCGCGCCTCTCGTTGCGCGGCAGCAACACAGATCGCTTCATATCGAGGCAAAGCAACTTGCCGCTTGCAGAGTACGGCGGCAGAACTTATTTAACCGGGACCGCGCAGAGCGGCACGATGAATTTGAAAACGGGACACCGGACATGACGACCATGTTACGCGCGCCCAGACGGGCGGCAAACCTTCGCTAAACCGCGATTGCGGTGCGCCGGAGGCAGATTGGGAGAAGATATCTTGCTCCTGAGCCAATACTCGTTTTCAAAAGGTTCCCAACATGGGCACTTTCCAAAAGGAGGGTGACGCGCACGTGACAAGCGCGGCTCCCATCCATCGCTTTTATTCAGCAACGTCCTGGATCGAAGGGTCTGCCGAAGATCAGCTTGACCAGGCCGCCGCAATGCCGGGAATGTCCCGCATCGCAGCTTTCCCTGACCTTCATCCAGGCAAATACGGCCCGGTGGGGAGCGCGATGCTGGCCGACCGCATCTATCCGCAACTGATCGGCAACGACATCGGCTGCGGTATGAGCCTTTTTGCGCTCGATTTGCCGGCCCGCAAACTCCGGCTGGACAAGGCCGCTCAAAAGATCCGCGCTCTTGAAGGGGCCTGGACGGGCGATACCGCAGGACGTTTGACCTCGGCAGGCCTGCCATCCGATCTGCACCCGCAAGCTCTTGGCACTATTGGAGGTGGCAATCATTTTTGCGAAGTGCAGGCAGTTGAAAGCGTGGGCGACGAGACTTTGCTGGAAAACGCAGGCCTTTCAAAAGGCAGCCTGCTGCTTTTGGTTCATTCCGGCTCCCGCTCTCTGGGCATGTCCGTTTTCGGAACGGTCCAGGAGCAGTTTTCCGGGTTGGACGCGGAGAGCATGGCCGGCAGAGCGTACCTTGAAGCGCACAAGAGGGCCGTTCAATGGGCCAGTCTCAATCGCATGATCATTGCCGAACGCGCTGCAAACGCTCTGCGGTGCGAGCTCAGCCTGGTCGCCGACGTTCCTCACAATCTCATTGAAGACCACGGCGGCGCGCTTCTGCACCGCAAGGGAGCGGCAAAAGCAGACCTGCCTTTGGTCCCGCTCGCCGGGTCCCGGGACGCCTTGAGCTTCCTGCTTGCTCCGGCGGGCGACAAGCCGGAGGCGCTCGCCTCAATCGCGCACGGCTCCGGCCGTAAGTATGACCGACGATCCATGACAGGGCGTGCCGGTGCGACACGCTCCGACCGGCAGACCCTGGCCCGCACTTCTTTCGGCGGACAGGTCGTCTGCGAAGATCGTCAGCTTCTTATCGAAGAGGCACCAGCGGCCTACAAGGATCCAAAGCAGGTCGTTGGAGACCTCACGGCAAACTGTCTCGCCCAAACAGTCGCTGCGCTGAAACCCCTGCTCACGTTCAAGAAGGCCATCCCGCAGGAACGCGCATCAGAGCGCGAGGACAAGCGCCGCCGTTTGAAAGAACGGAGGGCGAAGCGATGAGTTCGTTCGATCCACATCATCTTCTGGTGACCAGTGGAAACGGTCCTCAGGAATGCCGCCGAGCCGTCGCACTCGTCCTGCAAAAAATGCAAAAGGAAGCGCAAACCGCGGAACTGGTTTGCCACATTGAGGTGCCAATCGGCACCGGCAGCGAAGACCCGGCGTCGGCGCTGGTCAGCGTTTCCGGCGCTACCGCAGACAGTTTCGCCAAGCGCTGGACCGGGACGGTGCAATGGATCTGCAAGAGCCCGTTCCGGCCGCATCACAAGCGTCAAAACTGGTTTGTCGGCGTCTTTGAGGTGAATGCGAAGGACATTCCAGAGCTCGACCTTTCGGCAGGCGCCGTCAGGATCGAGACCTTCCGCTCCGGCGGTCCGGGCGGGCAGCACCAGAATACAACAGACAGCGGCGTCAGGATCACCCACCTTGCGAGCGGCCTTTCTGCCGTTTCCACCGACGAAAGGTCCCAGCACCGGAACCGGCAGGTTGCGATAGCGCGGCTGAAAGCGCGTTTCCTTTTGAAACGAGAGGAAGAGCTTGCACGCGACAGGTCGGACCAGAACCAGCTGCACAGGCAGCTGGAACGCGGAAATGCGGTCCGGGTTTTCAAGGGCGCGCGATTTGCAGAACAAACTTAGGGAAAGAGCCGAAATTGACCCGGTTGTCAGAACTTGAGCGAGAGTCGTTCAATGCGCTTCTGCTTGAAATTGCCGCTGTGTTTGCGACGGAAGGAAAGCCCGGAGGGACAACTGCCGCGGACAGACTTCGCGCGGCAACGACACGCCCTTATGCACACAGGCAGGCAGAAGAAAAGCCGCTTCAGCTTGTTAGACTGGCCTGCGCGCTCGACAACGCGGTTGACTGGGCTCATCTGGTTCAGGACTGTGCCCCTCTTCTGGATTGGGAGCACTGGCAAGGCGGAGGACTGTCCGAGGACATATCCAACAACCTTTACTCCACCGAGCTCGTCGGACCAGACGGACATATCCGGGACGAAACGGTTCGCGTCGGCCTTCTGGTCTCCGATGCAGGCACCGACTATCCGCTCTCAAATCACGCCGGCGAAGAAACCTATTTCGTCATCGCGGGCGAAGCGGAGTGGGTCCTGGGAGATGGCCCTTACCGCCGGGTACCGCCAGGACAACTTGTGCACCATCCGGCCTGGGCGCTGCACGGGCGCAGAACCCGCACTGAACCTTTCTTGGGCGCCTGGCGTTGGAGCGGCGATTTGGACCTTAAAAGCTTTTCAGTCGCCGAATGACCTTTGACACCCGGCGCACCGCTGACGATAAGCTGCCGTCAGATCAGAAAACCGCTCAAGGCAGATGGCACACGGCAATGAGTAGAGACATAAAGGCGATCCTCTTTGACAAGGACGGCACATTGCTCGATTTCGATGCGACCTGGGCGCCGGCCTATGAAAAAGCGGCGATGTGGGTCGCCCGAGGCGATGCGAAAACCGCAGAACGTTTTCTGGAGCATGGCGGTATGGACCTGGAAACGCGCAGGGCCACTTCAGGATCGCTGCTGGCGGCCGGAAACTCGGAAGAGATCGCGAGTGCCTGGATTGCCGAGGGGGCGAATTTTACCCTGCGCGACCTCACGGCAGAACTCGATCGCATTTTTGTCGACAGCATGCATGATGCTGCGCCCCTGCCCGGCGTTCCGCAGGCGATTGAAGCCCTTCTTGAGCGCGGTTTCAGGCTTGGCGTTGCCTCCAGCGACAGCGAAGCTGCCATCCGGGCCTTCCTGGACGGGTCTGGACTGGCGCCGAAGTTCGAGTTCGTGACCGGATACGACACCGGCCACGGACCCAAGCCGGAACCCGGCATGGTGCACGGATTTGCCGCAGCAATCGGGCTGCCGCCGTCGGTCATCGCTGTTATCGGCGACAACACCCACGATATCGAAATGGCCCGGGCTGCCGGCGCCGGGCTGACAATAGGCGTCCTCACGGGAACAAGCCGAAGGCAGGACCTGGAACACCTTGCGGATGTGATTTTGGAAAGTGCGGCGGATCTGGCCGGGTATTTCCGGTAAGAACGCGCTCCGCAAAAAGAGTGGCAGACCGGGCGTTCGCCCAGCCTGCCACTGCCCTCACCGCCCTGCTTAACCTCCGAGGTCAGACGAACAGGTTTAAATCGTCGATAATGATCCCGTTGTCCGCCGTGACGACGACCTCATCCACCTCATCAAAAATCTCATCGGAGAGCAGCTTCGTCTTTTCCCGGTTTGCCCGGAAGAAGAATTCGTCGCTGCCGACCAGCTCCCCGTCGAGATAACCTTCAACAGTCACGTTCACCTTGCCACGGCCGAGAGCCGTAAAGACGGCGCTCTCAAAATCGAAGCTCTCACCATCCGCGCGCGCAAACGAAAGACTGTTGCCAATGCTGTGACCTGCCTGTTCGCCTTCCGAGACACCGCGCTTGCGCGTGGTGACATAAGTATCGGTGAAGACGAAACCGTCTTCCTCCTCAAACGGAGAACAGGTGACACCGGCCTCAAAACCGATTTGAACCTCTTCGGGCGGCTTGCCGTCGCCTTCGATCGTGATTTCCACCTCGCCGGTATCAGTCCCGCCATTGCCGTCTGAAATTTCGTAGACAAAGGTGTCGGTTGCTGTCTCACCGTCGTAAAGTCCGTTGAAGGCACCGTTCGGATCGTAGGTGAAAGTGCCGTCGTCTGCGAATGTCACGATGGCTCCGGACGCAAGGATTGCCACACCGGTCGCCTGCCCTGCCAGCGACATCAGCGAGATCTCATTGCCGTCCGCATCGCTGTCATTCAGCAAAAGATGGCCCGAAACGGAAGCACCCTCACCGGTCTGGTAATAGTCGTTTGCTGCAAGTGGCGTCTGGTTGCCGCTTGCCGTGCCTGTCGTCTCCATCATCAGAGATATGTCGTCGACATAGAAGGGCTTGTCTCTTCGGCTGCTCACCACGATTTCGTCGACACTGTCGAAACGTTCGTCGAGTTCCAGCTCGTAGACGCCATTCGAACGGATCCTGACCGTCATGGAGCCAACCAGCACGCCATCGTCGTAAGCTTCAACCGTAACGCGGGCGCGCCGCGTCACCGACTGCAGCAACAGGCTGTCGAGATCGAAATCCCCACCATCATCGGCCGTAATCGAGAAACCGGAGGTGACGCCCGACAGATTGCCGGACAATTGGCCTGCCGTCGTGACATCGATGCCGGAAGACGAAAGTCCCGCTTCACCCGTATAGGCGCCCGGTGCCAGACCTTCAAAGTCAATCACCACAGGATCGTTTGAAACGGGTTCCGGAACGGGCGCAGGATCGTCTGCAGGATCATCCGCAGGCGGTGTTTCACCCTCAATCGTGAGGTTTACCGTCGCCGTGTCAAAGCCGCCGTTCCCGTCGGAAACCTGGTATACGAAACTGTCGGTGGCCGTTTCACCCGAGTTCAAGTCGTTGAAGGCACCGTTCGGGTCATAGTCGAACGTTCCGTCGGCGTTCACCGTCAGCAGCGCACCCGAGCCGAGTGTAATCGTGTTGCCCACCGAACCTTCGACGCCGTTGACGCCGACAACAGTGAGCCCGTCACCGTCCGCATCCGTATCGTTTGCAAACAGGTTCTGGCCGTTCAAAGCAGCGCTTTCGGCAACCGTAAAGCCGTCATCACCGGCAACCGGTGCCGTATTGTCATCGGATCCGTTGATCGTCAGGCTCACATTCGCTTCGTCGAAACCGCCGTTGCCGTCAGACACGCGGTAGGTGAACCCGTCAGCGGCCGACTGTCCGTCATTCAGGTCGCTGAAGACATTGTTCGGGTCGTAGTCAAAGGTTCCGTCTGCATTGATGGTGAGCAGCGCACCGGAATTAAGCGTGATTGCTTCACCGAATGCGATTGCTGCGCCGTTGATCTCAACAATTGTGAGACTGTCGCCGTCCGCATCGGTATCGTTTGCGAACAGGCTCTGACCGGTCAGCAAGTCGTCTTCGCCGACCGTAAAGCCGTCGTCCCCGGCAACAGGTGCCGTGTTGTCATCGGATCCGTTGATCGTCAGGCTCACGTCCGCTTCGTCGAAACCCCCATTGCCGTCCGACACGCGATAAGTGAAGCCATCGGCGGCCGACTGACCGTCATTCAGTCCGTTGAAGACATTGTTCGGGTCGTAGTCGAAGGTTCCGTCGGCGTTGATCGTCAGCAGTGCGCCGGAATCAAGCGTGATTGCTTCGCCGAATTCAATGGCTTCGCCGTCGATCTCAACGATCGTCAAGCTGTCACCGTCCGCGTCCGTATCATTCGCAAACAGGCTCTGGCCGGTCAGCACATCGTCCTCGCCGACCGCGAAGGCATCGTCAGACGCATCAGGATCGGAATTGTCGGTAACCCCGTTGATGGTAAGCGACACATCCGCTGTGCTGGAGAAGGTACCGTTCGAGACCGTGTAGGAGAACGTCGCCGTCGCGGTTTCGCCATCATCGAGGTTGTCGAAGATACCGTTCTGATTATAGTCCAGAGTACCGTCCAAGTTCAGCGTGACGGTTGCCCCAGAGGCCAGGTCAACAGACCCGCCTGGTGTAATCACCTGGCCATCAATCGACGTAATGCTCAGGCTCGAATTTGCCGGATCGCTGTCGTTCCCAAGCACGTCAAGATTGCTCAGAACAACGTCTTCCGCAACAACGGCTGAGTCGTCTGCTGCAACCGGTGCTTCAATGTCCTGCACGCCTTCGATGGTGAGCGTAACGGTCGCCTCAGCTGACGTGAATTCTCCGTCGCTGACAGTATAGGTGAAGATCTGCGTGCCTGCCTCGGCATCGCCGAGACTGTCGAACATGCCATTCTGATTGTAATCCAGCGTGCCGTCGGCGTTCAGCGTAACGCTCGCGCCGGACGCCAGAACAACGGTCTGGTTTACCGATATCGGCTGACCATCGATTGAGGTGATCGTCAGCGCGTCATTTTCCGGATCACTGTCGTTGGAAAGCACGTCCAGATTGGTCGGGCCAACATCTTCGGTGATCGTGGCCGCATCGTTCTGGGCGACCGGTGCTTCATTGTCATGCACGCCTTCGATGGTGAGCGTGACGGACGCATCCGATGTGAATTCTCCATCGCCGATCGTATAGGAAAATCCGTCGTTGGTTGCCTCGTCGCCATCCAGGCTGTCGAAAACACCGTTCTGATTGTAATCCAGCGTGCCGTCGGCATTCAGCGTGACGCTCGCACCGGAGGCCAGAGTGACTGTGCCACCGCTCGTAATCGGCTGCCCGTTGATCGACGTGATCGTCAGCGCGTCATTTTCCGGATCGCTGTCGTTGAAAAGCACGTCCAGATTGGTCGGCCCAACGTCTTCCGTGATCGTCGCCGTATCGTTTTGGGCAACGGGCGCAGTGTTGTCGTCGGATCCTTCGATGGTCAGCGTTACCGTTGCTGTATCAAAACCGCCGTTTCCATCGGAGACTTGGTAGCTGAAACTGTCGGTACCCGTCTCACCGGAGTTCAGATCGTCGAAGACACCGTTCGGATCGTAGTCAAAAGTGCCGTCGGCGTTCACCTTCAACAGCGCACCAGAACCGAGCGTGATCTGGTTGCCGACGCCGCCTGCCAGACCATTGACCTCGACAACGGTGAGCCCGTCGCCATCCGCATCACTGTCATTGGCGAACAGGTTCTGACCCGTCAGACTGTCGTCTTCGCCAACCGTAAAGCCGTCGTTATCTGCAACCGGCGCAGTATTGTCGTCGGATCCTTCGATGGTCAGCGTTACCGTTGCTGTATCAAAACCGCCGTTTCCATCCGAGACCTGGTAGCTGAAACTGTCGGTGCCCGTCTCACCGGAGTTCAGATCGTCAAAGGCACCATTCGGGTCGTAGTCGAAGGTGCCGTCGGCATTCACTTTCAACAGCGCACCGGAACCGAGCGTGATCTGGTTGCCGACACCGCCTGCCTGACCATTGACCTCGACAACGGTGAGCCCGTCGCCATCCGCATCACTGTCATTGGCGAACAGGTTCTGACCCGTCAGACTGTCGTCTTCGCCAACCGTGAAGCCGTCGTTATCTGCAACTGGAGCAGTGTTGTCATCGGATCCTTCGATGGTCAGCGTTACCGTTGCTGTATCAAAACCGCCGTTTCCATCCGAGACCTGGTAGCTGAAGCTGTCGGTACCCGTCTCACCGGAGTTCAGATCGTCGAAGACACCGTTCGGGTCGTAGTCGAAGGTGCCGTCGGCATTCACCTGCAACAGCGCACCGGAACCGAGCGTGATCTGGTTGCCGACACCGCCTGTCTGACCATTAACCTCGACAACGGTGAGCCCGTCGCCATCCGCATCAGTGTCATTCGCGAACAGGTTCTGACCCGTCAGACTGTCGTCTTCGCCAACCGTAAATCCGTCGTTACCTGCAACCGGCGCCCTGTTGTCCTGAATGCCGTTGATCGTCAGAGAAACGGTCGCCGCATCGGATGTATCCTCACCGTCACTGACCGTGTAGGTGAAACTGTCGTCTGCAGTCTCCCCGTCACCCAGATCGTCGAATGCGCCATTCTGGTCATAGGAGAAGGTGCCATCGGCATTCACGATCAGCGTCGCACCGGATGTCAGTGCAATCTCTTCACCGAATGTGACTGCGCTGCCGTTGACGGTCGCGATCGTCAACCCGTCGCCGTCTGCGTCCGAATCGTTGGAAAGCAGGTTCCGGCCGGTGAGCATGACATCCTCATCGACGGAATAGCTGTCATCCGATGCCTCGGGCGCCGTATTACCGCCGGACGTGAGTGAGTCGACAATCTCCTGATATGTGAGTGTCTGGTCGGAAAAGCCAAGCCATTCGACGGAAGTGTGCACGAGGTCAACGGCGACGTTGATTACCTGCAGGAACGAACCGCTGACGGAAAAACTGTAGTCTGAAAAGGCGCCTTCAAAGAGAACCGTATCGGTTCCGGATCCACCCAGATACGTATCGTTGCCCGCGCTGTCGTGGAACGTGTCGTTGCCGCCATTGCCGGTCAGTGTGTTGTCGGCGCTGTTGCCGTAGAAGGTTTCCGACCCCGAGCCGCCAATGGCGTTTTCGATGATCGTCCCTTCCGCGATTGTCAGGTTCCCGGTTCTGCCGCCAATGCTGGACGTGGACGGCATTGTGGATTGGCTGTCGCTCGGGGCGAGGTTGATCACCGAATTGTTGCCGTAGCCGGACAGATCAAGCGTATCGATGCCGCCACCGTCAACGATCGTCGACGCGGTGACATTCGCGTAGTTCGACCATTGCGCCCAGATATCGCTGACATCGGACGTGACGGTGGTATTGAAGCCCCAGGTCGTGTTCTCGGTAAACGCGTTCGAAACACCGTAGCCTTGCGATCCATAAAGCGCATCAAGCGCCATCCAGTCGACCGACATGGGTGTTTGCAGATAGGCACCCGATGCGTTGACGTTCGTGTTCTCCGTTTGGCTGAAATACGACATCATGGACGCTTGCCAGCTGTCGTTGTCGAACGTGTTGCTCACGCCAAAAGTGGCTGAGCCGTTGTAGTTGCCCTGGTGACCCAAGCCGAGCGCGTGGCCGATCTCGTGCAGAATTGTCTGGAGGGTGTAGTCGTTATAGGTCGAGGTTCCACCTGACCAGGAGCTGGCGACGTTCACATATCCGACAGCGATCGTGCCGTTGCTGTAATAGCTGTAGTTGGCATAGGCGCCGGAGGAGTTGTCGCTGAAAAAGAAGTCGACTTCCGACGTGTTTGTCGACGTCGTTTCCTCAAAGTCGATGCCGAGCGTCGCCTCGAACAGCTTGAACGCTTCGCGCACGAGAAAGGCGCGCGCATCGGTCAGACCGTTGCTGTCCGACGAGTAGCCGGACACATTGTAGTAGAGAACGCCGTTGTTGGCGTCCGTGCCCGAAGACCCGAGGTTGTGGGACAAGGTGCCGCTTGAATTGGAAAGGTTCAGCCCCCTGTCGGCCCAGTAGCCGCTGGTCAGGTAGTCGGCCATGTCCCCAAGGGTTGCGGCGGCGGCAGACGTGACTGTCGCGACAGCGCCGCCGTCCGTTTCCGCGTTGACAACAATCTCGCTCTCTTCGCGCAAACCGCAGCCAAGGCACGGACATCCCTGATCGTGAAGGATTGTTCCATCTTCAAGAACAACCGGCGCAAACGCTTCGAACCCGGGGGCCCCGCCCTCGTCTTCGCTTGCCTTCGGATCAGCTCTTTCGTCCTGTTCAGTTCGCGGATCGGTACCCGTCTCAGTGCCGGCAGAACCGTCGCGCCCATCTTGACCGGCGGCCGGTGATGTCTCCTCGTCACCAGGTTTGGATTGCTCAAACAGCGAGTCAAGCAGTGCTTTCAGCGGGCCGGCACCCTCCGTGTCGTCCGCATCCCGACCGTTTTCGACGGGCTCATCCTCTTCGCGGGCGTCCTCGCGCTCGTTCTGCCCATCTGTGTCGATCCGGTCGCGTACGATATTCCAGGCCGGTGCGGCACCCATGAACTGCATCCAGCGTGCACCGAATGAAGCGCTGCCAAACGCGTCATCATCGTCAGAATCGCACGCGTTCACGCCCTGAACGATATCCGACTGCCAGCGTCCGGATTTGAAGGAGGCACCCACGGAGCTTTCGAAAACAGCTTTGGGAATGGTCAGTCCGTTTCTGAACCCAAAAGAAAATGCCGGATGCATTAAACCTCGCAAAACAGGTTTCTAGAGATCCGCGAAATCGATACTCCTGCGGCGATTCACGAACACTCTGACTTCACCCCCCGGCGACCGTCCACCAACCTAAGGTATGTATCCAAAGAAATTACAAAGTATAATTTTTTAAAATTTAAATCATATGCGAATACAATCACGTATGATGACAGTTAACAAATAGTAAACTTCCATGCACACCTAAGTGAACGAGTACGCAAACACTATATGGAGACTAATTTTTTGAGGACACACACCACCGCAGGCAACGGAGCGTTAATCACCGCAAACCCGAGGCTTTAGTATTACTGGACCTACTTAACCAAACACATAGCCGGGAAAAAAGTTCCAAAATAATTCGAAATTTTCCGGCAAGCTCCGCACCTCTGGCGGAATCTTGCGCCACAAGACCAACAAACATGGAATTTTTTGCAGGTAAGCGCACATCGATGTTGCCGCGCGTCAATATATTGCATACAAGCGCACACAATAATTTTCCGGTACAACACGTTCCGTAGAAACTCCTTCGCCACCCCAGCAGCTCATTCCGCGAGGCAGACCCGTCCATGGCAAAGATCAAAGTCGACAATCCGGTCGTCGAACTCGATGGCGACGAGATGACACGCATCATCTGGGCGTTCATCAAGGAAAAACTGATCCATCCTTATCTCGACGTCGATCTTCTTTATTACGATCTTTCGATCCAGAAACGCGACGAAACCGATGACCAGATCACGGTAGATGCCGCCAACGCGATCAAGGAACATGGCGTCGGCATCAAATGCGCGACCATCACCCCGGACGAAGCCCGCGTGGAAGAGTTCGGTCTGAAGCGCATGTACCGCTCTCCCAACGGCACGATCCGCAACATCCTCGGCGGCGTGATCTTCCGCGAACCCATCATCATGCAGAACGTACCGCGCCTGGTTCCTGGATGGACGCAACCAATCATTGTTGGGCGTCACGCCTTCGGCGACCAATACCGGGCGACCGACTTCACCTTCCCGGGCAAGGGCAAGCTGACGATCAAGTTCGTCGGCGAGGACGGCACCGAGATCGAACGCGACGTCTTTGATGCGCCCTCCTCCGGTGTTGCGATGGCAATGTACAATCTGGACGATTCCATCCGCGATTTTGCCCGCGCGTCCATGAATTATGCGCTGCAGCGCAAGGTCCCCTGTTACCTGTCCACCAAGAACACGATCCTGAAAGCCTATGACGGCCGCTTCAAGGACATCTTCCAGGAGATCTACGAAGCAGAGTTCAAGGACGCGTTCGCCGATGCCGGCATCTGGTACGAACACCGGCTTATCGACGACATGGTCGCCTCCGCGCTCAAGTGGTCCGGTGGCTATGTCTGGGCCTGCAAGAATTACGATGGCGACGTCCAGTCCGACACGGTCGCGCAAGGATTTGGATCTCTCGGCCTGATGACCTCTGTTCTGATGACCCCGGACGGGAAAACCGTCGAGGCCGAAGCCGCCCACGGCACGGTGACCCGGCACTACCGGCAGCATCAGCAAGGCGAAAGCACATCCACCAATTCGATCGCCTCGATCTTCGCCTGGACACGCGGCCTCGCGCACCGGGCAAAGCTGGATCACAACGACAAGCTGGCGCGTTTTGCCAAGACGCTGGAAAGCGTGTGCATCAGCACGGTGGAAGCCGGCTACATGACCAAGGATCTCGCGCTTCTCGTGGGGCCTGAGCAGGCCTGGCTTACAACAACAGGCTTTCTGGACAAGATTGACGAGAACCTGGCTAAGGCCATGGCTGAGCTCTAGGGTTCTTTAAAACCCGTCGGCGCGGACGGGACGTTCGCATCCGTGCCGATGGTGAGTTCGATCAAGTGTGAGGATTCTTCGGAAGCGCTCATCAGTGCTTCCTCCTGCGATGGAAGCATTGCCGACCCGACACGAGGCTCATTCTACCTTCCCAAATATCACGATCTTCGCCGCCCGAGATATTTGGACAAAACCACATTTGCGGTAAAACGTGCCAACAGAAAGCATCAAGTGCCGTTCAAAGGATTCCGGCAAGGCGAAGCAACATGATCGAACTCCTGGGCTCGGATTATTCCGTCTATGTGCGCTCCGCCCGTCTGGCACTCGCAGAAAAAGGCGTCAGCTATCACCTGTCGGCTGTCGACGTTTTTGCTCCCGGAGGACCGCCGGACGCTTATCTTGCGCTCAACCCTTTCGCCAAGATCCCCACCCTGAACCACGACGGCTTCGTGCTGTATGAAAGTGGAGCCATTTTGCGCTATGTGGACGAGGGGTTTGAGGGGCCTGCTCTCCAGCCGGTCGACAGGCGTGAACGCGCGCGAATGAACCAGATCCTGTCGGTGCTGGACGCATACGCCTACACCACGCTTGTCTGGGAAATCTTCGTCGAGCGGATCGTCAAGACCCGTGGCGGAAATCCGCCGGACGAAGTCAGAATTTCCTCCGCCATGGGCCAGGCGCGCAGGGTCGTTACCGCTCTGGAGACCTTGTCGCAAGCCGGCCCCTTCCTCCTCGGCGAGCGGCTGACCCTGGCCGACTGTCACGCCGCCCCCATGCTGCATCTGTTTTCACAAACCGAAGAAGGCGAGCTTCTTTTGAAAGGAGCGCCCGGACTGGCCGGTTGGCTGGACAGCTTCAGGTCTAGGCCGAGTTTTGTGGAAACAGAACCGCCAAGCGCTGTGTGAGCGTCAGGTCTGGTTCAGCGCATAGTCCAGCGCTGCCTCTGCATGAAGCGTCGTTGTGTCGAAGGACGGAACTGCAAAGTCCTCTGCGGAGACCAGCAGACCGATTTCAGTGCAGCCGAATATCACGCCGTCGCTGCCGGCCTGAGTTTCTTTCTCGACGATTTCCAGCAGGGTCTGTTTGGAATCCGCCCAGATCTCACCCTTGCAAAGCTCTTCATAAATGATGCGGTGGACTTCCTCACGGTCGTCGCTGCCCGGAACACGCACATTGATCTCGTGTTTGTCTCGCAGGTGTCCCTTGTAAAAATCCTGTTCCATTGTGTAGGCGGTCGCAAGCAAGAGCGGTGCTTTGCATCCCGCCGTTTTGATGGCAGGCGCGGTTGCGTCGGCAATATGAAGCAGCGGAATATCGATGGCTTGCTGCACGTCATGCGCCATCTTGTGCATCGTGTTGGTGCAGACGACGAGGCAGTCAGCCCCGCCGCGCTCCAGATTGCGCGCTGCAGCGCGCATCAGGTCCGTTGCCCTTCCCCAGTCTCCTGCCGCCTGCGCCGCCTCGATCTCGGCGAAATCGAATGACCAGATGAGGCACTTGGCGGAATGCAGCCCGCCCAACCGGGCCTGCGTCATCCTGTTCAGCACCTGATAGTAGGTCACGGTGCTTTCCCAGCTCATTCCTCCGAGCAAACCGATGGTTTTCATGTTAGCCTTTCACAGTTTTCCGGAAGCCGCCTTTCAAGGGCCCGTAGATAGGAGCCGCAATGGCTAAACTAGAATATCAAAAAAAATTTTTAAACTACTGTTTTTTCAAAATTTTCCGAATTATTCTTGTCGCGTTTTCTGTTAGCTTTCTCAGTTTAAGCGCTTCTGCGCAAGCGGTCTACGAGCCATCACGGGGAACCGCAGAGCGAACCGAGATTCTCAATGCGGTCCGCCCGATGCTTGAAGCCAGGGTCGGGCCTCCCGTCGAATTCGTCGTGAACTGGATGCGATCCGGTTCCGGTTGGGCTTTTGTCCAACTCAATCCGCAACGTCCAGGTGGCGGCAGCATCGACCTTTATCAAACGACCTTTGCCGGTCAGGCCGAATACATGGATGGCATTACCACCTATGCGCTGCTGCGCTACCAGTATAATCGCTGGAACCTGATCGACTTCGTCGTGGGTCCAACGGACGTTTTTTGGCATGGAGACCCGCTCTACGGCCAGCTGCCTGCCGGCCTAACACCCTATTGAGCAGCCAACGGATCGACGTCCGGCATCATGCACAGGCAAACGGCGGGAAACGACATGACGCTGAAAACCACACCTGAAGATCCGACTGCCCTATTCTGGCACCTATGGACCGATGCCGACGGCGTGACGCACCAGAGCCAGTGCCGCTTTGGCAATTTCGAACTGAAGAGCTTCGCCCCGCCTGCAAAGGATCTCTGGACGAAGCGTTTGGCCGCCACACCTGAGGACATCACCATTCTGGTTCTTCAGCCCGGTACCCTGAAATGGCACCGGAACCCGAAACCCCAATGGATTATTCCGTTGTCGGGCACCTGGTTCGTTGAAAGCATGGACGGGACGCGGGTTGAGATGGGGCCGGGCATGGCATCGTTCGGCGAAGATCAGCTCGCCAAACCAGACAAGAACGGAAATGTCGGACACCTGTCCGGCGTCGTCGGCGAAGACCCCTGTGTCCTCATGCTGATCCAGGTGACCGATCGACCCAGGGCAGACGCCGCCTGCCGGATTGACTGACCTGGCAACGGCGCTGCGAAGAAGGCCCGCCTAAACCGGCTTCTCACCTGGGCCCTTGTCGCCTTCGAGGGAAAGTTCCGGTTCTGCGTTCAGGTCGTCTGCAGAGGCGATAACACCGGCCTGTTGCAGCTCTTCCTCGGCAAGTTCGCCCAGGACTTTCTTGCCGGCTGCCACACGCTCACGCGCCTCCTCGAAGATCTTTTTCGCCAGCGCCTCGTCTTTGTCCATGAGGTGCTGGAGCGCGCCCGATTCCAGCACCAGAAGCTGGCAATCCCGTTCGGCGACAACCGTTGCCGTTCGCGGGCTCTGATTGATAAGGGCAAGCTCACCGAAGAAACTGCCCTCGCCCAGATAGACCGTTTCGTGCTTGAGCCTGATCCCGACTTCACCCTCCGAAATGAAATACATCCGGTCAGCGACATCGCCTTCTTCGGCGATAACCGATCCCCTTCGAACCTTTTGAGCCTGCAGCAGCTTCGAGACTTCCGCGATTTCCGTGGCCTTCAGGTCCTCGAACAGGGGAACGCGCGCGACCATCGACCAGGTGATGACGAAGTCACGGCTATGGATTTCCCGGGCGAAGGCGGACGCGATGATGCCGACCGGGAGCGCGATGAGGCCGTAGCCCATCAGCATGACCACGCTGCCGACGATCTTGCCCAGGTTGCTCACCGGTACGACGTCGCCGTAACCCACGGTGGTAATCGTTGTGATCGCCCAATACATGCCGTGCAAAATGCTTCGGAATTTCTCCGGCTGAACGCTGTGCTCCACGAGGTACATGAGCGTTGCCGACAGCAGGATCACGCCCAAAATGATCATGCTCGATCCTATCAGCGCCTTGCGCTCGCCGACAACGGCCGAAACCAGGGATCGGAGCGCTGGCGAATAGCGGGCAAGCTTGAGAAAGCGAAGCAACCTGAGGATCACGACGACCGTAACCGCCTGATTGGGCAGGAACAGCACGAACAGCAGCGGCAGCGCACCGATCAGGTCGATAACAGCATCCGGCTGCACCGCATAACGCAGGCGAGACCAGACAGGTCCATACCGTTTCAAAGGCGGGTGAAGATCAGCCACGTATAGGCGCAGAATGTATTCGATCACGAAGACAAACCCGCTGCCAAGCTGGATGAAACGCAGATGTTGACCGAACGTCGTGCGGATCTGCGGTACGGTTTCCAGCACCGCGAGCACGATGTTGAGCAGAATCAGGAACACAAGCAGGTGGCGCAGGGCGCGTGCGGCGACCTTTCGTTTCCCCGTATCTTCAAGCACTTCGTAAAGCGCCCGTTTGAAGCTTTCGTCGTGCACCGCCTGCTCCGTGTTGAAAAGACAACGGTTTCATGAATAGCCGAAGATCGTTTCAGGACAAAATCATCCCGTCCGCTGTCGCTCACGCAGACCACGCGAAGCTGTGAGGAACGGGCGGCTGATCGTGATTGGGCAATTTTGTCGCAGCCCCCATCTGAGAAGTGTGGGCAACACCCTGAAAGGAGGGACACATGACGATTGAAACGAACAAGGCCCGCGCAGCAGAAACGTCACCGCATCACGCGGTCCTGAAGATGCTGATTGCATCGACATTCCTTGCGGCCGCTGCCATGGCGATCACTGCTGCCTTGCACTGACACACATGACCGATCATGAAAAAAGCGTGCCCCTGCGGCACGCTTTTTCATTTCGAGCGGCAGCTTTGTCTCAGAGCGCCGTCAAGTGCGACTCGATCGCCGAAATAGCACTGTCCGCCTTGGATCCATCCGGACCGCCGGCCTGAGCCATATCCGGTCGGCCACCGCCACCGCGCCCGCCAAGGGCTTCCGAACCGATCCGGACCAGATCGACCGCGCTGACCTTTTCCGTCAAATCGCTGGTGACTGCCGTAACGATTGCAGCCTTGCCGTCGTCGGCAACGTTGATCAGCACGATCACGCCGGAGCCGAGCTGCGCCTTGGCCTCGTCGGCCATGCCCTTGAGGTCTTTCGGGTTGATGCCTTCCACGGTGCGGGCCATCAGCTTGAAGGCACCGGCATCCTTCACCGGTGCGCTGCCTGCGCCACCGCCGCCCATCGCCAGCTTCTTCTTGGCGTCGGCAAGCTCCTTTTCAAGCTTTCGGCGCTCGTCAACCAACTGGGCAACCCGCGCCGGCACATCGTCGGCGCCGATCTTGAGCAGCCCCGCGATTTCGCGCATGCGCTTGTCCTGCGCATCGAGATAAGCGCGCGCTTCTGACCCGGTCAAAGCCTCGATCCGGCGCACGCCAGCTGCAACGGCGCTTTCAGAAACAAGTGTCACGAGGCCGATGTCTCCCGTGCGATTCACATGGGTGCCGCCACACAGCTCCAGCGAATAGGGCTTGCCTTCCTTGGACCCGTGCAGCGCCGTTCCCATGGAGACAACACGCACCTCGTCGCCGTATTTCTCGCCGAAAAGCGCCATCGCACCTGCCTCAATGGCATCGTCAACAGCCATCAGGCGGGTCTCGACCGGAGCATTTTGCAGAACGATCTCGTTCGCATAGGTCTCGACCGTCGCAAGCTCGTCATCATCCATCGGCTTGGGATGAGAGAAATCGAACCTCAGCCGGTCCGGAGACACTAGCGAGCCTTTTTGCGCCACATGAGTGCCAAGCACTTCACGCAAGGCTTCGTGAACAAGGTGCGTCGCCGAGTGATTGGCCCTGACGGCACTGCGGCGCGCGTGATCAACCTTCAGCTCCAGCGCAAGGCCCGGAACCAGTTCACCCTCGTCGACCGTGACGCTGTGAACAAAAAGGCCATCGGCCTTCTTCTGCGTGTTGGTGACCGTGACTTTCAGCCCAGGGGCCAGCATCTCACCCGTGTCACCAACCTGACCACCGCTCTCGCCGTAGAAAGGGGTCTGGTTCAGCACCACAAAGCCGCTCTCGCCCTTGGTGAGTTTGTCGATTTCCTTGTCTTCGGAAGCCAAGGCTGCAACGACGCCTTCCGCGCTTTCGGTTTCATAGCCGAGGAAGTCGGTTGCACCATGCTTTTCCTTCAGGGCAAACCAGACGGCTTCGGTTGCCGCACCGCCCGATCCGGACCAGGCAGCGCGGGCTTCGGCTTTCTGGCGCTCCATGGCGGCATCAAACCCGTCGGTGTCGACGGAAATGTCGCGCGCGCGCAGCGCGTCCTGCGTCAGATCGAGCGGGAACCCGTAGGTGTCGTAGAGCTTGAATGCGGTCTCGCCGTCAAGCTGTCCGCCTGCGGTAAGGTCTTCCGTTGCGCTGTCAAGCAGCCCGAGGCCCCGCTCCAGCGTCTTGCGGAACCGGGTCTCTTCCAGCTTCAGCGTCTCAGTGATCAGATCCTCGGCCCGGGACAGTTCCGGATAGGCCCGGCCCATTTCGCGTACCAGAGAAGGCACAAGCTTGTGCATCAGCGGCTCGCTCGCGCCCAGAAGATGCGCATGGCGCATGCCGCGCCGCATGATCCGGCGCAAGACATAGCCCCGGCCCTCATTGGACGGCAGAACACCGTCGGCGATCAGGAAGCTGGTCGAACGCAGGTGATCGGCAATCACACGGTGGCTGCCGAGCGCGTCTCCGGCGGCCTCCACGTTGGTTTCGTGCTCGGACGCAGCGATCAGCGCCTTGAAGAGATCGATGTCGTAGTTGTTGTGAACCCCTTGCAGAACGGTCGCGAGACGCTCGATCCCCATGCCGGTGTCGATGGACGGGCTCGGCAGATCGAGACGCTGGTCCGGCGTCTGCTCGTATTGCATGAAGACAAGGTTCCAGATCTCGATGAAGCGGTCACCGTCTTCTTCGGCCGATCCTGGAGGCCCTCCCCAGATGTGCTCACCGTGATCGTAGAAGATCTCCGAACACGGACCG